>Ga0310121_10000569_pt1 | contig 40196 bp, 32 predicted proteins | sample CB27_Tmax_986_MG_FD_203504 | JGI IMG/M metagenome (GOLD analysis project Ga0310121, IMG submission 203504) | Marine microbial communities from Western Arctic Ocean, Canada - CB27_Tmax_986 | ecosystem: Environmental > Aquatic > Marine > Oceanic | place: Canada: Western Arctic Ocean | collected...
GGAAAGCGGCTTGAAAATGGTTCATTGTCACTAGCAAGCTGAAGTCGTGCGCGCTCATCTTGCGTTGCAAGTCCTTACCTGGAAACTACTTCAAACATTTTTCACAATTCTTAACCGGACAGTAGTGACAGATTATGGCTTCTTACCAGCTTTGAGGTTCTTTCGGTCTTACGAAGCCCCTTGCGATCCCAATCGCGGGCAATTACAGTTTGCAGTCAACGTGTGGCGGATGCCGGCGATGAGGCGGGAGCTTGGCATTTGTGGCACTGGCCTATGTGTCGGCCTGTGACGCAGCACGAGGTCCATCACCCGGCGCGAGCCAAGCGCCGCAGTCAGATCGGCGTGTTTACGTGTTCCATTGGCGCCTCATCTTTGGAACGTTGATTGTTGCCGCGTTGGTCGGGATTTGTTGCCTTGACTTCTACGGGCCGCGTCCGGGCATCTTTCTTTTGCCGCTCGCGGTAGCCGGCAGCTTGATGTCGGCAAGCGAGGTCGTCAGCTTCTACAGCCACCGAGAACACCGGCCGATTCCCTGGGTCATTTTCGGGGGTACCCTGCTTACGGTGATGTTGAGTGCAGCACCCATGTTGTGGAAGGTCTATCCCAGCGACGGCCCGATTGGTCGTCTTGGTTGGTTGGCGCTCGGTATGACAGCCAGTTTGCTGCTGGCGTTATTTGGCGAGGTACGCCGCTACAAAGAGCCAGGGGGAGTTGCCAGCAAACTTGCTCTGACCGTGTTGGCGATCATCCACGCTGGTGGCTTGATGGGTTTCATCATTCAGCTCCGCTTGCTCGGCGATGGACCTTGGGGTACGGATGGACGGTGGGGTTTGGTTGCGGTCGTCTCCATGATTGCCGTGGTGAAGGTCAGTGATATTGGGGCTTATGGTATCGGGAAGTTGTTTGGTCGAACGAAATTCGCGCCCCTGCTGAGTCCTGGAAAAACCTGGGAAGGGCTGGCTGGTGGACTCGCTGCCGCGGCGATCATGGCCCTCCTGTTGCTCGGGCCGGCTGTGCAGATCATGGGTTGTAGTCCGGGGCGGACTGGTCTGCTTTGGGCTCTGGGGGCGGTAACTTACGGGTTCATGCTTGCCAGTGCCGGCGTGCTGGGGGATCTGACGGTTTCCCTCTTCAAGCGAGATGCCGGCGTGAAGGATTCCAGTCACTGGATTCCAGGATTTGGTGGCGTTCTTGACATTCTGGATTCGTTGCTTGTCGCTGCACCGGTGGCCTACGTCTGCTGGTTGTTACGATTAGTGGGTCCGTAGGCACAAAACGGTACAGTTAGACGGTAGGACCTAAACCTAGTCGCCGTTGTGATTTACGCTGTTGCCGTTGTAGTTTGTACGGCATTTGCGTCTACCGGCTGGTTCTTTCGAGCCTCATTCAGGTATAGTGGAAATATCAAGAGCTGCCTTTTCAGGATTTCAGGCGACTCCCTGGGGGGTCATGAACGCCGTTGATGATTGAAGCAACCATTCCCGTCTCGGGTGTTGACGAACTCCTCCTTCTACTAGGTACGAGTGATCAACATCTCCGGCGAATTCACAATTCGGTCGCAGCCAAGATTTCGGCGCGCGATGGCAGAATTCACGTCCGTGGCGACGAGAATGCTGTGATGCAGGCGACGGCCATCATCGAGCAACTCAAAAAGGCCGTTTTGCGGGACGGCGAGTTGGAGCCAGAGCACGTCTCACAGATTATTGCTGCCGTGACCGATGGCAATCCTATCGTCGCCACTTCAATCGTCGATATCCACAAACCGGGTTACAAGGTGCGTCCTCGTACCCCTGGCCAGTCTCGCTACGTGCAAGCTATTCGCGACCATGATCTGGTCTTTTGCGCCGGGCCTGCGGGGACGGGAAAGACCTATTTAGCCGTCGCGACCGCGGTTGAATCGTTGTTCGAACGGCAGATTGGCAAAATCGTGTTGGTGAGGCCGGCGGTCGAGGCTGGAGAGAGCCTCGGATACCTGCCGGGTGATATGCAGGCGAAGATTAATCCGTACCTTCGGCCTTTGTTAGATGCCCTCCGCGAGATGATGGATTATGAGCAAATCAAGCGCTACATGGCGGATGACGTCATTGAGGTCGTGCCTTTGGCCTATATGCGAGGGCGAACTCTCAACAACGCTTTTGTCATCATGGATGAAGCTCAGAACACCACGGTATCACAAATGAAAATGTGTCTAACTCGCATGGGGATGAACTCAAAGGTCGTGGTATCGGGTGACACTTCCCAGGTCGACTTGCCACCGCACACCAAGAGTGGCCTCGTGGACGCCATTGCCAGGCTGCGCAATATTCGCGGGTTTGCCCGTGTTTCGCTCGGGAACGACGATATCGTCCGTCATCGGTTGGTCCAAGAGATCGTCAAGGCATACGATGACGGAGTGAGGAAAAAGAAATGATGGGTAGTTCATTGCGGTTGCTGTCTGCGGGTCAAACAAAATCAATAAAATCTTGGCGACTGTGGGAGCACCACGCAACACCTCTCTATGTCTACAGGTAGTCAGAAAAGAAAACGAAGCGGTCGTGTTGCCTCCGTGGAGCTTCCTCCAGGTGTGTGGGGCAACCTATGGACGCATTTGTGCCGTGGGCAGGTGTTGTTCAGGCTGGCTTTGTGTTTCGTTACCGCAGTCGTTTTGTGGGGAATCACCCGTGGCTGGGCTCCGCCACAACCGTTCCGGGCAGGGACGACTCCCAATCGGGACATCACGTCGCGGATCCAATTCGAGCAACTCGACGAGTTGGCAACGCGTGAGGCACGTCGGCAATCGCGTCAACTTGCCATCGCGATTTATGATCAAGACCCGGCACCGTTGGTCCAGCTTCGTGCAGAGCTTCTGAATGCCGTCAGCAATCTCCGCAATGCAGACGAGATCAGCGACGTTGCAGAACTTTGGGAGCAATTCGAGTTACCCCGCTCCGAGCTCACACCTGAGATAACGGAAGAAGAAAGACAAAAGCAGCTACGCGGATTCCTCGATGCGTTGGCGGACGATGAAGCATTCGAGTTATTTCAAACGGCCTTGGAAGAAGCATTTGAGCCTATAGAGCAAAAGGGTCTGCTCGATGTGGTTCCACCTGAGCATGACGCAAACTTGCAGCGAATTGCCATCCGAAAAATTGGTACCGATGGGTTTGAATCTCTGGTACCGATGGCTGATGTTCGGGTTGAGGACGTAACCGATCAACTTCGTAAATCGCTTCAGCAGCTCCTTCCGCTCACAGTTGCTCAACGCGCTTTGGCCTATCTGCAACCGCGCTTACCGGCCACATTGAAAATCAATCTGGACGCCACGCGCGACGTACAAGAGCGCGAAGCGGAAAATGTCAAAGATCAGATGATCGTCTACGAGCGAGGTCACCCGCTGGCCTTGGCTGGCCAGCCGCTGGATGATGCCGCCTTGGAATTGATTGACCTTGAGTACCAGGCAGAGCTGGCGGCTCGACCATTCTCGCGCGAGGCGGGATACTCTCTGGCAATTTTTGGCATGTACGTTGCGCTTTACACGTTGTGTGGTGTCTATGTCTACTTCCAGAAGCCGGAAATCCTGCAAGACTTGTCCCGCTTTGTCACTTTACTTGTACTCGTCGTCGTCACTGTGGGGGCGATGCTGATGTTCCCCAGCGAATGGAGAGCGGAAGTAGCACCGCTGCTGCTGTTCGGTATGACGATCACCATTGTCTACCAACAGGAAATGGCTCTGTTGTTTTCGGCAGCGGTAACGCTCGTGGGCGTCGTGGCGCTCGGTTATGGACTTCCGGAAGCGATGGTGCTCATGGCCTCGACAACGGGAGCCATCCTAGTGTTGCGACAAGTGCGCAGCCGCAGCAAGCTACTTACGGTTGGGTTGGTAGCAGCAATTGTCGCCTTCCTGACCACCATCGGCGTGGGGATGTTGGCCGGCCAGGCGACACTCCTACTGCTCCAAGTCGGACTGTTCTACGCCCTCTGGTCTGTTATTGCCGGATCGATGATGACCTGTTTGCTGCCCGCAGTCGAACGCGTTTTTGGTGTACAAACCGATTTGAGTTTGATGGAACTTGGAGATCCGGCCCACCCGCTTTTGCAGGAATTGATTCGGCGGGCCCCTGGTACCTACAACCATTCAATTACGGTTGCGTCGCTGGCTGAAGCCGCAGCCGAGGCCATTGGGGCGCGTGGCTTGTTGGTCCGTGTTGGAGCCTATTTTCACGACATCGGAAAAATGCTCAAGTCGGGTTACTTTGTTGAGAATCAGGGACGAGAAGACAATCGTCACCAGTCCCTGGTACCCGCCATGAGCACATTGGTTATCATTGCACACGTGAAAGATGGTGCCGATTTGGCTCGACAAAACAAGTTGCCTCAGCAAATCATTGACTTTATCCAACAGCACCACGGGACCACGCTCGTTGAATACTTCTACCGGCAGGCAAGTCAACAAAATAGCGAAGATGCCGAGGGGAATCAGTTGGATGAAAGTACGTTCCGTTATCCCGGTCCCAAGCCACAGACCAAGGAAGCAGGGATCTTGATGTTGGCCGACGCGGTCGAAAGTGCCAGTCGGGGCCTTGTCGAGCCAACTCCGGCACGTATTGAAAATCTGGTCGACGAGATTTGCCGCAAACGGCTTCTCGATGGCCAATTTGACGAGTGTGGTTTAACGCTCGAAGAAGTCAGAACTATCGGTGATAGTTTGGTGAAATCGCTGACTGCTGTATATCATGGGCGTGTGAAGTATCCCGATCAGGAGACTGCATAATCTGGACGAGCGCCGTTGAGTCATCTGCACGGTTTCGGTATCGGTGACCTCGTTCCGCGTTGGAAATGGAAATCTCCGTAAGCAACGAACAATCCAAGTATTCCCTGGCAGAAGATGCCCTTGTTGCGGCTGTCCGCGCAGTTTTGGCGGACACTGCTTACGCAGGCGGCTCCGTCGATGTTGCTGTCGTTGATGATCTTTCCATGCGTCAACTCAATTCTCAATATCTCCAGCACGACCGGCCAACCGATGTGCTCAGCTTTGTGCTGGAACGAGAAGCCTCATCACTGGAGGGCCAGATCGTTGTAAGCGTTGAAACTGCCGTACGCGAGGCTCCCCGGTTTGGCTGGTCCAGCGACGAGGAATTGTTGCTCTACGTTGTTCATGGTGCGCTTCATCTGGTTGGGTTGAATGACAAGACTGCTCAAGAAACTGTCCAGATGCGAGCAGCTGAAACACGGTATTTGAAGCAGTTAGGAATTCGGCAGGCGGCACGCCGGCTGGAACCGAACAACCCTTAAACTGCCATCACACGTAACTGAGGGCCATTTGAACTGTGACTCCTGACGGATTACTTTGGTTGGCGGTTGGTGCTGCACTGCTCACGTGCATCTCTGCGATTGGTTCACGGGCACTTCGCGAATACTCGAGGCACGACCTCGAAGAAATATGCCAGAGGAAGCAACATACCAGTCGGTTTTCAATGATCTTGCGAAACGACGATGGTGTGATACTGGGAGTTGAAATGGTTTCCGCCGGTGTCGCTGTACTGACCGTCATTGCAGGGTGCGCATGGGTGACACACTATTTCGAACAAGGCGAACTGTGGACCGGTCAGATGCTCACGCTGCTTGTGTTCGGCTTCGGCATCATCATGATTGCCATTTGCATTTGGGTGCCCTGGTCGATATCGCGGCTTGGTGCCGCCACTTTTGTCTATCACACGTGGCCGGCCTGGTGGTTCCTCAGCCAGCTTGCCAGCCCGCTCGTTTGGTGTGCCCACCTGGTCGATACGATTTTTCACCGAGTGGCAGGCCGTGCCCCCGAAAAAGTCGATGAAGAATCCTTTGGAGAGGAAATTCGCACAATTGTCTCCGAGGGCCAACGGGAAGGGCTCCTCGAAGAGGATGCTCGCGAAATGATCGAAGGAGTTATCGAACTGGGAGATGGAGACGTCTCGCAAATCATGACCCCACGCACCGACATGCACATGGTGCATGTAGAAACCGAGTGGAAGGAAATGCTCGCCGATGTCATTAATTATGGGCACACACGTGTGCCGGTTTATGAGAAAAATCGTGACGACATTATTGGTGTCCTCTACATCAAAGACTTGTTGCCAGAATTTGCCAAACCGTCTGAAGACGACCGCAAGCCACTGATCGACTTGTTGCGCAAGCCATTGTTCGTTCCCGAGACCAAAGCGGTTGATGACTTGCTGGAAATGTTCCAGCAAATTCGGACCCACATGGCTGTGGTACTCGATGAATATGGCGGTGTCTCGGGGCTCGTGACCATCGAAGACGTTCTGGAAGAAATCGTGGGTGAAATTGTCGACGAGTATGACGCAGAATTTGAAGAGGAGATTAAAGTCATTGGCGAGGGAATCTGCGAAGCATTGGGTCGGGCTCACATTGACGAAATCAACGAACAAATGGGGCTGGCGCTACCTGAAGATGCAGATTATGACACGATTGGCGGGTTCGTCTTCACGGAACTTGGCCGCGTGCCCATCCCAGGCGAGGAGCTTAACTGGCAGAAATCGGTCCAGGTGACAGTACTGGAAGCTTCACAGCGACGTATCAATCGAGTACGCATCGAACGCATTTCCAAAGATTCTCGCGAAATTGCTTGAGATTGCTACTACTGCTGGCAGGTCGCTGGGCAGCAGCACGTCAAGCTGTTGACCTTGCCGTGACCATCCCAGACCCAAAGAAAAAGGTTCACGTTGCACCGCTGGGCTTGACGCTAGCGGCCAGGCTTGCGTACCTTTCCGACCTCATCGAGCCCGCGGAGCGGGCAAACTCGTCTGATTACGGATATCTATATGCCCACTTGCGAGAAAACTCGCCGTTTGTTTCACCATCAGCTTTCTTGGGACGCTTACGTAAACGCGCGTTGCGTTCTGCTTTTGCTTGGGCTCAGTCTGATCACGGGTTGTACAACCATTGGCGCAAGCCCGACCGAGTGGTCGTTGTCAAATGCCTTTGGAAGCCAACCCGAGGTTGGTTCAAGCAAGTGGTGGAAGAAGCACAAGTCAAAAAGAATTTTTGAAGTGGGTAAGGGTTACGCAGTCGAAGGATTTGAGGGTTACTTTGATCAGGATGGGCGACCAATGGATCGACCGGTGGAACGATCGACATTGGTTGAAAAACCAGGTGGTTTATTCCCGGGGCTCGACCCCAAGGTGACCTACGGGAAAATGAAAGAAGCGATTGGCAAGGGAGACAATGACGAGGTTGCCCGCAAACGATTTGCCGAAGCCGAAGCAGCATTTGCAGCGGGAAAATACTCGAAAGCTGTTGGTCGCTATCGCGACGCGGCGTCTCGTTGGCCACGATCACAGATTGAGGAGGATAGTCTGTTCATGGTTGGGGAGAGTTATTTTTTCAACGACCGTTACCTCAAGGCCAGCGATGCCTATAACGTGCTCGTCGAGAAGTATCCCAATAGCCAACACATGAATTCACTGGTTGAGCGGATGTGGTCGATTGCACAGTACTGGGAGCATGAATACTTTACGGGTTGGAAAGTGCCCCTCTCGCCAAATGCTTACGACAAAACACGACCTACTTTCGACACGATCGGGCATGCAATCAGGACGTATGAAAACATCCGTCTTAATGATCCGACTGGCCCACGGGCTGATGAAGCGATTCTCGCGACAGCTGGAATACATTTTCGCTGTAAACGATACGAGGACGCCGATTACCACTACACCCTACTGCGGCGAGAGTATCCGCGCAGCGAATTCCAATTTGAAGCACACCTCCTGGGATTGCAGGCAAAACTTCGCAAATACCAGGGGCCTGACTACGATGGAAAATCGTTGAGCGAAGCGAAACGGCTCGCATCACAGCTCCGCCGCCAGTTTGGCGGCCGGTTGAATGCGGGTGAAAAAGAACGATTGCGAATCGTGCAGGCAGAACTCAACTTGCAGCTAGTGCAGCGTGATGTCCGCATGGCCCAGTACTACGACGACAAGAAACAATACGGCGCCGCTCGTCAGTATTATGCCCAGGTCATCGAGAAATATCCAGATACGGAGTTGGCGGGGCAGGTACGTGAGCGACTGGCCGAAATCGGTGGTGAGCCAGATGAGCCGAAACAACGCCTGGCCTGGCTGCTCAATTTGGTTCCTCAGAGTCGCGAGCGGAAGCGGGTTGCACGAATCCCCGAACTGCAGGATGGAAAAACGCTCCTGGCAAGCAAACCCGAAGCGCCCGAGGATTCGCCCGCCAGGGTTAATCCTGCCCCAGCAACCTCCACGCGTTAGTACCATGCGCGGCTGTTCGATTCTTCTGTTGATTCTTTTTTCCGGGTGCACTGCCTATCATGTCGGAAACCGGTCGCTTTACGCACCAGACGTGTCGACCGTCTATGTACCTGCAATTGAATCAGACAGTTTTCGTCGGGACCTGGGAGAGCGCCTCACCGAGGCCGTCGCGAAAGAGATCGAACTCAAGACACCTTTCAAGGTCGTTGGTTCCGCAGATGCTGATAGTGTGCTTGCCGTGCACTTGAGAAACGACGAGCGTTTCTTGCTGTTCGAAAATGCGTACGACAACCCGCGCGCACTCGAGGTTGACCTGCGGGCCAATGTCACATGGGTTAATCGAAGGCGAATGCCACTGGTTGCACCAGAAGGTATTCCGGTGCCACCAGCACTTGTGCCGTTCGGGCAAACCTCCACTTTGATCGCTGAGGGAGGGCAGTCCGTCACAACGGCGCAGCAGCAGGCAATTCAACGTCTTGCCGAGCAAATTGTTGGAGCGATGGAGGAGCCGTGGTAGGGGTGGACGGTTGGTCTTCGAGAGTGGACGATAGATCTTGCGAACTGGTTTTCGACTACCTCGTAGATCCTTTTCCACGTATGTCTGACAAGCAAGAACGCCCATCTTTTGCAAACTTGCCTCGTGCCAACTACTGGCAACTGCGGACTCGCAAACTGCAGTTTTCCAACTGCCCGAGATTGATGGGGATCGTCAATGTGACCCCTGACAGCTTTTCCGATGGCGGGCAATTTTTGAATTCCCAGGCAGCCGTTGAGCAGGCGATTCAGCTGGTTGAGGATGGGGCAGATCTGTTGGACCTTGGTGGTGAGAGCACGCGTCCCTATGCCACACCTGTGGATTTCGAAGAAGAATCCCGACGAGTAAAACCTGTCCTTGATCGCCTGGTCGACGCCGTAAACGTTCCCATTTCGATTGATACGAGTAAAGCAAGCGTTGCACGCCTGGCCTTGGATGCGGGAGCAGAGATTATTAACGACGTGACCGGCCTTGAAGGGGATCCCGAGATGGCACCCCTGGCTGCTATGACCGGGGCAGGCGTGTGCGCGATGCACATGCAGGGTACTCCCCAAACCATGCAGAATGAACCGGCTTATCGCGATGTCGTTGTCGAGATTCGTGACTATCTCTGCCGCCGCCGCGATCAACTGCTTGAGGCCGGAATTCTCAATTCCCGGATTTGCCTCGACCCGGGAATTGGTTTCGGCAAGACGCACCAACACAACCTTACGCTGATGGCAAACTGTTACACATTTCATCAGCTGGGAGTCCCACTTCTTGTGGGACATTCCCGAAAAGGTTTTCTCGCGAAGGTCGTCGGAGATGCCCAGGGAGATGCAACGTGGGCGACCGTCGGCGCTGCGTTGTCTCTGGCAATCCAGGGAGTCCAGGTCATACGCGTGCACGATGTCAGGCCGGTCCGCGAGGCGTTGCTAGCGTTTGAGGCGACCGGCGGTCTTGACGGCAATCCTGCTATGCTGGAAGCATCGTTGACACAACGTTCTCGGCTGAACGGGCAACGTTGACCGAACGTCCGATTTCCACGATACTTGCACGGCAGTCTCTTGGTGCTGTCGCGGTTGGCGGCGATCCAATCGGGAGAACTGTCAACTCAGCTCGACGATATCGGGTAGTTCAATGGAAGCTGCGGCAAAACCTGATTTAGCTGCTTACTGTGCCGACGTTGCGCGGCGGGCCAAACAAGCCGCGTCGCAGCTGGCGACGACCGCGGGGGCGACAAAAGTAGCCTGGCTGAAGAAATCGGCGGCGCTTTTGCGGGCAAGTCAGGCAGAACTGGCCGCGGCTAACGCAAAAGACCTTGCTGCGGCCCCAGGCTACGGCCTAACCGATGCGCAGGTCGATCGGCTCTGTTTGACCGCGGAGCGGGTTGAGGCGATGGCCACTGGCCTGGAAGAAGTTGCCTCCTTGGGGGAGCCAATTGGCACACTGATTCAGTCGACAATTCGTCCCAATGGGCTCCAGGTCAACAAGATTCGGGTGCCGCTCGGTGTCATCTTTTTCATTTACGAGTCGCGGCCCAATGTCACGGCCGATGCCGCAGCAATCTGTGTCAAATCAGGCAATGCAGTGATACTTCGCGGCGGCAAAGAAGCGGTCCACTCCAGTCGGGCTATCGTCGATTTGCTAACGCAGACTGCTGAAGAAACAGGACTACCAGAAAGCGCGGTGCAGCTGGTCGAGACAACCGATCGTGAGGCAGTTGGCGAATTTCTGGCACTACCGGAGTTGATTGATGTTGCGATTCCACGCGGTGGGGAAGGTTTGATCCGCCGTGTCGCCGCCGAGGCCCGCATGCCAGTGATCAAACACTTCGCTGGCAACTGTCACGTTTACGTTGATACTGCCGCAGACCTGGTTATGGCAGAACAAATTGTCGTCAATAGCAAGTGCCAGCGGATGGGTGTATGCAATGCAGCCGAATCGTTGTTAGTCCACGCAGATGTCGCCACTGAGTTTCTCCCGGCGGTGGCCACAGCACTCGCGGAAAAGGGCGTTGAAATTCGTGGTGATGAGCGGACCTGCGAATTAGTTCCTGCTGCGAACCCGGCGAGTGAAGCAGATTACGCCACGGAGTTCCTCGGCCCGATTATTTCTGCGCGTATCGTTGGGTCCTTGGAGGATGCCATTGAACACATCAATCGATACGGGTCGGGGCACACCGATGCCATCGTCACGAACGATTTGTCAGCATCCCAGGCGTTTGCCGGAGGTGTCGACAGCTCTGCCGTGATGGTGAATGCAAGCACGCGTTTCAACGACGGTGGCGAATTTGGTTTGGGTGCCGAGATTGGGATTAGCACGGATAAGTTCCATGCTCGAGGACCATGTGGTATCGAAGAACTTACAAGTTACAAATATGTCGTCCAGGGAAACGGACAGGTAAGAAGCTGACGGCTTGATAATCAACGTTTACTGGATCGTTACCGGTTGCCAGAGAGTGCGTGATGGTTGATGATTTCTTAAGTCAGGCTGAAGTTGAGAGTTTGCTAACAGCCATGGATAGCAAGGGTGGGACTGCTCGTGAGCTGGACCACGGGGAGGCTTTGCGCCAACCTGCCCGCTTAAGCAACAAGGTATCTCCCCGCGATTTCAAACGTCCGGAACGGGTTGGCAAGGAGCAGATGCGGGCCTTGCAAACCATGCACGAGGGGTTTGGTCGCAACTTTGGTGCTGCCCTTTCGGCTCTGCTACGCAGCATGGTTGAAGTCAAGCTCACCAGCGTGGATCAGCTGACCTACAGTGAGTTCGTATTCAGCCTGGGAAAGCCGACTTGCTTTAATTTGATTAAGGCGGCGCCTCTGGAAGGCCAGCTTATTCTGGATATCAATCCGTCGATTCTTTTCCCACTTATCGACCGATTGTTAGGCGGATGTAGCGATACCGAGTCACCGACGCAACGACCACTTACAGAGATCGAACTACGCCTGGTTGGCCGCATTACCGACTTGTTCCTGGCGGAGATGAAGCACGCTTGGGGGACCGTGTTGGAACTGAATCTGGAAGTCGAGCGCGTCGAAAGCAATCCCCAACTTGTGCAAATCGTGCCGCCTAACGAAGTCGTGATTCTGATCAGCTTCGAACTGACCCTGGGTGCGATGCGGGGCATGATGAATCTTTGCATTCCTTTCAACTCGATCGAGGGTATAAGTAACAAGCTGGGTGCCAACAGTTGGAGTACTTACAGCAAGAGACCGGCGTCGCCGGAATCGATTCAACAAGTGAGTCATCAGCTGGGAGGAGCGGACGTCGAATTGATTGTGGAACTGGCCGACACCCAAATAGCCACGGCAGATTTGATTGGGTTGCAAGTCGGAGATGTCATCACAACCGAGCACGATATTCACCAACCGCTGATTGTCTCGGTGGCAGGTCGCCCCAAGTTCCATGCCGAGCCAGGTGCCTTTAAAGGATGCAAAGCAATCCAAGTTACCGAGCGAATCATTGAAAACCAGGTAAGCGTTGATGTCGAGAACGCAGCCTGCGATTAGCACGATCTGCCGCTGGTGAGCCCGAGTTCTTCATTGGGCTGAAGCGATGGTACTGCTTCCTCCAGCACTCCCTTGGCAGAGGGCCAAATGAGTATCGATTCGATGACCATCCAAATTTGAAGCAGCATGGTCACGCCCCCAATCGCCGCCAGGAGATAGTTGCCTTGAGGAACCCAACCCGAATCGGAGTTAAACAATTGCCACAATAAGGCCCAACCTGGCAAGATAATCATCAGAATCATGGGGACCGTGACAAACCAAATCGGTTTGTTTCTTCTCCCCAGGTAAAAGATGATGACCATAAACGCAAGGCCGGCCAGCAGTTGGTTGGTTGCACCAAACAGAGGCCACAGATAAAGCCCGCCTGTGCCGTACGCGGGAAGCGTTCCATCAGCGGCGGCCGGGCCGCGCATCGTGGCCAGGCTGACAGCCAGGGCGACAGCCAAAGCGGTTGCCAGGTATTTGTTCGTCAACGGGCGAATGTGGAACGAAACCGCCAGCTCCTGGATCACGTAGCGCTGCAAGCGGGTCGCTGTATCGAGGGTGGTGGCTGCGAAACAGGCGACAAGTACCGCGATAACGGCAATGCCCAAGGTGAGAGGGATGCCCAAGGCTGAGAGGAAATTGGCACCTCCATCGACAAAAGCACCCACCTTGTCGCCCAGTCCAAAGGCTCCCCAACCCTCCTCATACCGGTAACGCGAATGCCAGGCGGCATTGCCGACAAGGGGTTCGCCAGCTTCGTTCATCAGGATGGCATAGTTTCCGTCATCCTGGCGGGCAAATCGTCCCATTCCCACGCCGGCACAGCAAGCAAGAATCACAATCACGGCGAGGGCTCCTTCCAGGAGCATCGCGCCGTAGCCAACATATTGAGCGTCGCATTCGTTGGCAATTTGCTTGCTGGTCGTGCCGGAACTCACAAGGCAGTGAAAACCGCTAACCGCCCCGCAGGCAATGGTGATAAACAAAAATGGCCAGAGTGGAGGTGCCCCGGCAGGGATTTGTTCTGCAATCGCGGGCGTGCTTCCGGCAAGATCGGCTTTTCCGTTCAGACCGGCGACAAAGATTCCAGCAACCAGCAAGGTCAGTGCAACGAGAAGTTGATGACTGTTGATAAAATCGCGAGGTTGGAGCAGAACCCAAACGGGCAATACGGATGCCAGAAAGCAGTAGCCGAAAAGAATAAACGTCCAGATAACCGTGGTATTCCCCCAGGAAGCTGGCAGGGTAATCGGGTACTGAGTGCCGACGTAAATGGCCAAGTAGAGGAGTATCAGGGCTCCGAGCGAGGGCCACAACAAATTTCCACCGTAACGAAAGACCCAAAATCCTATCGCGATAGCTAACGGCATGGCAAGCCATACCGAGAGGACCGATTCGGGGTAAATCTTGAAAATCGATGCGATGACCAGGCCGAAGATTGCCAGTACAACGGTCAGCGCAAAGAACAGGATGAGCAGGAAAAGGATTTTTGCGCGGGTGGAAATCAAACGCCCCGCGATTTCGCCGACCGTCTGACCCCGGTTGCGCAGGCTTACCACCAGCGATCCAAAATCGTGGACAGCTCCGATAAGAATTGAGCCGAATACAACCCACAACAGGGCGGGTAGCCACCCCCAGAACACGGCAATCGCAGGGCCGACAATCGGACCTGTTCCCGCAATGCTCGTGAAGTGGTGACCAAAGATCACTTCTTTGCGGGTTGGCACATAATCAACGTCATCTCGAAGTTGACGACTGGGAACTTCTGCGGCGGGGTCAAGTTGAAAGACCCGCTGTGCGATCCACCTTCCGTAGGTGTGATAGGCAACGATAAAACCAAGAAATGAAGCAATCGTAATCAGTATAGTAAGCATGATTGCATTTTATCATCGAGAACGTCTGGGTAACAGAACAACTCACCATTGCTCAAGTTTACGTCGCCTTGCTTCCATCGTATAATTTGCGACCCGGCCAACACGGTACGTTTCGGCTTGTGTGGACCCTGATTCGAACTGCGGATCCCTGGGTTCTGCCCAGCCTGTCCCTCGCCCCTGGAAAGGACTTCATTTTGGCCCAAAACGTTGTGATCATCGGAAGTGGCCCTGCCGCTTGGACCGCAGCTATTTACGCTGCACGGGCCAATCTAAATCCTCTCGTAATCGAAGGGCAGAACATTCAGGAACATTATGATCGCGGCCGGCCTCCCTTGGGGCAGCTTGCCTTGACCACCGAAGTTGAGAACTATCCCGGTTTTCCTTTCGGGCATATGCAGTCTTTTCTCGAAAGCGCCATTGATGAGAAGCAACGCTATTTGTTAACCCCTGACCCCGGAACCGATCAGAAATACTCGGTTACCGGGCCGAACCTTGTGCTGTTGATGAAGCAGCAAGCCCTCAACTTTGGTATACGCGTGATTGCGGATGATGTCGTGGACATCGACACGGGAAGTCGACCACTGAAGGTTCAAGCTGAGGAAGGCGATTGGCACGAGACGCATGCCATCATCGTAGCTACCGGGGCTAGTGCAAACTATCTCGGCCTGGAATCAGAAAACCGGTACAAGAACAAGGGTGTCAGTGCTTGTGCGGTTTGTGATGGGGCGCTACCACGGTTTCGTGAAAAACCTTTGGTCGTTGTCGGAGGTGGAGACTCGGCAGTTGAAGAAGCCGATTATCTCTCCAAGTTCGCCAGTACCGTTTATCTGGTACATCGTCGCGACAAATTGCGGGCGTCAAAGATCATGGCCCAACGGGCAGAGGATAATCCCAAAATCGACATCGTGTGGAATCATGTCGTCGATGAGGTGCTCGGCAACGACCAGGATGGTGTGACCGGTGTGCGGCTTGACTCAACCGCAGACGAATCCAGCCACAAACTCGATATAGCGGGATTTTTCCTCGCCATCGGGCACACCCCCAATACCGAGTTTCTGAAAGACAAGTTGGAATTGAACGAAAAAGGTTATCTCAAATGGACAGTTCCATTTCGTACCAATACGAGTGTGGAGGGAATTTTTGCAGCGGGTGACGTCTCCGATGACTACTACCGGCAAGCGGTAACCGCGGCTGGAACTGGTTGCATGGCTGCCCTCGATGCAGAACGCTGGTTAGCGAGCCAGGGAATTTGAAAACATTTCTCGTGCGGATGCCGAAGGACTTCCAGAAAGCCCGGGGTTTGCAGCCTCGTTGCGCTTCAAAATCGTGATCGTGGACAAGATCTCTGTCCGTCGGGCACGCGAACCGGAGGCGGTTGGCCGCTCGGTTGTCCTGCAGGGGTGGGTACGGACTCGGCGCGATTCCAAAGGCGGGTTCAGCTTTCTGGAATTGAACGACGGGTCATGCGTGCCCAATATTCAGATCATTGCCGATGCGGATCTACCCGCCTATGAAACAGAAATCAGGCGCCTTTCGGCTGGTTGCAGTGTTACCGTTTGCGGACTCGTCAAAGAGTCGAGCGGGCGAGGTCAAGCTACAGAAGTGCAGGCCACCAAAGTTACCGTTCATGGTTGGGCTGATCCTGAAGAGTACCCGTTGCAAAAAAAACGCCACTCCTTTGAGAAACTACGCGAATGGGCCCATTTACGTCCCCGCACCAACACATTTGGAGCCGTTGCTCGGGTACGAAATGCGGTTTCGCGGTGCATCCACGATTTTTTCCAGGAGCGTGATTTTCTCTACGTTCATACCCCGATCATTACGGCTAGCGACTGTGAAGGCGCCGGTGAAATGTTTCGAGTGACGACGATCGATCCGCAAAAGGTTCCCACACTTGCTAATGGTAGTGTCGACTACTCTTGTGACTTCTTTGATCGCCCCGCTTATCTAACCGTTTCCGGGCAGTTGGAAGCAGAAATCTACGCAACGGCTCTGGGAAAAGTCTACACTTTCGGTCCAACTTTTCGTGCGGAGAATTCAAACACATCAAGGCATCTGGCCGAGTTCTGGATGGTGGAACCAGAGATGGCTTTCTATGAGCTGAATGACAACATGCAACTTGCTGAAGAGTTGCTCCGCTGGCTAGGGCATACCTTACTGGATCAGTGCGCCGAAGATCTTCAGTTTTTTTGCGATCGAATCGATGACCAAGTCTTCGCTCGGTTACAGAATCTAGTACAGGAAAAGGAGTTTGCCCGCTTGACCTATACCGAGGCGGTCGAATTACTGAAAACCTCTGGCGAAGATTTCGAGTTTCCCGTCTCTTGGGGTAGTGATTTGCAGGCGGAGCATGAGCGGTACCTGACCGAGAGGAAATTCAATGCACCGGTCATCTTGTACGATTATCCCAACACGATCAAACCGTTCTACATGAAAGCGAATGATGACAACCAGACCGTCCGGGCGATGGATGTACTGGTTCCTGCCGTTGGCGAAATCATCGGTGGTAGTGAGCGTGAAGATCGACTCGACGTGCTCAAAACGCGGATGAGTGACCAAGGACTCAACGCCCAGGATTATTGGTGGTATGTCGATTTAAGGCGATTTGGTACCGTACCCCACTCCGGTTTTGGATTGGGCCTGGAGCGGATGGTGCAGTTTGTAACAGGGATGGCGAATATTCGTGACGTCATTCCGTTTCCGCGCACTCCCGGCAGCGCTGAGTTCTAAGACCAAACGCGGGGCCTTACGGAACCTGGTGCGACAAATGGGCCCGTTGCGAGGCCCGTTTGCCCGTGAAAGCAAAGTCGAAACAGGCCGCTGCCAACCCCCCGGTCGTCGCGTTGTCATGGCCGGAGCGAGAGGTGTTTTACCGTTTAGCGGGATTCAGGACATGAAGGCGATCACTGTGAAGAAGGCAAGAAAATCCAAGCCAAAGAAGGGACGTCGCCCAACTCGGCGCTACAACTACCGGCAACCTCAGGAGACCAAGGCTGCTGAGGCGATGACCGTTGGCTGGACTGTTTGTTTGACCGCTGTCCTCTTGTGTGATCTGGTTGCGATCATTGTGCACCTTGTCATTCCCTTATTTTTTGCAGGAATCCGTTGGCAGGTTTTCGAGAACCTGATGCTCTTTTCCGGCTCTTTGATAGGTTTGTTTTGCCTGATTCTCGTGCCGGTTGTTTACCGGGTTCGGCAGGTGCCCCCGCCCATCGGAATTGTAATGTTCGCGATTTTTATCTCCACCGCTCCAATCGTGGCGTTCACCGCCCGGATCATGATGTAGCAGGCCTCTGCGTCAGGAGCTTTAGGCAGCCGATACTGGAACAAAGCGGGATTTTCCCGACTTTTTTTGGCCTGGTCTTCTGTTGTGACCTATGTTTTAAGTGGCCCTCATGTCCCAACCGCTATTGGTGGTTGGCTGGCCACCTGCTGGAGCGGACCCCCGCGCCGGGTTCCGCCTGACAACGACTTGTCTCGACTCTGTCCACGCCCGCCTGTCCCGTTTCCCCCCAACGAAGGTTTTTGCCTGTTCCGTGACCGGGGCGTGCGGGCATCGTGAGCTTTACGGTATCCGGCAACAGATGCCGTTGCGGATTGAACCTCACGGCATTGTTGAGCCGTTTGGCTGACTGATTTCAAAAATCAGATGACGATTTCTGAAGTGGATGCGGTCTGTGCCGGGTCACCTTCACCAGAAATTCAATCCAGAATGTGCCCTATGCAAAGCGACTTTCAAATTCGAGCATGGAATTCTGTTGGTGACTCAAGCGAACTCGGACAGCAAGTGATTGATCAGCTCGAGGTGTTGGACGATACGATCTTTGAAGCGCTCAACGGCGATGTCACGGCCCTTGAACGATCTGCGAGTGTTTGGGAGAGTAGTCTGCAAAACCTTGGTGCCGAAATACTCGAAGAATCTCGCCAACAATACCTCCGCCAGGCGGAAGCCGAGTGGCAGCGACTCCGGCTTCAGCCTAGTCACTCGCTACCGAAGGTTTTCACAGCTCTGGAGATCGTTTCACTTCTAGAGGGGGCCTATGAGGCGGGTGCAGAATTGCACCGGGCTTCTTCTTTCAGTGCCTCAAGAAAGTGTTGAAAAAGATAATGGCTGTCGTGCGGGCCGGCCGATGCTTCAGGATGGTACTGGACGCTGAAAGCCTTGACTTCGCGGTGGCGAACCCCCTCGATGGTCTGGTCGTTAAGGCTGCGATGGGTCACTTCCAGTTCTGTGGGCAAGGTCTCTTCATTGACGGCAAAGCCATGATTCTGCGAAGTGATTTCGACACAGCCTGACAAATGATTCAGAACGGGCTGGTTGGCACCGCGGTGTCCAAATTTCATCTTGAAGGTTTGGGCCCCAGATGCAAGTGCGAGCAGTTGATGGCCCAGGCAGATGCCGAAGATTGGTTTCTTTCCAAGCAAATCACGGATGGTGTTGATGGCATAGTCAAGTGGCTCGGGGTCTCCCGGACCATTCGACAAAAAGATACCGTCCGGTGATTGCTCAAGTAGTTCGGCTGCAGTGACGGTACCGGGAAGGATGGAGACCCGGCAGCCCATGTCGCAAAGATGCCGCGGGATATTCCACTTCATGCCAAAATCGAGGGCAACAACATGGGGTCGGGAGTTCGGTGTTTGGGTTTGATCCTGCCGGTCGGGCGTGGTGCTATTCAGGAGTGTCCACTCACTGAGTGGTTCATGCCAACTGCGGGGTTGGTCAGGAATGACCTCACGGACTAAATCTCGCCCGACCAGACCCGGGCTTTTCAGAGCTTTGGCCACCAGACTTTCTTCATCCATGTCAAGCGTCGAAAGCACGCCCCGCAGCGCACCCTTGGATCGGATGCAACGGACAAGTGCCCGCGTATCGATCGACTCGATGGCAACGACTCCCCACGTTTTCAAATACTCAACAAGACTCCGTTCCGACCGGAAATTACTCTTGACACGACTATTTTCCCGAATGACAAAACCAGCCAGATGGGGACGATCACTCTCCACATCTTCGTCGTTCACACCGTAATTGCCGATTTGCGGATACGTCATGGTCACAATCTGGCCACGGTAACTTGGATCTGTGAGAATCTCCTGGTATCCGGTCATCGACGTGTTGAAGCAGACTTCACCGTCGACCTCACCTTCAGCACCGAGCGAAGTTCCGGTAAAGACGGTTCCGTTTTCCAAGGCAAGCTTTGCAGGTTGTGACATCTTTCGCGTTCCGAAGTTGCGATACAACACAAAAACAAAGAGGCTGAATCTTAAGATTTGTGGACAACGGCACCGATAGTTTTCTTAGGCTGTGGGTCTCCAACAATCCCATCGCATTGGCGACGGTTTTGTTGGTCAGCCTGAGTAAGGGTCCTTGCCCCGGCGAGCAAGGACCCTTTTTTTGTAGTATAGGCCGCTTCCCCAATCTTAGTATACGCGTTAGAACCGCACGGCTAAAGTGGTGTATTTCGTGCCAAATCCGCGATATGGGTGCCGGTGGCTGGAATCTGAGTGGAGTGGAGGTACCTGCAAATTGCCCACAGGTTTACCCAATCCAGGCTGCTCTGGTCGGTCAAGGGCTTAATCAAACTTCGCAGCCAGTCGATCGACGACCAGTACACCGATATTGAGCGAGGCCGTCGCGGCGGGTGAAGGGGCGTTCAATACATTGATAATTTGCTCCTCCTCCTCAATCAGAAAATCATCAATCATCGAGCCGTCACGGCCAATCGCCTGGGCCCGCACACCGGCCGGGGCGGGTACGAGGTGGGCTGCCTCGATTTTCGGCACAAGGCGACTCAAGGTACGTACAAATGCCCGTTTGCTCCAGCTGCGCCACATTTCTCCAGCGCCCACCCGCCAATATTTTGCGGCCAGTTTCACAAAACCGGGATAAGTCAGCGATTCAAACAAATCATGGAGATTGATATCGGTCTTGGAGTAGCCTTCTCGGGCACCGGCCAGCACGGCGTTGGGTCCACATTCCACGCCCCCGTGGATCATGCGTGTGAAATGGACTCCCAGGAAAGGGAAGCTTGGGTTGGGAACGGGGTAAATCAAGTTGTTGACCAGGTGACGGGCTGCGAGCGTGAGTTCAAAGTACTCACCTCGGAAGGGAATGATCTTTGCCGAGGGGTTGGCACCACCAAGACGGGCCAGACGATCGCTGTGCAAGCCGGTGCAATTGACGAGATTTTTGCCGACGAATTCTCCAGCCGTTGTCTCGACAGCAATCTGCCCGTCATGCTGTTGGATCGAAGTAACACGAGCTCCAGTAATGACTTGCCCGCCGCATTCCCGCACCCGTTCGGCCAGTCGTTGACAAACCTGGCTGTAATCGACGATTCCTGTTTCGGGGACATGGATTGCCTGCACTCCTGCCGCATGAGGTTCGAGCTCATGAAGACGGGCGGCACTGATCATTTCGCACCGAACTCCATTCGCCTTGCCACGTTCCAGAATCCCTTCCAGACAGGGGATTTCTGCGGCGTCGACGGCCACGATCACCTTGCCACACAGGTCGTAAGCGATTTGCTCTTCGCGGCAAAAGGCCTCCATCGCCTGTTTGCCTGCGCGGCAATTGGCGGCTTTGAGCGAGCCCGGTCGATAGTAAATTCCAGAATGCAACACACCGGAATTGTGACCGGTTTGGTGCTCGGCGAGTTCCGCTTCTTTTTCCACCAGGGTGAGCGATTTTTCGGGGAATCGATTGAGAAATCGATAGGCGGTTGCTAGTCCGACAATTCCTCCTCCGGCGATGATCAAATCATTCATGGTAAGAAAACAGGACGAGAGTGGTCAACGTTCGTAGTCGAACTCTTGTAGAGACTGCAATCGCCGTTGCTTGTAAGGACTGTGTGGTGTTTCGTTCAGTAGTGGCAAACCTGTGTTTCGTATTTTCTCTGTCGACCCGTGTGCTGTTAGTTGGTTGCCGCTTCACGATGGGAGAAGGGGTCTGGGTAACTTCAGATGCCGTGGCAGTTCAACGGATTTCTTTCAATAGTGGGAACCGTTATTGCGGATGTGCACCATTGGCCGCTGCTGGTCTTTTAACTCACCACGGACAACGTTGGCCACAAAAATGCGGTGGTCTCCTGAGTCGACGTGGCTAACCGGTTCACATTCGAGATGGCCAAGCGCGTCTGACAGGATTGGAACCCCGCGTGGGCAGTGGTGGATCTGCAGGCCTTCGAAGGCGGGTTCTCCGGGCTCAAAACCACTCGCAAAATGTTTGAGAAGATTACCCTGGGACTCGCCCACCACGTTCAAGATGAATGGCTGGCCCGCGGTCATCCATTCACATACATAACGACCTTGCTTGATGGCAACGCTTACCATTGCCGGCTGGAAACCGGCCTGCATGACCCAACTAGCCAACATACCAGTTGCCTTGGAGCCGCTGCCGACTGTAAGAATGTAAATTCCACTGACGATGCGTCCCAAAATGGGGTCGATTGCTTCTGGTTTGCTCATGGAAAAGGTTTCTCTCGGAAGGGACCATGTCGGCGCATGCAAAACCGAAAACTTCTATTCTAGCGTAAACGGCATTTTTAGTCGACTGCTATCATGCCACAAGTCCTTCTGGTGCAAAAGGTTGCAGAGTCTAGTATCGGTCTGGGCATGACAGCGATGGCTGGCTATTCTTTCCGCCCCCGGCTCATCACCGTCTGATTCACTCTTGCCCAGATTTCCTGCAATATGCTTTGGTGGCCCCGTCCATTGTGTCTACTGATTTTCCTGGCTTCAGCCTTTGGCTTTGGTCAGGTTTCGGCCCAAGTTGGTTACCCACCAGCGTCGTTGGCAAGTCGTGAATTGGTTTCACTCTATCCGTCCGCAAACACCGCGATGAGTGTCGACTCGGGTTGCGGGTATCTGGCCAGCAATATGCCAGCAGAAACACCGTGGATTTCAACTTCGCCCAGTGGAACTTTTCTTAGTGAGCCGCTGCCTCCTATCGCTGGTCAACTGGACGAAGAACCGATTCGACTGGCCAATTTGCCTCAGAACTATTGGTATTGGCAACTGTTGCCGGATGGATTGATTTACCATTCTTATTGGGCAGGTCCCCGCGAACCGCGTATTTCCACGGTCTTTTTCAAAGAGCGGGATGGCCGCACTCTGTGGGATCCGATCCTTGGTGGTAGGGTGCCACTGCTCCGGTTTGGCAACGGTAACACACTACACCCGCAAGGTTGGCAGCTTGATGTCGAGGGTGCCGCAATGGTCCGGCTGAACCTCGACGAGGAGCGTGATGTCGAATCCTCCGATTTTCGCTTTGGCTTCCCAGTCACCTATGGTATCAATCAGTGGCAGTTTGAATTTGGCTATTACCATTTAAGCTCACACCGGGGTGATGAGTTTATTGTGCGAAATCTTCCCTCGGTTCAGCGGCTCAACTACGTACGCGACTCGATCAATCTGGGAGTATCTTACTACCCGATTTCGAGGGTGCGGCTGTATGCCGAAACAGCTTACGCATTTTTTATTGCCGGTGGTGCCCAACCTTGGGAATTCCAGTTCGGCCTGGAGTATTCCAAAGCGGGTCTCACGGGTCCTCGTGGTACCCCGTTCTTTGCCGTGAACGCCCACCTCCGCGAGGAACTCGAATTTGGTGGTGATTTGACCGTGCAGACAGGCTGGCTCTGGCGAGGTCGATCGGGCCACGTGTTGCGGACAGGCTTAAGCTACATGAACGGAAAGTCGACCCAGTACCAGTTTTTCCGTGATTCAGAGCAACAGATCGGTTTTGGTTTGTGGTTTGACTATTGAGTTCGCCTCTCGAAGTGAAGATTTGCTACCGGTTGTTTCGTGCGATGCGAACCCGAGTTTCCAATCCCACCCCATCCGCAGCAAAGTTTTTTCTCAAGCAGTTGTAAAGAAATAACTTGAGCGTAGGTTCATGCTTCTCGTTGGCGACTGCTCCCTGGTAGTGACCAGAAAAAGAGCTCCGCCGTTTCTGGGCAAATCTTCCGTAGGTTGGTGGATTGCCCCTGGTCGGTATTGCCCACTTGTCGGCCGTTGCCACACTGGTCAACAATTCTGGAAGAGCACCTTCTTTGAAAACGCGTTCGAAAGGCGAAACCATGTTGAGAAATATTTTCCGGCTTTACCAACAGATTCCCCTGTGGTGGATCGCGGCTGCATTGTTGATCCCGTCTGGAAAACTCTCGGCAGAAGAAAAAACTAGCCCTGTTCTTGAAGACGAGTCAAACGCTGTCGGCGAGCAGCGTACGCCAGCCGCGGACGATCCGGCCGAGTACTATCGCCTTTTCAGTCTTTTGGCCGATGCAATTGCTCAGGTCGAGGAGAACTACGTTCAGCCCATTGATCGAAAAGAAATATTTACAGCTGCAATTCGTGGGGTGATGCGTGAACTCGACCCCCATTCAAGTTTTATTGAAGCTGAGGACTTCGATGATTTTCGCCAAGAAGTCGAAAGCGAATTTGGTGGTCTGGGGATGCAAGTGACTCTTGATCGGCAGGATCGATTGACTGTCATCAGTCCTTTTGTCGGGACCCCTGCCTATCGCGCCGGAATCCATGCCGGTGACCAGATTATTGCGATCGATGGCGAATCAACTGAAGAAATGCGATTGGACGAAGCGGTGAAACGACTTAAAGGACGAAGTGGCACAAAGGTTGAGGTCACGATTCAGCGAGCCGGTAAGAAAGAGCCGATCAAGTTGGAGATAACCCGTGAGCGAATCCACGTGCCAACGGTACTCGGTTGGCAGCGCAATGCGAACAACGAGTGGTCTTTCCTGGTCGAAAAGCAGCCTCCGATCGGCTATATTCGGCTCACCGGGTTCAGTCGCGACACGGCTGCCGAGCTTCGGCAGGCTCTCACCAAACTCGATGAGTCTGGCATGCGGGCGCTGATCCTTGACTTGCGGTTTAATCCCGGTGGGTTGTTGAGTTCAGCTGTCGAAGTGGCCGACACGTTCGTTTCCAATGGCCTGATTGTTGCGACGGACGGCCGTAACATTCAGCGACACGAGTGGAACGCAAATCCAAGCAAAACCGCAACGGCAGTTCCGATGGCAGTGCTCGTCAACCGTTACAGTGCCAGTGCCAGTGAAGTTGTCGCGGCTTGTCTGCAAGATCATGAGCGGGCCAAAATCGTGGGCGAACGCACCTGGGGTAAAGGAAGCGTTCAAAACGTCGTTGAACTGGAGGGCGGGCTTGGCGCGCTCAAACTGACGACTGCCAGTTACCATCGCCCCAGTGGTAAGAACATTCACCGCTTCCCCGATGCCAAGGAAACAGACCAGTGGGGTGTCAAACCTGACGACAAATTCGGTGTCCGTTTTTCTCCCAGGGAATTAAACGACTTGACCCGGCAGCAGCGGGCAAGCGAAATTGTGACCGTTGATCCACCGTCGGACAAACCCCGTTTTGAAGATCGGCAACTGGAACGAGCGCTCGATTATTTGCGGAAAACCATGTTGTCCAAAAAAGCGAAGCGCAAAACAACCGGTTGATGGCCACCGGCCTCGACCAGCAACCATACCCCCTCCGACGGGTGGGTGTCTCGGCCTGTCCCTCGAACCGTGTTTCCATTGCTGATGCGAATCCTCACGCTCGAAACAACTTGCGACGAGACAGCTGCCGCGGTGGTCACCGATCAACTCCAGGTGCTCTCGGCGGTCGTCGCCTCTCAGGATGCTTTGCATGATCGATTTGGAGGTGTGGTCCCGGAAATTGCTTCAAGGGCCCATGTGGAGCGTGTTGTGCCGGTGATCGACGAGGCACTCCGCCGGGCGGAGACCACGCTGGGCAGCCTCGACGCAGTGGCGGTCGCCAATACTCCAGGACTGGCTGGTTCTCTCCTGGTTGGCTTGACCGCTGCCAAGACACTCGCGTTGACCCACGATTTGCCATTGATCGCAATCAATCATTTGCAGGCCCATATCTATGCCTGCCGGATTGCGAGCGGGATCGACGTGTTTCCTTGCGTGGGGTTGATTGTGAGTGGAGGGCATTCCAACCTTTACCGCTGCGATCACCCGACCGACTTCACGCCGTTAGGCGGGACGATCGACGACGCGGCAGGAGAGGCTTTCGATAAGGTTGCCAGCCTTTTGGGATTACCTTTCCCGGGTGGGCCATCGGTTCAGCAAGCAGCGGAATCGGGCAGTTCCAGCGCCTATCGCTTGCCGCGACCGTTGCTCGATGATTCGGAGACCCTCAATTTCAGCTTCAGCGGGCTGAAAACAGCAGTTCGTTACTTGGTGTATGGTCCCGGCAAGCTTCCGGCCGGTCCCCTTCGGCTCCCGCAAGAGCAAGTCGCCAACATCGCAGCCAGTTTTCAACAGGCTGTGATCGATTGCCTCATCGGCAAGGCGGAACTGGCATTAGAACGAACGGGTTTCAAGGTTTTGTGTGTGGGTGGCGGTGTGGCGGCAAACGGGCCGCTACGACAACAGTTTGAGGCAGCTGCTGTGGCGAAGGGCTACAAACTACACGTACCCCCACGGTCTCTATGTACCGACAATGCCGTCATGGGCGCGATTGCTGTGGAGAGATTGCGAGCTGGCCAATTCGAGAGTCTCGACCTTGATATCCATCCGGGTCTCCAACGCATCGGTTGACTGCCTGGCAGGCGAACCCATTTCCAACGAACCACGAGTGGGAAATCTGCAAGTGGCTTTCCGAAAGAATCGAAGGCGTTGAATTCGCAGGCGCGGGGAATTGGGCTTGATGCGTAAAGTAGCGGAACCTTGGCGGGCATCCCTTTCAGATGGAGCCAAGCGATAACGTGACTTGTTCTTCGCGCCCTTGCCTGAGAATGGTGATGATGATCTCATCACCGGGTCGGAATTGCTCCACAACATCCAGGAATTCGTTTGGCGTACGGGTCGGTTGACCGTTGACGGCAAGAATATAGTCTGCGTAATCGCTATCTACCAATTCCCTCTGATAGACAAAGGGACCACGCTGCTTTTGCTGGCGGATAATTCGAAAGCCGCGGAGGCCAGCTCGATCGGCTGGCCCGCCACGGTTAACCTTTGCGATTTTGAGTCCCTGCTTGGTTGGCATCAGCGACACGATGCCGTGATCAGGTCGGATAATGCGTCCGTGCTTAATCAACTCGGGTACAATTCGCCGGATACGATTGGCGGGGATCGCAAAGCCAACCCCGGCGTTCTGGCCTGTTTTGGTGACGATGGCGATATTCATGCCGATGACTTCGGCATTGGTATTGAGTAGTGGGCCTCCGGAGTTACCAGGGTTCATAGCCGCGTCGGTTTGGATCAATGCTTTCAGCGATCGGCGGTGACTGCTTTCTGAGGGAGTGCGGTTCAAGCTGGAAATAATACCGGTGGTCAATGTCCCGTCTAAACCGAATGGGTTTCCCAACGCGTACACCCGCTGGCCAACCCGCAATTTGTCAGAAGTGCCGAGGTTGATGGGGTAAAGTTGTGCAGCGGGTGTGTCAATTTTAAGGACGGCGATATCGGTTTCTTGATCAAATCCAATTAGTTGGGCGGCGAAGTTGTTATCGTTGGCCAAGGTAACGTTGATTTCTTCAGCATCTTCCACAACGTGATAATTCGTGAGAATGTGGCCCTCCTTATCGAGAACTGAACCGGACCCTGAGCCCTCGCCAGGCGTTCGCAACATGAAAAAGTGATCGTACTGGGCCATACTTGTCGTGATGTTTACGACGCTGGCGTTGGCGACTTCGTAAACCCGGATGTTCGTGAGTTCTTCGGGAGTGAAATGCTGGGTGCCCGCAGAAAGAGACAAGTTTGCGTCGTTTTTTGCTGAAGCGGGCCGTGATGTCTGGGCCTGGATAGTTGATTCGTGAGGCCATTGTAGAGGTCGGCTTATCCAAGCTGTTGTCAGGATTGCACCAATCACGACACCTGCTGCGCAGACCGAAATCTGTTGTTTCATTCTTCTTGATCCCCGTTTTTCTTAATTATAGAACACCACCCGCACTGTAACTACCCCGGATACTTCTACGTTCGATAACCTCAAATCGTTCACCAACAGGAATGGTAAATCAACTGGTGAGCGGCCAGATTAGTGGAATCAGCACGAGTGCGATCAATGCGGTGAGCAGAGCAAGTGGTATCCCCACACGTGCATAATCGTGAGGTTGATATCCGCCGGGTCCCATCACCATCAAGTTTGTTTGGTAGCCGATGGGGGTGATAAAGCTAAGCGAGGCGGCCAGAGTCACAGCAATGATAAATGGACGTGGATCGTAGCCACCAGCCAAGGCGACACTGATGGCCACCGGAATCATGATAGCTGCCACCGCAACGTTCGTAATCGACTCAGTAAACACCATGGCGACCACGTACACGACCGCGAGTAACAGGTAGGGCTCCCAATGAGCCGGCAGGCCGAGATTACCAACTGTTGCTACGACCCGGTTGGCTAGCCAACTGGCTGCACCACTTTGGTTTAGTGCGCTGCCAATACCAATGGCCGCCGCAATCGTAATCAAGACTTGGATATCGATAGCCGAGCGCGCTTCTGTCACGGTCAGGCAGCGTGTTACGACCATGGCGACGACTACGGCAATGGCCGAAATTGCTTGGGGTTTGTTGGCAAACAAATTACCCCAGTGGATTTCACTGCCAAACAAACTGCTGATCGTGAGCCACAAGATGAGACCGGCGAACAGTGCGCCAGCTAATATCGCCCGATCATGGCGTCGAGCTGATGATCCTCCTACGCGGCTGACCAGGTAGAAGTCGCGATTGTGTCGATAGGCGTCGACGAATTCAGCTCGAGTTTGCAAAAGTAGGGTGTCGCCCGGTTCCAGGCGAATATTTCCCACCTTGTTGGTGAGCCGTTCACCGTTGCGATGGACCGCGACCACCGCGGCGTTGTAGCGTTGACGAAAGTTTGATTCTCGTACCGTATGGCCAATCAGAGGTGAAGTTCGTGACAAAACGGCTTCGGTCAGTTGTCGCTGCGTGCGTTGGGCAGGATGGAATTCGTAAGCCCGATCGGCAGCGGGGACCAGGCCGGGGATTCGTTCCAGGTCGGCGATGGTGGTAACCACTCCAGTAAAGATCATACGATCTTTCGATTGAATCGTATCTTGGGGCGTAACAGGTGTGATCACTTCCCCACCCCGATCGATTTCGATGAGGAACAAACCTGGTAGATTGCGCAAACCTGCCTGCTGAACGGTCGAACCGATGAGAGAGCAGCCTGGCTGGACTAACATTTCGACTAGATACTCGCGACGTCGCTCACCGAGTTGCTCGATAAGATCGATCCGATTTGGCAGCAAACGTGGTGCGATCAGCGTCATGTAAACACAGCCCACCAAGGCAATCGGAATCCCCACCTTGGTGATTTCAAAGAAGTCCAATTCACGTACTTGCCGGGCAATCTTTGGGGTTAATTCCCCGGCCTCAACTTTTTCGGCTATTGTCTGTGCCTCACGCGCCAACTGGCCATTGCAAACCAGTGTGGTGCTGGTACCGATGAGGGTGCACACCCCTCCCAAAATTGTGAGGTAGCTCAGTGGGATTAACAGCTTTGACGGCGAGATGCGATTTTTACGGCACCAGTCGACGACGATTGGAGTAAACATGGCAACCAAGGGCGTATTCAAGACGAATGCCGAGACCGGCACGATCATTAACGTCAGCCTTATCAGAGCCCCGGATTCATTAGAGGCGTTGCCAAGCAGCTTGTTGCCAATCCAGTCGAGAGTACCGGTTGCGCGCAAACCTGCGGCAGCCGCAAACAGGGCTCCAATCATGATGACCGCTGGCTCGGCGAAGCCTGTTAAGGCCTGCTGAGGGGTAAGTATGCCGGTCAACGTCACGATTGCCAGGGCCGCGAGGAATAACGCGTCGATCGGAACCGAGCGACGCATGAAAAGGGCCACGAAAACCCCAAAAGTTACGCTCAGCGAAATCCAGCCGTACGGTGTGAGCTGGTCGTGGGCGGCAGCCAGGGCGGGCAGGATGGGCAGGAGCGTGAAGAGCATAAGGAGGTTGTCGATAAGGTGTCACGCGTTGCGAGAGGCTGCTTGGAGTGAATCAGACGCCGACCACCCGGCATCCACAAAGGTATGACTGTAAAACAATCAGCTCATTCTGTTTACAGCGGTTGTGAGGCGTGGTCCACTGATAGCGGCAGGACTTCCTCGGAGAGTGGGCCCCTCCGTCGGGCATTTTTGGCATAAGGTTTAGAGTCGGGCAATAAATGGCAAATGGATCTCCGAATCGTCCGGCAGATCGGTGGGCCTAAAAGGCCCAAAAAGGTCGGTGGGCGCAATTAAGGACTGCCACCCAGACCAAGTATGGGTGGAAATCTAGTAGCGTTCTTGTTCCAGACAGAATAAAATAGACATATCTGGCAATCTATGACAACACCAGAGGCATTCAGTGGCCCCGCGCTCGGAATACGCGGCGGCCAGCAGAAACGTACTCACCCGGAGTTCCCCCCTATGTTTGGTCTTCGCAAAGATCACATCGCTTGTACTGCAGCCCTTATCATTTCCGTTGCGTTTGGGCAGATCGCTGTTGATGCGGCCCCCACGGCGCCCCTGCAGATGTACGAGCAGGGCGAAGGTCAGTCCTTTTTTGCAATCAGTTTGAGTCCCGACGGAGTGCCGATGGTCAGCCCGCCGGGAGAAGTCGTACTCCTGGTCGATACGTCGGCCAGTCAGGCGGGAGTCTACCGAGAAACGGCTCTGGCTGCGTTGGAGACTTGCCTCGGCAAACTCCGCCCGTCTGCGCGAGTGAAGGTGGTCGCGGTTGATCTTGATGCCCGCCTGGCCAGTAAAGGCTTCATTGCACCACAAGGCACAGATGCTGCTGCCGCCGTTAACGCGATCCGTGAGATTCCGCCTTTGGGATCGACAGACTTCGAACATGTTTTGCGCGAAACGCTGTCGATGTTTGATCACGATTCGGCGACTACACAGTCGGTGGTTTACATTGGCGATGGCCTCAGCCGCGCCAATCTGCTGGGGACTGGAACATTCAAAGAGATCGTTGACAAGTTGGTCGCTGCCCGGATTTCTGTCAGCAGTTATGCGATTGGCCCCAGACTGGATGCCCAATTTCTGGCTGCGCTGGCCAATCAAACTGGCGGAAATCTGTATGTCGACGACGGGATGGTGGCGGCTGACGAACAACAAGGAGTGACCGCCGAACGTGCCGCTCAGGAGAATCATCGCCGCGGCAATGTAGTGGGTGCCATGCTGGCTGGTTGGGTCGAGGCGACCGTTGTCTGGCCTGAGAAAGTTACCTGGCCGGCCGAACTTGGCAAGGTCTATCCTGCCAAAGTTCCGCCCCTCCGGACTGATCGCGATACGATTGTCGTTGGTTCCAGTGAACATGACGCCAGTCTGGCAGGCGACGTGCAGCTGACGGCTGAGGTAGCGGGTCAACTCCAAAACTTCAACTGGACCCTGCAGCCACGGGAATTTGGCGATGATCGTGCGTTCCTGGCACAAGTCGTCGAAATGGCTGAGCAAGATGGTGGCGTGACCCTGCCCACCCTTGGCACCGCCGGGTTGCTGGAGACCGGACGCTTGTTTCGACTTCAGCTTGACGGTTTAACCCGCCTTGCTGAGCGGGCCATCGCGACAGGGGATATGACAGCTGCCAGGCTCCTCTCTCAGGCAGTGTTGCAAAAAGATCCGCGGAATCTCCAGGCCCAGACAGTCCAGCGTGTCGTCAACCGAAAACATGACGAGGCGACTTCAGCCCAGCCTGTGTCCCATACCCCAGCTGCGCCTGCTGGAGCCAGTCATCCTGCCGAGGACACCGACCTGAGTCTGGTGCGTCTGGCTCAGGCGGACCTTGCCGGAGAGGCTTTGCCAAATAGCGAAGACCGGCCGAACGATGTTTTGGTGCCAGCCGACGGAGCATTGATTGATCGCTTTGTTGAAGAAGGCATTTTCCTCGACGAAGTAGCTCAGCAAAAGCAAGTTTTTGCCCAGATGTTACGTCGGGAAGTACAGAATACGATCACCGATGCCCACAAGGTGATGGCTGACAACCCGGCACTGGCCAATCAGGACCTCAAATTAGCTTTGCAAAATGTTGAGCGGGCTCCCGAACTTGAGGCGGATGTGCGGGCTCAACTGGTCGACAAGTTGCAGACGAGCCTTCGTCAAGTCCAGCGGGCTGCCTCAGAAAAGGATGAACGGGATCGCGCTCAAGAAGTACAAATTGCTGCCGACCGGGAACGTCGGTTGCTCATGGACCGTTTAGCCCGAGATCGCGAAAAAGTAAAACAACTCGTCGACCGTCTCAATGCATTGCTTGATGAGCGACGTTACGTCGAGGCAGAAGAAGTTGCAGACGTTACCGAAGAGTTTGACCCAGGTGGAGTGATGCCCCGCATGGCCATTGTCTCAGGCCGGTTTCAGCGAAATCATTACCTTCAGCAAGTCGTACGTGCGGCCAGGTGGAGAAACTGGTGGGACGCTCTTTATACCGTGGAACTCGCCAGTATTCCGTTCCCGGATGACCCACCGATTGTTTATCCCGATCCTGAAGTATGGGAGGAGTTGACGATTCGGCGGAAAAAATATGCCGCCGTTGATTTGAGTGCCCGAGGTGGCTCGGAGGAACGAATTGAAAACGCATTAAGGGAACCACTGACGAGCGCTGGGTTGGAGTTTCTCAATACGCCACTCGAAGAAGCCATCCAATTCTTGCGGGACGAATACGAGATTCCCATTCACCTTGATACACAGGCTCTTGAAGATGTCGGGATCGGTACCGATGAGCCGATCCAGATTAACGTCCGCAGTATTTCCTTGCGTTCGGGGTTGCGTTTGATGCTGAGTCAACTCGATCTCACGTACATCATCAAGGACGAGGTGATGTTGATCACCACGCCTGAAGAGGCCGAGACGCAACTCACCGTCAAAGTTTATCCCGTTGCCGATCTCGTGTTGCCCATAATGAGCATGGGTGGCATGGGCGGCGGCATGGGCGGCGGCATGGGTGGTGGCATGGGTGGTGGCATGGGTGGTGGCATGGGTGGCGGCATGGGTGGTGGTATGGGTGGCGGTATGGGCGGTGGCGGTGGCGGTGGCTTCTTTAGTGTGCCCGAAAAAGAACGGCCGTCCTCTCCTCCAGAAGTAGTGCCCGAAGAAGCAGCTTTGCCCGCGGAGCAACCGCCGGCCACAGCGAAGATCGAAATTGATCTGTCTCAAACTCCAGAGGCATTCTGGAACGCTTATTTTGCCGGTGTGCCCCGCGATCCAGCCGTGGTTCGTCAGGCAGTCCGTGACCTGATGGGAGCCAGTCGCCCAGAGCAGGTGACTGCATTAATTCAGGCCGCGCTCCGTGCGGGGGTACCGCAGCCCTGGATGTATGAGTCTCTGGGCATTGCGATGGAGTTGGCCGGACAGTCCAAAAAGGAGATCGAACGGGCCATCATGTCGGCCGCTGATTTCAGCACGAGTGCGACCGAGTTGTTGTACATTGCCCAATATTTGTCTCGAGTTGGATTTGATCAGCGGGCACTTGGACTCTATCAGCAAGTCGTCAGGATGGACGCGATGTGCCAGGAGGCCTACCTGCTGGGTTTGCGGGCAGCTCAACGAAGCGACAATATCGAAGGGATTCAGTGGGCAACCGTTGGGATTCTCAGTCAGGCCTGGCCCAAGGAACAATCTGCTGCACCGAAAGTGGCATACCGGGTTGCCAACGCAACTCTGGAGCAACTTGGCAAAGAGGGACGGACCGAAGAACGTGAGGACTACCAGGGTCGGCTCCAAGCCGCCTTTGCCCGCGACTGCATCGTACGTATTTCCTGGACGGGTGATGCGGATGTTGATTTGTTTGTGGAAGAACCTGCCGGAGCCATCTGCTCCTCAATCACACCCCGCACCACGGGGGGGGGATTGATGCTTGGCGACGGAACTGCCGACCAACAAGACGGGCCTGATGCGGGTTTTGTCGAAACTTATATTTGTCCTCGAGGTTTTGCCGGAACCTACCGGGCCAGGGTCCATTGCGTTTGGGGTGAAGTGGCGGCCGGAAAGGTGACGGTTGAAATTTTGACCAATTTTGGGACCGATCAATTTCAACGCCAGCAACAGCAGGTCGATCTTGGGAAGAATGATGCGGTCGTCATCTTCGATTTGGAAAATGGCCACCGCAAGAAACCCCTTGAAGCTGAAAAGCTGGCAAGAGCCGTTCGGCGGCAGCAGCAGATTGGCCATGCCATACTCGCCCAGCAAATCGACAGTATTTCGGATCGTAGTATCATTCCATTGCGTCCAGAGGCAGCTCGCCGTCGCCGCCTTGCATTGGGGCAAGGCGCCGTTGGTTACCAACCGGTGATCATTACCCTCCCGGAAGGGACCACTTTCTCGGCTACCGGCGTCGTCTCGGCCGATCGAAGGTACGTACGCGTCTCACCGATTCCATTCTTTTCCACCATTCGCGAAGTTCAGACGTTTACCTATGCGGGTCGAGCCCAGCAGGTTGGGGGTGGTGACGATGGTGGCGATGGCGGCGATGATGGCGACGGTGGATGACCGAGAGGCTCCTGTGGATCGAGTCATCCAGGCTGTTTGACCCTTCCTTGATGCACGTCGGAGGGAACCGGTTTGAGGTGTGTCGCCAGAGTTGACCAGTTGGCAATAACTCAGCTCGCCCAGGGCCACGCGTGGCCCAAAGCTTTGTGTTGGGCTTCGATCAACGCTTTGATGCCACCTCGGGCAAGCGCTAACATTTCGGTGAGTTCTGCATCGCTGAAGGTTGCTTCCTCCCCGGTACCTTGGATTTCAACGAATTGCCCCGACCCGGTCATCACCACGTTCATATCGACCGTCGCTGCGCAGTCTTCTCGATAGTCGAGGTCGAGCAGTGGTTGCCCGTCCACAATTCCCACGCTCACGGCCGCGATGCTTTGCCGCAAGCAGAAGCCGGTGTCAGAACCGCTGGCTCGAAGAGCATCGACCATCGCAATCATCCCCCCAGTAATACGGAGCGTTCGCGTACCACCATCGGCTTCAAGCACGTCGCAATCGACGATTGCGGTTCGCTCCCCAAGCTTTGACAGATCGGCTATGGCACGCAGACTGCGACCGATCAGGCGTTGGATTTCGGTTGTCCGACCGTCGGTTTTCGTGCCACGGTCACGACGTTTCCGTGGACGTGTGCTTCCTGGAAGCATGTTGTACTCAGCGGTAATCCAGCCCCCGAGAGAATCTTCAAACCAGGGGGGCACCGAGTTTTCTATGCTGGCTGTGCAGAGAATGGTTGTTTTTCCTGCTTGGGCCAGCACGCTTCCCTGGGCAGCGCTCGAGAAGTCACATTGAAATCGAATTGGTCGTAGTTGGTTGGCCACGCGGCCATCGTGACGGTTCGACATGGAGGCATCGATGGTACAAAAGGGTGGCGGAACGGATCATTCCATCTTGCCACGTTGGCCGGTACAGGGACGTTTAGTTGGTCGGTCCAGGTTGATCTCAGGGCGTAACAGCTGTTGGCAACCCAACGAGGTATGGGGTGTATCAGATTATGGTTGAGGTGGCTCGTCATGTGATTCTTGCAATAACCAGGCGAGAATACCCTTTTGCACGTGCAAACGATTACTAGCTTGCTGGAGGACGATACTTTGGGGGCCGTCGATGACATCGTTCGTCACTTCTTCGCCCCGCCGAGCCGGCAGGCAGTGCATAAAGATTGCATTGCCCGGGGCATTCGCCATGAGTTTCTGATTGACCTGAAACTCGGCAAAATCGCCCCTTCGTTTTTCTTGTTCGCCTTCCTGGCCCATACTTGCCCACACATCGGTGTAGACAGCAACGGCCTCGCGCACCGCGTCCTGAGGATCCCGGGATTGGATCAGTTCGAAGCTGGGCGATCTTTGGGTGATGCCAGCGACGACCTGGGGATCCAGCTCATAACCCGTGGGCGTGCAGCAGACGAATTTCATGCCAAGGCAACTGCAGGCCCGGGCGAGGCTCGTGGCGACGTTGTTCCCGTCGCCAATCCAGGTGAGTGTTTTTCCATCGAGCTTACCAAACCGTTCGCGAATCGTGTAAAGATCGGCAAGTGCCTGGCAGGGGTGGGCGCGATCTGTGAGACCGTTGATGACATGGCAGTCGGCATGATTTGCCAATGCCTCGACCGTGGCGTGGATCTTGGCCCGAGCCACAATCACATCCACCATGCCGCCCAGTACCCTGGCAAAATCCTCGATGCTTTCCCGGCTGCCGAACCCAACGTCCTCTCCGAGCAAAATGCTGTTGCCGCCCATGTGCGCGATACCGGCTTCAAAGCTGACCCGCGTACGGAGCGACTGTTTTTCGAAGAGTAACGCTAGTATTCGCCCGGGAAGGAGTGGTTCGCGTATACCTTGGCCAAACTTGATCTTCAGCTCTGCGGAGAGCTCAAAGACCCGGTTGATTTCGGTCGGGGATATGTCGTCAAGAGTGATTAAATGTCGCATGGAATTAACCGCCAGCTATCGATTGGCAGTCAAGTCGTATGATTTTGCAAGACATCGATCAAGATTTCACAACCCTCTTGCAGCTCCGCGTCACTGAGTGTCATCGCTGGCAGCAGTCGCACGACGGTTTGTTGAGTGCAATTGATCAGCAGTCCCCGGTTTATACACTCGGCAACGATGGGTGTGCCGTCAACCTGTAGTTCGATACCGATCATCAAGCCGCGGATTCTCACTTCTTTCACGATCGCGATTGCCTCGATCAAGGGTTCCAGCCAGGTGCGAAATCCTTGCTCAAGTTCTCTGACGCGAGCCAGCAGATTGCCTTCTTCGATCGTTTCAATTGTCGCGATGCCAGCCCTGGCAGCAATTGGGTTTCCTCCGAAGGTTGCGGCGTGCATGCCGGGACGCAAACTGGGAGCAATTGACGCGGTTGCGAGCATGGCCCCACCGGCAATACCACCGCACAAGCTCTTGGCCAGCGTCATTATGTCTGGGGTGATCTCCGAATCCTGGTAGGCGAACCAGCGGCCCGTTCGCCCGCAGCCTGCCTGGACTTCATCGAAGATCAAGACCAAGTCGTGGGCATCGGCAATTTCTCGCAATCCTGTCAGAAACCCATCAGGCGGAATGCGAATCCCGCCTTCGCCCTGGATCGGTTCGACCATAATAGCTGCCGTTTCTTCATCGACTGCATCGCGCACCGCGGCGAGATCGCCAAAAGGAACATAGACGAAGCCCGCCATCAGCGGGCCGATACCCTCGTGGTACTTGGGTTGCGCCGTGGCGCTCGTGGCGGCGTACGTACGACCATGAAAACCGCCCTGAAAGGTGATGATTTTGAAGCGATCTTCCGGCGTATGGAGTCGTGCCAGTTTGATGGCTGCTTCGTTCGCTTCGGCTCCCGAATTGCAAAAGAAAGCTTTGCCCCCGAAGCTGCGCTCACTCAGCAATTTGGCCCAGCGTCCCTGAGACTCGATGTGCCACGTGTTGGGTACGTGAATCAATTCTGCTAACTGCTCCTGGACGGCTTGCACTACCCGCGGCGGGCAATGTCCTAACAGGTTGCAGCCCCAGCCAGGGAATAAGTCCAAATACCGCCGTCCCTGATCGTCCCAGACCCGGGAGCCCTCGCCTCGCACCAGACAAACGGGATATCGACCGTAATTCGGAATGACATACCGATCGAAAAGCTCAGCCGTGGCTGGCGACATTGTGGATGTTGTTGTGGTCAAGTTATCTCCCTCAATTGCGGCTTTTCAGCCAATGCGTCATGGTTTGTAGAAGTCGTTGGAGAGGCCCTTCGTCAGGACTCCCCAAGGACATCCATGCTGCTCAATCGGCGTCTGAAACGAGCTCCGTACCAACTCCATGATTTGTATAGATCTCCAGCAGCAGCGAGTGTCGCAGGCGACCGTCGATAATATGAATTTTCCGGACCCCTTTCTGAAGGGTTTCTAAACACGCTTCAACCTTTGGGATCATGCCCGACTCAATAGCTCCGTCCGTGATCAGCGTGCGGGCTTCATGAGCGTTCAAGGAACGGATTAGCGATTCCGGGTTGTTTTTGTTTCGCCGGACTCCGTTCACGTCGCTCAGGAAGACCAGTTTTTCTACCCCCATTGCCTGGGCAACCGCCGTGGCAACCGTATCCGCGTTGACGTTGAGGCGATCGCCCGATTCGGTCTCACACATTGAGGGGATCACGGGCACCTGGCCAGCGTAACACAAGTTATCGAGTGTTTCGCGGTCGACACGCGTGACAAAACCAACGTGGCCGAGGTCAATGGACTCGCCTTGCTGATCGGTTAGCTGCAGCTTTTCGCCGAACAAGACGTTATTGTTCGACTCTCCAGTGAAATTCAGCGGCATGGCTCGACCACCCAACTCTTCAATCTGTGCGGCGAGTGACTCGTTCAGTTCCCCTGCCACCACGCGGTTTACGATCGCCAGGGTCGCATCATCAGTGATGCGTCGTCCCGAGACGAATTGAGGGTCCATGTTTGCTTCCTTCATGGCCCGATTGATCACAGTACCCCCTCCATGGACCACGATGGGCCGCATGCCAACCGTCTCCAGGAAGACAATGTCGATCAGTAATTGCCGCATCGCTTCGCGATCTTCCATCACGCTGCCACCGACTTTGATTACCGTGATCTTGTTGCGGAACTCACGAATCCAGCCCATCGCCTCGATCAACACGTCAGCTTTTGCGATGGCGTCTTGCACAATGGACCTGGTCGACGGGGGATTAGTCAGATCGGAAGCGGCCGGTTACATCGGTCGGAACAGACTAACAAGTCCGATTTTTGGGGAAACGTCCGATTCTAGGCTTGTGACCTGGGAGGGTCAACTTGGTGCTGGCCGGACTTACCGGTTGGTGCTGGCCGGACTTACCGGCCGATGTGATATGGCCTGTTCAAATCGCGTATCGCCCGCCCCGCAGTTCCACGGGCAGTGCTGATCAGAAGACCGTAGTCCTTTGAGTTCGGTTCCGGGATACTCAGCGTTCGATTCGGCGGTGTGTCGGTCCGAAGGTGTGTTTCAACAGGGTGTCGTTGCCATCTTTTGCATTTTGGCCGAGTTAGCTGTTAACAGCGAGTTTTCTGACCAGCGAATGGAGGTCGACAATTTGAGTTGGGTGGGTGACTAGCGGACTGAGGGATTTTTCCGCAGAATGCTGTGATATTGAAATCATTTCCGGATATGCTGGATCCTCTTCTCCTTGCCTGCTTTGTTCAATTTTGGCGATGTCTGAACCCCTGGCGATTGGGCTTGCCGCTGGCAAAGGCACACGAATGAAGTCGGATCTACCTAAAGTTCTGTTCCCGGTCTGCGGCCGCTCGACGGTGCGATACGTTCTTGAGGCACTCCATGGCGCGAGAGTCGGTTGGGTATTGGTTGTTGTTGGGTACAAAGCTGATTTGGTTCGTCGTGAACTTTCCGATGAGCCAGGTGTCAAATTTGTTGTCCAGTCCGAATAGCTTGGTACGGGACATGCGGTGCTGATGTGTCGCGAGTCGTTGGCGGAGCATGACGGTCCGATACTCATTCTTGCAGGCGATTCACCGATGACTCAGGTCTCATCCTTGAAGTCGCTGCTGAAGGCTTACGATCGTGATCAGCCGGCGGGTCTGCTGGGAACATCCATTAAAGAAGATCCCACGGGGCTGGGCCGCATCACGCGAGACGGCGACGGCCAGTTTGTGGGGATTGTCGAAGAGAAAGATGCCACTGCCAAGCAAAAAGGCATCTCGGAGGTGAACATGAGTGCTTAATCCTTTTCGAAAGCCAAAGTCTGCTGGTTGCACTGGAGCAAATTACGACCGATAACTTGCAAGAGGAGTACCACGTGACCGATTGTCTCGATATTTTGAAACAAAAGGGTAAGCAAGTCAGCGTGGCTTGTGTGTTGCAGCCACGGGAAACGTTAAGCATTAATACTTTAGAGGACCTGGCGGCGGTCGAAGCGGCAATGGAGTAGTTTCCAACATCCGGTTGCTGGTTCATTCCGGGAATTTTGGTGTTGGGGGACTTGGATTTTCGACTTTGAAAACCGAAGCAATAGGTTTTTCACCATGAACGATATCAAACTCTTCAGTGGCAATTCAAACCCTGCGCTCAGTAAGCGAATTTCTGATTATCTCGGCGTTGAGTTGGCTGCTCTTAGTTTGGGGTGTTTCCCCGACGGGGAGATTTCCTGCAAGATTGATGAGGATATTCGCGGTCGTGATGTGTTTCTGCTCCAGCCGACCTCCCCCCCGGTCAACGAAAGCTTGATGGAGTTGTTGGTGATGATCGATAGCTGTCGGCGAGCCAGCGCTGAGCGGATCACAGCCGTTATACCCTATTTCGGATATGCGCGGCAGGATCGGAAGGACGAGGGCCGGGTTCCAATTACGGCAAAACTGGTCGCCAATTTGATCACCCGCGCCGGGGCCAATCGCGTTTTGACGATGGACTTGCATGCAGCCCAGATTCAAGGTTTCTTCGACCTCCCAGTCGACCACTTGTACGCGGCACCCGTTCTGAACGATTACTTTCTCAACACCGACATCAGCCTCGCAGACGTGGTGATTGTAAGTCCGGATGAGGGCAGCATAAAACGAGCGCTCGGCCATGCAAAACGGTTAGGTGGGTCGGTGGCGATCATCGACAAGCGCCGCACCAGTGCTTTGGCAACCGAACAGGCCAATCTGATTGGCGGTCCAATTGAGGGAAAAGTTGCACTCATGTTCGACGACATGATCAGCACCGCCGGATCAATCTGCGGGGCTGCCCAACTGATGCATCAACTGGCTGTCCGCGAGATCCATGTGGCCATTACCCATCCGGTTTTTTGTGGCAATGCGCTTCAAAATCTGTTGGATGCGAAGCTGGCGAGTATCATCTGCACCGATACCAATCCGATAAGTTCCGAATATGAGACGAATCTTCCCAAGTTAACGGTCCTGACGGTTGCCCCACTTCTTGGGGAAGCGATCAAGCGGATCCACCGCAATGAGTCGGTCAGCCGCCTGTTTCGCTAGATAGCCGGGCTGGGCCATGGTTGCAGAGTGGGCCATGGTTGCAGAGTGGGCCATGGTTGCAGAGTGGGCCATGGGGTGCCCTCTGCCGAGTTACAAAGGTTTGTTCAGGGGGGGGGTTGAATCTCCGGGCCGGAGTC
>Ga0310121_10000570_pt1 | contig 40182 bp, 29 predicted proteins | sample CB27_Tmax_986_MG_FD_203504 | JGI IMG/M metagenome (GOLD analysis project Ga0310121, IMG submission 203504) | Marine microbial communities from Western Arctic Ocean, Canada - CB27_Tmax_986 | ecosystem: Environmental > Aquatic > Marine > Oceanic | place: Canada: Western Arctic Ocean | collected...
CGACCTCTTCTCGAATACCTCCGCTAGAAGAAATCGGTGGAACAGACACCGCGTAAGGTGAACAAACGCGCCCCGAGTTCCCGACTGTCGCTGCTACTGAGCAACCGGATCAGCATGTAGCGTGCGGTGTTTAATACGCCAACCCGACGAAGTTCGAACAAAGCTATCTTCATAAAAACCGGACGCGGTAATCGTCGGCGGTCGTGTCGTTACGTCCATTAGCAGCCAGTAGGCCCGTCCTTCAGCTCCCCCCGAAGTCGGTGTAATAAGAAAACTCCCATTGAGATGTCGCCTTCCTACATCTCCCGTCCGACCCTGATAACGCTCTGTGCGTTCGGCCCGCAAAGCAGCCATCCCTTCGACACGGCCGTTAGCCCGCTCGATCACGCCATCTTCGGAAAACGCAGAAACAAACAACTCCGCATCCTGAAAATCGCTACCCTGGTTGTAACGAGCGTAAAGAGCCTTGATCTCCTCGTAATCCTTCCCGGTCAGTGGACCCGAGCCACTAGCCCCCTGTTTCGCCGAAACCCATCCAAATCCTGCACCAACAATAATGACGAGTCCGACCAATATCCGAACCTTAGACATAACTTCTCCTCCTGGTAATGGAGAGACACCCTTCGCTCCAAAAAAGACTTACCGGGCCGCCAAGGCAGCAGCGTCTTCCGCACGACCACCAGACAGAATACCTTCCATACCCGTATTTCCCTCGTGACAGGCGTACTCGAACATTACGCCGTCTAGTGGCTCAAACGGATATGCGACAGTCCAAGGTCTTGTATACATTTGTGCATCATTGACCTCAATTTCGTATTCCAGCCTACCCGCCTCAGTTCGTGTAAAACGTTCGGTCAGAATCATGCCTTCACCTGACCCAACTTTGGAGTTAAAAATCGACCATGGTTGCAGTGCACTCACTCGAGGATCAAAGTTCGTCGTAACCACAACTAAAGTGTCGCCGTCCCAGTGCCCTCTCGAATCGCCGTTCCACTGTCCGATGTTCGACGCCAAAGGTGCGCGACCATCCAGAGGAACAACACGAACTTCATGCACTTGTTCAATCAACATCACCACATGGTCTGGCGTTTGGAATAACTGCATATTGTTGTTGTAAGACCTCGGGAACATGGCATTAGGCATACCACCGCGAGTTACACATCGCTCCCAGATGTGCCGGTCTTCCCACGAATCGTCTCCCCGAGGACGGCTAGAACGCGCGATCTGCCCTGCCGGCGTCAACGGTGGAAACCGACCGTTTGAGGGATCGACCAACATCGAGGTTCGGTCCGATCGAGCCCCTCGTTCCATCCAAAAATTGTTGTAGGCACCCACATTCCCACCCGCCTGAGTTCGACGTGCATCCGCAAGAGCCAGTGCTTCATTACGAGCAGTCGTTTCAGTCTGAATCTCCGCTACCTCTTCATCGCTCAGCCTTTCTCTACCTTGATACTGGTCCGGACGCTCCATGGGCGTGGCTCCGGAAGAGTGCCACGTTCCCTGTAGATCTGGATCACCCCACGGAGTCGGTTCGACACTTACCTGTCGATGTCCGGTGTCAGTTCCGGAGGACTGTCCGCTGACAGGCGTAACCAGTGCAATAAAAGAAATCAATGTCAGCATAGGAACGGCTAACGCAAGAAATCGTCGATACATCACTTAGAACCTCCTTCGAAGCCGAAAAAACAACCACTTACCCGTCTCACGGTCTTTAACAACAAAACTGGCACATGACACCCTTAACGTCAAGAATTGCTCTTTGGGTATCTTATTGTGACACTGAAATCAAATAATCCTGCCGGGATCGGAATATTTTCCTGCTAACTATGAAATCTTTGAAATTTCCATTTCTTTCTAAGCATTCCCACGCTGCGCAGACAACTGATAAATCGCCAATTTAGTTTTTGGTCAGACTGCGGTTGTCCTTTTCGTCACAGCTACACGCAGTTCCACTAGTGAAGTTCATTTGTTTATTGACAAACCGGCTGTTGATTCAACATTGACTCTCTAGCAACCCGTTCTCACTAACCTAAGCGAAACTGTGCCTATTAACAGCGAGGTCAAAAACCGTCAGTACATAGCCATCATTTCGTTCCAAGTTACCGTCGCTACCACAAGCCACCGGAAACGATTGTGCATAAAGACTCGTACGAATTCACAACTGTTGTCGTGTTCGTTTCACCAAAGGTCTCGAACAAAAAGTTCGAAATGTAGAACACTAGCGACTTGCCAAGATAAACGGCAGACAAGGACGACCCAAAAACCTTACCAAGAGGCATATGGTGTTCTCATTAATATTCACAATTTTTCGCCCCACCACTATTTATCGAGCGAAAACTCTAGACGGTGTACTATATCGAAATGACCCCGATTGCACAGTCCAGAAAACTGTCGTACCGAGAGGCCATATAGCTTTCAGATGTTTCGTTACCTCGTTACCGGCGGCGCTGGTTTCATCGGCTCCCACGTGGTTGACGCGCTCACTGCAATCGGGAATACCGTACGAGTCGTGGACGATCTTTCCACAGGCTTCCAGTCGAATATCCGTCAGAACAACTTAGTCGAATTTATCGAGGCAGATCTTGCCGAACCTGGTATCGCAGAAGCAGCTGTCACTGGAATGGAATGGGTCATTCACCTCGCAGCCGTCCCTTCCGTACCACGGTCTGTTCTTGAGCCAGCTCAAACGCATCGAGCGAACGTGGAAGCCACCCACGCACTTCTACTTGCGGCACGCGATGCCGGCGTCAGACGTTTTGTTCAAGCTAGCTCATCGTCAGTTTATGGCGAATCAAAAACACTGCCGAAACACGAAGGTATGGAACCTAATCCAGTCTCGCCGTATGGGCTGCACAAATTGATAGCCGAACGGTACGCAAGTCTCTTTACGAACCTCTATGGACTCGAAACCGTGTCCCTGCGCTTCTTTAACGTCTTCGGACCCCGCCAAACAGCGACCTCCCAATACTCTGGTGTTATTTCACTATTTACAGCCGCGCTTCTTTCGGGTCAAACAGCCACGGTCTACGGAGACGGCGAGCAGACACGGGACTTTACATTTGTAAGCGATGTTGCCGCAGCCGTCATTAGCGCCTGTGATGCATCCGGCGCATCTGGTCGCGTTATCAACATTGCGAATGGCCACAAAACATCTGTCAATGAGCTTTACGATATGCTCCAACGACAGACAAACACAGACATTCCTCCACACCACGCGAACGCACGTGCAGGCGATATCAAGGACTCTCAGGCCGATATTTCCGTAGCCAAAAAAGTGCTGAATTTCCAGCCAGCAGTTTCAATAGAAGACGGACTGCAGCGAACCGTTGAATGGCACCGTTCCAAAGAACACATGAGGACTTAACGAATCACCACATCGGCTCATGTTCGCTGCTTAGTTAGTAGACGAATTCCATGTTTCGCCATGCGTTTTGATAGATAGGCTTCGTAAGCACATCTATCATCGACGTGGATACGACTGGATCCTCCCAGAATTTCGACAGTGGATCAGAACAACGTTTTAGGTCCAACAGTCGTCGTCTCACTTGCATATTTTCACCGCGTGCCGACCTCAATCTGTTCAAGTCGTTCGCAGTTCACTCTGTCTAGCGTTCGTCATCGTTACGAAACGAACTGTTCTTGTCTGTTTTATATGCCCAAACAATTTCGAACTTCTTACATCACTCTGACGAGTCGCCTCTCTCTCGAACACCAACGTCCGGATTGGATCGCTTAAAATAACAGACGTCATGTTCTAACCTGAGCAATAACAATTTAGCACCGTGTCGAGCCCTCATTAAATCCGATAAATTCATAACCACCTTTTTAAATAGAACCGATTCGCAGACGCCGCGAACTTAACTGGCCAGACCTACTAGAATGGTCACGCCTATTGACACGGTGAGCACCAACTCAGAAAAATCCGAGACAATAGAGAATCACTATGCCGCAACCACTACGCTCACGACTTAGAGATCTACTAAATGTTGGAACTGTGGTACGACGACAACTCAAGTCGACAGAACGGTCCATTAGCAATGCGATACAAAAACTAGGTCTTCGCGTGTCAAAACACATCTCGACGGCGACGAAAGCAAATAAGCAAATCGACAAGCGCCTCCAAGCGATAGAATCCGAGATGTCTAGCATTCGACACAACCTCACCCAACTTCGACTTGTGATCAGCCGGCTCGACACTGTAATCAGTGGCCGGACTGTGTCCGATCATGGTCTTGGAGCAACATTTCCCATCTCACTACCCCACACAACCACAGACGCGGAACTCAACGCCACCGACTCGGTTTCTACTTCAACCCGAATCGGATCAGAGAACTTTTCAGCAAAGGACGTCCTTGTGCTCGATCGGTGTTCATTTTGCGAGAGCACGGAACGAACACTTGTGTGTGAGTACAACAAATTTATTCTGACCGACAATGCGCCCGATGAACTATTCAGCAAGTACGACTACTCTATCTGCCACCAGTGCGGTATTTGCTACGCCACTCGACGCCCGATAGGAGATCGGATTCGATGGCTTCTAGACAACTTTGTTGAAGCCACAGGAAAAGCTGGCGGGGACCGAGAGCTTAAGAACCCCATGCTGAATCCGTATCCACTAACGGATAAAGACCGTGAACAACTCAGTCGCTGTACGAGTCGTGGGGTGTTCGTTTCTGAACACCTAAAACCTGATTCAGGTGAATTCATTCCAGGCCTTCTCAAGGATAGGTTTGCGAACAGCGTACACCTCGAAATTTTGACATCTGTACTAACGCTGAAATCACCGCGTGTCCTCGAGATTCGACCGAGAACGGGCGCTATCCTAGCAGGCCTACAACGGGTTTCCAATGCCGAAGTCTTCGGCATGCCCATATGGCAAAGCCAACAGCATCTATTGAAACTTCTCTACGGAATTAGGGCTCCGTCGCTGATCGATTTTGACCAGTTCACAATTCCATTCGAAGGTAAATTCGATCTCATTATCTGCAACCACATGCTCACACATATTCTACGCCCACGGGCTTTCCTAGACACTCTCCGGAGACACCTCGAACCCAAGGGACATTTGTATTTGTATAACGAACCCGACGACGCAGAATTCCTAACAGGATCACAGTCAATGATCGCGTCATTCAACCCATTGCACGTTCAAGCATTCGATCAGCCATCTCTGTTGAGAGCGATCTCAGCCAACAGTTTTGAACCTAAATTTACCTGGCATCATCGAGGCATGAACCTATGTCTCCTGCAGGAGACAGCACACAAAGAGGCTTCACATCCAGCGCTTCCTGACCTATCAGATCGAATCCGTGCCTACAAGACCGCGAGAGACAGATCAATCCTTCGTCTTCCAGACAAAGCCCGACTTCGATTTAAGGACGAATGGGACTCCATTGTTGAACGCTCCGTCACATCTGGAGTTGCCGACTTCGACAGCAAGGGGCGACTACGGCTCAAAAAGACTGACCGCACCGCTCAAAAACAAACGTCGGAGCAATCGTTTTAGTTGGAATACGTCAGACCTAGTTTCGACAATAGGCCACCAGAAAAAGGAATTTCAAGAACTTCGCAACAGCTTCGTTCCCAGCCCTGAGAAGAAGAGCAACGCAGGAAACATAGATGCGACAAATCATGGCCTCGTTTCTCGCATATGAAACAAGCGGCTTAAGGTCCGTCGAGCTTGCAAGACATGTCTCCGAATAAACTTCCGACCACGATGCGTCCACCACTTACGACGACCTGCTGCGAACTTCCGGACGCGGCGAACTGGAACAAGCACACGACTCCGATACCGTATGACGTATTTTTGTCTGAGATGAGCGCGCCATTGCGATCGAGACAATCCTCGATTCTCACGAACCAAGTTTTCCCGTTCTCGCTTCTTTGCCGTCTCCAGAGAACTCCAGACCATCGAGCGAAAAGGCTTAAGTTGAGCCATTTCTACGAAATACAACGCAAGCGCACGCTGCCACGCCGGAACCGCTTTTACCTCCCTTCCGGCATCGATGTTCCCTAATTCTTCAATAGCGGAAGCTAACCTTGGAGTTGCCGACGCATCAAGTCCAAACGGGCGCACAAACTCCCTCAAGAATCTCTTCTGTTGGTTCATATACGTTGAGTCCCCGGCGAGAACTTGCTGGAGATGTCCTACGTGTGCCTCAAGACTTTCTGCAACTTTGAGTAGTCCGCCGGCGACCTCGACAAGGTAACGAAAGTGCAGCATGCCTAGCTGGTGGGCGTGAAACTCCGCTGAAGTGATAGTCAGAACCGGACGTCCGACGATAGCAGCCTCAAGGAACGCACTTGTCACAAGACCGACCACAGCTTCGCTATATATCAGCGCATCAAAATAATCGGACTTGGCACGTGCTGTAATTGGATTGTCGCCTGAGACCACTATAGGTGCAAGATCGTTCCACTGAACATTTCTCCAATCTTTCACACGCTCAGGATGCGGACGGATCAACAAGGTCATCTTGCGCAACGAGGAATCACCCTGTCGACGAATGGCTTCGGCCCATTGACGAACAAATTTCTGTTCTCCTGGATCCGGCGTAAACGCAGAGCACACATAGAGAATGAACTGTTGGTCATGGGGAAGACCAACATCCCGTAGAAAACTCTCACGAGATCGGCTGGGTTTCCTATCAAACCACTGGTCATAGACCTGCGCTCCTGTCACAACGATGCTTTTCTCTGGCAACCGATGAAGCTCAATCGCCTCTTGTCGTTGCTTGTCATTCCAGACAAAGACACGGTCTGGTCGGTCTCTGATCAGTGCCTTGCTCGACAAATGGTCCCAACTGTAAACGCATACACCTGTTGGAATTCCGAGAGAGCGTGCGCTACGTAAATGATCGAGTTGCGGGGCACGTTGATTCGTCACTGACACGAACAAGGCGACGGCCGGTCGCTCACGAGCAAGGAACTCGTCCATTTTCTGAAGTCGAGGTAGCCCGTTTTGGATACACTCAAGAAAATATCTCAGGAACCAGCGTGTAATGTTCGACCGAAGCACCGGTAGTCGTACAAAATTGACAACGAACCACGGAGCACGTTCTTCTGCACGGTCACGTAGTTTGGGAAAATTCTGGTAAGGAGCTTCGAGAAACCTGAGGTAGTCGAGTCCCCAACGTAACCTTTGTTCGACAGCGAACCATCGTTCATCGGCATATGACGGTGCCCATGCCCACTGAACGCTGGAAACCTGAGCTAGTGACTCCGCTAATTGCTGGCCGCCAAAACTGTCATTCTCGTCGGCGAGAAGTAGCACCTCGTGCCCACGCTTGACCAATTCCTGTACAACGGACTCGAAATTCCGAAGCTGTCCAAAATGCAACACGGACAGCAATATTTTCATTGCTTATCCAGCGGTTTGTGTGCCTTCGCGCCCTTTTCTCGTTGGCTAAGCAACCAAGACACAAGTTCAAGTTCCCATGGCCCGTCGACGTCAATTGAATCTTGTGGAGCCATTACCATCGGCCTGGTATCAGGTCCATAAAGACTTTCATGACCAGTGATTACTTTCGTTCGAACGGCGACAATCGCCGGTCCGTTTCTTGCGTACAAAATCTCCTTGTCTTGTCGCCGATAAACCGTTGGTCCATCGGCGAACGGTTCAAGACGTCCTTCTATCTCCCGCATCACAGACACCGGGTTGAATTGATGCGGCACCTGAACCACACTAACAATAGTATCGGCTCCAGTATCAATTAGAAGTCGTACGGCTTCGTCTATATGACCCGAAGTCCTCAATGGGGAAGTTGGTTGCAGCAGAACGACAATATCTGGATGGTAATCCTCATTGCTCTTTAGATTAGTCAACAGGTGCTTTAGGACAGGCACAATCGGCGAGTCATCCATTGCCAATTCCGGCGGACGCATAAACGGAACTTCTAAACCTAACCGCCGACCAATTTCAGCGATTTCGGCATCTTCTGTACTGAGCACTGTTCGCGTCAAAGCGGCACAACAATTTACCGCCTCTGCGGTCCATTCAAGCAGCGGACGACCGGCCGAAACAGTAAGGTTTTTTCGTGGTATAGACTTTGACCCACCACGCGCAGGAATAACACCGAGGACTTCCACAGTACCTCTCGCTAATACGCAATACGTTTCTGCAATTTGATATCTGCCTTCGAAAGAATCTCAGCGATTCTCTGACCGGCTTGTCCATCTCCGTACAGGTGATCGGAGGAATACGGCCCATGGTCCACTTGACCTCGCACCGCCTCTACGATGGCCTCTGTCGAATGCGACACATCGACGATATTGGTCCCACGATCCCGACCATTTTGGCGCGACCCAACGTTAACGGCAGGCGTGCCGAGAAACGCCGCTTCTCGAACGAATGAACTCGAGTTCCCTACGAGACATGCGGCACGTTTCATCAATCGAATAAACGTCTCTACCGCAAAATTCTTATAGAACCGTATTTGCTCCGGACGAGAGTTCTCGCGAAATTTCCGCATGCCTCGAGACACATCTTCCGATCCTGCATCAACATTCGGCCACATCATAATCGCTGGAAGCTGAAGAACTTGTACCGCCTTCAGTGTCATTGCGATCTGCTCTTCACCCTTACCAAACTCAGTAGTCACTGGATGTTGCATTACCAATAAAAAAGGCCGATCGATGTCAACGTGTCCACCAACGCCTTCTTCTTCCAGCCAGTCCGAGCTAAACAAATCGCGCTCACTCTGTACGATTTCCGAAGCCAAGTCGATCCGTGGACATCCGACAACATGCACAGTCTCAGGATCTTCACCCATACGGATAATTCGATCTCCAGCAGACGAGTTCGCTGGGAAATGTAAGTGGGCCAATTTCGTAACCGCATGTCTGATACTCTCATCGATGGTACCACTCACTTCACCGCCCATCGTATGTGCGACCGGGATATTCATGTAGGATGCAGCCACGGCTGTCGCCACGGTCTCAAATCGATCACCAACACTGACAACCACGTCTGGTTTCAGTAGTTCAAATAGCGTTGGCAACTGCAATAGCCCGAGGCCAGTCGACATCGCCATGGTGCCAGGGGTCTCACCCTCGACGATCATATTGACTCGAGCATCAGGTCTGAACCCGTCTGCTTCGATGACTTGGACCACAGAACCAAATCGGTCAAGAACGGCAGACGCTCCGACAATGAGTTGAAGTTGAAGATCCGAATGGCTCCGAACCTCACGCATTACTGATTTGATGCTGCTATAGTTCGCCCGAGAACCAATCATGACACAAATTTTACGCATAGTTAATAAGTGCTTGATTTAACGAGACATCGATGTTCGTCAAACCGGACATGCAATGTTCCACGCGTCAAAGACGGCTCAACTGTCAGTGCACTCCCACAAATGGTCATCTTCAAGCGGCAGTTTCGAGGAACCACCAATTCTCCTGAAGCACCTGATGATCCACGCCAAATTTCTTCGCCGGAGAAACGAAGCGTCCCAGGCTCTCCGGGAAGCGCCATGAATCATCGCCACACACCGACCTCCTCTAAGATAAATACGTCTACTCGTTTTTCCAGACAATCAGACCGGTCGGCGAGCCAGTATGCGGAGGTTCTTCCCGTAACCACCAGCATTAGCAAAAAATTGGAGCGTGTCAGCAATACGTTCCAATACTCCCATATCCTCCTGATGCAGCTCTTTTCGCTGCCAGATGTAATCAACGAAATCGAGTCCCTCAGTCTGCACGAGCTCGATGCTTAAACCATGCCGCTCTAAAAATTTCCCTAACGTAGTCGGAGTGTAATAGTTAAGGTGATGCGTAGGCCAAATGAAGTGCGCATCTTTCCCCATCAATAAGCGTGAGGACGAATCATAGTTCGGCACATACAGATACAGGATACCGCCCGGGCGAAGTAATTCGAAACACCGCTCAACAGTCGCAGCTGGGCGAACTAAATGTTCGAGTACATCGAACAGAGAAATCGCATCAAAACTCCCCGGCACGAACTCACCTTCATCGAGGGCTACGGTCCTTAAATCCAACCCGCGTTTGCAGCCAAACTCTACGGCTGACGGATTCAAATCGATCCCGCAAGCTTGCCATCCACGCTCACGCGCAGCTTCAACCACAAATCCTGTACTGCAACCCACGTCGAGATAAGCCACGGGTGACTCCGAAAAGTCCGTCAAATATCCCGCCATCGCGTCGATACGCTCCGAACCAAAACGACGCACTCGATAGTCATGACTCGCCTCACCTAAGTCACGAACGATGCGCTGATACTCCCTAGAACCGTAAGACTCGTAATAATGCTCTTCATCGAAGATCGGATTCACGTAGACCAAAGCGCAGGTTGAGCAGCGAACAAGCGTCAAGTGATCCTTTTCAAGTTCTTTTCCAGATTCTGTGGAACCACATGTCGGACATGCTCGTTCCTGTAACAAGTTTTCTGGAATCGCTCCATAATCCTGGATCAACGCATCTATCGGGTGCGTACGTTTTTCCAGGAGTTTCTTATATGAATCCTTTGGACGCAGTTTGTCGATATCAACCGGCACATATTCATTAATGCTCCGATACCGCAACATGAGCGCTGGACGTTCCACATCGCTTTTCTTTTGAATTGTCAGTCTCCTGTAGAGCGATAAACGAGAATGTCAGTTTTAGGACCATTCGTCTTTCCCACGTACTCAAGCGCCGACATCAATTCTCCGATCTCTCTGACACGGTCGCCTTCCGCACTCGAGTTCAAATCAATAAAATGCGTCATATAGCGCTCAACAATCTCAAACAGATCGGACAATGGCTGACCTGAGGACTCAAGATGGGCAGGATCAATTTCCAATTGCCATGCGATATGGGCTTGTCGAAGAAGACTCGTCGCGCCGGAAAGAATATGCGCCTCCCATCCTTGGGTGTCAATCTTTACGAACGCGATCTCATTAAGGTCGATAGAAAGCCGTTTGACCCACGAGTCAAGGGTGTAGCCTGGCACAGTCACAACTTCACGAGACCCGGGTTCCGCACCCTCCGACAACAATCTGTGTCCACCACTGTACGGCGACCGCATCAATTTGGTGTCTCCATCGCGACTACCGATCGCAGCATGGTCAGGAAAAATACGACCCCGAAGGTGATTATCCGATACGTTTCGAACAAGGCACTCATAGTTTGCCAAGTCCGGTTCGGCTGCATATATAAACTGAAAATCTCCTAGAACCGCACGTGGAATGGAGGTTCGGCCAAGGTTTGCACCAATGTCCAACATGACTGCTCCCGAGGCAAGTTCACGTGTTTGCAAAATTGTGCGAAACGGAAATCCCTGACTCTTTGCCTTTTCCATACGGCTCGCATCATCTGACATTCTGGGGATCCAAAACGATAAGCCGACTATATCAACTCGTTCTGCACGTTCCGAAAGTTCACTACTCTCAACAGAGAGCTGCGCCTTATAACTAGAAGACACTCGAATGAACGATTTTTCTCTCGCGTGCACTAACGAGTCGGCTTGGCGGCCACGAAGTGCTGTCGCTCTAGCCACGAATATCTGCCGAAGAACGGATGGACGTAGAATCCGTCGGCGGTAATGATGACGACTATCGCGAACGGCTTTCAGGGCACGTTTAAAGGTGCCCACGCGGCCATGGTGAAAGCGGGACTCGTGTTTCCAACGACGAACGGTTTTCTTAGCAATTTTGAGTTCAGAACGGTAACGGTCCAGTTTCCGTTCGAAAGCGGACCGACGATTCAATCGCAACAATCGCTTGAGAAATACAGGAAACGTCACGGTAGTTGGGTCCTTATCCGATCAGGAAGCAAAGGCCATCTCACACTTCAGCAAATTAGCGACAAACAATCAAATGCGACAGAATCAAACCGCCCACCGTGCTCAGTCAACCTTGTCGAACAGCTGGACGCTACCCACTACTGATTATAAACATACCGCCGATTACCGAAACCTTGCCGCGTGATTCTCCTCTATCGCGTAGACGAGACATATGAATAACCGAAAAAAAACACTTGAGAGACCAAACCAGACTGCACGGTTAACAGGAAGTCCATCCACTTCGAACGCGACCAGCCATCTGTGCGTATAATCGGGACACAGACCTACAATCGCGTTCACTGAAGGGATCCATGAGTAGCGTTGCCTCTTTATCGTCATCTTGCTGCATGCGACTTGCAATGATCGCATTCGCCATCTCTATCAGTTCTGACACTCCTTCTGGTCAGGCCCAAACATTCAATTTAGTATCCGATGCTGAGCTACAAAATCCCGCTCCAGAAGACTGGCTTATGTGGCGACGCACGCTAAATAGCTGGGGGTACAGTCCACTCGATCAAATTGACCAAACAAACGTTTCTGGAATAGAAATGGTCTGGACGCGCGCGTTAGGACCAGGCCGTCAACAAGGCACACCACTTGTTCATAATGGTGTGATGTACATGCCAAATCCGAGAGATGTCATCCAGGCGATCGATGCGGTCACCGGGGACCTCCTCTGGGAATACCGCCGAGACCGTCCTGACGACCTTGCCGACTACATGATCGGCAGTTTGGTCGACACCAACCGAAATCTTGCGATCTACGCCAACTTGATCATCGACACGAGTGGTGACGACTACGTCTTCGCGCTTAACGCCACGACGGGAGAACTGGTGTGGGAAACTGAAGTCCTCGATTACAAAGTAAATCCAGCAAACCAGACATCAGGGCCAATCGTTGCCAACGGAAAAGTGATATCCGGCCGCAGCTGTCACCCTCGAGGCGGTCCGAATGCATGCGTCATCGTGGCACATGACGCAATGACAGGAACAGAATTGTGGCGGCGTCGGCTGATTCCCGGACCAGGGGAACCGGGCAATGAGACGTGGGGTGATGTTCCATTTGAAGAACGTGGCCATGTCGGAGCTTGGATGGTGCCAAGTTTCGATCCTCAACTCAATCTTGTCTACATCGGAACATCCGTAACCTCCCCAGCGCCAAAATTCATGCTCGGAGGCATAGAAAACGCACACCTGTATCACAATTCCACCATTGCTCTCGACGGAGACACCGGAGAAATGGTCTGGTACTATCAGCATCTCAACGACCACTGGGACCTCGACCATCCGTTCGAACGATTGTTGGTTGACACAGCCGTTTCACCGAATCCTGCCGTAGTCAATTGGATCAATCCAAGACTCACTCCTGGCGAACAAAGACAAGTGATCACCGGAATCCCAGGCAAGACAGGTGTCGTCTATACTCTCGACCGAGCGACGGGAGAGTTCCTTTGGGCGACACCAACGATTACTCAGAACGTCATCAGCAGTATTGACGGCTCGACCGGAGCAGTAACCGAGAACTCAGAACTCATCTTTACGAGTGTTGGACAGCAAGTGTTGACCTGCCCGCATGCAAGCGGCGGGAAAGACTGGGAAGCTGGCGCATATAGCCCTCTCACCAACACGATGTATATGCCCTTACGAAATGTATGCGCCCGGATGATGGCCACTGAGCCAGGAAACGAGGAAGCGAGCGCACTTTACTCGATTGCCTGGAGAGGCGAGATCGCACCCGGAACAGACCAAGTCGGGACAGTCCAAGCAATATCGGCGGAAACCGGTGAAACACAATGGTCTTACGAACAGCGAGCAGCTACGATGTCACTCGTTGCGACCGGCGGTGGCCTCGTGTTCGGGGGGCGCGACGTCAATGGAAGGTTTAGAGCGTTTCATCATGAAACTGGTGACGTCCTCTGGGAAATCAATATTGGTTCATCCGTGAGCGGATTTCCAATTACCTACGCTGTCGATGGACAACAGTACGTCGCGGTTAGTACCGGCTATCAGCGTTTCTTAGATTTGACGCCAGAACTTCGTCCGAGCGCAGGGAATAACCTCTTCGTATTTGCATTGCCTTAAGATAGGAACAAAACGCGAACGCGAGATACGGCGGGAGACCTGAAATGAACAGACAAACGATTACGGCATGGCGCACTAGCCTCTTCAGCGTGGCTTTTTTGGGATTAACCTCATTACCTGCTTTAGCTCAAGCGCAGGATGCAACCGTCGATCAAGCGGAGACAGCATATACCGCTTGGGGTGACCCAGACCTCCAAGGTCTCTGGAACAACAACACAATCACACCGCTGGAGCGGCCATCGGAGTTCGCCAACCAAGAGTTCTTGAGTGCGGAAGAATTTTCGACCCTCGAAGACCAGGCCATCGCGAGAGTCACTCAGCAGAATGCACCAAGTCCAGTGCGGACGGAGCCATTACCCGCCGGTGGAAATGTTGGTGCGTACAACAGCTATTGGACAGAACAAAGTACAAGGCTCGTTCCAACGGGACGGACATCGCTGATCACTGATCCGTCAAATGGACGACTCCCAGACCTAACGCCCGAAGGACTGTCACGGATCACCTCCACGGAAAATCTCCGAATCGCAGCCGCCAGAGACGGACGTCTCCCTGCGCGGGGTCCAGAAGACATGGGTCTGAGTGAACGATGTCTTTGGTACCGAGGCATCCCAACATTTCCAACGGGGTACAACAACAATTACCTCATCGTACAAAACCCCGACTTTATCGTGATTCTGCAAGAACACATTCATGACCTTCGCGTTATTACGCTAGATGAACGTCCGCACCTGCCACCCAATATTCGCCAATTCGCCGGTAGTTCACGGGGACGTTGGGAAGGTGACACTCTCGTCGTTGAAACATCAAACCTCAAGATGCCCTTTATCCGACGCTGGGCTCGACCTGAAAACTCACTCTCGCGTGGAGATCTCAGCGAAGACGTTCGTATTCTTGAGCGGTTCCGACGAACGGATCAAGACACCTTGGACTACCAATTCACTGTGACCGATCTCACAACTTGGACAACACCTTGGAGTGGAGCATTACCGTGGGCCCGCGTCGACGGGCCGATGTTTGAATTCGCTTGTCATGAAGGGAATTACGGAATGGCAAATATGCTGGCCGGATCCCGGGCTGATGAACGAGCTGCCCGCGAATAAGCGTAGTTTATTTAGTACAACGAAAATTCTGACTACCCGTTTTGGCGGGCTCCAAGTCGAATTTCTCATCGACCGCCCGGCAAAGAAACGAGCGGCAAATGACCAAAGTTTCTGACCCTATGCGCTTTACGCCGACAGTAGCCGCCTGACATGCGCAGATAGTTCGTCATACGGCATGTCGCCGGGGTTGTAGAGTTGTACAATTCCCTGTCTATCAATAACAACCATCGTCGGAGTCGTGCTCACGCCAAAATCCAAGAAATTCCGCTGGCTCACCGGGACGGTCAGCCACGACGGGATAGGGTGTTGTTCTTGGTATGCTCCTCGAAGATATTCAAGCTCCTGTTCCGGAGTTGCATCATCGCCTCGCGCCACATAACCATACAACTGAGTCGGTCCAAGGATTACTAATCCACGTTCACTGAATTCCTCATGCAATTGCTGCAAGACGGATAACTGCTGTTTGCAGTCAGGGCACCAATGTGCCCAGAAAAACGCTACAACAACCTTACCGCGAAGGTGCTCGACCGATGGAGGGTCGTCACCGAGATGATGTTCCACGTCTAGCACCGGAAAAGGTTGCCCCTCCAAACTCAACAACATGACATTCTTCTGGATCCGCATTTCAATCGAGGTTCTCTGGTAGCGATGACGTTGTTCTCTCAGAAAACTGAGAGCACCTTCAAGGTCACCACGCGCATCCAAAACGCGGCCGATCACTTCAATCCCTGCACCAAGCGCTGCCTGAAGTTGACGTTCAGAATCCAGCTCTCGTGTTTCTAACAAGGCCAGACTCCCATCGAAGGCCTCTCGCGCATAACGCTCAGCCACATCCCAGCGCTCGGCAAAACCGGCACCTCGGCCGAGCCATGAAGCCGCAACCAACCAACCCGCCGATGACAAATCCTGATAAGGGCGTTGCTGTTCAATCAGAGTCTGTGCCGCATCGACTTCTTCGGCCCACGCCATCTCGCGAATCTGACCCACAAGTTCCGAAATCTCAATCGAAGAGTCTCGCAACTCTGGGGTAACGTCCGACTCAGTTGGATTGGCCACACAAGCCATTCCGAAACCGACCACAGTCACATACAAAGCACAAGAAATTTGCCTTTTCCACATGCGCCGCCACCCATCCTTCGGTAAGTTACTCAATGTCCAAAACATACGACTCGTCCGAAACCTCATTATCGCTAAAAACAGCCCTAAACGAAACACTAGGTTCCGTGGCCTCCTAAGAATTCACCTCAGACATGCATTAAGTCCAAGAATGGGCCTGTCTCCATAGTTGCTGTCACTATCCTCAGCTTGCCAACCTCAACTACTCAACCAATCTAAGCTGCCTTTTCGAGCACACCGCCAGGTCGCCAGCACACCTCAAAACTCCAGCAACATTTCGACCCCACATTCACCCGACCAAAGCTGGCATCACTCGAACCTTTGTATAGACCTTTTTCACACGTCCCACCACCTCGACGTTCTGGAATAACACATACTCGTCGGCGGGAAATGGTCAGAACATACGTTGTGTCTCAGTCAGGTAGCGCGAAGACGAACAGGGTGTTCCCGGCACTGGGTCGATGTGTTGGATTTAAGTGTTGTAGTCCCAACGTATTCAACGAGTACCCGGTACTCACGGCGACATACTGGCGACCGTCCACCGCGTAGGTAATCGGAAACCCTGTCACAGGCGACCCGATATTGATTTCCCACAAAACCTCACCGGTCTCATAATCAAGCGCCTTAAAACGCCCGTTGGAATCCCCACCAAACACCAACCCACCACCCGTCGTAACGAGCGACATCGTGAACGCTTCCTGCGAATGCGTCCACATCGTCTCGCCCGTCTCGGCCGAAATCGCCTGAATCGTACCAAGCGTCTGTTCGCCGGGCGTAATCTCCGTACGCACGGTTAAGTCATACCAGTTAGCCCCCGCCGACGCCATCATCCGTCCGCACGTATGCCGAAGCGGCATATACATCAGGTTCGTCAGCGGACTGTACGCCCCGGCTTCCCAATCTTTGCCCCCCTGCCACGTCGGGCAGGCCGTGACTTCCTGGCCAGCCGCCGTAAACACCACCTCAGCATTCAGCGTGACGGCACCCGTCGCACCATCAATGCTACTAATCACATTCTGACTCACGGTCGGCTTCGCCCAGAGAAACTCTCCCGTCTCTCGATCAAGCGTAAAGACAATCCCCGTCTTCCCGGGTACACCCGTCACCACCTTCCGCATCTCACCAGGCTGCAGCCGAGGATTCACCCAGTCAACAGCCGATCGATTGGGGGTCACTGCCGTATCAACCAGTAGTCGCTCGAAGGGATGGTCCAGATCCCAATGGTCATTGAGATGTTGGTAGTACCACACGATATCCCCGGTATCACCATCAAGCGCCAACGTCGAGTTGTGATACAGGTGCGTGTTCCCCACACCCCCGATAAAAAACTTCGGCGCAGGCGATGTCACGGAGGTCCCGATATACACCATGTTCAATTCCGGGTCGTAACTCGGGACCATCCAGGCCCCCACGTGGCGGCGCTCCTCATATGGAACCCCACCCCACGTTTCATCTCCCGGTTCACCTGGTTTCGGAATCGTGCGGCGCCGCCACAACTCCTCACCCGTGACCGCGTCATGCGCCGTGATCACACAGGCATCCGGCCCGGACTTCGGCATACACCCGCGGCCGGAAATGACCTTGCCGTTCGCGATGATGGGCCCAGACGATTGATGTGCCTGGAGCACGCGGTAATCCAGAATTTCGGTTTCCCAGGCCAGTTGCCCCGACGCCACATCCAGGGCAAACACGTGCGTATCCGCACTCGTGTCAATGATGCGATCCCCATAAATCGCAATATTGCGATTGATTTGACTCAGGGCCGTTCCAAGTTCGTCACCTAGGTCCTCAGGAAGTGATCGTTGATACTCCCAGTGCAGGTCTCCACTCGCCGCATCCAGCGCCTGAATGCGGTCACCAGGATTGGGCATGTACATCACGCCATCGTAGACCAACGGCGTCCCTTGATTGCTGCCCTCCGACAACCCGCGCGCCCACACCATTTGCAGACCGGCCACATTGGCCCGATCAATCTGGTCCAATGGGCTGTACCCCCACCCATTCAGCGTCCGTCTCCACATCAACCAGTCCTCAGGCGCGGGGTTCTGCAACACCGCATCCGTCACAGGGACAAACGGGTCTTCCTGCGCCCACGACACACTGCACGGCATGCTGGCCCACACCACCCCCAGCACCACGACGACCTGCAACCGGTTAACCGTCATACGTCACATCCTCCCCACACGCCTTGCCCCGCGATCCATCTCACGGCAACACCGCCGCCCACTGCATCGTGCCGTCATGACACCGACGGCGAGCATACTTCTTTCGTACACGCCGTCACACGCGGCACCCGATTATGTCATGAGAGACGTCACACGTTACACTAGCGGCAAACGAAGAAAGCGTGACACACGCTGGCATAATGGATAGCCAGCAATAACCTTACTTCTCAAGCAAACACCACCGGAGTCATAACAATGACGAAATCTATCCCATTGTCCATCCTGCTCGGATTGTGGACCGTCGCTGGTGGCGTCGCCCAAACGAATGAAGAACTTGTGAACGATGCACAAAGTCTTGATAACGTCGTCACACAAAGTATGGGCTACGACCGAAAGAGTTATAGCCCTCTTACCCAGATCAACAAGAGTACGATCTCGAAACTGGTGCCTATTTGGAACGCCAGTCTTATGAATGAATTCGGCGAATTGGCAGCTCCAACGGTCTACCAAGGCACCATGTTCGTTATCAACGGTCGATGGACCTTCGCGATCGACATTGATTCAGGTCGGCAGATCTGGCGAACCCCCGTGGAGCTTGGGACAGACATGAGACGGGCGCCGATCAACCGAGGAACAGCAACGATCTATGAAGGAAAACTCTTCCGTGTGACAATCGATAATCACATTCTTGCACTCGACATGGAAACAGGCGAAGTAATCTGGAAACAGAATTTTGCTGATGCTAGCCGCGGTTATTACGCTACGGGTGCACCAATCGTGGCAAATGGTGTCGTGATTTCTGGGATGTCTGGGGGAGAGTCTACGACACGTGGCTTTCTAGATGGCTGGGATCCTGATACCGGAAATAGACTATGGCGTCGATTCACCATTCCTGCACCCGGTGAGCCCGGCTCAGAGACGTGGCCGACAGGCAGTGATGCATGGATGTACGGCGGAGGACCTACGTGGAGGTCAGGCTCTTACGATCCAGAACTTGACCTTGTTTACTGGGGTACAGGTAATGCTGAACCATACGACCCGAAACCGCGCGGGGCTTTAGATAGCTTGTTTACGTCAAGTGTCCTTGCGCTCCGACCAAAAACTGGGGAGCTCGTTTGCCATTTTCAGTACACACCCAATGACGTCTATGACGTAGATGGAACCGATGAACATGTGCTCGCCGACATTCAGATTGACGGACAAAATCGAAAAGTAATGATTCAGGCTAATAAAAACGGTTTCCTGTATGTACTCGACCGAACTAACTGTTCAATAATAGCGGCACACCCCTACGTTCGCGTCAACTGGGCATCACATATCAACCTCGATAGCGGGCGCCCGGTACTGACAGACCTCTACAACAATTTTCTTGCAGGAGAAGAAGTTTCGATTTGGCCATCACGAGGTTCAAATGCCGTACCAATAGCATTCAATCCGAACACCGGCCTTGTGTATACCACTACTTGGCACGTTCCACGAATCCAGAAATTATCATTTCAAGACCAACGTGTAATTGGCACGAATTCAACAGGCGTTGTGAATAGATTTCCGGAAGTTAACCCGGGTGACCTGCTCGGACACTTCCTTGCCATCGAACCACTGACGGGACAGAAGAAATGGGAAATACCGTTAATTGATTTTCCGAGTTCGGCAGGTATGCTCGCGACAGCCGGAGGTCTCATTTTCACAGGGAAGTTAACCGGAGAATTCATCGCGCTCGACGACGAAACAGGTGAAACCGTATGGCAATTCAAGACAGGCTCGAGTATTAACTCGACGGCGATCACGTATACACATAATGGCACGCAGTATGTATCGGTCGCATCTGGACTCGGCGGGGGCCTTGCAAATCGTTACGCTGCAGGAAAAGTTCCGACGGGCGGATCAGTCTGGACATTCGCCTTAATTCAAGACTGAACAAACACCCGAAGTACAGCACCAATTATTTTCGTCGACCGCCGCTTTCTCGCCTTGGTGCCACTTTATTCTCACAATGTCCTTGTCAAGCGCTCGATAAGTGTAGGTGTCTTATTCCTAAACTCGATTCAATGCTTCTTCGTCAGTAAAGACTGGTAAGCCTTTTACGGAACCTTTGAAATGTTCAAATCCAGATATGATGGACTTTATTGCCGACGACTAAATTCAAGGGAGCACTGCGTATAAGCTGTGGTCCGGTTAGGTCACAAAAAACGATGTCGGAAATCATTAAGACCCTGTCGGTTAGGTGCAGAACTTTGCTCCGTAGACCAGTCCGGTGGTGCTACCGAACAGCCAAACGAACACGACTATTCGGACGTAACCTTCGAAGACAGACATTAGTCATATTCCAACGGCTCGTTCATCGAGCGAAGGCGACATTTAAAGTTATTTTCAAAAGATTGCGTAAATCGATTTTATCTGCCGTGAGTTTTCTTCGCCATATTCCTGGAGTTTTCGGGATTAATGTGCTGCAACGCACTTCGCCTAAATCTCGTGCAATGGTAGTCGACGCACTGTTGAACGCATCGATGACAGTAGAAACACCACACGGCCCAATCCGTTTTCTCTGCCACGGCCGCGTAAGTTCGTTACGTGCCAGCAAACTCATGACAAGAGAGCCAGATTCACTTAGATGGATAGACCGAATCGAGCCCGGTGCTGTTTTTTGGGACATTGGAGCCAACATCGGGACACTTACACTCTATGCTGCACGACGCGGGGCTCTCAAAATCTGGAGTTTTGAGCCAGCTGCAACCAATTTCTACCAACTCGCAGCCAATTGCGAGTTAAACGGCTACGGCAGGGAGGTACAGTGTCTGCAATTGGGTTTCAGCAACCGGATCAGTATCTCGAACCTTCATGTGTCTCAATTTGCATCCGGACGATCATTTAGCTTCAAAACTCACACCGATAAGCACTTCAACGCACAGCAGTCTGTACTATTGTGGACGATTGACGAATTCATCAAGCACTATCGAGTGCCCTACCCTAATTACATCAAAATCGATGTTCCTGGACTGACAAACGACATTCTCGAAGGAGCAGCGGTCACCCTGACCCGTCCAGAAGTCAAACAACTCCAGATCGAGGCTCCTGAGAAAGGTCGTAGTGGCCGACACATCATCCCACTATTAGAAAAATACGGCTTTCAAATCGTCCATCGAAATTTTCGGTATCCCAAACGAAGAAACCCCGTCCAACGAGACCTTGTGTTTGAGAGAACCTTCTGACGCGTCTCCTTCGAAAGTCCTGGAAGCTAGTCGTAACGTTTGACTGTTGGAAGAAGTATTAGTGTGATGGAAGTTTACGCATCTACCAAAGATGCCAATTCCGTTAACGAGTTCACCACGCCAGATGCGGAAAATCCAAGCTCATCAGGTGGTTCGTCTATTTCCCGCCGTATCCAAAAACTAGTCAACCCCGCCGAAACAGCCCCATTGATATCCCAGGAATTTGACGACACGAAACCCAAAGCCGTTCGGCTCACTTGCAAACGATCGAGGCCTAACTGATAGACCCTCGGACTGACTTTGAAAATCTTAACGGATTCGACACTGATAATATCGTCCAGCAATGTATCAATACCTGCACTCTTCGCTGCTTGCTCAAGCATCCGAGGTTCGCCATTTGACAGAATCGCAAGCTTAATCCGTTTTTTCTTCAATCGCTCTAAACCCTTTCTCACGTCCGGAAACGCCGACAAGGTGAGATACGCTTCCATTAAACGTTCACGCCGAGCGGAAGTAAGGTTCACGCCTAAACTCTTTGCGGCATAGACGAGGGCGTCCTCCGTCACAAACCAAAAATTCTTATGTCGTCCCATAAGGCTCCGCAAAAGACTGTACTGGAGTTGCTTCCTTCGCCAAATCTGCGCAAGGGCAATACCATTCCCCGGAAACAGCTCCTCGCACAAAGTCGTTACCGAAAACACATCGAACAACGTTCCATATGCGTCGAAGGCGAAAGCCTTGATCCCTTCAATAGCTTCTCTTGGCTGTGCAACCATACCGCCGACGGATGCGTCCAATGCTCGTGATGAGATAGTTACAGCCGATAAAGCACCAGTGACGTCGCGGATAAACTCTCTACGATTAGAGTTCATGAATACCTTCTCTTTCCTGGATCTTCTCCACCGTGTGCCATGGCCAATTCGACAAAACCAACGTGACCCCGCACGCGTGTACGACCACAAATGAATATGGTCTACCGACCAATCACACTGTTTCTAGCAACAAGTTAGAGCGCGCTACAAAATCATAAATATTTTCGCCGACCTTTTGGAGATGGGTATTGTGCTGCTCGCTCAGGTAAAATGCCTTACCAACTTCACAACCTGGAATGTCAGGTCCAACATCATTTCGAAGAAAGAAAGCATTAGTACCTGAAGGCTCTCCTGCGACCAGCCGATACCCCTTACGCGTGGCGAGTTTGTTTACGGCACTTAGCGAGGCCCCGTAATAGTATCGCCCCCACTGCGCGTGTTGCTCTTCCACCCAACCCAGCGAGTGCCGATCGAAGTTTTGGCCATATGGAACAACAACAGAACGATTCGCTCCAAACAGAGCGTTGTACTCGATAATAACAACACGCGGGGCGCACCTTTCAAGGGCCTCCCACACCCAATAGTCAACCCCGTCAATGTCTAGTGAAAATAAATCTAGGTCTTTGTTTATGTCGTGTGTATGAAGCAGTTGATTGATATTTTCCCGAGTGACCCACGCTGTAATCCCTTTAACTCGTTCCCCATAGCGACGAGACGCTCTCTCCGCCTTCCGCTGGTCAGCGTCCACCATCACTCCGTGCCAACCGAACTCACGCGCTAGAAAACCTGAATTGCCGCCATTTAGTCCACACCCAATGTCAACAAACTCGCGATTTGTCTCACCCACTGAATTCATCAAGGCCAACGTCATGCCGTCTTCTTCGTTCTGTGAAACCAGACGGAATCGTTGAGCATTCAGTTTTGACGGATAAGAAAGATCACTAATATCTATATAGAGACGTCGAAGAATCGCTTGGAGCTGGACCTCATAGACCTGGGTCCAATAGCGCTGCACCTTTTGTTTTTCAAGTATTTTTTCCAGAACGCCCCGCGTTCGACGTTGTTCCAATTTGACAGAAGACACTTCCGACGCAATCTCTTTGAATTGTTCCTTGGCTTCCGAAAGACGTTTATTGTCATCTCTCAAGCGCTTATTCTCAGTGACAAGCAATTCTCTGTCAGAAGCGATCCATTCATACCAACGACGGAAACGACTCACCGAACCTCCCTAGAAAAAAACTTACCCGGTATGTACCAAACCGTCTTTCGGTTCCTTTTCTCGAGGCAGTCACACTGCAAACTTGCAGAAACGAACACCCTTGTAAACGCTTTCACTCGGCTCCACAGCAAAACGACCTAAACTAGTCCGCCTCAGCGCAGTAGTGGCCGCGAAGTCGAACATTACTCATCATTGCGGTCCTAGGCCTGACGCTTAGTTCATCGAACACTGTACCGCGATGCCACCTCATAGCCACACATGTCGCTACGATCCCAGATCAAGAGATATTCCTATTTTGACCAACACTTCAAAGAATCCTCTCCCGTCGTACCACACATGGGCGAAAGACGGTTCAATAGCGAACGCTGTTTTGTCCTGCATCCGAGTCAATACGGGAAAGGCCACACCGAACATCGGAGATGTATTCGAATCGGCCCCACGCTGGGCAAAGTTCATACCTCCGAATAGGCCCACATGTGGTGTTACACGAGTGTTTCCTTTATATCTCCAGACTGGGCCTCCACTGACAGACATACGATACGCCGAAACCGACCCACGCATGCCACACACTTCGTACTGCCCAGACGCCCGATACTCACGCTGCCAGATGCAGCCTGGCCCGCTCGATTGGAAGTAACCACCGACATTAATCATTCCACCGAAGCGGCCTGTGCCAAACTGCATGATCCGGACTTCAGCTCCAGTCGCAGTAATTCCATCCGACTGAGCGTAGACAAAATTTATCAGGGTCTGCCGACGGTCAGGACTCCTACGATTTAATGCTCGAACCAGCGTACTACTGACCGGTTGTCGACTGATGCGGCCAGGAGTAGATACTGCTGCCGGCTGTCGCAGAATCCTCGGTGGTTGAGGTTCTACTTCAGTTGACACAGCAGCCGATACTTCCGACCTCGGAGACCATATCAGGACGAGTTCTTCAGACGCTTCAAGTTGCCTTTCGCTCATTTGAGACGCGGTAGCATCTCGTTGCAGAACAGCCGTTGTTCGCTCATCCCCGATCGTTCGAACCGCTCCAACCGTAAACCAAAAATGTGCGCGAACAATATCTTTCGGAACACCGTGCCCATTCAAATATGCGAAACCAACAGGAAGAAAACTACTGGTGTACCCTTGCTCGGCCGAACGTCGAAACCAAAAAAATGCTTCTGAGGCATCTACATCATCAAGGGTTTCATCGTCGTACATTGACGCGAGCGCGAACTGTGCCTCTACGTTCCCAAGCCATGCTTGTTCAAGGATTTCATCAGTCTGAGCATAAGCACCAGTATGTGACAGCGCAATACAGAATATTCCCCAGAAGACGCTAGATAAATTTCGTTTCGTCATTACTATTACTGACCTCGATTCCGAGTATTGAGCCTCATGTACTTGGTTCACACAGTTCCAGTGCTGAAATACTGTGTTAAAAGCATTAATTTTGTGCCACGTATTCTAAGTGACAGCGCATCCTATTACTCATTTTTTCGACGCGAATGGTTAATAGTCTATTTATTCGAAGTTGGCTTATTCATTCTTTAGCGTTCAACATCGTGTGATTATGCTTTGATTAACTTCTTCACGCACACGTGGTCAGCAGCGACAGAATCAGAGACACACGATTTTCCATGGCCATAATTCAAATGATCTTACCTGCGCCAAAACCGAAATACACAGCACACCTGAGCCCGTCCGTACGGTTTCAATGTGCCTAGATTCTCATGATCGTTCCGCCTGCAAATCGGCCCTTCGCCCTGCAGTACTCTAGGCACTTAAAATCAGTGTTACTGCATGAAAAAGAACACTTCAATATCATCGGACTTACGAAGAAAATGGCGGCATGATGTTTATGACTTTAGCTAGTGAAAATTTCGACTATCAGGCAATGGATAAGGAGCTTTTACCTGCGGAATCCAAAACTTGTCTGCCACAATATGAACGACACCAAATTCAACTTGCAACTTTCCGCTCACCCCAAGAAGTGATGCAGTTTTTACCAATACCGCATAGTCATCAAATACTTGTTTCCAAATTACTATATTTACAAATCCAGTCTCATCTTCAAGCGTCATAAATACAACACCAGATGCTGTGCCCGGCCGTTGCCGACAAATCACAAGACCAACATACCGCACCTGGCGTCCATCTGGCATGGACGCTACTGTTTGCGAATCAGGGATTTTTTGAGCAGCCAAAAACTCACGAAACGGTAGCAGTGGGTGGCCATGCACGCTATGTCCACTAGAACGATAGTCCCACTCAATTGTCTCGAACGCATTCAGAGACTTGAACCCTGGAAGCGCCTCTGACGGTTTTAGCGACAAAGATGCGTTGAGATTCTTCCCACAACCTTGTGCATCCCACAATGCGACCCGCCGCTTTCCTTCAAGTGCGGCAAACGCATCTGCTTCGGCTAATTGTCGTAATACACGCCCATCGACCTTGGTCCGCCGAGAAAAATCCTGAATCGATGAAAACGACTTCTTTTCTCGAGCCGTTTGTATACGTCTCCAGTCACGATCTTCAGACAGATTCTTTACATAGCGAAACCCAATGCGAACTGCAAGCTTTGACTGCCCTGACTTTCGATAGACATCGTTAAGACTCACCATAGAACCTTTACGTCTACAGGGCACTTTGTGGGGTCGCTCCGCATCAGAACAGGATTCAGTCGGCTCAAGTGTGCAATCCCAATCACTAGTGGTCACGTCGACCGGACGCACGTCAATTCCATGTCGCAGTGCATCATCAATAATCGTCGCTGGTGTATAAAATCCCATTGGTTGAGCGTTGAGGAGAGAACAAGTAAAAACATCCTGATAATGGCGCCGAATCCAAGCCGTTGCATAAGCAAGTAAGGCAAAGCTAGCAGCATGGCTTTCAGGAAAACCGTATTCTCCAAAACCACGAATTTGATCAAATACTTGCTCTGCAAATTCCTTCTCAATGCCATTCTCCATCATGCGAGTCACAATTCGCTCGTGGTGCCGTTCAATCCTTCCACTGCGATGCCACGCAGCCATATCTCGTCGCAGTTGGTCTGCCTCTCCTGGAGTATAATCAGCGGCTTCAACAGCCAATTTCATTACCTGCTCTTGAAATAATGGCACGCCAAGTGTCTTACTGAGCACGGGCTGGAGACTGGCGTGTGGATAAACAACCGGCTCATCTCCATTCCGCCTACGGAGATAGGGATGCACCATGCCGCCCGTGATAGGTCCGGGGCGAATGATACCAATTTCAATTACCAAATCGTAATAGCAACGTGGCTTAAGTCTCGGCAGCATTACCATCTGCGCGCGACTCTCTAACTGAAACACACCAACCGTATCCGATTTGCAAATTTGATCATAGGTCGATGGATCATCTTCTGGAATTTGATCGAATGATATTTTTTTCCCATAGTGCCGATCCAGCAATTGAAAACTCAAATCGAGCTGTGTAAGCGCACCAAGTCCCAATAGGTCTACCTTAAATAAACCAAGGTCAGCTAAGTCATGCTTGTCCCATTGAATGACAGTTCGATCCACCATTGTTGCATTCTCAATTGGCACTAAATCATGGACCGGTTCATGACCAAGAAGAAATCCTCCAGGGTGGATTGAAAGATGCCTCGGAACGTTTTGAATTTCCTTACACAATTTCACAAATTGCTTCTGCATTGGAGCAGTCAAGTCACAACCAGCATCCGTTATAGTGGTTGAATCAAGTGCATTCTGAAACGACAACATTTTGACTAGTCGATCGATAGATGTTTCAGACAACCCAAACACCTTACCCACCGATCGAACGGCTGACCGCCCTCGATAACGAACAACATTTGCAACCATAGCGGCATGGTCACGTCCATATTTTTGATAGACGTGCTGAATGACTTCTTCACGGCGTGTGTGCATAATGTCTAAATCAATATCAGGCGGTTCATTCCTCTCACGAGACAAAAACCGTTCAAACAACATCTCAATTCGCATTGGATCAACTGCTGTGATTCCAAGGCAAAAACAAACCACCGAGTTCGCAGCGGAGCCACGCCCTTGGCAAAGAATCTCCTTCTGTCGGCAGAACTGAACAATATCCCACATCGTTAAAAAGTAACCGCCATAGTCCAATTCATCGATTAGTGAAAGTTCTTTATCTATAGTCTCGTAGACCATTGGTGGAACGCGATGGCTATGACCAAAACGGTCGCGCGCTCCACGAAGCGTAAGTTCTCTGAGCCAAATGGTTGATGTCTTCCCCCCGGGCAACCGCTCAGCAGGGTAGCGATACCTGAGCTCAGAAAGAGTAAAAGCACAGCGTGATGCCACTTCGCGCGTTCTCTCGATAAGCTCAAGTTCATCCAGAAATAGTTTTCCCATTACACGAATAGTCTTTAACGTATGCTCAGCATTTGGCTTCGTCAACCGTCCCGCCGTAGCAAGTGTGACGCCATTTTTGATACATGTAACAACGTCTTGTAGTTCTCGTCGGGTGGGCGTGTGGTACAGCACTTCAATCGCGGCAACCAACGGTATTCGGTAGCGACTGGCATAGTATCTAGCACATTCTTCTTGGCAAACTTCTCCCTCCCGATGATGTCGACTGACCATTACATACAGTCGATCGCCAAATGCTTCACGCATCAAAGCGATTACCTCGTGTGATGTTTCACGACGAACAATTAAACTTTGGTCTCCACCCCACAATGCAATTAGACCTTCTGATCGCTCACAGAGCTCAACCCAAGTCACACGTGATTTACCTTTTGGCTGTCGCAATCGACCGATGCTGATCAATCGGCAAAGATTGGCATACCCAACTCGATTCATCACAAGCAGCACACAAGTCGAAGAGCCCATTGAGTCATTAGAACTAACAGTGATCTCGGCACCTATGATCAAGTGCATACCGAGTTCCTTGGCCTTCATATATGCACGCACCACACCGTAGACGCCGTCACGGTCAGTCAGGGCAAGCGACCGCAACCCGAGTGCATGCGCCTCTTCAATCAGTTCCTCTGGATGGCTTGCCCCTTCGAGAAACGAAAAATTACTTTTGCACCAGAGTGGAACATATGGAGACCACAGAGTCTTCTCCATGTGATTCACTCCACTTGCCCTTGCCAATACCATTGTTGCCGTGGTTTGTCGTAATAGATCCAGAGGACATCTCCGTCACACATCTTGGCAAAGTAGTACTCGCGATGGACTATGGACCGCCACCATCCTCCTGATACCAGATACGGCCCTATAAGAGCCTTCATATGCCTGACCTCGCCACCTGGCGCCTGCCAGCCACTCGATCCGTTCCAAGACCGTGATTGCAATAAAACTGGATTGAGATGTATCCGTCTCACCATGGGTCGGCATGCAATATTTCTCGGTTCAGCACATGACACCGTCATACCAAAATCCCATACAAATTGAGCTTCTGGTAAATGACCCTCAGTCAATCGTGCTCCGACCACAACATCATTCCCAAACTCTGAACGAATTCGAGCGAGAACACGGTTCGCCGTCACCACGTCTCGACATGGTCTCTTAACGAACAATTCTTGCTGTACAGCCGTAGTTTGAACGGTACGAGCACTAATCCATACTTCAGTGACACCTGCTTGCAAAGTTAATGACTCCAGCCGGAGTCTTGCCAATTCCATCAGCTGATTAATGTTGATTGTCGGTGCAGCAGGACGAATCCGTTCAGTGCGAGTACCAGAACGATCGAGACATAAGTTCAACAAGAGTTCTGTTAAAGCCTCATGGTGAGAAGTAACGATCAGCAATAACCGTTTTAATAGGCCCTTAATATTTACCAACAAGCAAGAGGTATTTATCTCAGGCTCATCAAATTCAACATGCTGAACAAGTGGCTTCTTAAAACGTAACCGTTGTAGTGGCACACAGAAATCACCTGCGGCTAGTTCATGCAACCGTTGTGCTTTTTTTCCGAAGCGGCGACAAATACCTGCTGCAGGTAATTGTAGAAATGCATCAACCGTTTTCACGCCAAGTTTTTGCAAAGCATCACGGAGGTCCGCATTAACACCTAGGCAATCTAGCGGAACTTTTCCCGCCAGCATTCGTTCATGAGCGCAGTTCTTGACAATCGTTATTGATGGAGTGGCTGAATTTTTTTTTGCTATGGCATATGAGCCGAACCGCGTAAATCCAATAGTCACTCCTGCTTGAAAACCACATACTTTGAGTGTAGTGACGATCTCCATCGCCCATTGACGATAAGACTCATATAACTGTGACAAACCGCTCACATTCAGCCAAAACACACCTGGCTCGTCACTACATGGCTCAATCTCTGGACTAAATTTCCGCAAATGCTCGGCAAGCATCGAAGTGGCCTGTTGCATTTCGATAGTCGATACCACTCCAGCCTGCAAGGTATGTTCTAACGACAAGCCGGCGCTATAGCGCATACCAGGACAAATGCGCGATGCACGTGCCAATTCATTTACCCAGAGAATTACTCCGTGTGGCTTATCGTAATTCACGACAGCCACCGGCCGAGTAGTCCATTCAGGGTAACTTTTCAGAAAAATCTGAAGCGGAAACGAATGACACTCAACGCACGCCAGCCGGTCCACAACACCATTCCTTGTCACGCCATCCCGGTCCACACCGCTTGTCCTTGATAACGTGAACCTGACATTCGAAACGGTTATCCCTATGGCGAATGCACTTCGTATGACCTCTGACTGAAACAAACGACCCCAGCGACGGTTGGCAGTCAGTTTTCTTTGTCAGACAAAGAATGAGCGTCGCATGAGAAAATGCCTGTCTTGCTAAACGTATCTGTACAGTAACCGGTAATTCAAAGCACCCACAGAGGTCAATCACTAACAACCCAAATGCCCCAGAGCGTGCGAGCTGATCAGCAGCCCGCATACGCTGGAAATTGTCAGCAAGACGAATCACAGGCAATGCCATTAGGTCGACACCACCACCTGCCACGTCGGGCGGAAAAAAAATACTCTCCGACTGAGCGATCCACGCTACAGGTTCACCATGCTGTTGTGCTTGACGTACCAACTTACATGCTACCGTTAGTAACGGTGAGGCAGTAGCACCCGATAGTTCAACCAAACATCCACAAAGCCCAGAAAAAGTCCATTCCATTTTCGTCGGGGCCATCAGCCTGCGGTTTACCCACATCTTGGATGTGGAGACAAGTTCGCTCAAGCCTGCATTTGCCATCAGTGACATCTCTCTCATAAGGAAACGTCATGGCATTTAGTCAACACCCTACCAATCAACTTCATCTTGATATGCCTCATAGTAAATTCCGACGAACCTCAATCACTTTTCCAAGAATAACGACCACATCGATGTCAAGTTCGATTGGAACAAATGCTGAGTTTGCAGGTCGGAGTTCAACTCTCCTCCCATGTGCCCAGAAGGTCTTCACTGTGGCATCGTTTTCTACTAATGCCACAACGATGTCTCCATTTGAAGCTGTTGGCTGACGCCGAACAATTACAAAATCATTTGGAAGAATCCCTACACCAGTCATGCTCTCGCCCCGCACACGCAGCGAAAATAAATCATTAGCAGCCATACCCTTGGCATCGACTGACAAATAACCATCAGGATCTTCAATGGCTTCATCGAGTGACCCAGCAGGAACATGGCCAAGCACTGGAACGAAAACGGTGCGAGGTCCACGTGCTGGTGAAAACAACCGATAACCACGTGCTTTGTGTCGATCGGCTACTAGGCGACCTTCTACAACAAGCCGCTCAAGATGCTGACGTGCCGTCTGAACAGCGCGAAAACCAAAAGCCTCCTGAACCTCACGCACTGACGGAGGTTCCCCTGCAAGTAACCGATCCCGTACGAATGCGAAAACCTTTTCTCGTGTTTCACCAGGTGGCGTCCGCCCCATCTTTCTTTACCTCTAGTCAATTGGGAAAACTTGTGCTGTAGACGATAGATTTATAACATACATTTGTCTGTTACGTAAAACATTCTCAGTTTAGACAAATTTGAACGCACATACTCATTTTTCAGGAGAAAGAAATGCCAATCTGTTCCCAATGAGATTGAAGTCTTGAGTGCGATAAAAAGAAATAAACCGATAGACAACGACACTTACACAAGACACACTCATAAAGTGCCGGTTCAAAAACACTTCAAAGAGTTTCATTTTGAGAAAGGTCCCTTCAAATCATCCTTCATAATTCGATTCGTCGAGTTCACCTTGTAACCATTTCGCATGCAACAATAGTCAATAATTTCTCAACTTCCATCAGGAACTGTATAAATCAATCAGAAGCACACTCCCACTTGCGGCATCTGCAATATTTAGACTGTGATCTACCGTGAGAATCACGTATCTATTAACACTTAAAACGAGGATCTGCAGTGCGTGAAACACAGCACCATGGTATTGGCACCACAATTCGTAGCTCCACCCAGTTTTCTAGGCGTTGGCATAGCGCAATCATTGCTACCTTTGCAGTATGTGTAATAGCTCCGACTAGTGCAAACGATTGGCCAAGTTGGCGAGGGCCGGATGGAACCCGAACCTCAGACACAACATTGCCAATCGAATGGAGTACCGATCGTAATATCAAATGGATAACGCAACTACCCGGACTGGGGGTATCGAGCCCAATTGTTACAAACGACCAAGTGATCGTTACAGCGCAAAGCGGATTCGCACCACTAGCAAAACGAACACATCCAACCTTGGTACGAGGCGCTGATCCCAATGAATCACCACTCACCGTTGAACAACGTAATAATGACACCCCAGTCTCGTTCATCGTCACAGCATATTCGAGCGCGACAGGAATTTTATTATGGGAGCACTCATTTGCTGCAATCGGTCCACTTCAGCCTGTCCATAACCGCCATAATCTTGCAAGTCCAAGTCCAGTCAGCGATGAACGTTACATATATGCCGTGTTTGGTACTGGCCAAGTAATTGCGCTCGACCTGAAAGGAAATGTTGTCTGGACCAGACATCTCCAAAAAGACTACGGCGGATTCGACATCATTTGGGGACATTCAAGTTCGCCGGCCCTCTATAACGGATTGCTATTTGTCTTGTGCGACCATCCATCTCGCTCGTATTTAATAGCACTTGATGCGACCACTGGAGAAGAGCGGTGGAAAGCTGACCGTGGATCTGGACGACGATCGTACAGCACACCCATTGTCTTCAGTGGTCCCTCTGGACCGGAGCTAGTCGTTAACTCAAATGAGCGGATCGACGCATACAGACCAACCACTGGAGAACTGTTGTGGCACGCCGGCGAATCCAACCAATTTCCCGTTCCTGTGCCAACTTATGCTAACGGTTCTATTTACACCAACCGTGGGCATCGAAGTGGTCCGTACATGAAGATTCGGCTCGGTGGCCGCGGGGACGTTTCGAATACACACATTGACTGGAGAATTTCAACGGGTGCGCCTTATGTTTCATCAATTCTCTACTACGATGGGTTAATTTACATGGCGACTGGCAGCGGCATTGTGACATGCATTGATTCACAAACCGGAGAACGAGTCTGGCGCGAACGGTTCGGGGGCTCTTACACTGCGTCGTCGATGGCATCCGGTGGAAAAGTTTATTTATTTGATGAAACTGGTCAAACAATCGTGTTAGCTGCTGGCAGAGAACCAACTATTTTGGCTCAGAACAATCTTAACGTTCGAACAATCGCTTCTCCTGCGGCATCAAATGGGAACATCTTCATTCGTTCTGACCAGCAGCTAATTGCTGTAGGGCAGTAAAGCTCATGTATTGCTTGAGTATTTTGATGCCAGGATCTACGGAAGGTAATAAACAGGCAAAGCTTCTACAACGTCGTATCTGTCATATTTGAGAATTAACGTTAAGTGATTGGTGACTACTAGCAACACTCACAGTGTCAGGTTCTTGATCGTTAGTCATCCACGTTGTCACGACTCCACACACGAGCGCGACAAAGAAGGACGGTGCAAGTTCTTCTGCTCGCGCAAGCAATGGTCCAAACCGTGGCAACAGTGGCACTAGAAACTTAAAAACTGGCACGGCGATTAACCCAGCCAGCATTGTCGCTAAGGCTCCTTTCGCATTGTACCGCCTCCAAAATAATGACAAGATCATGACTGGACAAAACGTAGCGGCGATACCAGACCATCCGAAAATGACATACCAAAAAACTGTTCTCCCAGGAGCAAGCGTAGCCACCATCACCGCGATTGCAAGAGCTACTGCTGCGAGGATTAGCGTAATTCTGCGTGAGAAACCAATCAGAGAAACACGGTCTATCTTCGGGTAGAAGGTCTGCTGGTAAATGTCTCGACTAACAGCACTTGACCCAACCATGAGCAAAGAGTCGATGGTCGACATAATAGCAGCGAGCACGGCAGCAATAAACACTCCAACCACTATTGGAGGAAACAGATGCTCGACTAGCATCGGCAATACCGACTCGCCACTGACGCCGAGCGTAGCGGAAAAATCGCCGTCCATGCCGACCAACAGAGACCGACCTAGCAATCCAGTAAGAACTGCGCCACTGTCTGTTATTAAAGTAAAGATCACAGCCACCCAACGTCCAGACCGTATTTGCAGCTGGTCGCGAATGGCAATAAATCGAACGAACACCTGAGGAGAACCAAGAAAACCTATTCCAATAGCCGCGTAACTTATTATCGTAAGTAAACTTGAAAATGTCAGACCATCTGTCCCCCATATGTTCAAGAAAACTGGATCGAGTCCAAGCCCGTCACCTCTAACAGAAATAGCCAAAGCCGCGGACAATGGCAACAACACGAGACCCACAAGCATCAATAGCCCCTGAAAAAAATCAGACCAAGCAACCGCGAAGAAGCCACCCGCATATGTATAAGTCACCACAATGCCAAACCCTACAATCGCTCCAGCGTAGTAATTCCAATCCAAGAATTTTTCGAAAGCCTGTCCTGTAGCATCAATCTGAGCGCTCACATAAATTGTGACAAACAAAACGAGCACCGCAGCGGACACTGGTCGAATCAATTTGACAGCGGTCGAAGAATCTGATGCGAACGAAAATCGATCAACGAGGTAATCAGGGATGGTGATACAGCTTGACCGATCGGCAGCTCGCTTAAAGGAGGGCGCCATAAGGAACCAGGCGACACAGACCCCTAATACCTCTCCGACTACTACCCATAGTGCGCTTAATCCGACCGCTGCCCCAAGACCAGTCAATCCGAGATACAGCCAAGCAGATTCGCCAGTGGTATGGGCAGAAAAGGCTGCCACCCAATAGCCAAGACGTCGCCCCCCCACATAATAATCACTGAGCGACTCAACCCGTCTTGAGGCAAGCAAGCCTAATAGAAGCAAGACCCCGAAATACGCGATCAGAACACCGTATACCATGCTTTTCGTTCCACAAATCTCATCATAACCGAGTCTGAGCATAGCCGATTGGACATGAATCGGTGTTCATCGGTTTTCTTTCCAAGCGCAGATTGCAGTTGTTAATTCCAGGATAAATTTTGATAGTCACGCGGTATCAGTGTTCCTTTCCAAGAGAACTCTTTTGTTGGCACTAGCAACTGGTAAGATCCAGTCTACAGTTCAACTGTATGCTTCTTCGAAGATCCAATCTAAAGGTAGGTGTTCGATGCGACTGTCGATGTTCCTGATGCTTGCTACGTCGCTCTTCGTGAGCCTCGTAGCACTATCCGCGCAACCGAAGCACCGTATTCAGACTGACAATGGCGACATCATCATTACGCCAATCATTCACTCGAGCGTGCAAGTCGAACATGCTGGCACCGTTATTCACGTAGACCCATGGAGCGTTGGGGATCTCTCTCAAGCCAAAGCCGCTGACCTAATTTTGGTAACGGATGACCCCGGTCACCACCTTGATCCAGTAGCAATCGAACGGCTCCGAAAACCGAATACATCGATTGTGTTAACAGCATCAGCATACGAGCGTTTTTCTGACGGACATGTACTCGAAAACGGAGAAAGCCGTGTCTTTTCAGGGGTACCAGTAGAAGCTGTTCCCGCCTACGACATGACACCAGGAGCACCACTGCATCCAAAAGGTGAGGCAAATGGATACATAGTTACTCTCGCAGGAAAACGAATTTTCTTCTCGGGGGTAGGAGAATGCGTCCCTGAAATCCAAGCCCTCCGCGATATCACCGTGGCCTTTATGCCGATGAATCTCCCTGTCGACCGCATGCGTCCAACACCAGTCGCCGAATGCGTAAAGACATTTATGCCAAAAGTTGTATACCTTAATCACTACGACCAACCCCACGCGCGGTGGCTGAGTAATCAACAGGAACCTTTCCCTCATGGAGTACAAGACACAGCTACCACCATTAATAATTTCATCGATGCACTTCAAGGTGACTCAATCGAGTTCCGTAGCGGAGACTGGTACCCACCACCTCCTCCAATGGCCACCCGTTAATGCGCTCAGTCGCTACATCGATTCTTGACTCATAGTTGCCTGAACATCGTTATGCACTGCGCCGGAAAGAGCGTCGAATATCGATTTTTCGGAACGTATTGATAACTATTATTTCGACAGGAAGACACGTAATGAGAGCCACGTGTTCAAAGGAACTAAAGATGACTGAGCATACTTTGATATCAACCCTTCGATCGGCGCTCCCAATCGCGCTGATCTGCCTAGCGTCTCTTGCTTTGGTGCCAGAAAATATCGTGGCACAGGAATCAGAACATCCCAAGACCAGTTGGGACGACCCAGACCTTGGTGGCATCTGGGACTATTGGACCTTTACGCCATTACAACGCCCGGAAGAGTTTGCAGACAAAGCGACTTTGTCTAACGAGGAAGCCGCGACGCTCGCCGGACAGCTTCACGAGGAAGCACTGGCCAGAGACCTTCCTCCCCCACCAGGAGAAGTGGGGGGGTACAGTCAAGCAGCCTGGACCGACCGCGCACGAGCTACGGCACTTAACCAAACGGCTCTAATCGTCGACCCAGCGAACGGCCGTATTCCAGCGTTGACTGCAGAGGCCAAACGTCAAGAAGAAATCCGTGTTTCCACCGATGGCCAACCGGTCAGAATCCGGGTCGGCGGATTCGGCACAGCTGGACCGGAAGAACGGGGACTCGCCGAGCGCTGTCTTCTTGGTTTCAGCACTGGCCCCCCTCTCCTTCCAGGCGGCTATAACAACAATGTTCAGATTTTTCAGACCCCAGACGCTGTCGTTCTTCTTCTCGAAATGAACCACGACGTACGTGTCATTCCTATCGACGGACGTCCGGTGCTCTCGGAAGGTATACGTCAATGGATGGGAAGTTCCCGAGGCCGATGGGAAGGAGACACGCTTGTCGTTGACACTCAGAACTTCACGAACAAAACGGCGAGCTTGAGCCTCACAGGACTTGCCTTAGGCACAGCTGAACAGTTACATCTCGTCGAGCGTTTCACTCGAATTAGCGAAAACACACTCCTTTACGAATTTACGGTCAACGACAGCGAAAGTTTCACACGCTCATTTAGTGGTCGACTCCCGATGAACCACAGCGAGTTACCACTTTTCGAATACGCCTGCCATGAAGGTAACTATGGCATGGAAAACTTATTACGAGGCGCGAGAACCGAAGAACAAGCAGCCAGCAACCCATAACCGGTGGCTTGTATACTCAAGTCTCAAGTCAGTTTTTCGTTTTTCCGACTCACGACGTAGCACTTCACCCAAATTGACCACTTCAACCTAACTATGAACTCTTCATTAGCTAGACTTTGCGTCGCTCTGTCACTTTGTGTCCGTATCCCCTACTTTTCTGCCACTTGTCTTATCTCGCTAGCGTAAAACACTAGAGAAAATACCGTCAAAACTCGCAAGGAGCACACGTGCAAAACAATAAACCTAAGAGTGCCATCGAAATTGCCATGGAGAAGCTTCAACAGCAAGACAAAGCGTCGGGAGATAAAACGGTCGAACTGGACAGTTCACAGGTCGAGGCAATCGCTGAAGCTAGGGCTATCTATCAAGCACAGGTCGCAGAATGCAAGATCCTCCATAACTCCGCAATGGCGACTACTTTCGAACCGGCCGCTCGACAAGAACTGGAAACAAACTTCCATCGAGAACTTGCACGATTTGTGACCGATCGTGACAAAAAAATTGACCGGATACGGAAGCGTCAAGAAACCTAGTCCCCAGGCGTCCAGATTCTTGATTTCGATCCGCCACTCATTTGAAGCATTAATTCATTCAGCCGCTTCACGAACCCTGATGGATCCTCAAGTTGCCCGCCTTCCGCCAACATAGCTTGGTCAAAAAGGATATGACTCCAATCCTTGAACCGCGCCTCATCTGTCTCGTCTTTGAGACGCGAAACGATCGGATGTGACGGATTAATCTCAAGTATGAGTGGCGTACTCGAAACCACCTGTCCAGCGGCTCTTAATATACGCCCAAGATTTGCACTCATTCCATCCTTTTCGGCTACCAAACAGGCGGGTGACTCTGTCAACCGATGTGTAAGTCGCACAGCTGTCGCTTTTTCACCGATGGCTTTCTGCATACGCTCGACAATAATCTTAAAATCATGCTCAGCTTCCTGTTGCTGTTTCTCCTCAAATTCACTATCTAACAGACCACCAAGGTCAAGATCGCCTTTCGCAACTGACTCGAGAGTCTTTCCTTCAAACTCAGTCAGATGAGCGACGAGCCATTCGTCCACTCTATCGTGCAGCAGGAGAACCTCGATCCCATTTTTCTTGAATACTTCAAGGTGTGGACTATTCTTCGCGGCAGCAAAACTGTCAGCTGTCACATAATAAATTTTCTCCTGACCAGGCTTGCTTCGCTCGATATAGTCATCAAATGATACCGTTTGATCAGGTCTATCTTTATCTGTTGAGGAGAAACGGAGCAGCTTTGCGAGTCGACCCTGATTTCCCAAGTCCTCACCAACACCCTCCTTCAGTACACGTCCGAACGAGCGCCAGAACTCCAAGTACTTCTCAGAATCATTGCTGGATAACTCTTCGAGTAAACCTAGGACTCGCTTAACAGCTGCAGTCTTAATAGCTTCGACATCCTGCGACTGCTGCAATATTTCTCGCGACACATTGAGAGGAAGATCATTCGAGTCTATTAATCCACGAACAAATCTCAGATAACTCGGCATTAACTCCTTCGAACCGTCCATGATAAAAACACGTCGGACGTAGAGTTTGATGCCGTGTCGCTGTTCGCGATCGCCCAGATCGAACGGCGGCCGCTTTGGAATATAAAGCAGAACCGTAAATTCCTGTCGACCCTCTATTTTGGCATGCGTATATGCAAGAGATATGTCAAAGTCATGCGCCACATGCTTATAGAATTCTTGGTATTGTTCTTCGGATATATCTGCCTTTGCCCTCGTCCACAACGCTGACGCCTGGTTCACTTTTTCGGTTGCGTCTACAGCCTTGGCATCCAATTGTTTCCCTGGTACCGCCTCCTTTTTCATAACAATCGGAAGCGTTATGTGGTCTGAGTACTTCTGAATAATGGTTCTGAGGCGGCTGCCTGAAAGAAGGTCGTCTTCACCCTCTTTAAGAAACAACGTTACATCCGTTCCACGCGTCGCCTTCGAAACAGTTTCAATCGTGTATTCTCCCTCACCCGCACTCTCCCAGCATACGGCTTCATCGGGTCCAACTCCCGCGCGACGAGTCGAAAGCACTACCCGCCCAGCAACAATGAAAGAGGAGTAAAATCCAACACCGAACTGTCCGATCAGTTGGGTATCCTCGCTCCCCTCTCGGGTCAACCGATTGACGAACTCACGCGTCCCGGATTTTGCAATCGTGCCTATGTGGTCGATCACTTCCTGCTCTGACATGCCTACGCCATTGTCAGACACGGTAACGGTGCGGGCCTGCTCATCAAAACTGACATGGATTCTCAATTCAGAATCATCGGCCAGCAAGTCGCCGTCAGTTAGAGCTTCGAATCGAAGCTTGTCACACGCATCTGATGCATTCGATATCAGTTCTCGCAGAACTATCTCCTTGTTCGAGTACAAGGAATGAACCATCAGATCCAATAATTGCCGAGCTTCCGTTTGGAAACTATGCGTGGTTTTCGTCTCATTTTCAGACACAGTGGACTCCTGAACAAGGCTTGGGGGTTCAGACCAAGAAGATAACATGTCACCACGAACGAAACACTTCGCCCGTGAAGACATTACATTTGCCTCACACAGCCATCACCGGCTATAGTTCACGCTTGGCTAATCATAAATCCGCTATAAAAGCACACAAGCAAAGTCTAAAGCGACGCGACCGTAACCGCCATATGCGGACCCGAATGCGTCGCTCCATCAGGACCATTCGTTCTGCAATTGACGGCGCGGGCAATACTGACGGACTGAGAGAGCAGCTTAACAGCACATTCGGTATGATTGATCGCATCGCGAGCAAAGGGATTATTCATTCCAACACCGCATCACGTTACAAGTCGAGGCTTACTAAGCGATTTCAGTCGCTTCTTACCCAGAACGGTGTCAGCGAAGCCAGCTCAACCTAAATCGAAATCGACAAACGTTCTAGTGCTTCTTCGACAAACCGCAGAGTTCAACAACTAACCGTTCTAGCAGGACACGAGGCTCACCCGCTGACCGTTTCAGAGCCAGGTCCGTCCGCATCACGGCATCAACAGCGGACGGAATTCTGCCAGAAGAGAGACGAGAACGAGTTACCCATGCCAACTGACCAAGTAGAAGTTGAGGTGCAA
>Ga0310121_10000571_pt1 | contig 40179 bp, 34 predicted proteins | sample CB27_Tmax_986_MG_FD_203504 | JGI IMG/M metagenome (GOLD analysis project Ga0310121, IMG submission 203504) | Marine microbial communities from Western Arctic Ocean, Canada - CB27_Tmax_986 | ecosystem: Environmental > Aquatic > Marine > Oceanic | place: Canada: Western Arctic Ocean | collected...
CCGTTATTGGCGGTGAAGTTCTGGATAATCAACTCGGCAGAGATATCCTCAAATTCAAGTCCCCCGATACTGCTACTTTCACCGTCGTAGTCATAACCATTGATCGTCATCTTGCCCTGACCGTCGGCTTCGACGAGATTGTTGGCAAACAAGCTGGGCTGAGTACCGGCGGTGCTCTTGATATTGGAAATGGTAATGTCACCTTCCATGTCGACATCCGGGGCAGTAGGATCGACGGGCGAACCGTCATGGAATGCCTGGGCATCGATGTCGAGGCCGTGGAGGGCGATGTCTTCGAAGGTTATGTTGGAGACCTCCACAGCGAACGGAATTCGCAGGTCAGTTGTATCGCCGTCATCGTCGGCGTCGTCGGTATCGACACGTGCACCAGCCCGCAGTTGAATACCGGTGCCACTCATATTTTGAATCGTCAGGTCATGCAGATTGGGGTCGGTTACGCCATCAATGCTGGCCCCATTGATGCCGCTGGCGCCGTCCTTGATCAGGAAATTGGCCACTTCGTCATTGTCGGCCAGCGTGATTGAGGATCCCGAGCCGCCGGCAATGATGGGCCTGGCTTCATCACGCGCGCCAGGTGAGGACTCGGGAATCTCGATGGTCCCTCTCTGTTCGGTGTTGACGGTGAAGACGAAGCTGTCGCCTTCGCCGAGGAACCGTTGATCCTCGTGCAGCACAGCGGACTCATCTGTAAATGAACTAGTGGCATGCGTGAACACGATGTCACCTGACGTACTGTTGGTATCAATTAGATCGAGGTCGTTCAGAGGAGCCTCAAAGGTGCCGTCTCCGCCGGCTGGGGCGGCGCTGGCGACGTGCACGAAACTGAATGGATCACCATCTAGGTTATCAAGGGGTTCTCCACCTGCGACCTGCGTTGTTTGGATCACGACATAGTCGTTACGCATGACAGGCTCGCGGAAGCGGTCGATAACACTACAGGTTGCCGCGTAGTCGGTCCGTGTGCGGCCGACAAACCAGGTCAGAGAAAATGCCGCGTTGGTATTAAAGATTTCGTCGTTGGTAACAGCAATTTGCAGTAATACATCGGGGACTGCGTAACCACGGACGCCAGCGCGGTAGCCGGTGGTGTCGTCGTCGCCACTGTCGAGCTTGTAGGCACCAGCAAAGCCCCACGCTTCGCGGTTACCCAAACGGCGAGCCGCTTCGACTTCGGCAGCAAAGAATGCTGTGTCAAAGTCGGCGACTGTGGGAAGGACCAGGTTGTGCCCGAAGAATGTTGGATCACCTCCGGTTTTTTCGAAGTCTCCTGTCAGGAACCGGTTCGAAACGGGTGCGTAACCGTTCACTCGAAAATCCCAAAGATCCCCCAACGACTCCCAGGAAACACCAACCTGAGCAAAGAAATTGTCAGCTCGAGTGCCTGTGCCATCGGCCCATACACTCACCCCAGTGATGCGCGTCGGATCCGGGGTGAAGAATGTGTCCGTGAGAAATCGAATACCCAAACCGACGTTGTAGCCAACTCCCTGGTCTTCGTTCAGCACCACTTGCCCGTCGAAAAACGTAAGCGCATCGTCCCCGTAAGGAAACGCTGTGAATGTGCCGACGTCGAGATTGCCATCCTGCTGGCCATAGCTTCGCGTGGCGTAACGCAGTCGCAGTACCGTGTCGAGTGCCCGGTTATAGGTAGCACCCGCTAAATTGTACGAAGGAGAAGAAAGAAATCCTCCGACGTCACTCGGTCCCACGCCTGCATCGATAGTGCCTGTGCCATTGCCCCATGCGGCCGCCCTCGGGTCAGGGGGTCCTGTCTGAAATGAATTTCCGGGTTGGGGTTGGGCGGCTGGGGAGTTGTCGACCACTGCAGCACCGTCCTCTTGGGACCACGCTGCAGGAGCAACAACGAATACTACGGCGCACGCAAGTAACAACCACCTGATATCGGTGTTACCAGCGGCGTGGCACCACCTGGAGCCCAGGTTCTTTGGCGACGAGCCAACCGCAACCCCTATTGTGGGTGCCGTCGAATCGTTAGCGCGAACACCCCTCAGGTCAGCACTGTGGTCACGAGTGCAGTTCCAAAAAGTCAATCTTGGGCAGAGAAAGACTCGCATAGGGCAGCAACTCCCAGTGGTGCCTGACTACATCGGACGGATGTCAATCCGTAAACAACTTGACAAGAACCGCTGTTTAGCCGGCAACGCGCAGCGGTGTGTCTAAATGATTGACGAGACGATAAGTCCGTTGTGCGACGAAATGCACCTGTGTCTTGAGACACTGTTGAAAAGTTTTGAATCAAAGAAATTTTGAATCAAAGAAAAGGGGTAGAAGCAAATGCTTCTCCGTATGGCGAAGCGGCGAGATCATAGTGGCCACCCCGTCACGTCGCAAGATCGGATTCCCGACCCACAAATAAAATGACAAAAGAGAACCGCTCGATGACGGCAGAGACTAGCATCAAGAGGCTATGGCAGAGCCGACCGTGGGGAATTCCGACCCATAACCGTCGAAAGTTTTGCTGAAAACAGTGCTGGCGACGCAAGATACGGGGTGCTAGTTGGTGTGCCGTATTCCGCGTTTCGACCTGCCAGCCGTTTGTCCCAGAGAAGCTGCCAGGATCAAGGCGCAAACCACCGTCAACAAACAACTCGTCGGTTCTGGGATGGCCCGGATGGTAGCTGAACGGGTACTAGCCGAACGGGTTGTCCGTGTTCGTACCAAGGCCGCTGGTAACGCGACATCGGCACCGGGTGTTGCGGCAACTGCATCAATCGTTGCAGAAGTTGTTGTATCCACCGCGGCAGAAATGGCCGTGGCGGGTATCACTGCCGCAGGAGGAGTCGACATGATCGTCAGGGTCGTTGCTGCTGCAGAGATTGTTGGCGTAATATCGGGTGCCGGCGTACTGGCGATCGCCGGTGCTACCGAAACCAGACTCGGGTTGAACAGCTGCGCTAGCGCCGTATTGGTCGCGGCTGCTACTGCTATCGTGTCCTCCAGCAGAAAAGCCTGTTGAATGAATACCTGGTTCCCGTTGTCCTGCAGTGGTACATCGCTGAATGCCAGATTTCCAGAGCTGGCACCAAAACTTGGGTCCTCAGTCAGGTTTACCTGGTTAAGGCCCATGATTTTATCGACCGTCTCCATGTCGGGAATCTGGGCGAAGACGGTAAAGTCAGGATCCAAACCCGTGGAGTTGTCATCCAAATTCACAAAGAAGCTACTGGTCCCGCCGTTTTGATTGGTTCCTCCGCCAGATAGGCTCGGCAGGGCCATCGCGACGGTACCTCGCGTGTTTGAGAGCCCCGTGATGGTACTAGCCGGTGCGCCATTGATCGGATCAAAAGTATCAATCGGTTCGAAGCCGTTGACGACCGACGGTGCGACGAGCGTGGTCGTGAAGAAACCACCCATCTGGAGGACAAAGCCTTCGGCGGCACGGTTGACCACGGTACAGTGGTAGCGACGTGCTTCGACATAATCGATCAGATTATCAACGTGTTCTTGCAGGCGTGAGTCGTTTGTGGGATTGAGCACCATGTCGATGTTGCCCACGTCGGTTTGAAATCGTACGACCTCCGCTGGTGCCGTGGCAAAAAACAGGATGGTGAGAAGAAAACCACAGCCGAGTCGAAAAGTCATAGTGAAGTCCTGGTCGAAGTTCAAGATTTTGATTGCCAAGCGGAGGATGGTGGGTGATGGACCTGCAAAACGTGAAACTTCAGACTATTCAGCAAACTTCAATTCGTCAAGAAAATTCCCTATATCCCCCCATAGTCGCAGAATCGTCCCAACCATCCCAACCAGACCCTCGCACCGTGGTTCCGCCGCAGGAGCGTTGTAGCGGTCATTGACCGCCAGGGAGCAAGGAAAGCCGCAACCGTTCACTTCCACAAAGAACGGTTGCCGTACGTACACCTATTTGCTTGCTGCAACGCGGTTAAAGTGCAGGTGTACTTCGCCATCGACAACACGGCGGACACCTTCGACCAGACAGTTCGGTTCATTGTCTTGTTGTCCCCGGCGGATGACTTCGTCAAGTGGCAGTCCGTGAGGGACGGTGAAGGTTGACTGGTGGATGATTTGGTTTCCTCCGTCGAGCTCTGGCACAATGAAATGGCAGGTGGCGCCATAGGTGAGCATTCGGCTGGCATACGCTTCGTGGTAGGGGCGGATTCCGGGAAAGCCAGGCAGCAGTCCATGGTGCAGATTAATGATCCGGCCCCCGGCGAATTTCCAGCAGCTTACCGGGGGGAGAATTCGCATATAACGTGCCAGGACGATATAGTCGACGTTGTACTCGTCACAAAGATCGACGATGTGTGTGTCATCGGGAATACCATCCTGTCCCGCTACGTTATACCACGGCACGCTAAACTGCTCGGCGAGGCCGCGGCATTTGTCGCGGTTGCTGATCATGATAACCGGTTCTGCTTCGACGATACCGTCACGAATCGCACGGAGCAGGGCTAGTGGTGTCTCTGGCCGGTAGGTAACACAGATCGCCAGCCGGGGTTTGCGGTCAACAATATCGGGTGTCCAGGTCCGTATCGAAAGCCCGGTGGTCTGGCTGGCCATCTTCATGGCTGTGGTAAGCTCACCCAACTGTTCGGGTGGCAGTTCAACTCTGGTGAGCATCGAGAAGACCGACTGCTCGTCATGGTCGAACATTTGAATCTCGGCGATATTTGCGCCGAGTTCGGTTACCGAGTGGACAATGGGATCGGCCAGGCCACGGTTATCTGGACCAACAGCGGTGACAACGATTTGCATGGTCGGTAAATGCAGTGATTGAAACGGGGCTTTTCTAACTACGCCAGTATGCCATGCGGTACGGCCTGTGTCAGCTGGTTCCCTACATCCGGCAGAATCGCGCCAAACCGTATTGCAGTTCGTTGACCTGCTGGCTTGGGGTGCCGTGCAAGCTATCTTTTACACAGAGACTTGGTTACCCCCTGGTGGCACGAAGCGCGAATGACCTTTACCCCTCCAACCGAGAGTCCTTCGCCGGTCACCCAGCACGCTCCCCGGCTCGACACATTACTGGAACGGGCTCAACAAATCGCACGGTTTCCCTGCGAAAGCACCGACAGTCCAGCTGTCGCGTCGAAACATTGCGAGTTGCCCGTTGTCCAACAATCAACTGCCCGGCACGCTGCTCCACGGGCTTGGGGGACGACACGAAACCAGGCAACCGTTGAGATTGGCCAATCGACAGACCAAACCAGTCAGCCGGTGGATGGGAGTTCCTGGTTCCCGACCGAACCCGACAGTCTGGTGCGCGCGGGATTGAGCGATAGTGAAGTTGAGGGACTGGTTCTGAAGTGCCTGAACAATCAGGCCGAGACAACCGGGCGGCGGATTTCGGAACACATTTGCTTGCCTTTCCGGGTTGTTGAGTCATTGCTTGCTTCGCTCAAAACCGACCGCCTGATTGCCCACAAAGACGCAGCGGTGATGAACGACTATGTCTACCAGCTCACAGAACTTGGCCACGAGCGGGCGAAGAAACTTGCAGAGTTCTGTGCCTATGCTGGTTCTGCGCCAGTTCCGTTGCGGGATTACGTCGAAAGCGTGGGATTTCAGTCGCTTTCCGAACAGCATCCTTCCCGCGACGATCTCTGCCGCGCGTTCGACGATTTACTGATCGATGAAAAGATGCTGGGTCGGCTGGGACCGGCGATCAACTCCGCCGGTGGACTTTTTCTGTTCGGTGCGGCGGGTAACGGGAAGACGAGTATCGCCGAGCGGATAACAAGGGCTTTCGGGCAAACGATTTGGGTTCCTCGCGTGATCGGCATCAACGGCGAAATCGTGCGGTTGTTTGATCCAGGCGTACATGATGAGGCGCCACTTAATACGAACAACGGGATTGTCGACGAACGGAGAATCGACGCGCGTTGGGTTCGCATTCACCGCCCGACGGTCGTCGTTGGTGGTGAGCTGGCCATGAGTTCGCTGGAAGTCACGCTCAACACCGCGACCAACGTGAGTGAAGCCCCGGTTCAGATGAAGAGCAACTGTGGTACCCTTGTTATCGACGATTTTGGCCGTCAGCAAATGGGAGCCGACCAACTGCTGAACCGGTTGATTGTACCTCTCGATAAAAGGTACGACTTTCTTAACCTCTCGAGCGGGAAAAAAATTGAGGTTCCATTCGACCAGCTGATTGTGTTCTCAACGAACCTGGATCCAGGGGAGCTGATGGACGAGGCCTTTCTACGACGGATTCCTTACAAGATTGAAGTTGTCGATCCGGACGAATCGGAGTTTTGCCGATTGTTTGAAATCGTGGCGCCGACCATGGGCGTGGAGTATGACCAGGAGGCGATAGATTATTTGATCAAGACCCACTACCAACAAGTCAACCGGCCGTTTCGTTACTGCCAACCACGGGATTTACTACACCAGATATACAGCTACTGCCATTACATCAACCAGCCGGCGAAGATGACACCCGCGTACTTCGACTATGCGGTCGAGAATTACTTTTCTGTAATCTAAGGGCTGGCGAAACAGTCGGGGAGAGCACTGTCATCCAGCTGGGCTTAGCTGTGTGACAGTTCGAATCCGAACTCCAGCGGAAGCTGGGGATCGTTCTCTTCTTGCGGGTTGAGTTCTTCAAAGAGCAAGCTGGGCTGGATATCGCGATTGTGTTGGTACTTGCTGACGTATTCTTCAACTTCACCCGTCAACTCGTGGTAAAATATTTGGCAGATGGGTACGCCGGCATAGATCCGCACTGGCTGAACAGCAAATATTTCAAGGGTCCAGTATCCAGAGAATCCTACATCACCAAAACCGGCCGTTACATCCACAAACAGCCCGAGTCGCCCGACGGAGGAACGCCCCTCGATCTGCGGTACCAGTTGGTGCGTGGTGGTCCGTTCCATCGTGCGGCCCAGATAGAGCTGGTTTGGGCTAAGGACGAGTCCTCCCGATGGAATTGGAATTCGCCGCACACGGTTTGCCTTGGCCATGTCGAGCACGACTTCCTCATACACGATCAGTTCATCGTGTAGTGCCAGGTTGTAGCTGTTGGGGTTTAGCTGCGACTCGTCGAACGGGTCAATGAGGATATCTGTACCAAGACGCTCGCGAATTGCTTGTCCGGAAAGAATCATGGGTCACGCAACTCCATTTTTGGGGCAGAATTTCTGCAGGGAACAATCATCGCAAAGTGGCTTTCGGGCGGCGCAAACTCTCCGGCCGTGATAAATCATGCGGTGAGAGAATTCAATCCACTCTCGTTTGGGGAACAGGCGCACCAGGTCCTGCTCTGTTTTTACAGGATCTTTTTGTTCGGTCAGGCCCATCCGTCGGCTCAAGCGGCCAACATGGGTGTCTACGACCACGCCTGTCGCCAGGCCGTAGGCCGTCCCCAGGACCACATTGGCCGTCTTGCGTCCTACCCCGGGTAGACCGACTAATAGATCAAGTTCCTGGGGAACCTCCCCATCGTACTTGTCGAGAAGCTCTTGGGAACAAGCCTTGATATTCTTGGCTTTGTTACGGAAGAAGCCGGTGCTCTTGATCGCCTTTTCAAGTGTCTGCAGGGGAACACGGGCGAAATCAGCAGCGGTCTGATAGCGGGCGAACAACTCCTTCGTCACGAGATTGACCCGCTCGTCCGTGCACTGAGCCGAGAGAATTGTTGCCACCAGGAGTTGAAACGCCGAGTGATAATGCAAGGCGCAATCGACGTCGGGATAGTCGGCCTTGAGCCGCCGTAACACTTTAGCCGCATGCCGTTTGAGAGCCAGGTCTACTGGTTCGGCTTCCTGCGCTCGTTTGGAAGGTCCGCGGGACTGCTTCTTTTTCTTTCTAGCCGCACTCTTTTTCCTGGTTTTGCTGGCGTCATGCATGCCGGCACTTTGAGGAGCAGCGGTTCGGCGGTTCGGAGTTGGGGTGGCCACAAGACAAGGCGTTAAACCACGGCCAACCACCATGTATCACCCAATTGCGTATGCGAGTTTGTGCCGCTACGCAAGACAATTCAAAACGCCCTGCCGCAGCGGCTTGATAGCTATTGCCCTCGGGATCTATTGTCGGGTTCGGACGCTCGCTGTCAACGGGCTGACAGCACGCCGACCGCATCGTTCTGGAAGCCTGCTCAGCGGTCTCGACCAGAAATGCCCAGACCAAACCCCTGTGCCTTGGGAGTGGTCACACCCCTGCGATGCAGCGGGAAAAGTTGGTGAATCACGTTCAGAGAATACCGCCGTGCGTACGGAACGGTTTCATGTGACTTGGTTGATCGAGGAACCAAATTCGTTCCCACTCATCGAGAACCGTTCGCAAGTCCTCCGACGTGAAAATGAGTTGTTGGGCACGTCGGGTCGGGTCCGCTGAATAGAGCGGAATCAAGCAACCCAGATTGGCCGATAGCATGGCCACCGCGGCCAGTGCCAAAATCGCCTTACGCATGACTTTCACTCCTCCGTGAGTGGTTTTTGCTCTAGTGCAGATACTTCGGGTACGCGGGACTTTCGCGACGTCACTTACCCCTTCCTCGAGGAGCCGATAGGACTCGTTCCCACACAGTCGAAGTGGTCCGGTTGGTGGAGAATATCGTTGGTTTTAGCCAGGAAAAGTTGTCGTATGCCTTGAGTCTGGTCTTAGTGATCAAGGCGGCCAAATATAAAAACGGCCAAATATAAAAAGTCGTGAGAGGATAGTGATTTTGGAGTTGGGCGCCGAGAGCAACTGTTGTCGCGACCAGTCCATCGGTTCCGGGAAGTTGGGCACTGGCACAGTGGCGACAGGGACTCGGAGGACCACCGATTGTTGTCTAGCCTGGTTCGTAACCTGTTGGTGTAGCAGGGTTTTCTGGGACAGGGGGAAGTTGAGGTGTGCCGTTGGCCCGTTGCTCGGCAGCCAACTGCGCAGCCTGACGCTCTAATTCGCGAACGCGTTCTTCCATCTCCTTGCCCGGTTTGAATGTGACGACAAACTTCTCAGGAACCGAGACCTTTTCACCAGTACGCGGATTTCGTGCTTTGCGAGCTGCTCGCCGCTTAACCTCAAAAACACCGAAATTCCGGAGCTCGATACGTTTGTCCTCAACCAGTGTGTCAACGATTGCGTCGAAAGTCTTCTGGACAATCTCCTTCGTCTTCAACTGGGTCAGGCCAATCTCGTCTGAGATAGTCTTGACGATCTCTTTTTTGGTCACGAGAGTGATCCCCTGGAGATTTGATGGTCGAGAGAGGCTGAAATTACTCAACCCGGCTGACACCTCTCATGCTCCAAGTGTAGTTGCCACAACGGTTAGTGTCAAGATTTTGATATCGTGACCGCCATTTGGGAACGACCGTGCCAACAAGGTTTCTCAGTCGGCCAATGGGTGTTCCAAACTGGCTAAAGGTACATAACTACTTACTTTCAAAGGTCTTACTTGATTCTTTGAGGGCACAAAAGCGGTTTGTTTCCGTGTTTACTAAACCCAACCTGTTGTCATTAAATGAGTTACAATGATTGGATGATACTAGATCGTGGTGCTGGCAGGCTCGTCAACAGCTAATGCATCGGCGTTTCTACCGGCAAACTTTACCTCACCGGCAAACTTGATCGAGATTGTTGCCCGACCGGAAGCCGTGGGCATCACCGCTGGCAGTGACTGCCCGAGGTTGGTGACCCTGTTGACGGTCGCTACACCCGGACGACCTTCACCTGCTGCTCAAGGGTTTCGAGCTGGTAAAGCTTGCCCTGGCCACTTCCAGGGCAAACCTGGCAAGTTTGGGCCCAAGTTTCGGCGGAGCGGAGATTGGACTCCCAGAAGGGCCAGGTTCGGCATTGCCGTGGCCGGGCGGAGTAGACCTTGCATTTGCGAGATTTCCCATCAAAGAAAACACAGTCCCCATTGTTGTATTCGACAAGGCTCTTGCGGATTCCCACTGCGCGAACGTATCGGGCCTCGAAGCGGGCGATTTCCAAGCCAACTTCCTTTGCCAGTTCGGCAATTTCGGCCTTGTTGACCCAAACGAACCCGGGAGCACCGGTACAACAGTCCCCACATTGCGTGCACTGGAATCGCAGGCCCTCTTTGTACCACGGTTGCGACGAGTTGGACTGGTGCGATAGGCTGGCCATATCGATACCTGGGGGTTGATCGGAAGGGTACGAACTGAACAGTCAGCCCTCGGTTGTGGAGGTGGCGCAGATGGTGGCCATGGCTTCCAACACCGACTCGACCTCGGCTTGCGTGTTGGCAAAGCCGAGGCTGAGTCGAACTGTACCGCCAATTTCTTCGGTGCCGAGGGTTCGATGCAAGTGCGATGCACAATGGAGTCCTGCACGACATGCTATTCCGAATGAGGCGTCGAGCAAGGTACTGATATCCTGTGGATCATATCCGCGGACCGAAAAGCTGACAACACCCAGCCGAGGTGTTCCGGCCGGAGGCCCGTAGATGCGGATGGGTTTGAGGTGTCCGAGTCCGTTGAGCAATTCTGTGGTCAGTCGTTCGGTTTTGGCCTTGATGTTTTCGATCGACAGTTGTTGGAGAAAATCGCAAGCGGCTGCCACGCCAGCTAAACCGGGCACGTTGAGATTCCCGGCCTCGAACTTGTCGGGCAAAGTTTCTGGCTGACGGTCTTGGTGACTGCTAGATCCAGTACCACCTTGGCGTAGTGGCTGCAGTTGTTGCTGCACGGTTGGGTGAATGTAGAGAAAACCGGTGCCGAGCGGTCCGAGGAGTCCTTTGTGTGCGGGTGCCGCCAGCAGGTCAATCTGAAGGGATTGAACGTCCAGCGGCAGGTGTCCCAACGTTTGTGCTGCATCCACCAGAAACGTCGCCGGGTGAGAACGAACAGCTTGTCCAATTTCCGCGATAGGCTGCACCGCGCCAGTCACGTTTGACCCATGCAGGACGGCCACAAGTTTTGTTTTGGGCTGCAAGGCAGCCTGGACATCGGCGGCAGAAACCTGTCCCTGGTTGTCGCATGACACATAGGTCACGTTGACATTGCGGTTTTCTGCCCAGGCCCGCAAAGGGCGGAGTACGGAATTGTGTTCGCAAACGGTGGTGACGACGTGGTCCCCCGGCCTGAGGATGCCGTGAATCGCAAGATTCAAGGCATCGGTCCCGCTGGAGGTGAACACGATTTGGTGTGGCTTGCTGGCCCCGATTAACCTGGCGACACCTACCCGCGCCTGCTCCACGAGTTGCCCGGCCGCAAGGGCGGCCTGATAACTGCCGCGACCTGCCGGAGCGCCGATTTCCCGCTGGTAGTGGTCAACGGCTGCATAGACCGATTCTGGTTTTGGCCAGCTGGTCGCGGCATTATCGAAATAGATGCGAGGCATCATCGCTAACCGCCAATCTGATACATGGCCCGCTCGGGACGCACAAATTCGCTGGTGCCAATCCCGTGTGCGGGAGCTTTTGCCGCCACGCACTCACGGACGAGTTGAATCAGTTCTACTCCGCTTGCGCCTTGCCGTAATTTGGCCCGCGCGTCCCATTCAGCCGTGGAAAACAAGCAGTTGCGGACTTGCCCCTCGGCCGTGATGCGAAGGCGGTTACAGGTACTACAAAACGGCGTGCTCACCGGATTGATGAAACCAATTCGTCCTCCCCCATCAGCAAACTGATAATCGACAGCTGGTTGGGCAGGATCGGTGCGGGGGACCGGTTCAAGCCGGCCAAACGCCGCTTCGAGCAGCTGGCGCAGCATGGCGCCGGTGAGTACGTCATCGGATTTCCAGGCGCCATCTGCGTCCAGAGGCATAAACTCGATGAAACGGAGCTCCAGGTTCTGTTCACGGGCAAAACGGCCGAGCGGGACGACATCGTCTTCAGAAAAGCCGCGGATCGCTATCGCATTGAGGCGGATTTTTTCGAACCCACATGTCTGGGCCGCAGCGATGCCATCGAGGACACGGTCTAACCCTTCGCGGCGCGTGATTTTCTGAAACATTTCTTCTCGAAGTGTATCGAGACTGATGTTCAGACGGCGGAGACCCGCCGCGTGCAATGCCGCCGCCTGGTCTCGAAGCAGGATGCCATTGGTTGTGAGGGCGAGGTCTGCCACGCCGGGCATCTGATTCAACTGCTTGACCAATTCGGGCAGGTTGGAGCGGACAAGGGGTTCGCCTCCGGTGATACGAAACTTGTTCACTCCAACCTGGAGCACAGCCCGTACAAAGCGGCAGATTTCTTCGAACGTCAAGATTTCGTCGTGGGGACGGAAGACGACACCTTTTTCCGGCATACAATAGAAACAGCGAATGTTGCACCGGTCGGTTACGCTGATCCGCAAGCTGGTGTGCGTCCGCCCCAATAAATCCGTCAGCGGGGCGTTGGCAGGTGTATGCTTCTGCATGGGCAGTCAATTACTGTTTGAGGTGATCGGATCTTTGAATCGAGGCCGGCACTTGTCGAACCGGCGTAGCCGGTTTGACTTCCCTGGGGGAGCTGGTCCCGCCTGGCACGACCTCGGGTTGCGGATGAATCCAAGCGGACGAACCATCGGCCCACTGTTCCCGTTTCCATATGGGGACCGACTCTTTTAACGAATCGATCAACCAGCTGCCAGCTGCAAACGCTTCGCTTCGGTGAGCGGCCGAGACAACGATCGCCACAGATGTTTCGGTCAGAGGGACGTGGCCGAGCCGATGCACAATCGCGCAATAGACGAGCGACCAGCGTTCTCGGGCTGCGGCCTCCAGGCGGGCAAGTTCCCGCCGTGCCATCGCTTGATAGGCTTCATATTCCAGGGCGGTTGTCTGACGCCCCGCAGTGAACTCGCGCGTGGTCCCCAAAAACAGCACAACAGCACCTGCCTGCGGGTTGCGGGCTGCCTCGACAAGTTGATCAGAGTCAATCGCGTTGTGGGTCAACTGAATCATTGTTTTTTAGAGGATTATCCTCCACTTACAGGCGGAATGATCGCCAACTTCGAGTCTTGCTTGATCACGGTGGTATCGCTGGCATACTCCGTGTCGACAGCAATCGCAGCCCGCCTCGCCACCTCGGCCAGAGCTGGTGTTGTCGTGGCCAGTGCCACCCGCAGGTCTGCGACCGTTGCAACCTCAGGTAATTCTACCTCAATCGTTTCAGTGCCAACGAGTTCTCGGGCGACCGCGAACAGCGCGACAAAAGTTTTCATGTGACCACCAGGGGTTTGCCCTGTTTCTTCAGTCTGGCCCGCAACTCGGGCATTCTTCCGTAGGCCATGGCGAGCAATTTAACGGGATGAATCGTTGGTTTCGTTGTACTTTGTTCCATTTGTATTTTACAGGTGCTGCACTCGGTTGTCCCGATCTGAAAAGAGCCGTGCCGCATGGTCGAGATCAGTTCAAACCCCGCCCGCAGGCTGCTGCGATAGTTCTTCTGTTTTATCCCAAACATACCTGCCATTCCACTACATCCTTTCTCGAGGCGATTGACTCGCAATTCAGGAATCAGACGCAAAAGGTTTTCTGTGGGTGTCCCCGCTCCCAGGGCTCGCAAGTGGCAGGGAGCATGATATCCGGCGGAAACCCGCAAAGGTTGGAAGTCCAGCTTCAGTTGGCCGCGCTGGTGAAGTTGCCAGAGATAGTGACCTGCCTCGTGGGTGTGCTCGGCAACCAGCCGAGCGTCGTCGTCATCGTCGAGAATCGTGGGATACTCATGGGTCAGTGCCAGCGCCGCGGACGGTTCGGTCGCAACGATGGTGTAACCGCTGCGGACTGCTTCGGCCAGCAACGCAACGTTGTGTTCGGCAGTACGGCGGGCCGGCCCCAGTGCTCCCTGGCTGATCATTGGCATGGCACAGTGACGTTGGTCCGGCGGGACGTAGACGGGAATCCCGTGGTGCCGCAATACGGTGACCAGCGCTTCGGCCAGTTCCGGATCAAAGTGGTTGGCATACGTATCGACAAAATACAGGACTTTTTCGCCGGCTTCCTGCGACATCCGGTGCATCCGTCGCAGGGTGGCCCAGCGGAGAAAGTTGCGGCGTGCAAGTTGGGGCAGCTTTCGTCCCTGGGCGATTCCCAGAATCCGTTCCAGGACCCAGCGGGCCTGGGGATTGCTGAGAGCCCAATTGGCTGCAGCAGGAAATTTCCCCGCCACCCCGCTCAATGCGTCAATCCGCGTGAGCAACCAGTCCTGTATTGTCAGCCCGTTCGTTTCGACGTACATCGCCTTGGCTTCCAGCATCAGTTTGGGGATGTCGACGCTGGCCGGACATTCCAGCCGGCACATGTGGCAATGGACACAGAGATCAGAAATTTCTTTGCAACTCTCTTGCAGGAATTGTCCCTGGGACAAGGTGCCGGTGACGAGTGAACGGACAAGATTCGCTTTGGCACGGGGCGAAGCCTCTTCACGCGGTGCGAAGCGGAATATTGGACACATCCGTTCACTGGTGGAATGGGTGCGGCAAGCGCCGCAACCATTGCATGCCCGGGCAGCGAGGGCAATTTCTTCAGGTTTCCAGTCGAGTTGCAAATCAATGGGGGGCAAGGGGGGGGAGCTATCACTAGGCGTGGTGGGAGCGGTTTGTCCCACCGGTTGAGATAGCCGGGCGGTGATCCGTCGCAAGTTGTGTGTGATCCGCAAGCTGCCTGAAGGAACGATCTTGCCAGGGTTCAGGATTCCTTGTGGATCAAAGATCTGTTTCAGTTCGCGAAAAACGTTTGCCAGCGTGCCATACTGACGGCTTAAAAACGGGGTGCGGCTCAAACCGTCACCATGTTCGCCGCTAATGGTGCCGCCGAGTAACCACACTTTTTCGTACAATTCAACGGCCAGGGCTTCCATTTTGCGGACGTCTTGCACCTTGGACAAGTCAAGAAAAGGGCGGATGTGAAGTTGACCGTGACCCGCATGCCCGAATATCGATGCAGTGACTTGCCTTTGTTTGAGGGTGTCGTGGACATGCCGCAAGAAAACTGGCAAGGCCGCTGGAGGAACTGCGATATCTTCCACGCATGGAATAGCACGGGTTGAACCTCGCAGCGCATGGAGGGAAGGAACAAATTGTCGTGCGAGGTTCCAAAAGAGCTCGTTATCTTCTGCGTCGAGTGCGATGACGACCCCCGCTGCCAGTTGGGTCCTGTATTGTATGTGCTCGACCGTTTCATCGAGTCGACTATGAAGTTCCTCGGCCGTGTCGGCAAAGAACTCAACCAACAGTACGGCCTCGGTAGCACTCGGAATGAGGAACTCGTAACGGGGATCTGACTGACGCGCCAAAGTCAAGTGCCGACGGTCCATCAGATCGCATGCGCTTGGCCCAAGATGGGCCAATTCGACGGATGCCTGTGCCGCGCGGTCAAGGCTTTCGAACAACATCAGGGCGCAACCGCGGTGGGAGGGGAGGGGATCGGTTCCCAGGGTGACGTCGGTCACCAGTGCCAAGGTTCCTTCGCTGCCGGCCAGCAGCCTGGCAAGGTGAGCGTGACCATCTTGCAGGAATGCATCGAGGTGATATCCACTGCGGTTGATGACACTTTGCGGGCGGTATTGGTCAATCGTCGAGGCATGATGTTCGACAAGTTGCGTGACCGAATCAACTAATTGTCGAATTCGTGGGGGATCCTCGTTTTTTCCATTGGCCCCGACGCGGTGTCGGGAGAACTCCACCACTTCGCCGTCCGCCATCACAGCTCGGATCGATCGAATATGACGTCCCGCAGAACCGTAGTGGAGCCAGTGACTGCCGGATGCATCGATCGCAACCACACTCCCCATGGTAGTGATCTGGCTCATTGCCGGGTCGGGACCAAAAACCCGTCCCTGGGTCGACAGGTGCCGGTTCAACGTCGCTAGGACGACACCCGCTTCGACACGAACCTCGTCGGCTTTTGTCTCGAGGATGCGACGAAAGAATCGCGAAAAATCGACGATCAGACCGCGGCCCAACGATTCGCCAGCCAGTCCGGATCCGGCTCCGCGGGCGTGAAGCGGGAGTTCATTCTCAGCAGCGTATTGGACGGTCCGAACGACGTCTTCGACGCTCCGCGGGCGAACCACGCCGAGCGGGCGGAGTTGGTAAATACTCGCATCGCTGGCGTAGAGTTGAACGAACAGGTCATCGCAACGGACTTCGCCCCTCAGGACGCCCCGCAGATCTTCTTCGATACGTTGTTGTTCAGGTTCCATAGTTGCGTTGGAAACCGTGAGCGGGTGAACCACTACAGTTTTAGCTCTCCCGTACCCATTCGGGCTGCCAACTGCCGGTACCGTTCATGCGTTTCCAGATCAAAAGCACCGTGCACATCTATCTGTTCCGTACGCCGATATTGGGCCTGGCAGCGATAGCACATCAGCGCGTTGCCCACGACCGCAAATAGTGCCAGGTCAGCCAGGGCGGAAGCAAACAGAATGGCGAACGTCCAGAATACGTTTACGTAAGCCCAGGCAATACTGCTGCCAATGATTCCAGCCGCCACCAAGGCGATGCCGACCCGCTGCGGAAAATCCTTTCGAACGTACAAGTCAAGACTCGAACATACGAGGCATCGTTGGACCTGTTGACCAACGACCGCTTCTGCCGGGATCACAATCGAATGGCTACAGTGGCTGCAAACAAGTTGTTGCGAGTTTTCATCGAATGACACTCGGTTTGGCTGATTGCAATTCGGGCATGTAAAGGTAACGTTCACGCCAGGGTCTCATGTCGGGAGGATCGTTCAAATTAGCCGATTTATTATAGTGGAAAAGGCGACTGCGCCGACAGCAGCAGCCCCGCCAGTTCGCCAGTGAAAACGGCGATCACTCCCACGTAAAGAATTCCCGTGGCGCTTTGCGTATTGGGAATTCGCAGCGTTTGCCACGCCAACGCGATGAGGATCATCGTGCCAATCAGCCCAAAGCTCCAGCGGAGGACGACCAGCAGCCAGTCGGTCACGGTAAAATCATTCGCGGTGACTATTTGGCTGGTCAGCCCGGCTGCGCAAATCACCGCGTGGGTTCCTACGGCCAGGGCGGAAAAGACGAGCAGGCGGCGGAGTGGCAGCAACTGCATGCCGGGAGTGTTAAGATACCAGTGCCCCAGCAGCATCGCCGCGGTCGTCAGTCCCAACACGAGACCGGAGGTTGTCGCGCTGATGCTTCTCGCCAGTTCGGTCAGCGAAGACTGGCCCCCGGTTGTACTTCCGGGTACCAGTTCCGGCGCCAGCCAGCAGCCAATCACCGAAAAGCCTGCAACGAGCCAAAGGGTTGCGACACCGGCAGTTCTTTTTTCGTAAAGCCAACAAACGGCACCCAGGTAGCTGATCACAGCAGCGGCCAGGGCGGGCCACCAGGTGATCGCTGCCGAAAGTCCTACCAGTCCTGCCAAAGTTGTCAAACCCAAAGCGACGTAGAGATGATTTCGGTAGAAACCGCTGGTGACCCATCGGGGAGAAGTCAGCGCCATGGCGACCGTCAGGCCGAAAGCAAGTCGAAGCAGGAACTGGTAAAGAATGGCCACGCAGTGTCGTGCCTCTTGGAATCAACGCTGATTTCCGTAGATCAACGTCATGACTTCTGAGCGGCTGGAGAGGTTCGAGCGGAAGATCCCTTTCATCGCGGAAGTCACACACACGCTCGAAGGCTTGCGAACTCCGCGAATGGTCATGCATGAGTGTGCGGCCTCAATCACGACAGCAACCCCTTTGACATTCAACTCCTCGATCAGCAGGTTGGCAATCTGTTCGGTCATCCGTTCCTGGACCTGTGGTCGACGGGAAATAACTTCCACCACGCGTGCCAGCTTGCTCAAGCCCACGACCTTCCCGCTGGGCACATACCCAATATGGGCTTTGCCAGAAAAAGGCAGCATATGGTGTTCGCACATGCTGTTGAAGCTGATGTCACGGACCAACACCATTTCGTCATATTGTTCCGTGAAAAACTTCTGCAGATGGACCCGGGCGTCATCGTGCAGACCACTAAACATCTCGGCGTACATCCGGGCTACGCGGGCTGGGGTCTCTCTCAGCCCTTCGCGGTTTGGATCTTCGCCGACGGCGACCAAGATTTCCGTGACAGCCCGCTCGATGCGGGCCAGATCCACTTTTTCGCTCGAGGGGTGCGGTTCAGGCGTACCGCCAAGCTCCCCGTCGAGGGTGCCGATTTCGCGATCCTTACTCGTGGTCGATTTGCTGAAGGTTGTCATCACCTCGATCTTACGTGCCACGCATTGAAGGAGTCAAGCGGCAGCCGGTTTCCATATCCGCCTCCAGGAGCCAGTCCTGAGGAGTTTGCCCAACAATGACAACCCAGTTTGTCGGGTTTGCGATAACCCGTAGTGGGGAGTTCACCTCCATCCATCGCAGCCAAAGTCGTGAGCCTCGCACGAGGCTAATTTGTACTGAACAATGGCGGAAATCCGGGCTCACCGGCAGGACGAACTGGACCCGTTTGGATGGGCTGATGAAACTGTTGAATCAACAGCTGAGCCCGTATTTCAACCTGGCACTCGTTCAAAAGTTCCTGCTTGACCTTCGGGGCAAGCGGCAAGGTGTAGGAGACAAGATCGGTCAAGGCGCCTAAGGGAATATGCCGCGAAAGGATCTGATCAAGAGGGTCGGCGTAGCTTTCTTTGGGAAGGTGTTGCCGGAATTCTTCCAGGAGGTTGTGCCTGAGCAACTCGGGATCAAGTGATGTGTCATCCGTGTAGCAGTCCGTCAACAGTTCAACTTCGGCTTGACGGAAGGCACGGATTGGCTCCAGTTCACGTGAGATTCTGACCCGTCTCATACCGAGTAATAGCAGATTGAAGCAGCCATCTTCCATTCGGTGATGGGTAATGATTTTGCCCAGGCAGCCAACTGGTGCGACCGGTGGCCGACTGTCGTAGTCTGTTTCCCAGCCAGGTTCAAGGATCGACATCGTGATCAGTCGATCGGTCACCAAGGCGTCGGCCACCATTTCTCGATAACGCTCTTCGTAGATATGCAGCGGTTGGACTACGTGTGGATAAAGCACCAAGTTGGGTAGCGGAAAAAGTCGAGTTACGCCGCTGAACAACGTTTCGTCGAAAGTCAGGTCCTCGGTGTTCCAAGATGGTGTTGTCATTGGAATCGTGGGCGTCTTCGCCAGTCAGGCTTCGGACGGCCGGCAGTCGTGTGAAAATCTATGGGGATGGTTGAAGGTGAATTTCTGGAATCAACTCCGGATCGATTTCGATTTCAGGAAACTCCTCGGTTGAGGCCAGCACCTCGGCAAAACAACATTTATATTGATCGAGAAAGGTTTCTAAATCAATTCCCCGACAGTTGGGAAGGTAATCTTTCAAGTATCCCCGACTACTTAAGTATACCTTCCTCGCTCCCCGGATGTTACCGTTGCCAAAATGATGTAAGGCTACGGCGGCCTGGATGAGCCCCTGGTAGAAACGCCGCAGCTCGCCACGGTATTCAGCCCAAAGCTCCTCCCACACCTCGTGGGCCTCGAAATACTCGCACTCGTTAAAGTATTCGACGCCCTTTATATAGAGCAATTCATACTGGACAGCTTCGTCGGTCATGACTCCAAGGTACCCGATTGCGCCGGCGCCGCAAACAGGATTCAACACATTCCCCAGAAAACTGGCCGCTGTGACACGCTGGTTTTAATCACGCCCCGACAGCGAAATCACAATCTGCAGGATATACCAAAACAAAAGCGCTACCGAGGCGAACAGGGCCAATGAAGCGGCCACGTGCTGATCAGTACGATAGTGATGCAGGACGTTCGAGGTGTCGTAGAGAATAAATCCGCAGGCAAATACCACAAATGCCGAACAGAGAAGTATCCCGAAGTTGATCAGCCCGAATAGGCTCAAAGCAATCAAGCCGAACCCGACCATTCCCGCAATTCCCAGAATCGGGCCCAGATACGAAAAATCATGGCGGGTAAGAAAAACGGTTGCGGTCAACACGCCGAAGATCAGCAGGGTCGCAATCCCCGCAATCAATATCGGACTGTACTCCCCCCCTCCGATTTTCATGGCATACAGATTGGCAATCCACAGCAGGGGACACAGAATGACCGCCTGGGCCAGCACGTAGGCGAACAGCCCCATATACTGGGTGCCAATCGAGATATCGGATCGCGCCCATCGATTGGCCATCCAGCTCACTAGCATAAAACCACCAAACATGACCAACCACCACCAGCGGCCCTGTTGCATCAAGGCGGGCATCCATTCATCGAGTGGTAACACCTTGAAGAAGATGAATTCCAGCAGCACCAGTGCGTAAACAGCGGCTACCAGATGCGTGTACGTTTTGCGGATAAAGCTCAACCGGGCGTCGGCAGTTGCTTCGGCAGCCGTGCCGAGCGTGGCATACGGATTGTCTGCGAGGTAGTCTGCTTGATTCATCGTTGAGGGCCCTTTGCGTCGAGGATTGAGCGTGGTTTCTGCGGTGAGAAAAAGGAAGGATTCTGAGCGGAGTCAGCTGGAAAGTCGACGGTGGTCACCAGGGCCAATCCCAGGTTGACCTCTACGCGTTAAAGTTTAGATTTGGTAAGATCTTGGGTCAAGTTTTGTTCGGGTCATCTCCAGCGGCGAAAAAATAGTCCCACTCGAGGTAGTTGGGGGGCAGTTGTCGGATGGTGTGGTCGGGGATGGCCGATTTGCCCGGCCACCCGCACCTTGCGGATGATTTGTCCCCGAGTTCTGGCTTCGGCCTGGTTGATTGCTCCCATCGACATTTCGCTCCTGTCAACTCAAGTGAAGACGATGAAAACCGGTTCCGGAAAAGATCACTCCCCTGTACCGTCGGTTGATCTTTCGGTTCGCCTGGGCCGGCTGGAGTTGCCCAATCCAATCCTGGTTGCATCTGGAACCTTTGGGTATGCACGGGAAATGGAACAACTGGTCGATTTGTCGCGGTTGGGCGGAATCCTTCCCAAGACGGTTACTTGGGAACCTCGACAAGGGAACGAGCCATGGCGAACCATGGAGACCCCAGCCGGTATGCTCAACTCAATCGGGCTCGACAATGACGGTGTGGAGGCCTTTCTGGCCCATCACTTGCCTTATCTTACCAGTTTGGGCGTTCCTGTGATCGTGAGCGTGGCGGGGAGTTCCCACGACGAGTTTGTACGTCTCACCGAACGCTTCAACGATGTGGATATAGACGGGATTGAGCTCAATATTTCCTGCCCCAACGTGAGTCACGGCATCGATTTTGGGATCGACTGCGGGCTTTGTGAAAAGCTTGTCGCCGATTGTCGTCAGGCAACCCGCTGGCCGGTGATCGCCAAGTTGACCCCCAACGTCACGAGCATTGCTGACGTGGCCCAGGCTGCCGAGGCAGGCGGAGCCGACGCCATTTCGCTTATCAATACGTGTCAGGGGATGGCCATCGACTGGCGCAAGCAGCGGTCCCTGTTGGGCGGCTTGTTCGGCGGACTCAGCGGTCCGGCAATTAAGCCGATTGCCTTGCGGTGTGTCTGTCAAGCGGCCCAGGCAACGAAAATCCCCATCATCGGGATTGGTGGAATTGCGACGGTCGACGATGTGATGGAATTTCTGGTTGTGGGTGCAAACGCGGTTCAACTCGGCACCGTCAACTTTTACAATCCAGGAGCAAGTATCGAAGTGCTCGACGCGTTACCGTCTGCCCTGGCCGAGGCAGGGGCAGCCAGCCCGGCGGAATTGGTCGGCACGCTTGAGGTGTGATTGTCTGGCAGGTAGGGTGGCCTGGCAGGACAGGCAGTGGTGCGTCGCCGCGTGTCTGGTACCTTGAAGCGTTTCCTGCTGCTCCGACAACCGGTTTTTGGAAAACTACTTCCCCTCTTTAACCCCCCAAAGTCCCGTGCGTGTTTTAAGTGGAATTCAACCGACTGGCCGGCCTCACTGGGGGAATTACTTCGGTGCAATTCACCAGTACATTGCTTTGCAAGATGCCGAGCAGGCGTTTTACTTCATCGCCAATTTGCATGCGCTCACAACAGTGCGCGATCGTGACCAGCTTCGCCAATTGTCGCTCGACACGGCGATGGATCTACTTGCCCTCGGTTTGAATCCCGACCAGGCGACCTTGTTCGTTCAATCCGACATTCCCGAAGTAAGCGAGCTTTGCTGGTTGTTGATGACGGGAACTCCCCTCGGTTTGCTGGAACGATGCCACGCCTACAAGGATAAAAAAGCGAAAGGTCTGTCGGCAGATACAGGGTTGTTTACCTATCCTGTACTCCAAGCTGCTGACATTTTGCTCTACGACAGCGATACTGTACCGGTGGGTGAGGACCAGGTGCAGCACATCGAAGTTTGTCGCGACATCGCCGGCAGCTTTAACCACGTTTATGGAGAGGTTTTCGTTATCCCTAAAGCCAAGGTGCTCGATCAAGCAGCGCGGGTTCCCGGGACCGATGGCGAAAAAATGTCGAAAAGCTATGGAAACACGCTGGAACTGTTTGCAGAGACAAAACCGCAGCGGAAGCAGATTATGCGAATTGTCACCGACTCGCGGGCGATGGAAGATCCCAAGGAACCCGTTGGCGACGTGTTGTTTGACCTGTACGCGTTGTTTGCCACAGATGCGGAGCGGGCAGAGATGGCTGACTTGTACAACCGCGGGGGCTTCGGTTATGGAGAAGTGAAGAAGGCGCTGGCCGACGTGGCCGAGCGCTACTTTGCCGAGCCCCGTGCCCAACGAGCAGAACTGGCGGCACAGCCAGAGAAAGTTCGCGAGATCCTTGGCGACGGTGCCGCCAGTGCCCGTAAAAAAGCCAGTGAGGTGCTGGCCCGCGTGCAGGAGGCGTGTGGAGTTAAGTAAACTTCTTGAATTCATATCCCGCTAGTCTGCAGAAAGTGGCCAGCTGCGGCTGTCCGCATGAAGGTGTCCCCATGAAATTCCGTACCCGTGCGATTCACGTTGGGAATAAGCGATGTGCCCAAACCGGTGCCGTCGTGCCACCGATTCATGTTGCCTCGACCTTTGTGCAGCACGAAGCCGGCAAGTGGCGGGAGTTCGATTACGCGCGGAGTGGAAATCCTACCCGAAAAGGACTTGAACAAACGCTTGCCGCGCTGGAGGGGGGCTGCGGTGGGCTGGCTTTTTCCAGTGGCATGGCTGCCATCCATGGTGTGGTCACCATGCTCGAATCGGGGGACCACATTGTGGCAGGGGAAGATATTTACGGTGGGACCTATCGCCTGTTGCATCACGTGGCCAACCGGGCAGGCATTGGGGTTGATTTGGTCGATACGACCGACGTCGCCCAGATTGCTGACGCAATCACTCCGCAAACGAAACTTGTTTGGATTGAATCCCCCGGGAATCCCAGGCTAACCATTACCGATATTGCTGCTTGTGCCGAAGTTGCACACGCAAAAGGCGCCCTGTTGGGGATCGACAGTACCTTTGCGACCCCCGTTTTGACCCGGCCACTGGAACTGGGGGCCGATATCGTCATGCACTCGGCAACAAAATATTTGGGCGGGCACAGCGACCTGATTGGTGGTGTCTTGGTTGTCAAATCTGAAGATCTCTTCGAGCGGCTCTATTTCGTGCAGAATGCGACCGGTGCCGTCCTCAGTCCTTTTGATTCGTTCCTCTGCTCCCGTGGTATCAAGACATTGGCCCTCCGTGTCCTGGAACAGAGCCGTACAGCCCAACAACTGGCCGAGTGGTTAGTGGCCCACCCGCAGGTCCGCCGCGTGCTCTATCCGGGCCTGCCCGACCATCCCGGTCACCAGATTGCCGGGCGGCAAATGCACCACGCGTTCGGGGCCATGCTTTCTTTTGAATTGGACGCCGATCTTGATGCGACCAGGCGATTTGTCCAGTCTACAACGCTCTTTCAACTAGCCGTGAGCCTGGGGGCTGTCGAATCGTTGATCGAACAACCGGCGACCATGTCACATGCCAGTTATGACGCAGCGGATCGGGCAGTTCATGACATCACCGACAGTTTGATCCGACTGTCGGTCGGACTGGAAGATTTCGACGATCTCCAGCAAGATCTCCAGTCGGCCTTCACGGCAGCTGGAGCCTAGCCAAGCCCCAGTTGCGACGGCGGGACCAAAGCTTGGAAATGACGTAAGGATCGTGCGGTTCAAGCAACATTTAGCCGTTGCGAACTGCGGTTGCGTCTGCCTCCAAGGTCGTGCCAAACGTAACTGGCAGTTGGACCGTTGTGGCGAGGCGGCGGAGATACTGCCGACGGGGTATTTTGGTCACTCCCATTCGGCCGGTATGGGGAGTCCATTGTTGCACGTCCAACAACTGGTAGCCCCGCGACCGAAGATGGTTGACCAGATGGACGAGAGCTACCTTGGAAGCGTCCCGTACACGATAAAATTTGCTCTCGGCAGCAAACAAACCTCCGATTGAAATCCCGTAGGTTCCCCCAACCAATTGATTCTCAAGCCATGTTTCGACGCTGTGGGCATGGCCAAGTCGGTGCATTTCGCAGTAGGCGTCGATCATGCTTGGTAGCAACCACGTTGCACCACGCCGCCCGACGGCGGTCGCACAACCCTCGATGACGCTGCGAAAGTCCGTGTCGCAGGTCACCACAAATTTATGACTCAAGATGGTACGCCGTAATCGTCGCGAGACGTGGAACTGGCCCAGTTCGAGCACCGCCCGTGGGTCGGGTGACCACCAGGCCATGGGTTCATCTTGCCATACTGGCCAGGGAAAGATCCCGTGTTGGTAGGCGTCGAGTAACCATTCAGCTTGCAAACTCCCACCAACACATACCAAACCGTCGACTGTCGTTGCGAAGGGGGGAGGAAAAAAACGCGGTTCAGGAAAGCTGGCCCGGAGGTCCTCGGCCGCAACCTGAACGTCGCCCGGTACAAGGATTTTTGAGGAGTGTAGCGTTTGATTGCCCATATCTATTGAAAATAGTCACCATCGCTGGGAATTCCTAGTGGGTAAAACCGGTTCTGGCCGTGTCGGATCGTGCCGAGTTACCTGGCAAATTTTCGGTCCACGACGCGACCAGGTTGCGGTTGGTCACGGAATTCGGCCTGGCAGGGTAGGTAGCGGTATCATCCAAGTGGCGGTGAGCCAGACGTCAATCTGTGGTCTCGCCAGTCTGCTCGTATTGAGCAGTTTCCGGTAGCGGTACCACTTGTCCGGCGTATTGCAGTTCGTCAGGATTGCCCGCTGGCAGGCAGACAAAACGAGTGGAAAGGGAAAAAACGGGGCAAAAAACGGAAGCGATCGCCAGGATCGTAACGGGTGCGTATAATTTCAGAGTCGGTGTTGTTCCGTCCCGTCTGCATTTCAGCTCAATCGTTCTGCTATGGCCCAACAAAGTGAATTTGAACGGCCGGGGGTTGACCCACCAGCGGTGCCCAACCACGGTTCGATGGATGCCAAGGATACGATGAACGTTAAGGATAGAAAGGGCTCTTTGGGGAGCCCACGTCTCTTTCGCTGGGTGTTCATGTTTTTCTGCCTGGCCTTGGTGATTGCCGGGCCGTTCGTGGTTGGCCAGTTTCAATACCAGACGACGTACAACACTCTCAAAGCCGAGGTTGATGTATCGCGGGAAGCACTTCGCGATCTGAAACCAAAACTTACCGACTTTGTGATGGTATCGCGGTTGGTAGCCAAAAGAATATCGCCAAGCGTAGTTGGGATTACTCTCCCGGGGCCCCACGGGACCTCCGGTCATGGCTCTGGTGTGATTGTTGATCCGATTGGCTATATTGTGACCAACTACCATGTCATCGCTAAAGCGCAACAACTCCGGGTTCGACTTGGTGATGGTCGGGAGAGTGACGCTACAGTCGTCGGTGGAGACCCGGGTACCGACGTTGCCATACTGCGTATTGATTTGAAGAATCTTATCGCGGCAGAGTGGGGCGACAGCGAGGACCTGGAGGTGGGCGATTTGGTTTGGGCCTGGGGTAGCCCGTTTGGCCTCGATCACAGCGTCACATTCGGCATCGTCAGTGCCAAGGGAAGGCGGATTGGCAGCGGCGTAACGAGTACCCCTTATCAGGAATACCTGCAAACCGATGCCGCCGTACAACCAGGCAACAGCGGGGGGCCCCTGGTTAATATCGAAGGGAAGATTGTGGGGATCAACACGGCCATTATGGGTCCTTCGTATCGCGGGGTCAGCCTGGCAATTCCAAGCAACCTTGTCCGGGAGAAGTACGAGCAACTTCTGGAGAAAGGTTGGATTACCCGTGGCTACCTTGGAGTGAGTCCCCACCGGGTACCTGTTGAGTTGCGTGAAAAATTGGGGCTCGCCGTGGGGGAGGGTGTTTATGTGAGGGAGGCTCCACGCGATGGGCCAGGATATAAAGCGGGAGTTCGCCCGGGGGATGTCATTCTTGAGTGGAATGGGGCTGCGGCGACCGATCCGACCTTGCTGAGTCGCATGATCGCGGCTACCGAAGTCGGCTCTTCGGCTCAGATGGTTGTTGCACGGCGCCTGGCCGAGGTGGATTCTGGCGATCAACCTGTTCGTCGCCTTGAATTAGACGTAGTCGTTGGCAGGCACCCGAATTATTAAAAAGCTGGTTCGCAAGGAGCGACGACAGGATGGGGAAGGCTGTTGCAATGGATGTCAAGGAGCAGATTCGCCAGGCAGTCGACCTGGTCGAAGTGGCTGGCAGTTATCTTCCGCTTCGTCGGCAGGGCAAAAACTTCGTAGCTCTTTGCCCTTGGCATGACGATTCCCGGCCCAGTCTGCAAATCAACCCGGAGCGACAATCTTTCAAATGCTGGGTTTGTGACGTTGGCGGAGATATTTTCAGTTTCGTCATGCGGATAGAAGGGGTTGATTTTCGGGAGGCCCTCGAAATGCTGGCGGAGCGTGCGGGTATCACGTTGCGTTTGGCGACGCAACCGGCTGCAGATCAGCAACTTGCTGGTGGGCCGGGAGACAAACGGACACTTTACGCCGCGATGGCATGGGCCGAAGAACGGTTTCATCACTGTTTGTTGGAATCCCCTGAGGCGCAGCCAGCCAGGGATTATCTCACCTTGCGGAAAATCACCCGGGAGTTGGTCGATCGGTTTCGAGTCGGTTTTGCACCGAACCGTTGGGACTGGTTGGTTGGCCAGTCGCTGAATTCCGAGTGGACGAAAGCGGTCCTGGAACGTGTGGGACTGGTGATACGTCGCCCACAAAGTGACCGCTATTACGACCGCTTTCGCGGTCGGTTGATGTTTCCAATTCGCGATACACGCAGTCGCCCGATTGCGTTTGGAGGAAGAGTTCTGCCCCAACTCGCCGACGAGAATTCGGGGGGAAAATACATCAATTCCCCCGAGACGCCCCTCTTCTCAAAGAATCGCGAGTTTTATGGGCTCGATCGTGCACGCGACGCTATCAGAGAAGAAAAGCACATCATTATCATGGAGGGTTATACCGATTGCCTGATGGCACACCAGCACGGTATCGAAAATGCGATTGCCGTGTTAGGGACCGCATTAGGGGAACACCACTTACCAATCCTGCAGCGCTACGCTGCTAGCATTACGTTGGTGCTCGATGGAGATGAAGCGGGACAACGTCGTACGAACGAGGTTTTAGAGCTTTTTGTTGCTCAGCAGATTGATTTGAAGATTTTGACCTTGCCTCAGGGGGGCGATCCATGTGATTTTATTGCTACGCAAGGAGGCGGCGCATTTCGACAGTTAATCTCGCAGTCTGTCGATGCACTCGAACACAAACTCCGTATTGAATCCAAAGGACTGGATGTGCAGACGGATACACACGGTACAACCCAGGCTGCTGAACGAGTCTTGGGTACACTGGCACGCGCCCGTCCCGGCGCTGGACTTGCTTCGTCATCGATGTTGCTGCGCGAGCAACAGATGCTTTCGCGTACGGCACGCCACTTCCAACTCCCCGAGGCGAATTTGCGTCGGCGACTTGCCGAGTTGCGGCGAGCGCATTCGCGCCGCCGGCTCGTTGCCACGGCCAAGTCGTCGAACGTTTCGACGACGCCCTCCTCGCAACTTTCACCAGCCGCTTGGCCCCAGTGGGAACGTGAGCTCCTGGAGCTTATTCTGCTCGACTCGCAGAATCTGGCAGTTCTTGCCCACGAAATTGAAGCGGTTACCGTTTCGACCTTGATAGCGCGCCGCCTGTATGAGCAGTGCCTGCAACTATGGCAAAGCCACCACACACCCTTGTACGAAAAATTAATGGTTTGTATTGAGGATCCCGAAGAGAAACGCGTCTTGGTTACCTTGGATGAACAGAGTCGTGCCAAGGCGTCAAGTGATATGAGCCTACGGCTTCGCGATCTAATCACGGCGCACAAAGAGCAGCAGCAAGCCACCGGGTCGGGCGGTCGACCAGTAGCCGCTAATGCCGACGAAGAATTGGCGCAATTTGTTAATCAAGCTCGCCCCGAACATCGCAGCAAATACGAGAGGAGGAAAAAATGAGCTTCACAACGTAACTGGTAAAACATGGCCGCCAGGTAAGTTTCGAGCTCACGGATGGGCGCGAGGCCTGGTCGGTTTCGTATCCTCGAAACCAGACACGCCGGAGGTGTGTGAGGAGTCGAATCATGTCGCATTTGGACCCGCAGTTGCAGCAATTAGTCGAAAAAGCAAAAACCAATGGCTATTTGACCTACCGGGAGGTTAGCGCTTACTTGCCCGATGAAGCGGTCGGTACCCAGTGGACCGAGGATCTCCTGGCGGTACTTGATCAACACGGCATTCAGCTGGTCGATCACGAAACCGCCAAAGCCCCGGTTACACCGCAACCGTTACCAGCCGAAGATGAAGGTGACCGCAGCTTTATTCTCACTGACGGGTTGCCACAAGCGGGGAACAGCGATCCGATTCGCATGTATCTTTCCCAAATGGCCGTGATTCCACTGCTGTCGCGAGAAGAAGAGATTGCGATCGCCAAAAAAATTGAACTCACCCGCAAGCAATTCCGCCGCAATCTACTTCGTTCCTTTGGCGCGTTAAAGACGACCGTCAAAACACTCGAACGTGTGAATTCGGGGGACTTGCCGTTCGACCGCACGATCAAAGTTTCGTTGACGGAGCGGCTGAGCAAGGAGGACGTACAGGCGCGCATGCCACTTCACCTCCCGTTGTTGCGGCATTTGATGGACTTGCAACGCCGCGATTTTGCAAAGCTCACACAGAAGTCGCTTCCTCCAGAAGAAAAACTTGTGGCGCGACGACACTACCTGCGCCGTCGTGAAAAGATGTTGGTGCTTGTCGAAGAGCTTAGCTTGCGGACACGCCGGCTTCAGCCGCTGATTCGAATGATTGAAGAGACGTCGCGCCAGCTGGACGCGCTATGCAAGCAACTTCACGAACTTCGCCAGGAAGGTGGGGCGGAGTCGCACATTGCTTCGGTTCGCTCGAAACTACGCCAACTCATGATGGACACTCTGGAAACACCCTCGAGTTTGCGTAAGCGAGCGCAGGAACTTCGGGGGCAGTTTCGCCGTTTTGAAAATGTCAAGCGAGATCTCTCCAGTGGGAATCTTCGCCTGGTCGTGTCGATTGCCAAAAAATATCGTAACCGGGGCTTGAGCTTTCTTGATCTTATTCAGGAAGGCAATACCGGGCTGATGCGGGCGGTCGACAAGTACGAGTACCGGCGAGGATTCAAATTTTCTACCTATGCAACCTGGTGGATCAGGCAGGCCATCACTCGGGCGATTGCCGATCAGGCTCGCACCATTCGGATCCCAGTCCACATGATCGATGTTCTGACCAAGCTGCGCAATACCGCCAAGCACTTGCAGCAGGAGCTGGGTTGCGAACCGACAGGTGAAGAGATAGCCTTGGCGGCCGGAGTCCCCCTGGAGGAGGCGGAACGGGTTCTGGGTATTGGTCGCCACCCTGTCAGCTTGGATCGTCCTATTGGTGATGGTGACGATTGCAGCTTTGGTGAGTTCGTTGAAGATATCGGAACCGATAGTCCCCTCAAATTGGCTAATATTGGCCTGTTGCGTGAGCGGATTGAGGAACTTCTCAAGACACTGACCTACCGCGAACGCGAGATCATTCGGCTTCGGTATGGACTCGCGGATGGCTACTCCTATACGCTGGAGGAAGTTGGCCGGATCTTCAAGGTGACACGCGAGCGTGTACGGCAAATCGAAGCAAAGGCGATCGCTAAACTTCAAAATCCAGTCCGTAGCCGTTATCTGGAGGGTTTTCTGGCCGGAATGCCTCTCGCCGCTGCTGCCTAGTTGTGGTGCTCCCAGGAGCGACTGTCAAAAAAAGGCCGAGGAGCTCTCCTGCTGGAATCCTCGGCTTTTTTTGTTGCGGCACCAACTCTTTTGCAAAGTTGACGACACAGGGGTTGGCAAATGCCCCATAACGGAACATAACGAACTTAGAGCAACCTTGTACTCTTGTACCAGCCCCACGTTCCAAGACCGAGAGCCTTACCAATGACGGTTACTGCGGCGGCGCTACGGCAATTGCACCGCGTTCATCAACAGTTGGCTGATCAGCGAGACCGGCTCGATCGTGGACCGCGAAAAGTCAAGGCTTGCGAGGCCAATGTTGCCAGGCTTTCGACCGAGCTTGACGCGGCGCGAGAAGCGGCTCAGCAGGGCAAAATGACTGGCGATCGCAAGCAACTCGATTTGAAAACTGGCGAACAGAAGATCGTGGACTACCGCGCCAAGCTTAACACCGCAGCCAGCAATAAGGAGTACCAAACCCTGTTGGAGCAGATCGCTGCGGCAGAAATGGCCAACAGTGTCCTTTCAGACGAAATCCTCGAGGGGTTTGACAAAATCGACGTGCTTAACGCCGTCAGTAAAACTGCCGAAAACCGATTCCGAATAAGTAGCGAAGACCTTGAGAAGACCAGGAGCGCCGTTCAGGAGGATGCCATCGTGATTAAGGACGACATCACCCGCCTGGAAATTGAGCTGGTCGATAGCGAAGCGGCTTTGCCAGGAGATTTTAAGGTTGATTACAAGCGGGTCGTGCGCAATAAGGGAGCCGATGCCCTGGCCACGGTGGAAGATGGCGTTTGTACCGGCTGTGGGCAACAAATCACGCTCAACATGCAGAGTGAACTGCAGCTCTCAAAACTTATCTTCTGCAGGTCGTGCGGCTGTTTGCTCTATCTGCCCGAGATTTAAGCCGAAACGGTTTTCTCGCAGGGCTTTACATGGCCACCGCGCCGGATAAGAATAAACTGCTTGGATGGCCTCCCCAGTGGGGCCATTTCTTTTTTGGGCACTTTTTTAAAGTGCATGGTAGTTTCGGGAGGCATGAGGTTTTTCAAGAGCCTTGCGGCTGGACTTAGGCAACCCGATACACGTGTTTTAAAATTTCTGCTGGAGGTGTGGCCATGTCCGATCGTATCCCCATGACGCGGGCCGGTTACAACAAAATTAAAGCCGAAATCGAGGAACTGGAAAATGTCCAGATGCCCCAGATCGAAAATCGGATTGCGGCCGCTCGTGCGGAAGGTGATTTGAGTGAAAACGCCGAGTATCATGGTGCCCGCGAGTCGCAAGGGATGCTCCAGGCAAAGATCAATCTGTTCAAAGGCAAACTTGTCAATGCGATGATTGTCGGTACCTCAAACCTTCCCAAAGATCAGGTTGGCTTTAGTTGTCGTGTGGTCGTCAAGGACCTTGAATTTGGCGATACCGAAGAATTTATCCTGGTGGGTGCTGGCGAAGAAGATTACGACCTCGGCAAGATCAACATCATCAGCCCGCTGGCTCAGGGCTTGTTGGGGAAGAAGGTTGGTGAGCAAGCAGAAGTCGAAGTGCCTGCCGGTACCAATCGGTTCGAAATTCTCGAAATACACTATGATGCATAAAGCCTCTGGAGTCATCAAGCCTCTGGAGTCACCCCACCTGTTTTCCCTTTTGCGTGGGACGCCAGGAGAGTCGGAAGTCCGTTTGCAGTGCGTCGTATCGGTTGCCTCTGCAGGACATTAACCGCAGGTGCGAGTTTCCGGGAGAGGGGAGCCCCGTTTTGATCTTCGCCGCCCCGGTGGCATCGAAAGTGGACTAGCTGCCGCTGGTTGCCGCAGTGGGGGTGTCGTCGAAACTGTAAGCCAGGCTGTAGCAGACCGGGATTACGATTAGTGTAAGGACGGTTGCAAAAGCCAGGCCAAACACCACCGAGCCAGTCAGTGGCTGCCAGAATTCAGCCCCGCCGGAAATGTTCAACAGTAGTGGGAGTAACCCGCCAATGGTGGTCACGGTGGTCAAGATAACGGGTCTCAGTCGGTTTACACCTGCTTCGAGAATTGCATCGCGGACAGACAGGCCACGTCGTCGCCCCTGGTTGGTGAAATCGACCAGCACGATTGCATCGTTGACGACGACTCCCGTCAGACTCACCAACCCGATAAATGATGCCAGGCTGAAAGGGAATCCGCAAAACCACATGCCGAACACGACGCCAATGAAGCTCAACGGCACCGTGGTCATGACGACCAGGCTTTGCCGCATGCTGTTGAACTGCAGAACGAGAATGGTTAAGATCAGAACCACGGCAATCGACATGCTGATCAAAAGATAACGAAAATTTTTGTCGCGTTCGTCATTTTCACCAACAAATTCAGCCTTCACGCCTTCGGAGTCTGTCGTGGTGCTCCCCAAAAAAACCTTGGGGATCCCTTCGATGCTGGTTGCGGCACCTTGAGATGGTACAAACCCATACTTCGGAAGTACTTCTTCGGCTAAAAGAAGAAAGACGTCATCAGGCGAGAGATTTTCACCCACGTCGCACTTTGCCAGTACTGCCCGCTTGCGGTCGTAACGGTTAATTGCGTAGAGTCCCATGTCGCGGTGAATGTCGGTAAGCTGGCCGATGGTTGCCTTCTTTCCTGTCGGACTGGTGATCATCAGACGGCGCAAATCTGCTGGATGCTGTTGATACTCGGGGGCAAGTTGAAGGCGGAGGTTGACATCTTCGTCATCGAGCGTGACCTGAATGGTGGTATCACCTGCGATGGCGGTTTGAACCGCACGCGCAATCTGCATCTCGGTCAACCCGAACAGGCCAACAACGTCGGGCTTGGGTTCGATGATCAATTGGGGGTTGTCAGGGCGAAAATCTGTCGAGGCGTCGACCGTTCCCGGAATCCTGGCTAATCTGGCCACAATGTGCTCGGCAAGATTCCCCAGTTGTTCAAGGTTGTCGCCGGTAAGCCGCACGGCGACGTCGGAGCCCCCCGGTGGTCCGTCTTCCGCCTCTTTGATCTGGATTTTCATTCCGGGGAGGAGTCTGATGTTTTTGCGGAGGTAAGCGATGACTTCCTGTTCGTGGACTGAGCGGTCCATGGGCGGTAAGAGTTCCACCATCACTTGGCCAAATTCCGGCCCGTTTGCGGCATCCTCTTCAAGTCTTGTCGCCAACCCCTGTGACGATCCAACCGAAGTTACATAGCTCAGGAGAATTCCCTTGTCCTCCCAGGTGCGGAGTGGTTCAGTGATCACATCGGCAGCTGCCAACGTTTGCTCGATGTTGTAGCCAAGTGGCAGTTCGTAGTGCACTGTGAATTGCCCGCGATCGCTTGGCGGAAAGAATTCGAAACCGATTTGGCGAATCAGAATGGAAGCACCCCAAATGGCCATTCCACACCAAAACATCACCAGGAAACGGTGTCCGAGAGCAAAGCGAAGACTCGCCGCGTAAGCCCGCGTAAAAACTCCCAGGTTGGGGCGAACCTGGTTTGCCACTTGCACCGTTGCGGTCGATTTGCCCCGCGAAAGTGCGGCGAACGATGTGGAGGTGTCGGGTTGCGGTGGGTACCGGCGACGATACCAGAGGGCTGCGAGCGTGGGAATCAGGAAATGGTCAACAAGAATGGAGCCAATCAGTGCAACAGAAACAACCTTTGGCATGACCCCCAGAAAATCGCCCATAATGCCAGGGACCAGGAGCATTGGCAAATAGGCGGCAATGGTTGTCATGTCGGCGGCGATGACCGGGACACCGACCTCCGCAATTCCCTGCTTGGCTGCAGTAATCGGTTCTTCACCGCGCTCAATGTGACGATGGATATTCTCGGCGACAATTATGGCTCCGTCGACCACCATCCCGAGCACGAGAATGAAGCTGAAGACGACCATATTGGAGATGGGGATGCCTGTCGTGAACAAGAAAATCAAGGCAACGGCCATGCTCAACGGGATCGACATCAATACCAGGATCGAGATTCGAATGCCCATCGACCAGGCCAGAATAACCAGTACCAGCATGGCCCCGAATAAAGCACTGGAGCCGAGTACGCGGAACATCACCCAGATTTCAGCAGACGTATCGCGGGTTGTGGAGAATTCCAGGTCGGGATATTGCTGGGCCAGTTCTTTGACCTTGGCCTTGATCGCCTGGGCTGCCCCCAGGGTGTTAATGTCAGCTTCTTTATTGACGATGATCGTCGCACTGTCTCTTCCGTTGAGTTGTGCGAGGTTCTTCATCCGGCGATGCGTGTCGAGGACTTCCGCCACGTCGCTTACTCGAATGATGCGGTTGTCCTCACTGGATACAATTGCCTGCTTGATGTCGTTGACGCCGCGAAATTTGGCTTCGTTCTGAATCGTACGATCAATGTTGCCCGTATTGAACGCACCAGCTGGTATCTCTGCGTGGAAATCGGCCAGAGCTTGCCGGATTCGCGCCAAAGATATCCCGTATTGGGTCATGAGGTCCGGAAACACGTTGACGTGGATCTCCCGTTCCTTGCCACCGAACAACTGTGTATTTGCGATACCGTTTACCGTTTCAAGCTGTTGCTGGACGTCTTCGGCGATTTGTTTGAGTGCCCGCTCATCAAAACCCGATGGCGCGATGATGTTCACCAGCATCAGGGGAAATCCGTCGAAGTCAATCTCGGTAACCACCGGTTGCACTTCGCGCCCGACAGGAAGTTGATTGCGAATCCGATCCACCAGGTCTTTAACTTCGCGGCGGGCCTCGTCCGGGGAGATACCGTCCAGGAACACGACCTGAATCACACTCGACCCGCGCATGCTCGTCGAAGCAATGAAGTCGACACTCTGCAGTTCGTTGAGAACGTCCTCTACCTTGCGGGCAATTTCATTTTCTGCTTCGCTCGGTTGTGCATCGGGGTAGGGGATTGCGACCAACACGATGGCCTTGGTGATCGCTGGAGTTCGTTGAACCGGCGTATAGATGGCTATATAGGTTGCCAGAAATACCACCAGGCTAGTGATCACAAGAACAAATCGTGGGTGGTCGATAGCCAGGTTGCTGAGATTTTTCATGACGCGGATCTATTCCACGGAGACACCTGAAAGCGAAGACTTCTAGAGCTTGATCTTTCGTTGGGCTGCACCGGGTGGATGGGTTCCCGACTCAGAGAACCTTGTCGGATTGGCTGGTGCTTGCTGGCGATTGCCACTTTCTTGCTCAATGACACGTACCAACTGCCCGTTGGCGATTCGTTGTTGTCCCCGGACAACAATCTGATCGAAAGTGCATTCATCAGCCGGCACCAGGATGTGTGAGCCCTGGTCGACCCAGCGGGACAAAAGGACACGGTGCGCTTTTTGCACGTCGGCCATGCCAGCATCCCAAAACATCGCTTTGAGTGGCCGCGTTTCATTTTCGACCGTAAAAACGTATGCCTCGCGTCCTCGAAAAATGACGGCCGTTTCCGGAATTTTATATGCCTCGATCCGATCGGTGACGATTTGGGCCGTGGCAACCATGCCGGCACGCAGCGAGTGGTCTTCGTTCGAGATACGAATCTCGACTTCAAACAGCCCGGTGCGAGGATCAGCAACCTGGGCGATGTGGTAGATTTCACCCTCAATCGCAGGTCGTTGCCGACCGAACCGGTTGTGACCCTCAAGCACCACGTGGGCGCGAAAAACACGATCCTCGGAATCACCCGTCTGATCACGATCGTTTTGGGCGACCTCCCTGGCACGTGATTGCAGGTCGTAGATTTGCGATTCGGGAACGTCGACAACCAGCAGCATGTTGTCATTTTCCACTAACTCGAAAGCGGTCTGATTGGCTTGCACCGACTCGCCCACATTGACCATTCGTCGAGATATGACCGAGTCGACAGGCGATGTCAGTACAGCATCCTCGAGGTTCTTCAGGGCAATCTCCTGTTGTGCACGAGCCATCGCCAGTTCTGTCAGCTGTTCCTGGACTTCCGCCTCGGTAACGGCACGCGGGTTGCGGTCTCGTAATTCTCGAATCCGATTCATGTCGGTGGTTGCTTCTTCCAGACTGGCGATTGCTTCACTGGTGCGGGCTTTAAAAGTGCGGTCATCAAGGCGTGCGAGCGTTTGACCTGTAGTGACGCGGTCACCGTCGTCCAGCGGCTTATCCTCTTGAGAGGTGCCGATCGCCTTGATCCGCCCGGCAACCTCAAAGGCCAGCCTATAGGTTTCCCAGGGGTGGATCTTACCGCTGAAAGTAGCCGTAATTTCAGAAGTTTGTGGGCGAAAAGACTCTGTTGCCACGATCGGTCTTGACTGTGCCAATTCAGAGACCGATTCGATCTGCTGCCTGCCCTGAGGTCCACCGGTCACAACATTTCGACGGCTCACCTGCCACATTATCAATGCGGCAAAGACCGTCAATACGGTCAGGACGGTGTAACGAAGCAGTTGTTGCGCGGGTTGCGGCATGAAGGTGTCGTGGGGGCGTGAGGGGGCAGGGTGGAGAAGCCGGGCTGGAAGTCAGGCCTTTGCTTGCAAATGGCCGATTCAGCTGGAGTCATCCGCTAGATCCATCATAGCGCCGAAACTGGTCAGGGACAATATTTGTCCTGTTTTCTCTGCGTAATATGGTCAGTTTGATTCGACCAGCCGGGTGCACCGGTTTTGAAGCTCGGCCGGTTCGAGGTCGAGGAACAAGAACCGCTTGCGCGGGGAGGTAGCTCCGGCAATCAACTGGACCGACGATTTAGGGACACAAAAAACTTGACTCAATAGGTCGACTACGGCCTTGTTGGCTTTCCCTTTTTCGGGTGCTGCAGTGACCGAAACACGCAGCATTCCGTCATGCACGCCAACAACCCGGTTGTGACTTCCTCCGGCGTGAACCCGTATCGGTAGGACTGCCCCGCGACTGTGCCCTTGAACATGAATCATGCCCCCCCCGGTTCGTGCAGGATCTGCATTAGTAACATGCCCAGCGAAAATGCGTTGAACAGCATGTGTGTAATGATGCAGGGAATGACCCGGTGCGTTTGGTGGTAGGTGTAACCAAGAATAATTGCTAAAAAGAATATCGCAATCGGATCGGGACCGTGGCCCAAATGGGCAAGTGCAAACAGAAACGAGCTGACAGCGATCGGGACCCATCCGTAAGGCAGGCCCCCGACCCCCCGTGTCGGTTTTGTCGTCAGCAGGAAAGCCGGTTGTGAGTAGGCCAGTTCGCCAGGGCCGGACCGTGTTGCCCTGCTAACTGTCGCATCGCTTGCTTCCTCGGGGCCGGAACTGATGTCGGTATCGAGTGACATCGAGTTCGCCGCGACTCGAGCGGTTTCCCATTTTTCAAGACAACTTTGCAGCAACAATCGAAACGCCAGTTCTTCGCAAATGGGGGCGACGATCACGGCCATCAGAAAACCGGCGATGATCAAAACTGGGGTTGGTTCCTGAAGTAACATCTTCAGTAGCGGATGGGCCGAAGGTTGGTCAAGCAGATAGCTCAAGAGTGCCTGGATCCCGTAGACCGGTATCAGCGTTGCCAACCACGCGAGGCCCCCGAATTTCACATCGCGAAGTAATTCAGGGACTTTGCCTGGTAATCCGAAATCGCGCCAACTGGCGCGGGAGGTCACGCCGATCAGAGTGACGGCGACCGTGGTGATCAGGAGCATTAGAAAACCAGATCCGGCGATCTGTTTGGCCATTTGCAACGGAGAAATCTCATCCAGGTTGGGTTGCTCAAATCCTGACATGACGTTCCATACTGCCATCAGTACCATCATCACTGCCAGTAGTGATGCACCCGCTCCCCAGGGTACGGGGGGCCTCGGCTCGAATTTAAAGATCGGTTCATTGCGAATGCAGCGGATCAGGATGGTAATCCAAACCAAACCACCTGCTGCGATGACAAGGGCTGCCAGGGCGAGAACCCACGAATTTATGGCGACTGGTTCTGGCATCAAGGTTTTTCGGTTTGACTGGCGGTGGTTTGGCGGGTGACAGGGGCAGTCTTGTGAACGGGGCGTCCGATGAAGTCTTAAGGGGTGAGCTGTAGTGACTCGTTCACGCCTCACGTACCAGGCGAAGTGCGGTCCGCACGTATCCCCACCCGGAATAAACGGTCATGGCGATGGCAATCCAAACAAGGGTGACCAGCAACGGGTCCAACCACGCGGAAGCCGCAGGTGTAAGACAGGTCAACTTGAACAAGCTGAGCAGTACCGCGGCACACTGGAAGACCATTTTCCACTTGCCTGCCCAGGATGCCGAAAAATCGACTCCTTTTTTCTCAAAGAAACTGCGAATGCCGGTGACCAGCATTTCTCGCGTGACCACGAGTACCGCCATCCAGGGAACGATTTCCGACTTAGGGACCGCAGCCAGAAAGATAAAGACTCCGCAAATCAGGAATTTGTCGGCAAAGGGATCGAGGATTCGACCAAGCTGGGTAATTTGTTGGTAGCGTCGTGCCCAGAAACCATCGATCCAGTCGGTTCCGGCTGCCAACGCAAACAGAATCAACGCTACGAGATATATCCCGCTTCCCAAAAACGCAAAACAGGCGATCGACAAGAAGAGCCGCGCGACCGTGATTTGGTTCGGGATATTGAATATCACTTTCGAGGGCGAGTCGGTGGTAACCGGGTCCGGGTCACTGGTTGACGTTTCTTCCATAAGTGGCCTCAGTCATACCTCTGTTGCGTTGCAAGGTCACGAATCGAGTGCCGCAGCTACCAGATCGTAGTCGTTGCGAGCGACAATTTCAGCCGGGACCAAATCACCAACCTTGAGCCCCGAACCACTCAAATAGATGATGCCATCCACGTCTGGCGCGTGCGCATAGGAACGTCCCACCCAGGCGTTTTTTTCTCCGGGCATCTGGCTGTCGACCAGGATGTCCAGTTTGCGGCCAATCTGGCGGTCATTCCAGGCGAATGCAACCTCCTGTTGAACTTCCATCAGCTGGTTGCGACGGTCTTGTTTGACTTGTTCGGAAAGGTGATCGGGCAGGCGGGCCGAGGGAGTGTCAGGCTCAAACGAATAGGTGAAAACCCCGACATGCTCGAATGCTTGTTCGCGAACGAACTCCGTAAGGTCCCCAAACTCGGCATCGGTCTCACCGGGAAAACCGGTAATGAAGGTGGTCCTCAGTACAAGGTTCGGAATCCGCTGTCGAAGTTTGCCGAGCAGCTGTTCTGTTTCGTTGCGATTGACCCGCCGTTGCATTCGGCGCAACATGCGGTCGTTGATATGTTGTAACGGCATGTCAATGTATGGGAGAATTTTGTCTGAAGCTGCGAGGTGATCGATCAACCGGTCGTTCACATACATCGGATAAAAATACATCAACCGGATCCAGTCGAAGCCGTCAATTTTTTCAAGTTCAACGAGCAGTTCTGTCAGCCGAGGTTCTCCGTAGAGATCGATGCCGTAGTAGGGGGTGTCCTGGGCCACGATGACCAGCTCCCGTACTCCGTCACTCGCCAGTTCTGTAGCTTCGGCGATGACTTCTTCAACGGGCTTGGTTGCGTGTTTGCCACGCATTTTGGGGATAGCACAAAACGTGCAAAGCCGGTCACACCCCTCAGAAATCTTGAGGAATGCAAAGTGCCGGGGCGTGATCCGCAGGCGGGCATTGTCAGGCAGTGGGTGGCTGGGGGCCGGGTGGAAAACATGACGTTGTTCGGCCAGGTTGCCCACCAGGCGATCGGCAACTTTCGTGATTTCTTCTCGGCCAAAAACGCCCACCAAATGGTCAATTTCCGGGCGTTCCTCGAGTAACGCTTCCTTTTGTCGCTCGGCGAGGCACCCGGAAACAATCACACCACGGAGGTCGCCCTGCCGTTTTAGCTGTAGCATCTCGTCGATTGCAGCAAACGATTCTGCGCGGGCAGCTTCGATAAACCCGCACGTGTTGACGACGGCGAAGTCGGCGCCTTGAGGGCTATCCACGAGTTCGTAACCGTCGAGTTGAAGACGCCCCAACATCCGTTCACTGTCGACCAGATTCTTGGGACAACCGAGGCTTACGAAAGCGTAGCGACCTTTTGTCTCTTGCTCATGCATAGTCCCAACATATACCGAAAGACGTTGTTGAGATAGCCCGAGGGGTCTCGCCCGTGAGACAAGGTTTACCCGCAAGATATGGTTCAGGCAGTTGTTGACCGGCCAAGATCGCTGCGCGACACAGTCACAACGCGGG
>Ga0310121_10000572_pt1 | contig 40158 bp, 37 predicted proteins | sample CB27_Tmax_986_MG_FD_203504 | JGI IMG/M metagenome (GOLD analysis project Ga0310121, IMG submission 203504) | Marine microbial communities from Western Arctic Ocean, Canada - CB27_Tmax_986 | ecosystem: Environmental > Aquatic > Marine > Oceanic | place: Canada: Western Arctic Ocean | collected...
CGAAGCTGCGGGGGGCCGAACCCTGATGTGGAAGACTGGGCACTCGCTCATAAAAGAGAAAATGCAAGAGACGGGGGCACCAATGGGGGGGGAGCTGTCGGGGCACCTCTGCTTCGCGGATGACTACATCGGAAGCGACGATGCGCTCTACGCTGCGTGTAGGCTAATAACCTTGGTGTCCGGTTTTGATCAGTCGCTTGCCGACCAAACCGATTCCTTTCCCGCTTATGTCTCTACCCCGGAGATTCGGATCGAGGTGACCGAGGAGATAAAGGGGCGGGTTGTCGATGCTGCCGTAGAGTATTTTGGGAGCCGGAACGAAGTAATAAGGATTGATGGTGCCCGGATTCTTTTCGAGGGTGGTTGGGCACTCATAAGGGCATCCAATACGCAGCCGATTCTGGTGGCGCGCTTCGAGGCCCGGACAGCGGAACGGCTTGCGGAGATCCGGGCAGAAGTCGCGGACTGGCTGAAAAAACAGGGTATCCATGTCTGAGAGACAGCTGAGGGGAGGGCGCCTTCTTCTCGGGGGCTTCCTAGCGCTCCTCTTCATTCTTTTGATCGGGCGGTGGGGGATTTCCCTGTACGTTGATCTCCTCTGGTTCTCCGCTCAATCCGCGGCTGACGTATTCCTAACCCAGATCTTTTGGGAATGGGGTGCGCGCCTCTTGGTGGGGGCGGTGGCGGCACTTTTCGCCTGGGTCAACCTCCGGGTGGTGGCCAAGACGTTTGCTGGCCTCCAGCTTCGCCGGAAACTCGGTAACCTCATCATTCAGCAACAATTTCCCGTAAGCTATGTGCGGTGGGGACTCCTCTTTGGATGCCTTTTCGTGGGCTTCTGGTTCGCGACGGCTATTCCTGATGGCACGGGCCTGGGGGTGATGCTTCTCCTGAACGCAGATTCATGGGGAACCGTAGATCCCATCCTGGGTCGGGACCTCGGGTTCTATGTTTTCGTGCTTCCCGTGCTTCATGGCTCGAATACGCTTGTACTGATAATGACGATGTTCTTCGGAATGGTCACCGCTGGGGGCTACGTGGCCACGGGGTCGATCACCTGGGCAGACAATCGCCTGGTGATCGAGCGTCTCCCTCGACTCCACTTGGGGGTACTCGCGGGTATTTTTATCGTGCTGCTGGGCCTCCGCTTCTATCTGGCTCCCTACGGCCTTCTGCTTGATGGGAACTCTGGAGTCCAAGGGATATTTGGCTACGCGGATCAACAGGCAAGGATTCCAGCGTATCAGATGCTTGGGTTTCTGGCGGTGGTGACAGCTGGAGTAGTGTTCTGGGGGACTTACCGTGGAAGTCTGCTTTCGGTAGCGACCGGAGGGGTGGTCCTTGCGGTCGGGTCACTCGTGATCACTCAGGTCTACCCATCGATGATCCAGAGATTTCAGGTACAACCGAACGAGTTGGACCTGGAGACGGACTATATCGAGCACTCGTTGGAGTTTACACGGACTGGATTCGGCCTTGATCGGATGAAGAGGGAAACGTTCAGCTACGAGGCTCCTGGTCCGACGATCTGGGAGGCTGTGTCCTTGAGGTTGAATCGGCTGCCCGTATGGACGGAGACCACCCTGCTTACGACGTTTCGGCAGCTCGAGGCCAGATTCCAATACTACGACTTCCACGAGGTTGCATTCGACCGCTACCCGGCAGGCGGAGGCCTCGAGCCCGTGGCCATATCCGTCCGAGAGGTCAACCCAGCTGGGATCCCCGATCCTAACTGGCAAAACCTCCACCTAAGGGAGCGCTACATTTCGGGGATGGGTGCTGTTGCGGGGCAGCTGCATCGACGAACGGAAGAGGGCCGTCTTCCGATGTTCCTTACGGCCATACCCCCTGAATATCGACCGGGGCCTGGCGTACCGGACGAGTTCGAGCTCACCCGTCCGTCGGTGTACGTGGGGAGCAGCCCGCAGCTCCCTGCCATAATCAACCCAACCGCCGAGAGCTTTCTGGGCCCGGACGGACAACCTGGTGTAGGTGGGCTAGACTACCCTGTCGGGATCCGGATGGGATCCATCTTCCGGACCGCGGCCCTGGCCTGGCGCTTCCAGGATGCGAATCTCTTGTTCTCGTCGGAAGTCGACGCCGACAGCCGCTTCGTCTTCCGGCGCCAGGTCGTGGAGAGAATACAGACTTTGGCTCCGTTTCTCTACCTTCCCGAAGCACCCTATCCCGTGATGTACGATGGAAGGATTGTCTGGCTGATAGAGGGCTTCACGCTCTCTAACTTCTTCCCCCTTTCCCGGAGTCATCAGATCCCGGGCCAAAGGTCGGTCAACTATCTGAGGAACTCGGTCAAGGCCACGGTAGACGCCGTGACCGGTGAAGTGCTTCTATACGTAGCCGATCCTGGCGATCCGATCCTGGAGGCCTATCGCAAGGGCTTTCCTTCGCTCTTTCGGGACCTGGGGCAGATGCCGGAGGCACTCCAACAGCATCTCAGGTACTCCAGATATTTTCTTGAGGCACAGACAGCCGTTCTGACCAGGTACCACCAGGAGGATCCTCCTGTATTCCATGGACAGCAGGATCGGTGGGCACTGGCACGGGAGTTTGCGGTCACCTCGCAATCGCCCGGGGCGGGGTCTGGAGCCTTCCAGGGTGTCCGGTATCGACCCGAGTATACCTCACTTAAGCTTCCGGGTGAGGAGCAGGAGTCCTATGTACTGTCTACGCTTTTCGTCCCGCAGGGAAGAGAGAATCTGGCTTCATTCCTAGCTGCGAGGTGGAGTCCACAGCGCGGCTCCGAACTTCTTCTTTGGGATGCTCCGGTCGAAGAGCAGATCCGTGGGCCGAGCCAGATTGAGGCGATGATCGAGCAGGACCCGGAGATCTCACAGCAGTTCTCACTCTGGAGACAGGGGGGCAGCCAGGTCTGGACCGGGCATCTTCATCTGATTCCCGTCGAGAACAGCCTCTTCTACATGGAACCGATCTTCCTCGCGGCGGACGACAATGCAATTCCGGAAATCCAACGATTCGTTGTCAGTGATGGTCAGCGGGTGGTGATGGATCTGACCGTCGATGCTGCAATCACGGCTTTGGCTACCGGGGTCCCGGGAGTGGTCTTCGACATGGAGAGTCCAGAGGGAGAGTTGGTGATGGAGCCGGTGAGAGCGGCGAGCAGGGATGAAGAGGCTCTGAACGCTCTTGAGCGTGCCGAAGAGCGACTTCGCGCAGGTGACTGGGAGGGATTTGGAGAAGGAATTGAGCAGCTGCGGGCCATCTTGAGAGAGGGAGTTGATGGGGGAGGATCCTGACAGAGAGAGCACGGCGGATCTGTCGGTAATCACCTCCGCACGTCTCGTTCGAGAGTAGCTTGATCCTACACAACGGCTGGGGTACCTTGTGCGGGCTATTTCCCCTGGGTTCGGTGAATATTTCCGCCTGCCCCGGGGTTTGTGCGTTTGTCCCACTGGCATTCGAATTTCGGGAAATCCACCGAGGAGAGTGTGTGGACATTCACGAGTATCAGGCCAAGGAGTTATTCAGGATTGCCGGCATTCCCGTGCCTGCGGGGGAAGTAGCCAGAACGCCGAAAGAGGCGGAAAAAATCGCCCGCGATCTTGGTGGTGCCGTAGTCGTCAAGGCACAGGTGCACGCTGGTGGGCGAGGAAAGGCCGGAGGCGTCCAGTTGGCCGCAACGCCTGAGGAAGCCCGCGGTCATGCTTCCAACATCCTCGGGATGCGGGTCAAGGGCCTCACCGTGAGGAAGGTCCTCGTAACTACTGCAGAGGACATCGGGTCTGAGGCTTATGTTGGGGTTTTGATCGACCGGAAGAGCCAAGCTCCGGTATTCATGGTCTCCCCCCAAGGAGGCATCGATATCGAAGAGGTAGCAGCCACGAATTCCGAGGCGATTCTCAAACTCCCCGTTGACCCAAGATATGGACTGCTCTTGCATCAGGCGTACCAGCTTGCCGACTTCCTTTACGAAGAGGAGAAGCTGGCGAAACAGGGCGCTCGGATCATCTCACTCCTCTATGAGGTATTCGTTGAGAATTCGTGCTCCTTGGCTGAGATCAATCCCCTGATAGTAAACGGCGACGGTGAGGTCAAGGCTATAGACGCTAAGGTGAGTATTGATGACAGTGGGCTTCTGCGGCTACCGGAATTAGAGGCATTTCGGGATGTAGGTGCGGAGCCACCCTCGGAGACGAGGGCCCGTGAGGCGGGGCTGTCATTCGTGAGATTGGATGGCGATGTCGGATGCTGCGTCAATGGTGCGGGCCTAGCGATGGCAACGATGGACCTAGTGAAGTATTACGGGGGGGAGCCCGCTAATTTCCTGGATATCGGAGGGTCTTCCAACCCTGACAAGGTGGTGGCGGCGCTAGAGATAATTGCCTCTGATCCGAATGTGAAAGCCATCCTCTTCAACATTTTCGGGGGTATCACCCGCTGTGACGATGTAGCGAAGGGGATCGTGGAGGCGACCCAGCGGACCCATATCGAACCCCCGATCGTGATTCGCCTGACGGGGACGAATGAAGCGGAAGCGCGAAAGATTCTGGGTGATGCTGGATTTTCCACCCATGAGTCGATGGACGCGGTGGTGGAGAAGGGGGTTCAGGTCGCTGCTCGGGCCTGAATAAGAGACAGGCAGGGAAAAGAGGATCAGATATGGCAATCTTCATCGACAACGACACTCGCCTTGTGGTCCAGGGGATAACCGGGCGGGATGGGTCGTTTCATACCGAGAAGATGGCGGAGTACGGAACCAACGTCGTAGCCGGCGTGACACCGGGGAAGGGAGGACAGAGCTTTCAGGTGGCCACGGGTGCCAGCATTCCCATATTCAACACAGTCGATCGAGCGGTCCGTAAAACGGGAGCGAACACCTCCGTCATCTACGTGCCTCCTCTCTTTGCCACCAGCGCGATCCTCGAGGCGGCCGATGCAGGGATCGAATTCATCGTCGCAATTACCGAGGGAATCCCTGTGCAAGATATGGCGAGGGCCTCCGCCTTCGTTCGGGATCGAGGGAGTCGACTCCTCGGGCCCAACTGCCCCGGACTCATATCGCCCGGCAAGGCGAAGGTGGGGATCATCCCTGCCCAGATTACAAAGCCTGGGCCCATCGGTGTCGTCTCTCGTTCGGGAACGTTGACCTATGAGGCTGTTAGCCAGTTGACTCAAGCGGGACTCGGTCAAACGACCTGCATTGGGATCGGAGGTGATCCGATCATCGGCACCAACTTCATCGATTGCCTCCAAGCCTTCGGAGAAGATGCCGACACTGAAGCGATCGTCATAATTGGCGAGATTGGGGGAACCGAGGAGCAAGAGGCGGCCCGTTGGGTGCAGGAACACCTGTCGAAGCCTGTCGTGGGTTTCATTGCTGGCCAAACCGCGCCTCCGGGGCGGCGCATGGGTCATGCGGGGGCGATCATTTCAGGGTCTGCGGGGACGGCAGAAGAGAAGATCCAAGCCTTCGAGAAGAACGGAATCACGGTGGCGACGCGACCGGTAGAGATCACCGACCTCATCAAGGAGGGTCTGGGGATCTGACGGTTAGCCCTATCCATTGTTGGGGAAACAGCGATTTGGTGAGTCATATGTCACAGACGCTTGCGATGATCAAGCCAGATGCTATTGCCTCTGGGAAGGCCGGGGCCATCTTGACACATATTGAGCGGGAGGGGTTTCGGGTTCTCTCACTCAAGATGATTCGGTTAAACCGGGCCCAAGCTGAGGCTTTCTATGGGGTGCATCGCACGCGCCCCTTTTTCGAATCGCTCGTGTCATTCATGACTTCGGGGCCCGTTGTGCCAATGGTTCTTGAGGCGGACGGTGCCGTCCAGCGACTCCGTGAGGTGATCGGCGCTACCGACCCCGTGGAATCGGTAGAAGGTACCATCCGATCCCTCTTCGCAGAGTCAAAGGAGCGGAATGCGATTCATGCGTCGGATTCGGACGCAAATGCTGCCCGAGAGATCTCCTTCTTTTTCTCTGAGAGCACGTTGCTAGAACTCTGATTTAGGGCAGGTCGACAGACAGCTTTAGAGGGTCTTTGGGCCTGTCGGTCCGATACGAATCGCATTGACACCACTTGAGTTCACGGGTAGTCTTCACAGCCTATGGTCAGGGTCAGCCTTACGGATCTGCGGCGTAAGGGATCGCTGCAGGTCAAACATTTGATTCATGAGGATGACCCCCTTTGGGAGGGAGTAGATCTGGTCCTTGACGGGCCCGTCAAGGTGCGTGTTGTTATGACTGGTGCCGCTACCGGCAAGGTGCTCGCCAGCGGCCAGGCAGATGCTCCCTTGGTCCACGAGTGCCGCAGGTGCCTTGAGCGAGTGGATCGGCCGTTTGAGCAGCCACTCGAGCTGTGTTGGTCCACTGCTGACCAACTCTCCGATGATCTGGGCGCCGATAACGGCGTTCGGGTTTTGGAGCGGGGTGCGGACGCTGTAGAGCTAGGAGAGGCCATCCGTGAGGAGCTCGTTCTGGCGGCCCCGAGCTATGTGCTGTGCCGGGAGGACTGTCGGGGGGTTTGTCCTGGGTGTGGAACGAATCTGAATGACAAGCAATGCGAGTGCGTCACCAATGCGCGGGACTCAAGATGGGATGCTCTCCGCGCGCTGAAGAAACAGTGAAACGAGGCGAATACAAGTGGCTGTTCCCAAAAAACGCACGTCTAAGCAGCGTCAGCGAAAACGGCGGACACATTACAAGGCTCAGCCCGTCGTCACACATCTGTGTCCACGCTGCGGAGACCCGAAACGACCCCATCGAATCTGTTTGGAATGTGGTTTCTACCGGGACGAGGCGGTCATCGAAGTAGAGATCGACTAGAAGGCTGCTGAAGACGCACAGCGGGTCGTGGAAAGGGGTCTTAGTCCGAGATAAGGAATAAGGAGGAATCCGATGCTGAGCGCATCGCTGACGACGAGAGATCCCGTATTGGGCTACTCTGTTTTGCCCTTCGGGTTACGGTGGTACGAGTCCACCTACGGTGCTGGCTTTCCTCGACGTAGCTTGGACTTTGCCCGAGGAGCATTGCCCTGCACCCGAGCCCAAAGAGCTTCTAACGCTGCCCACTGCACATCTTCAACGGCCTTCTAACGGAGGCCGGTTGGTGCGCATCGCCCTGGATTGCCTGGGCACGGACGAGGCGCCGGCCAGTGAGATCGCCGGAGCCATCCTGGCCCTAGATGAGCAGTCAGACGACTTCACACTGGTTCTCGTTGGAGACCAGGAGTCGATCGGGAAGGGCCTTTCACGGATTGAGACCTCTTCCCGGGAGCGGCTTGAGGTTGTCCACGCTCCCGATCGAATCCTTGCCTATGATTCTCCGGCCCAGACCGTTCGGCGTCGCCCGGACTCCTCCATTGTAGCAGGCATTCGACTCCAGAAAGAGGGAGAGGTTGATGCCTTCGTGAGTGCAGGCTCGACGGGGGCGGTTATGGCTGCCTCGCTGATCCTTCTTCGCCCCCTTCCCGGTGTTGCGCGTCCGGCAATCGGGACGCTCCTTCCTACATTGAGAAAACCGACACTCATGCTCGATGCAGGGGCTAATGTAGACTGTAAGCCCCATCATCTGCTCCAGTTTGCCCATCTTGGAACCATCTATGCTCAGGACTTGATGAGCGTGGAGGAGCCCCGTGTGGGACTGCTTAACATCGGGGAGGAACCGGTAAAGGGGAACGAACTCTCTCTGGAGGCGCACACTCTCCTCAAGAGAAGTCACCTTCATTTCGTAGGAAACGTTGAAGGAAGGGAAATCATCAAGGGCGCCTGCGACGTTCTGGTCTGTGATGGTTTCGTCGGGAATGTCCTCCTCAAGTTCTATGAGTCCGTCGCGGAGGTCACGACCCATCTTTTGACCCGTGAGATGAAGCGGGATGGCACAAGGATGGACTTGGAGGAAATCTTCCGGGTGCTGGATTACGCCGAGTACGGAGGAGCTCCGCTCCTGGGAGTGAATGGAGTATCCATCGTCTGTCATGGGCATTCCCCTCCAAAGGCGATCCAGAAAGCGATCAGCGTTGCCTCACAGGCAGTCCGCTCGGACATGGTTGGTCACATCACCAAGGAGCTTTCTCACGGTACCTACCAGCTTGGACCGAGAGGTTCGTGACGCTCTCCACTTCCGCCCTACTCTTTCCGGGCCAGGGTTCACAGTACGTAGGGATGGGGAAGCAGCTCGCGGAAGCATTCCCCCAGGCCGCAAAGATTTTCCGAGAGGCGGACGAAGTGCTGGGGTTTGAACTCTCCAAACTGATGTGGGAAGGTCCTGAGGAGGATCTCGTACTCACGATGAATGCCCAGCCTGCAATCCTTACTCACTCCGTTGGGGTGTTGCGGATCATTCGCGACCAGTTGGGAGAGGTGACGATGGCTGCTGGACACTCTCTGGGCGAGTTTTCTGCACATGTCGCGGCGGGAACGGTGTCGTTCGACGAGGCTCTCGAGTTAGTACGTCTTCGTGGAGAACTCATGGCCCAGGCTGGAAGGTCCCGGCCCGGGGCGATGGCTGCCGTGCTTGGGATGGAGGATGAAGCAGTCGAAGCACTGTGCGAGGAAGCATCTGATCCCCCAGAGCCTGTGGTTGTGCCCGCGAACTTCAATTCCGTGGGCCAGGTAGTGATCTCGGGCGATCTGGAAGCGATCGAGCGAGCGACTGGTTTAGCGCCAGCGCGTGGGGCGAAGAGGATTGTGCGTTTGAGTGTATCCGGGGCCTTTCACTCCCCCCTGATGAAGCCGGCTAAAGAGGGATTGAAAGCCCGTCTCCAATCCGTCGAATTCCATAGCCCTCGATTTCCCGTATACTCCAACGTTGACGCGCTACCTGTGAGCGATGCCGACTCCGCGAGGGAACGGGTGATCCGACAGCTCACCGAGCCGGTCCGATGGGCAGCTTCGGTCAGCGCAATGCTCGAAAACGGTGCAGGGCGGTTCATCGAAGTTGGTCCAGGCAACGTTCTCACTGGGCTCAACCGAAAGAATGCCCGAGGAATTGAGTCGCTTTCGATCGGTGAGCTGGAGGAGGTTGTGGCACTAGGTCAGGGCTAACCGGACTAGATTATTGGGGGATAAAATGGAACTTGCAGGACATGGTGCGATCGTTACGGGAGCTGCTCGTGGGATCGGACTGGAGATTGCAATCGAGTTTGCCGAGGGAGGAGCCCGTGTCGCCGTGATCGACCTTGATAAGAAGCGGGCAACACGGGTGGCGGATCAGCTGCCAGGCAGGGGTCACATTGGGCTTGCCTGCAATGTGGCCGACTCCTCACAGGTGAGGGAAACGGTCCGCGAGGTAGAAGAAGAACTCGGCGGGGTGACGATTCTAGTGAATAACGCAGGGATCACCCGTGACAACATCTTGCTTCGTCTGAAAGATCAGGATTGGGACGAAGTAATAGAAGTTAACCTGAAAGGTACGTTCAATATGACCCGGTCTGTTATACGTGGCATGATGAAGCGCCGGGACGGTGTGATCCTGAATATCTCCTCCGTCGTGGGTCTGTCGGGGAATGCGGGCCAGGCCAATTACGCTGCTTCCAAGGCTGGTATTATCGGGCTCACAAAGAGTGTCGCGCGTGAACTCGCATCTCGGGGGATCCGGTGCAATGCCATCGCCCCGGGGTTTGTCGAGACGGACATGACAAGCGCCTTGAATGAGGACCAGACCGAGGCTTTGAAGCAACAGATACCCTTGGCTCGGCTCGGGTCTCCTGAGGACATCGCCAGAGTGGCCCGATTTCTTGCGGGGCCTGGGGCTTGCTACATTACCGGACAAGTGATTGCAGTAGACGGCGGGATGTCGATGTGACCTTCCCGTTGGCCGCGTTCGATCGAATGACTTTACCCCAACCTATGAGGTATGGTATGAAGGACAGCATTGAAGCACGGGTGAAGGAGATCATCGTGAATGAGCTGGGGGTCGAGGCGGAGAAGGTCACCCCGGAGGCTTCGTTCGTAGAGGATCTGGGCGCCGACTCCCTCGATACCGTTGAACTCGTCATGGCGTTCGAAGAGCAGTTCGGGATCGACATCCCCGACGAGGATGCCGAGAAAATGGGGACGGTAGGGGAGGCCATTAAGTATCTACAGAGTAACTTGGACTCTTGAGTGTGTGGTAGAAGGGGGGTTGAGAGAGTAACGGAGATGTGGATCGGCCCTAAGGGTAGCAAATATGTCTGATGGCACTAGGCGCGAAGTGGTTGTCACAGGGCTCGGACTTGTCACACCCGTCGGAGTCGGCCTGAACACTGCGTGGCAAGCACTTCTAGCTGGGAAATCTGGCGGGGCCACTGTTTCATTGTTCCAGGCGACTGATGAGTACCCCTCTCAGATAGCCTGTGAGGTAAATGAGTTCGATCCTTCTGGGGTTCTCGATGCCAAGGAAATCCGACGGTACGATCGATTTGCACAGTTCGCTCTGGTCGCCGCCGCTGAGGCCATGGAGCACGCTGGACTGGTCGGCCCGCCGCGAGGTGTTTCACCTGAGAGATTCGGCGTGGTCGTGGGGACCGGGATTGGCGGAATGGCGACGTTCGAGGAGCAGTGCAGGCTTCTCATTGGTCGTGGGCCGGGTCGCGTGAGCCCGTTTTTCATCCCGATGTTTATCCCGGATATCGCACCAGGGCTCATTTCGATCCGCTACGGTGCTCAGGGACCCAATTACAGCACGGTTTCGGCGTGTGCCTCGTCGGCTCATGCGGTGGGGGATGCCTTTCGAATCATTGAAAAAGGCGACGCCGATGTGATGATTGCGGGTGGGGCCGAGGCTGCTGTGACCCCGCTAGCGATGGCCGGATTCGGTGCGATGAAGGCGATGTCCACTCGAAACGATGCCCCTGAGACCGCGAGTCGGCCCTTCGATGTAACGAGGGATGGATTCGTGATGGGTGAGGGTGCCGGTGTGCTGATTCTAGAAGAGCGCGAGTCTGCGGAACGTAGGGGTGCTCCTATTCTCGGTCGGGTTTCTGGATTCGGAATGTCGGCCGACGCCTATCACATCACCTCTCCTGTTCCAGGCGGTGCTGGTGCCCAATCAGCCATGAGACTGGCACTCCAGGATGCGGGCGCCGATGCCCACGAGGTCGACTATATCAATGCCCATGGGACATCCACAGCACAAAACGACAGGTCCGAAACTCTCGCGATTCGCAGCGTTCTTGGTGCTTCGGCGGACAAGGTGGTGGTGGGGTCCACGAAGTCGATGACCGGCCACCTCCTTGGAGCCGCCGGGGCGGTTGAGGCCGTAGTCTCAGTGATGGTTTGCCTCAAGGGGAAAATCCCACCCACCATCAACCTCGAATGCCCGGACCCGGAGTGCGACCTCGATTACGCGGCGGATGGGCTTCGGGAGATGCCCGTTGGGCTGGCGCTCTCCAACTCCTTCGGGTTCGGAGGGCACAACGTCTGTCTTGCCTTTCGGCCTTGAGGAGATGAGGTGGGGGCGAGGACTGTCTAACGGATCATGCGAATCGGATTCGGCTACGATAGCCATAGCTTCGATGAGGACCGCGACTGTATCCTGGGCGGCGTGTCTATTCCAGGTGTTCCGGGGCTGAGTGGATTCTCGGACGGGGACGCTCTCTCTCACGCGGTGACAGATGCACTCCTAGGAGCCATGTGCCTCGGCGATATCGGCAGACATTTCCCGCCCGGAGACGAACGTTGGCGTGATGCGGATTCGATCGGCCTTCTGAGGAGAGTAGTGTTACTTGTCCACCAGGCGGGCTACAGAGTTGGAAACGTCGACGTCACGGTCGTTTGCGAGACACCGACGATTGGGCTGGTAGCGGAGCAGATTCGAAGGACCCTTGCTGGTGTGCTCGAAGTGGATTTCGACTGCGTTTCAGTCAAAGGCAAGAGCAACGAGCGGATGGGCTGGGAGGGAAGAAGAGAGGGGGTCGCCGTTTACGCGGTCGCCTTCCTCCGGGATGACGGTTAGAACCCCCTTGAAGGAGTACAGCGGGTAGCATCCCCCCTTGTGTGCCCCCAGCGGGAGATGTGAGGGGCTGCGCGCAGGGGTCTTCGCATGACTCAGACCAGAAAGGACGAGGATAGCGATGCTAGAGTATAGGAGAAGAGTTCTGACGCCGTATGAGGTCGCAATTCTCCCGTGCTCCTTCGGGTTATGGTGGCACGGACCATCTCGGTCGTTGGTGCTCCTCGGCGTAGCGCAAGGCTATGTCAGCGCCACATCGCCTTAGAGTTGGCCCGGTAGCGCTCACAGCCCGGCCCACTGTACTTTCTCAACCGCCCTCTGATGTCTAGATCAGCAGAGTTTCAGACCGAGCACTTCCAAGACTATCTGACCTTCGACCGCGGACTCTCCGAGCGGACGGTTCAGGCTTACGGTCGGGATGTTCGACGCCTTCTTGAATTTCTTTGGGAGAGGGGTGCTTCAAGACCTCCGGATGTGTCACACGTCGACCTACGTGAGTACATCTTTCATCTCAAGGACGCGGGACTCGCCACGAGTTCGATCCGGCGGTCGATCTCCTCCACCCGTACCTACTTCTCCTTTCTTCTAGACGAAGGTCTGCTGGAATCCGATCCAACTGAACGGATCGAGTCCCCACGGAGTTGGCAGAGGCTACCCACCTTTCTCACGAGGGACGAAGCTGTCCTGATGATCGAATCGCCCTCACCTGATCATCCGGCGTACTGGCGCGATCGATCGATCTTGGAGGTGCTGTACGCAACCGGTATCCGTGTTTCCGAGCTGATAACTGCCAGGGTGATCAGCCTCGACCTAGACGAGGGCCTACTTCAGGTGGTCGGCAAGGGGTCCCGCGAGCGGATCGTTCCCCTGGGACGCACTGCCTTGGAGGTGGTTCGGAGGTATTTACGCGAGGTTCGGCCTGCGCTTGAAAAAGGATATGGTGCGGGTATGCTGTTCTTGAGCTGGCGAGGCCGTCCCCTGACCCGCATGGCGGTCTGGACCCTCGTCAAGAATGCAACTGAGCGGAGCGGAATTAGAAAAAAAGTATCTCCACATACCTTTAGACACACTTTCGCGACCCATCTTCTCGAGGGGGGTGCGGACCTTGTAGCAGTCCAGGAACTATTGGGTCACGCTGACATTTCGACTACGCAGATCTACACCCATGTAGATCGACAATACCTACATCAGGTTCACCGCCGCTTCCATCCGCGGGCGAAGTAAGACCTTATCGGTTGCCGCCCACATTGACCGTTTCCGACTCTGCCTGTGCCCTTTCTTCCTGCTCTGCTCGGGCGAGAGCAAAGAGGGTTGCCTGGTCATCGGAAGCGCGAAGGAGTCGGACTGCGGTCTGCAATACCGTGTCGCGATCGCTCTGAATTTCCAGAGCTCGGTCCTCGCGGTCGAGCCGCTGGTAGTAGATGGCCTCGGTACGCCACGCGAGATAGTCTCTGGCTTCGTCGGTGAGCAGGTCCTCGGAGATCCCACCCTCCAGCATCGCCTGGAAAAGGTTGTCGAGGAGCTCTGGGGGAAATTCCGCCTCGCTATCGCCGGATTCTCGGACTGCCCGGACGGCTGTAAATGCCGTCTCCTGAATACGTGTTTGTAATGGGAACTCGGCTTCAACTGTGGCATTCAGCAACTCCCGCTCTCCCGAGGACAGTGTGTCACTCAGGACCTCGAGGTCGGGGAAGACTCCTCCTCCACCGAGAAGCGCCCGTCCACCGATCGACGTGAATTCCGGGATGGAATCGGGTTCGATCACCCTCCCATCAATATCGCGCGGGCGATTCAAGGATCGCCCCTGAGGTGTGAACCATTCCCCTGAGGTGATTCGGATCAGTCTTCCACCGGGAAGTGGGATCACGCTCTGGACTGTTCCCTTACCGAAGGTTCGCTCCCCAATAACGAGGGCCCTGTCATGATCTTGGAGCGCACCCGCGACGATTTCCGCAGCAGAGGCAGAATAACGATCCACCAGGACGACAATAGGGATCTCTCTCACCCGGGGATCCATGCGCGCGCGCGCTGATTCTTCCCGGAGCTGACCGCTGTTACCCCGTGTTCTGGACCGGGTGGTAACCAGCACCGAACCGCGATCCAGGAAGAGATCTGCAAGGTTGAGCGATTCGTCTAGGTAGCCACCGGGGTTTCGCCGGAGATCGAAGATCATCCCCCGGACGTCTCCCATTTCGGTCAGAACGGAATCCACCTCCGTCGCAGAGTTTCGAGTTACACGGTCAAGTACGATGTAGGATAAGTCGTCGAAAATACGCTCGGCTCGCACGGCTGGGATGTGCACCTCGTCACGTTGAATTTCGAACGGGATTGCCTCAGCAAATCCGTCACGCTCGATATATACGATGACGGTGGTTCCCGGCTCACCCCGAATACGGGTTGACGCATCGTCAACGGACCAACCATCTCCCTCATCCGAATCGACCCCGACAATCCGGTCACCAACCATTAATCCTGCGTCCTCGGCGGGTGTGCCACCAAACACAGTGGTGATCGTCACCGCACCGTTGAGTTCACTGATTGCTATTCCAACACCGGCATAGTTTCCTGTACTCTGCTCCTCAAACCTCGCCACTTCATCGGGAGAGAGAACGGTGGCGTAAGGGTCGCCCAGTTCTTTGATCACTCCCTCAATCGCGAGCTCCCACAGAACAGAGTCGCCTCGGGTCTCCAAGGCATAGTCCCGGATCGCTCCGAGGGTGCTCATGAAGACCTCCGCCTCGGGCGTGCCATCTTGTATGCTTCGGGAGGACCCACGAGAAGATCGCTGTGCCTCTAGCCCCGGAGGGCCTGCGAGGCTCAGGAGTAACAGGGGGAGGAGTAGGCGTGAGATCATGGGGCATTAACCCTTCGATGGAGACGTCCGAGCTTCTGTTTAATCAGAACCGTATGAGCGGACCGGTACAATACTAAACTAACCACCTAGATGCTTGTCGTTCTAGGAATGTTATCTTCTTTACTCCGAATCCGCATCCTGAGGAACGTAAAACCGAGTCAGCCCGATGCCGCCCAAAACATCTTCGGAGATTCGAGTTGAGTTGGTCCAGCTTCGGCCCACGAAGGGAAGGGTCGAAGAGAACCTCTCGCGGCTCAAGGCAGTGGTCGATGGGGCAAGCGGGAGGGTGGATCTCCTGGTGTTTCCCGAATGCGTCCTTTCGGGCTATTTCGTCGAGGGAGGGGTCGAAGAGGTGTCGCGGCGGTCGGCTGACGTGGCTGTGGGTCTTGGAAGCGCTGGAAACGATGCGCCCGACGTGGTGTTAGGCTTTTACGAGAGGGGGAAGGGGCCCAGCTACAACTCAGTGGCCTGGTTCTCGCCGGAGTCCGGTGGGTATCACGTCTTGCATCGGCACCGAAAGGTCTTTCTTCCGACATACGGTGTCTTCGATGAGGCGCGCTTCGTCGCCCCAGGAGATCAGTTCCATGCCTTTGACACGAGGTTTGGGAGGGTCGGGATGCTCATCTGTGAGGAGATGCTGCACTCAATGGCCCCGACCCTCCTAGCTCTGGACGGCGCTGAGCTCCTGGTCGTTGTGGCGGCATCGCCTGCCAGGGACTTCCGTCTGCGTCAGGGGCGGCCGGGCAACCTCGAAGCGTGGGATCTAGCGGGGAGAGCTGCCGCCATGGAACACGGTATCCACGTCATGATCTCGCAGCTGGTAGGCAGCGAGGGTGGGAAGGTCTTCCCGGGAGGAAGCACCTTCTATCTTCCGGGGGGTGAGATCGGACAACGGGGACCCCTCTTCCAAGAGGGCACTGCCACTGCGGTTATAGACCGGACTCGAGTCCACCGAGAGCGAGCCCGGTTGCCCCTTCTGTCCGACCTTCAGGCGCGCTTCCCAAATCTTCTGTACTCGCTGTCCGATATAGGCAGCCGCTTGAGGAGAGGATCGTTTCCACGACCCATGCGCTACCGGGGTTCGGTCAAGAGTGGGCGGCCCCGCCGCAAGGAAATTGAGGAGATCCTTACCCCGAGTAAAGTGCCACCGTCGGGCCTCCCGGATCCGGAAGATGGGTCAAATCTAGAACTGGATCTGCCCCTGGTGGAACGGGCTCTCGTGAGCTTCCTCCAAGACGAGATTGTGTGCAGAAGAGAGTTCACTGACGTGGTCGTCGGCGTTTCTGGCGGAGTTGATTCCGCGGTTGCCCTGATGCTGGCCGTTCGTGCCCTCGGTGTTGAACATGTACATGCGTTTCTCCTCCCGTACTCGACATCAAGCCCAGAGAGTCTGAAAGATGGGCGTCGGGTCCTAGAGGCTGTGGGTGTAACAGGCCGGTTGATCGAAGTCACGGGAGCCGTCGATGCGTATATCGATTCGGAGGAGCGAGATCTCCCTGACCTGCGACGTGGAAACGTTGCGGCGCGTCTTCGGTCAATGATCCTCTGGGATCAGGCGGCGCGGCTGAATGCGCTCCCGCTGGGAACAGGCAACAAGAGCGAGCGGCTGCTGGGGTACTTCACTTGGCATGCTGATGACTCTCCGCCCGTCAACCCGCTGGGGGATCTCTTCAAGACCCAAATCTGGTCTTTGGCACGACATCTGGGCATTCCGGACGAGGTGGTGGACAAAGCGCCGAGTGCGGATCTCATCGAGGGTGTCCACGACGAAGACGAGTTAGGCGTGAAGTATGCGGTAGCGGACCGAATTCTCTTCTGGCTTCTTGAGGGCTATCCTTCTGACGATCTCATTCGTGCTGGGTTCGAAGCGACGGCTGTCGAGACGGTTAGGGGTCGGCTTGAGGGTACTCACTGGAAGCGAGAGCTTCCCACTGTGGCCATGCTCTCTGCGAGCTCCATCGGGGAATTCTACCTCCGTCCTGTCGACTATTGATCTGGGCCACGGATCCTCACCGCACCAGCCATGCTCCTTGTTATCGATAACTACGACTCGTTCACCTTCAACCTGGTACAGTTTCTCGGGGAGTTGGGTGCAGACCCGCGAGTTGTTCGAAACGATGAGGCGAGCGTCTCTGCCCTGGAAAACATGACTCCGTCCCGGGTGGTCATTTCTCCCGGACCGTGCACCCCTAATGAGGCAGGCGTCAGTATCGAGGCTGTCCAACGGCTGGGATCGAAGGTTCCTCTTTTGGGCGTCTGCCTCGGTCATCAAGCCATCGGGGAAGCGTTCGGAGGCCGAACGATCCGAGCGAATGAGGTGATGCATGGAAAGACTACTCAGATCACGCACCTACAGGAGGGGATCTTCTGGGACCTGCCCGTTCCACTTGAAGTGACTCGGTATCACTCGTTGGTGACGGATCCGAAGGTGCTCCCATCCGATCTCGAGGCTGTGGCATGGTCGCCATCGGGAAAAGAAGGAGAGAAGGAAATCCAAGGGATGCGTCACCGGGAGCTTCCGATCTGGGGGGTCCAGTTCCATCCGGAATCTCTCTTCTCCCAGGAGGGCAAGCGTCTACTGAAGAACTTCTTGCATCTCTGACAAGGAACATGAGCGGAGGGACTCTGAATGGTATCGCCTTGATACCTCCCTGTGGTCTTCCTATCTTGCCTGGCGTGAAACTTGCATCGGAACGTTCGCGCCCCAATCTTGGGCCCTTTGGGAACAGGTGTTGAAACAGCCGGTTCTCGGAGTGATTCCCGCGCGCCTCAACTCGAGTCGCCTTCCCCGTAAACCCCTGCAGCTCATTCTCGGTCGTCCACTACTCGAATGGGTTTGGCGGCGAGTCTCATCTATGCAGACCTTCGATCGTCTAGTGGTTGCTGCTGACGCTCCGGAGGTTCAGCAACTCTGCGAGTCATTGGGAGCCCCGGTAGTCATGACGGACCCAGAGCATATCTCCGGTACCGATCGGGTCGCTCAGGTTGTAGAGCGGCCAGAATTTAGGGACTTTTCATTGATCGCAAACGTTCAGGGAGATGAGCCCTTGATAGAGGAGGCCCATCTTGGCCAGGCGGTTAAGTTTGTGCGGGATGGGGGTTGGGATGTGGGGACCTGTGCGACTCCTATCGCCACCTCCGAGGCGCGCCACGACCCTGCAGTGGTAAAAGTAGCGCGGGCGGCGAGCGGGTGCGCTCTGTACTTCTCGAGGGCGGGAATTCCGTTCAAGAGAGATGAAAAGCCGAGCGAAGAGGAACTGGAATCGGCTACGTTTCTCCGGCATGTAGGTATTTACGTATACCGCCGCGAGGCGCTGGCGCGATGGGTGGCTCTGCCCCCATCCGCGCTTGAGAAGCTGGAACGCCTTGAACAGCTGAGGGCACTAGAAGACGGGATACGGATCGGAGTTGCCATAGTTGATGAGGCCCGGCCCGGTGTGGACACTACGGCGGACATCCTCAGGATGGAAGGGATTCTCTCTGGAACAGGAGGTTAGCTCCACATGAAGGACTGGACATGAGCCCTGGAGGTGAAGCCACCAAATACATCTTCGTGACGGGGGGTGTCGTATCCTCTCTCGGAAAGGGTATCGCTTCGGCATCGCTCGGACGGTTGCTCAAGGAGAGAGGTCTCCGCGTTACGATTCAGAAGTTCGATCCGTATATCAACGTAGATCCTGGGACCATGTCACCGTACCAGCACGGCGAGGTGTTTGTTACTGATGACGGAGCCGAGACAGATCTCGATTTGGGACATTACGAGCGATTTATCGACGAGTCTCTGTCTCAGGCCAACAACATCACGACCGGCAGGATCTACCAGTCCGTTATCAGTAAGGAGCGGAGGGGAGACTACCTCGGGTCTACAGTCCAGGTAATCCCGCACATCACCGACGAGATCAAAGCTAGTGTTCGCCGGCTCGCGGGTGGGCACGATGTCGTGATCACGGAAATTGGGGGGACGGTTGGGGATATCGAGAGTCTCCCATTCCTTGAGGCGATTCGACAATTCCGCCAGGAGGTTGGTCCTAGGAACGCACTTTATCTGCATCTGACCTTGGTCCCTTTTATTTCGGCGGCAGGCGAGTTGAAGACGAAGCCGACTCAGCACTCCGTCCGAGAACTTATGCAGATCGGGATTCAGCCTCAGGTGCTTATTTGTCGTTCCGAGCATCCGCTGGATGAGGAGATCCGCTCCAAGATATCGCTGTTCACCAACGTTGATCCCCGGGGCGTGATCGAGGCCTTGGATGTCGACTCGATCTACCAGGTTCCTATCGAGTACAGGCGACAGGGTTTAGACGACTACGTTGTCGAACTATTAGGGCTCGACGTGGGGCCTCCCGACCTGACCGAGTGGGCGCGAATGGTTGGGGCAATTCGAAATCCACCGGGAAGGACAGTACGGATTGCGGTAGTAGGGAAATACACGAACAGAGTAGACTCGTACAAATCGGTCCAACAGGCCCTTATCCACGGAGGGATCGCAAACGATGTGGCCGTAGAGATCGACTGGATCTTGTCGGAAGTGTTCGATCGGGATGAGGACCCCGAGCAGCGGCTGGGTTGCTATGATGGAATTCTCATCCCGGGGGGATTCGGTCCTCGAGGGATCGAGGGTATGCTGAGGACAATCCAATGGGCCCGGGAGGTGGAACGTCCCTTCTTCGGAATCTGTCTCGGCCTGCAGTGTGCGGTCATCGAATTCTCCCGGAACGTAACCGGGCTTCACGAGGCGCATTCTCTGGAGTTCAACTCTGAGTCACCTGATCCGGTCATCTGTCTCATGGACTCTCAGAGACAGGTGACGAACAAGGGGGGCACGATGCGGCTAGGTGCTTACCTGGCCCGCCTTAAGCCCGGATCCAAGGTGGCCAAGAGCTACGGAGCGGAGGAGATTTCCGAGAGACACCGTCATCGGTATGAGGTGCACCACCTGTACCGGGAAGGTTTGGAGCAGGAGGGCTTAACCGTGAGCGGTGTATCTCCAGATGGAAAACTGGTGGAGATCATCGAGCTTGAGGGCCATCCCTGGTTCGTTGGATGTCAGTTCCATCCAGAACTCAAGAGCCGGCCCACTCGCCCGCATCCTCTCTTTGGATCGTTCATTGAGGCCGCAGCGTACTGGGCAGAGCAGAATGAGAAGAGGGTTCGTGGAGCCAGGGTAGCCGGAGGATGAACCTCTTCGAGAATTTCAGCCTCATTGCCGGGCCTTGCGTCCTGGAGAACGAGGATGTGAACCTGCGTGTGGCCGAGCACCTGGCGGCACTTTCGTCGCGACGTGGGCTTCCGGTGATATTCAAGGCCTCGTTCGACAAGGCGAATAGGTCGAGGATCGAGTCCCCGCGAGGACCTGGGCTGGACGAGGGCTTGCGGCTCCTCACCCAGATCCGAGAAGAAACAGGACTTCCCACACTGACCGATATTCATTTACCCGGGCAGGCTGAGACGGTAGCGCAATCCGCTGACGTCCTTCAGATCCCAGCCTTCCTTTGTAGACAGACAGACCTGATTCTGGCCGCTGCCGCGACGAGTCGACCGATGAACATCAAGAAAGGGCAGTGGATGGCCCCAGAGGAGATGGCCACCGTCGTCGAGAAAGCACACTCGGTTGGTACCACGAAGGTGCTCATCACTGAGCGAGGGACCTTCTTCGGGTATGGGAACCTGATCGTAGACATGCGGTCCTTTCGGGCAATCCGGGCATCCTGCGGGGTTCCCGTCATATTTGATGGCACACACAGCGTCCAGCGTCCCGGGCGCGCAGAAGGGTCGAGCGGCGGTGACCCAGAGCACATCCCGTCACTTGTCCGAGCGGCGGTGGCTGCTGGTTGTGACCATCTTTTTCTTGAGACACATCCGGAGCCCCAGGCAGCACTGTCAGATGGTTCTAATGTTCTGCCGCTAGCAGCTTTGGATTCCCTTATGATGGAGGTGCTGGCGGTACGTGAGGCGCTCGGCGCCGATCTAGAGGTACCGGTGGAGAGCGAGGGCAGACGATGAGCATGGCGCGGGAACTGGAACCGGAGGAGAGCGAAGGGCCGCGGTCAGATGGACTTCGTCATGCGGGGATCCCGAGCAGCCTTGCTAGAGCGATTCGCCTCGCGATCCTGGACGTGGATGGCGTGCTCACAGACGCAGGGGTTTACATTGGCGAGACAGCCGATGGTAAACCAGTCGAGCTCAAGCGCTTCGACATTCAGGATGGGATCGGGATTCGCCTACTCAAAGAGTCGGGGGTCTGTGTGGCACTAGTTTCTGGGCGGATCTCTGCCGCGACTACCCTCCGAGCCCGGGAGCTTGAAATTGAAGAATGTTACCAAGATGCGGGCGCCAAGAAGCTGCCCCTAGTCCGGGGCCTCCTCCGCCGCCATGGACTAGAGTGGTCTCAGGTAGCGATGCTGGCCGACGACCTCGCCGATCTTCCGGTTTTTCGGAAGGTCGGTCTTCCCGTGGCTGTTGGGAATGCGGTGGAGGAGGTCAAGAGGGAGGCCGTATGGATCAGCTGCCGGAGCGGAGGGCATGGTGCCGTGAGGGAGTTCTCTCAGGCACTCTTGGGGGCTAGAGGGGAGTGGGACGGAGCTGTGGAGGCGTATTGTGCTGTCTGTGGAGAAGAGTGAGGTGTCGGGAGCTGCGACGGAGTCGCGAGGGGAGTTGGATGGGTCGAAGCTTCTCTCTGAAGCTCGCCGCGTGCTCGAGGCAGAGGCGGGAGCGATAGCCGGCCTAGTGCAGCGGCTCGACCACCGGTTCTCTGAGGCAGTTGAGCTACTTTGGGCGGTTGAAGGACGCGCCATCGTCACTGGAGTGGGCAAGAGTGGCATCGTCGCAAGAAAGCTTGCGTCCACCCTGACCTCGACCGGGACGCCAGCAACCTTTCTCCATCCGGTCGATGGCCTCCACGGAGATCTCGGTATCGTGTCCCGTGGGGACCTCGGGATCTTCATTTCAAAGAGCGGCAGTACATCCGAACTCACAGGACTGATGGAGTACATGCTCCGGTTGGGGCTCCCAACCATCGGTTTGACTGGAGATCCGGGTTCTCCCTTGGCGAAGAACGTAACGGTGGCCCTGGATTGCCGGGTGGGTGAGGAGGCGTGTCCGATGGATATTGTGCCGACTTCGTCGACCACCGCCGCTATCGCCATGGGTGATGCGCTCGCGATCGTCCTGCTGCAGCGAAAGGGATTTCGACCCGAGGATTTCGCCAGATTCCATCCGGGGGGAGCACTCGGCCGACGTCTCACGCTGAGAGTAGCGGATCTGATGGTGACAGATGCCTACCCCGAGATCACCGAAAAGGCGTTGATGCGGGACTGCATAGGTCCCCTTGCCCACATGAGGGGGACCGTCCCGATCGTGGACTCCAAGCGGAGAGTAGTGGGGGTAGTGACGGCCGGAGACCTTACCCGTCTAATGAGTGGAAGAGATGACTTTCTCGATCTCCCGGTGAGTGAGGTCATGACGAAAGATCCGAAGAGGACCTTTGGCGATACTCTCGCGGGGATCGTGGTCAGAGAGATGGAGGATCATGGGATCATGGCGCTCCCTGTCGTTGATGAAACTGGAGAACTGAAGGGAATGGTGCACCTCCACGATGTTCTCCGAGCGGATGTTGCATGAGGTCGGGGAGAGGCATCGATCCAAGGAGAGTCCTCTGGCCCCTGGTGTTGATAGGTGTTTTCGGCTCCTGCCGGGAGAACGCCCCGTTTGCGACTCTTCCTGAGCAAGCTTCGTTTATGGGGGCGGATGCTGTCCTCACAGTGGGGGCCATGACAATCACGAATGAACAGGGCATCCGGACCGCTGAGCTTCAGTTTGATACCGCGTTTCAATGGCGGGACTCGACGCATCAATCGCTGCGTGGGGTCGATCTGACCGTGTTCAACGAAAATGGATCTGAGCGAGCAAGAATCACCTCGCTGCGTGGCAGATTCGAGCCGCGTGAAGAAAGTTTGACCGCGTACGGGGATGTGGTTCTCATCATCCCGTTTCAGGATCGGCGGATCGAAACCCAGGAGCTCCAATACGACCCGGACGCCGATGAGCTGAGGAGCGACTCTGCGGTTGTCATAACCGAGGGGGGTCGAAGCTATGAGGGCAGTTCGTTCACCTCTGACCTTGAATTCAGGAGTTTTGAGGTCCATGGAGCAGCGGAAACGGAACGGTGAAGAGATGACCTCTCGTGGCGTACCTGCTCGAATGACCTGCCTTACGGTGCTCTGGGGACTGCTTTGCCCATGGACCAGCCTGGATGCCCAGGAGTTGGGGAGCGATTGTGACCCCCGTAGCTTCCGGGTGATTAGCTCCCGCCAGATTGCCGTTGGTCAACGGGTGACATGGATTAGCCTGCCGGATGTAGTTTGTCCCGATGGGGTTCGGATCCAAGCCGACAGCGCAGTGATCTGGGAGGTAGCTGGGAGGACGGAGTTCATCGGTCGGTTTAGGTATGAGGATCCTGAACGCCAACTTCAATCGACGAGAGCGGAATATTTCGACCGAGAAGGTCGGCTCTTCACTCACGGCCAGGTACAGATGAAGAGTCGAGATGGTGGGATCGAGGTGCGAGGGGACACCCTGAATCTGTACGAAGTCGGTGAAGGAAGGACGGATGATAGGCTTGCCGTGACAGGATTGCCGGCGTTCGCCTCGATCCAGCCGAGCGATGCCACTGAAGGCGTAGAAGAGAAAGACCCTTATGAGGTGAGAGCGCTGCGACTGAGGTTCGAAGGGGAAGGTTTCCTCTACGGGGATGGCGAGGTGGAGGTCGACCGGGATTCTCTACATGCGACCACGAGGTCCCTTTCGTTCGATAGGAATCTGGGAAATCTGATTCTTACAGGTGACGCACGGGTTGAGTCGGGGGGCGCCCAGTTCGAGGCAAGCACCATCTCTCTGATGCTTCCCGATGACGAGCTCACCTCAATGATCCTCCGAGGGCACGGGCGATTCATCGCTGATGAGTTGGATCTGTATGGTGAAGAAATTCAGATCGACTTTGCGAATGGAGAGATTCAGCATCTCTCGGCATTGAGTCGCATAGATAATGCAGCAATCCCGCAAAGCGCTTCTCAGCTCGGCCCAACGGGGGGGATAGAGCCCACCACGACAGGCGTGCTGGTCGGCGACGATTCTCCGAGACCTCGGGCGTATACCGAAGGGTTCTTCCTTACGGCGGACTCCCTTGAGGTACAGGCTCCTGGAGGGGTTCTCCAGACCGTCTTCGCGTTCGGCAGAGCGAGCGCGCAATCACTCGAAAGAGAAAGCGACGTGGAGCCTGGGGATGGTATGGCCAATGGAGTTCGACCGGCCCGTTCCGAAAGTCCTCTGGTCGAGGTGGACAGTCTGGGCATCGACTGGGGGATTCTAACCCACGACTGGATCGAGGGAGATAATATCGTCGCCACTCTTTCACGCGTGCCAAATCTGGCAGAGGGTGGCTTGCCCGATGAGGTTGGGGAGAGGACCGAATACGTGCTCGATCGAATTGTCGCAGTGGGCAATGCCCGGACTTTATATCGCTCGCCTCCTAACGATCAGGGCGTGGCCTTGGACAGGACCTCTCCATCGGATTGGGATCAATGGGCGATCAGCTACCTTCTGGCGGATCAAATCATTGTGAGTCTTATGGATGGCCGAGTGGAAGGGGTACAGGCCGAGGGGAATGTCTCAGGGATCCAGCTGGAACCGGATGAGCTCCCCACCCCGCCAGATGAGACGATTGACCCCCAGGCGAACCCGTGATGGGACATCCTCCTGTACCGAGTCCTGCCGCCCTGAAGGATAATGGGGATCGAGATCTGAAAAGTGAGCCGAGCGCCATCACCCTTGTAGAGGGTGACAGCTTCCTTCGGGCTGACGGACTGACCAAAAGTTATCAGGGTCGAAAGGTCGTGGACACAGTGGGACTGGATCTCGCCCAGGGTGAGATCGTGGGACTTTTGGGCCCAAACGGGGCGGGGAAGACCACGACCTTTTACATGATGGTGGGACTGATTTCTCCCAATGAAGGGAAGGTGTTTCTCGACGGAAAGGATCTGACCCGCGTTCCGATGTACAAGCGCGCACGCATGGGTGTGGGGTACCTGGCCCAGGAGCCATCGATCTTCAGGAAACTCACTGTCGAAGATAATGTTCTCGCTATTCTCGAGACACGAGACCTGCCGAAACGCCAACGAGTAGCCCGGCTTGAAGAGCTTCTGAACGAGCTGTCAATAGCCCATCTTCGTAAGAGCAAGGCTTACACCCTCTCGGGTGGGGAAAGGAGGCGTCTCGAGATTACTCGCGCGCTAGTTCAGGAGCCCAAGTTCATGCTCCTAGACGAGCCGTTTGCCGGAATCGATCCGATCGCAGTGAACGATATCCAGCAGATTATCTACTCACTGAAACACCGCAACATTGGTGTCATTATCTCCGACCACAACGTTGAGCAGACCCTCGACATCGTGGACCGAGCCTACATCATGTATGAGGGCCAGATAAGGATTGCGGGGAGTGTCTCGGAGCTGGTCTGGAATAACGAGGTGGCAGACATCTATCTGGGTCCAACTCTCACGGAGAGGATGAGGGGCCGCTACCCACGGCCTGGGGATGGGATGGTAACCGGCGTGGCACAGGACTGAGGCTCCTCGCATGAGTGGATTCTCGACTGGGCTCTTCCAGAGCGTAGAACTCCGGCAGGAGATGAAGATCAATCCTCGCCTGTATCAGGCGATGGAGTTGCTTCATATGCCGCTGCTGGATCTCCAGCAGCACCTTAAGCAAGAGATGGCGGAGAATCCCTTCCTCGAGCTCGCTGAGGCGGATGTCGAGCAGGAGGTCTCCCTTGAAGAGGAGGTCGAGTCGGAAGAAGAGGAGAAATCGGACAGCGACGAGATGGATTGGGAAGATATTCTTCTCGATGGCTTTGATGTTGGGGGTCACAGGAGCCAGCGCGAAGAAATCGAGTACCGAGAGCCAACTCAGGTTGAATCGGCAGATCTTCGGGATTATCTCCTCGAGCAACTGCACCACCTATCCATTTCAGACCGTGAGATTAGGGTTGGAGAGGAGATCGTCGAAAACATCGATGACTCCGGGCTTCTTACCTGCACCCTCAAAGAGGTGATCAGGGGGGTAAACGATTGGCTCTCAGATGTCCGACAGGTCGCCGAGAAACGAGCGGAGGCGATCGAGAATAAAGAGGAGCGGGGAGAGGAGATCTCTGAGGTTGAAGGGCTCTTTCGAGACTACACTGATCTCGAGGCGGAGGCCATGTTGCAGGTCATACAGAGCCTTGATCCTCCGGGCGTGGGCGCGCGGGACCTCCAGGAGTGTATTCTTCTCCAACTCCGGACTCGTGGGGAGGAGGACTCAGTAGGTTATACCCTGGTGAGGGACCACTTCGAGGATTTTCTGAATCACAAGTGGAACGAGATTGCCCGGACCCTGGGGATCACTGCGCGAGAAGTTCAGGATGGCGCGGATGAAGTGGCTAAGCTGGATCCGAAGCCTGGGCTAAGACATGGCCCCGATGAGGACACCTTTATCCTCCCAGATCTCATCGTCGAGAAGATCGATGGGGTATACCACGTGTTCCTGAATGACACGAGCCTGCCCAGGCTCAGACTCTCCCAAACCTACCGTCAGGTGGCACGGGACAAGGGTAAGTTTAAGGGAGAGAACAAGGAGTTTATCGTCGCGAAACTCAACTCAGCTAACTGGATGATTCAGGCCATCGAGCAGCGTCGCAAGACCATGTTGAAGGTCATGCATTTCATTGTGGATCGTCAGCGTGACTTCTTCGAAAAGGGGGTGCAGTACCTTCATCCCCTCACCCTTCGGGAGGTGGCTGACCACATCGACATGCACGAATCTACGGTCTCTAGGGTCACAAATGACAAGTACGCTCAGACCCCCAGGGGTGTGTATCCCCTGAAGTTCTTCTTCTCCATTGGGCTCTCGACAGCGTCGGGAGAGAACATCTCGGCTCGGGGTGTCAGGGATAAGATTCGGACCCTCGTTAGTCAGGAAAACCCAAGGAAGCCGCCGACAGATCAGAAGATTGTGGAGCTCCTTGATACGGATGGTGTCCAGATTGCACGGCGCACCGTTGCGAAGTACCGGGAACAGTTGGGAATCCTCCCGGCCCGGATGCGAAAGCGTGTCTAACGAGAGCCAGCGAGCCTCCGACCTCGTGGTCCCGGAACTGTATCGAAGAGACTTCGCCGTAGTGATCCCCGCGTACAACGAGTCACCCATGGTCGTGGACTTGCTGCGGGAACTCAGGGAGACCTTCGAGCGATATCACTTAGAGGGCGAGATTATCCTGGTGGACGATGGCTCCTCGGACGGTACCGGAGAACTCGCGCGACTTGAGGCAGCAGATTGGGACAGATTTCGGGTCTTGGAGCACCGGACAAACCTGGGAAAGACGGAGGCAATCCTGACCGCAGCCCGAGAGACCGACCGCTCGATCCTGGTGATCTTCGATGCGGACCTTCAGCACTCTCCGGAGGAGATCCCCCGATTCCTCTCGAAGCTTGCAGAGGGGTGGGATATCGTTTGCGGAAGAAAAGTTGGCGAATACGACAAGAAAGCTGTGTCATCGGCCTACAACAGGATGTCGCGCTACATGTTCAAGGTGCCGGTTTCCGACATGAACTCGATGAAAGGTTTTCGAGCTTCTATCCTGGAAGAGCTACGGCTCCGCCATAACTGGCATCGATTCTTCGTCGTTCTGGCTCACGCGCGGGGACACTCTGTGACCGAACTGGACATCACTCTATACCCACGTCGAGCCGGGCAATCGAAGTACTCAGGTGCATGGCGCGTGGTCGGGGGAGTCGCGGATCTGCTCTCGGTCTGGTTCTTGACCATCTTCTCGAGGAAACCACTCCTCCTCTTCGGCACCTTCGGTGTCGCTCTGGTAGGGCTAGGATTTGTGGTGGGGGTCGTATCGATCTACATGCGATTTGTGCATGGCCTAGGATTTCGGCCGCTTTTGGACCTAGTGGTTCTACTAGAGACCGTCGGGTTCACGGTCTTCGGTTTCGGGCTGCTAGCTGAAATGGTCGCGGAACTCCGAGAGGAGGTGGACGCTCTCGTGCGAAACGCACGGCGATGATGGAAGACGGGACCCTCGGACGAGTTCTAGCGGTTGTTGGGACACGGCCCGAGGCCATAAAGATGGCTCCGGTGTTAGATGCCCTGGAGGATCGGCGGAGCCGCGTAGAGACTCGGCTGGCGTTGACTGGACAGCACGACGAGTTGGTTGACGAGGCTCTGGCTACGTTCCGACTGGAACCCGATTGGGATCTCGGGATCATGAGAGAGGGACAGTCGCTCACCGAGGTAGGAAAAGAGTGCCTCGGTGCTGTCAGCCAGATTCTCGAGGAGTGGCGACCCGATATCGTTCTCGTGCAGGGGGACACGGCTTCCGTCTTCTTCGGGACGCTAGCCGCTTACCTCCACCGGATCCCAGCGGGGCATATTGAGGCGGGCCTCCGCACCGGTGATTTGCAAAGCCCCTTCCCAGAAGAAGGATTTCGTCGTCTCGCTGGGGTCCTTGTAGATCTGCACTTCGCCCCGACTCCCCACGCACGAGAGAACCTGCTGAGAGAGGGAGTTGCGGATGAGCGTATCCATGTAACGGGGAACACGGTAGTCGATGCACTCCAGGCTGTTGCCGACCAGGCGAGGGATCCCGAGTCCCCAATTCTACGAAGGCTCGTGGGCCCGGATGGGCCACCGTTCATTCTTCTCACCGCTCACCGTCGCGAGTCGTTTGGTCGTCCGCTCGAGAGGGTCTTCAACGCGGTGCTGGAGCTCCTGCGCCAGGAGGAGAAAGTCGAGATAGCCTACCCGGTACACCCCAATCCGGAGGTCATGGAACCTGCTCGGCGGATTCTCGGTGATCACCCTAGGATCCATCTTCTTTCCCCTCTGGCGTACCCGGATTTCGTTACCGCTCTTGCCGCTGCGACCTGCGTGCTTACGGATTCCGGTGGGGTCCAGGAGGAGGCACCGACCTTTGGGACGCCCGTTCTTGTCCTTCGAGAGATGAGCGAACGGCCCGAGGGGATCAAGGCCGGCGTCGCACGTCTGGTCGGCACAGACCCTGACCGAATTGTTGAGGGAGCCCGCGCGCTCATTGGGAGAGCGCCAGAGAAGCAGCGAACGCGCTCTCCGAATCCCTACGGAGACGGACGAGCGGGCCAGAGGATTGCGGCTCTAGTCGAGGCGTTTCTGAGAGCCGGCTCTCAGGCGACAAAGGTATAAGGTATGAGGATCCTCTTACATTGCATCTATTATCCACCTGAGGTTGGGGGGCTCGAAAGCCACGTCTCCGGGCTGGCTACGGGGTTGGTGAGACGAGGGCTGGAGGTCAGAGTGGTGACGTCCAGATCTCTTCCCGGCCTGCCTTGGGAGGAGGAAATCGAGGGTGTTCGTGTGAAGCGAACATGGTTGCCCTCCCGCTCCGCAATGGGTTGGGCAGCGCACGCGCTGACTTCCCTGCCGGTGACCCGCAGCTGGGGGCAATGGGCGGATCTCATCCATGCCCAGTCATTCGCTTCGGTTCTCCCGGCCGGGTGGGTGGCAAGAATGGCCGGTCGGCCCTGGATCGCATCCTTTCACACATCCCATTTTCTGGCACGAGCCCGGAGCCAGATATGGTCTCCTATCCTCGGACACCTGGTCCGCTCGCCCGATCATGCCCTGGCTGCTTCCGCAGAGATTGCAAAGGTAGCAACGAGAATAGCGAAGGGCAGGTATGTGGAAGCCGTCACAAACGGAGTCGACACCGATCGATTTCGGCGTCGGGAGTGGCAAAATCCGGAGCGGGGTACTTCCCGGACGATCCTCGTCCCCAGACGACTCTTCCGAAAGAACGGGGTGGAGTTTCTCGTCCGAGCCCTTCCGGAGATTCGCTCCGAAATTCCGGGCGTAAGGGTCTTGGTTATTGGAGACGGACCGGAGCGGCCGCGGCTGGAGGCCCTCGCGGCCAAGCTAGGTGTGGATGACTCGATCCAGTTTCTTGGTTTCAGACCTCATGGAGAGATGCCGGCCCTTCTCTCGTCGGGTGATATTGCTGTGTTCCCGTCTCTGATGGAAGCGACTTCCATAGCTGCTCTCGAGGCCATGTCCTGTGGACTTCCAGTAGTCGCAAGCTCAGTCGGCGGCCTCCCCGAAATCGTGGATTCGGAAGTTGGAGCTCTCGTCCCACCGAGAGACCCTGCGGCTCTCGCCCGTGCTGTAGTGCAGCTGTTCTCAGATGAGTGCTTCCGTGAAAAGGGTTGTCGTGCCCGCGAGCGCGTAGTTGCGCGGTGGAGCAATGAACGCCTCGTCGACCGACATCTCGAGATCTATCACGACCTTATCCAAGGTCGGGCTGTTAAGGAGCCATCAGCCGCAGGCGGAAGCTGATGGAGCTGCGCGGGCATCGGGACGTCAAGCAGCCCCTAAATCACTTCCCGGGGTGGATTGCTCCCCTTCTATTTGCCTCAGTTACCGTAGTGCTCTTCCGTGATTTCATCTTTTCGGACCGAATGCTCGTAGGCCAGGATACATTCTCCCTCGGGTACGTTGCTCGGGCTTTCTTTGCGGACGCACTTCGGACGACTGGATTTCCACTCTGGAATCCGCAGATCCTTGGAGGAACACCATTCTTAGAGTCCCTCGCGGGGGGGGACTCTCTCTATCCGCCATCCCTCCTGCTCCTGTTCCTCACAGAGACTTACCGGGCCCTGGGCTGGAAGCTCATTCTCCACGTCTTCCTTGCCGGGTGCTTCATGTACCTTTGGATCCGCGTGTTAGGAGGATCTAGGGGGGCTGCCCTGCTAAGTGGACTCATCTACCTCCTTGGTCCGTATATGGTCTCGTTGGTCTACCCGGGGCACGATGGCAAACTATTCGTTACCGCACTCACCCCACTCCTGTTCGCGACAGCGGAGTGGATGATGTCCCGGAGAGACCTTGTTCCTGCCGCAGCATTGGGTACGGTGGTGGCCCTCGTTATCCTCACGACCCACTTCCAGATGGCATATTTCCTGTTTGGAGCGGTCGGTTTGTACATGGTGTTTCGATGTGTGCAGCTCGCGAGGGGAGGAGAGGGGACTCGGGTGGCCGTGCGCCGTTTCGCGCTGTTCCTCAGCTTCAGCGTGCTTGGAGCAGGAGCCGCTGGGGTCCAGCTGATCCCTGCCGTAGGCTACGTAACAGAGTTTTCTCGACGCACCATGACGACGAATGCTTCAGAGGAGGGTGAGGCGCTCGCTTACTCCTCGTCTTGGTCGCTGCACCCCGAGGAAATTGTCAGTCTGGTGGTACCCGAATTTGTCGGTAACGACGCGGGGGGAGCGGATTGGGCTTCGGCCACGTACTGGGGGCGGAATGTCTTCAAGTCTAACCACGAGTATCTGGGGATCGTTGCGCTCCTTCTCGCCATGGTCTCCTTCATGGGAGGTGTGAGGGAGGGGCTCCGGTGGTTCTTGGTCACGCTTGGATCCGTAGCGTTGCTCTTCGCTCTTGGGGTCCATACCCCGGTCTGGAGGATCTTCTACGATCTCCTTCCGGGCATTTCCCTCTTCCGGGCTCCCTCCATGGCGATATTCCTTACGGGGTTCTCAGTCGCCACTTTGGCGGCCCTCGGGGTAGACTCCGGTGTCCGATTGATCTCCCGGGGAAACGGGCCCTCGATTGTGCGAACACTCTCCGTGCCCTTTGCTGTGCTTTCCTTAGGGTGGCTTTTAGCCCGGACAGGAGTGCTACAGAGCGTTTGGCTCAACGTGCGATCTTCGGGTCTCACAGAATCGGAAGCGGTAGCCCTCGAGACAGCGCTGCCTCACATAACACACGGGTTTCTGATCGCTACGTTCCTTGCGGGTTTGACGTGCTCCGTGTGGTGGGCAATGGGTAAAAAGGTGCTGAACGCGTCCATCGGCGTTGGCTTGTTTGCGCTTCTGATCATCGCGGATGAGAGCCGGATAGCTAACGCATTCATCCAGACGATCGAGTACGATGCTTTTTGGACGCCGGACGGAAACGCCCAATTCCTGATTGACCAAGCGGAAAGGGAAGATCCGTTCCGGGTTCTATCTATGGTGAGAGGTGGACAGGATGTAGTTCCAGGAATCCACGGACTCGATCTGGTGGCGGGACATCATCCAAATGATTTCGGTCGATATCGGGAGCTGATCGGAATGGCCGGGAGTGGATTGCCCGAAAACCTGTCCCCCCCGTTTCATCCGAACGTCATGAGAATGCTCAACGTTCGCTACATCTTGTGGCCGGATATGGAATACGGTCCCCTCGATCAGTTTGTTTCCTCAGGTCGACTAGACCCTCCGGTTAGCCAACTCCAGTTCGCTGATGGTCGGATCTTCAGCTCTGTGTATGCCTATCCCGGGCTGCCAAGAGCTCGAGTGGTCGGTGAGGCGCTCATTGTCCCTGAGGAGCGGGTGATCGAGGTCATTCTAGATGTTTCCGCCTTTGATCCAGCCACGCAGGCGGTCCTGACTGAATCTCCTCCGATCGAACTGGCTGGACCGGAGGTGGATGGTACGGTGACTTGGGTTGAGAGCACCCCCAATCGACTAGTGTTCGACGTGGAGGCGTCGGGAGCCGCACTGGTCGTGGTGTCCGATAATTGGTTTCCGGCGTGGAAGGCATTGGTCGATGGGGATGAATCGCCGGTGTTGAGGGCCGATCACACCCTCCGTGCGGTCGCGGTTCCAGCAGGCCGTCATCGAGTGGAGTTCCGATATGAATCTCAGCTGCTCAGGGGCAGCCTGGCGGCGAGCATCGCGTGCACATTGCTTCTTGCTGGTGCCGCCGGAGTGAGAACTATTAGGGCTCCACGTTGGCGGAACGAAAATTCGCCTGAGCGAAAGGCTGACAATTCATGATCTTGGGCAGGGGATCAAGGCCGTGGCTCCGACGGTTTCTCCAGATGGCCCTCACGGTGGCCGTGACCTGGCTCGTTGTGAACCGGGTTGGAGTCACGCTGGACGACGTTTTGTCAATCCAGCCAGCCGTGCCGAATCCCTCCACACTTCTTCTTACGAGTTCGGCAGTCCTTCTCCTGTCGGGTTTCATTGCGTCAGCCTGGTTGTGGGGCCACATGGTGCTAGAGCTTGGGGGTCAGGCTCTAGGACTGATTAGCGCGACGCGAATCGTATTCTCGGCAAACTTGGGACGTTACCTTCCGGGAAAACTCTGGCAGATTGCGGGACTCGCCGTCCTCTCGGGAAGGGGTGGGGTGAGTCGGACGGTGGCGGCAACAGCGGGGATCCTCGGGCAGGCTTTCGCGCTTGCTGCCGTGGGAGTGTTCGCAGCACCCGTCCTAATGGGAGCTGGCCGTAACGAACTGGAGGGCGGAGTTGCTGTGCTTGCCGCTCTCTTCCTATTCGTTGTTTTGGCCAGCATCCCAGGAGTGCTTGGCTCCTTCGTTAGTCTCGCGTTTCGGATCACCCGGATGTCTCTGGATCAGCAGCTTGAAGTAGGCTGCCTCTTCGGACTTCGGTGGCTCGGGTGGCACCTCCTCAACTGGACGATCTATGGGATCTCCTTCGGCCTCTTCGTGCATGGCTTGGGGTTCCCGGTCGGCTGGCTCACACTTGTGAGCTCGTTCGCCGCGGCCTATCTGCTGGGGTATCTAGCAGTTTTCACGCCCGCTGGGCTGGGGGTGAGAGAGGGATTCCTCATCGTGTTCCTTCGACCTGATCTCGCCGGTGCCGCGGTGGGTGTCGCCCTTCTCACGCGCCTTTGGATGACCATCGTGGAGCTTCTTCCCGCGGGAGGATTCGCTCTTTGGGAGATCGTTCGTACCCGCCAGCGGCACGAGATTGGGTCGAGATCAGGGAAGCTATGAGCGCGGGAGATCGTAGCCGGACTCTGGTCATCGTTCCGACCTTCGATGAGCGTGATAACATCCTGAAGCTCACACCGATGATTCTGGATGAGTCACCGGACCTCGATGTCCTCGTAGTTGACGACGCCTCTCCGGACGGGACCGGTCAGATAGCAGAGGAGTTAGCCGAGCGCTTTCCGGAGCGGGTACACGTGATTCATCGAGCGGGGAAGGGGGGGCTGGGACCAGCGTATCTGGAGGGGTTTCGGTGGGCTCTTGCTCGGCCTTATGAGAGGATTTGTGAGATGGACGCCGACCTGTCGCATCCCCCTTCTATGCTCCTCGATCTGATTCAGATTTCGAAAAAAGAGGGGGTCGATTTTGTAGTGGGATCTCGATATGTGGGCGGACGGCTGACCGTGGTCAATTGGCCGATCGGACGGCTCCTCATCTCGCTTTTTGGAAGTGTTTACGCCCGTATCATCACCGGTCTTCCCGCGTCCGATGCGACTGGAGGATTCAACCTCTTCAATCGAAGAGTATTGGAGGCGTTGGACCTGACTCACATAGAGTCTAATGGATATACATTCCAGATCGAGTTAAAGTTACGAGCGTGGCGGAAAGGGTTCAGATTCGTAGAGGTGCCGATCATTTTCACGGAGCGGGATTCCGGAATCTCGAAAATGTCCAAGAGGATAGTGCTCGAGGCGGTATGGAAAGTCTGGAAACTCCGGTTCCTTCATCTGTTGGGTCGGCTCTGAGGAGGAAGATGTCACTCACGGACCTGATATACCGTTGTGCGTTCTGTGGGACAGATACGATGCGAGGGAAGGGGGAAGAGGCTCACTGTCCGGGCTGTGAGCGCGTTTACCAACTGGCCAGCAGAGGCGATGGCCTTCGAGTCAGTGGGCAAGATGGGTCAGACCTTCAGATTGGGGTGGGCGCTCTTCTCGACCGGATGGCTTCCCTGGGAGAGGACGGGGCCGTCCTTGAATCCTCCGTACTTGCCAGGTTTGCATACCGTGAGCGGCCGGTATGGTATAGGGATGCCCTTATCGGTTTCTTTGAGGAGTGGGGGCCCAGTAGGCCAGGTGAGCTGAGATTGGACGATCGGACCGTTCAGTTTACTGAGCCGAGTGGAGAACTGCACCAGTGGTCCCTCCTAGATCTGAGAGCGGTCCAGACCGCGTCGGCAGCCGTTCAGATCTCCGCACTAGGCGGGGAACTCGTATCCTTCCGGATTCTCAATGGTTCCCCGCGGCGATGGGAGAAGGCCTTCAGAGCGAGGCTGCGTCGCGTTTGGCGGGACAGGGGCAAAGGAGAGATTTGCGAGTTCCAGCCTCGGATCCGGACTCGGTAGAGCCCGGTTTGAGAGAGGCGGTGACGATCTGGTATCGGGTGGGGAGGGTGCTCGTCCGCTGGGCGGTTGCAAGTATCGTTCGTTCGAAGTTTCAGGGACTAGAACACCTCCCACAGGCGGGGCCGTGCATCCTGGTTCCGAACCATCAGAGCGTGCTGGATCCACTTATCCTTCAGGGTGGTCTGCCAAGGGCGGTGGATTCCATGACGAAGAGCACCCAATTCGCGCGGGGGTTCTTCCGATGGATTCTTCCAAGATTTCATGCCTTTCCGGTCCGAAGATATCAGGTGGATCCACAGTCCGTGAGGGTACTCTTTCGGCGGCTGGAGGAGGGTAGGGTCGTCTGCGTCTACCCGGAGGGAGAAAGGAGTTGGGACGGAAGGCTGCAGCCGTTTCGTAGAGGGACCCTGCGCGTGCTTCTCAGGGCAGGTGTTCCAGTGATTCCAGTAGGAATTGATGGAACGTTCCGGGTTTGGCCTCGGTGGGCTTCACGACCACGACGAGGGTTCACCGCCTACATTCGGATCGGAGAGCCGCTTTCCTTCGGTGACCTGAGGAATCGGCAGGATCGAGAGGCGGCCCTTCCGCATATCGAACGGGTTCTGCGGGAGGCTCTTCTCGATCTGTCGGGGGAGTCAAGACGGACCAGGGAGCCTCTCCACGGACTCGATAAAGAGATCCAGGAGTCTGGCCCTGAGGCCCATTGATGGCCAGGTCGCAGGGGGACGAGCGGTCATCCGCCCGCATTGATCAGCGGTACTACGAGACGAGCGGATACTTCGAAGAAGGGGGCCGGCATCTACTCGATCCAGTCAGCCGCTTTCAGCGGTATCGGATCCGGGAGGTCTTGAAGCTCTGCGGTGACTTGAACGGAAACAGGGCGGTGGATCTGGGATGCGGTTGGGGTACAATTTCGTTCGCTCTGGCAGAGGATGCCGAAGCCGTCGTTGGCGTGGACTTCGCGGAGGCCAGCCTCCGCCTTTGCCGGTCCCGACATGATTTGGATCGGTATCCGAACCTCTCCTTCATTCAAGCGGATGCGAGCAGAACGGGGCTCCCGGCCAGTGAGTGGGATCTCGTTGTCGCCGCTGACGTAATCGAGCACCTGTACCCGACCAAGACCTTGGATGTGTACCGAGAGGCATACCGGCTTTTGCGTCCTGGTGGTCGCCTCGTAATCTGGACTCCGGCTCCCACCCACATCCTAGAGTGGCTCCGCCGACACGGAGTCCTTCGGCCGGACCCCACTCACGTGGACTACAAAACGTTGGCTCGGATACACGGTGAGGTTGAGGAATGTGGCCTTCGTGTCGTCGAGGCGCGATATGCGCCCTCACATCTTCCAGTGTTGAGCATTATCGAGCGGGTGGGACAGCGGTGGATTCGCTGGTTGCAACGGCGGATAGCAGTAGTGGTGATCAAGCCAGGTGGCTCAATTGATAGGGGGATGTGAGTCCATCGGGCTATGGTGAAGGAGGCATAGCTATACATAATATCTATTATGCGACTATGCTACGAAAAGGCTACAGGACTGGCTCAGCTCCCTTGGATTCTCAGCTCAGCCAGGCGCATCTGGTGGCGTGGGCGATTGGGATCGTCGGGCTCAAGCGCATCAAGGATAGACTGATAGGCCTGAACGGCTCCAGCTGAATCACCGCTCGCGAGGAGAGACCGAGCCTGCCCCTCTCCAGCCTCCACCCTCTGAAAGGAGAATTCTACCTGCGACAAGAGCTCTTCATAGATCTGGATTGCCTCGCCCCATCGCTCTGCCTGCTCTAGGGCGGCAGCAAGCATGAAGGTAGCATCCAACGCCAATGGCGAGCTGAAATTTGGCGCGACGGCTTCTAGGACCTCCACGGCAGCATTCGGGTCACTGACTTCTGATAGGAGATGTACCCGTGCGAGAAGAAGCCGCGCCTCGATTGCGAAAGAAGTCCCTCCGAAGCGATCAAGGTACCCCTGTACACTGGCTTCAAACGTTGCAGGATCCTGGAACCCGACGGTTTGCTGGAGTTCTTCCAGCTCGCCAGCGGCAGCATCCAATTCCTCCGAACGCTGGCTGGACCATAAGAAGGATCCAACGACGAGTGCTACGAGGACGACCCCGAACACAACCAATGTCGGTGCCCGGTGGCGTCCCCAGATCACTAGTTCCAGGATACGCGCAGTAAAGGCATCCTCGTCGGTGCTGGAAGAGGTCGATGGCCTCGTTGGTGAGGGCGGCTTGCGGGTGGCCATAGCGCTCAAGGTAATCGGGAGTTGTACTCAATCTGGATGAAAAAAGGTATGATTGAGTTCTCAGAGGGTCAACGGAGACGGTCTGGTGATGTCCTGCCCCCTACACCTACCTTTCCTTGGTTGAGTTCAGATCTTCGTTCACTTTTTGTCCCGCTCGAGGGTGACCCTCTTTGCGGTTAAGCTCTTAAGTAGAGGAGCCAAGAGTATGGAACGTTACTTCCTCATAATTGGAAGCATCTCGGCCTTCTTCGCTGTTGGTCTCGGCGCGTTCGGAGCTCATGGGCTTGAAGGCCGTCTGGAGCCATCTGATTTGCAGACGTTCGAGGTCGCAGTCAGGTACCAGATGTACCACGCACTGGCCCTTCTCTTCCTCGGGTTGCTCCTCGAACGATGGCCTGGAAGTCTAGGGATTTGGGCGGGCTGGGCCTTCGTGGCCGGAACGCTCATCTTCTCGGGGTCTCTCTACACCCTCGTACTCACAGGCGTGCGTGGGCTCGGTGTAGTTACGCCGATCGGTGGCCTTGCACTATTGGCGGGATGGGTTCTCTCCGCCGCTCACCTTGTTCGGTTGCGTTAGAAGGGTGGAGAAGCCGGCTGTTGACTGCTAACGGAGGAACTCTGCGGCAAGTCCGTGGAGCCATTCGGCGCGCTCAGGGGGTGATGATCCTCACCGGAGCTGGCGTCAGCGCTGATTCTGGAATCTCTACTTTTCGAGACTTTGGAGGACTCTGGGATCGGTATCGGCCTGAGGAACTCGCGACCCCGCAGGCTTTCCAGCGGGATCCGAAAGTGGTTTGGGAGTGGTACGATTCAAGGCGCCGAACTGTGTTGTCTTGTAGGCCAAACAGGGGCCACAAGGCTATCGCCCAGTTTCTGCTCTCGAGAGAGGACGTGACGCTAGCCACCCAGAACGTCGACGGTCTTCATCAGCGCGCGTTTGAAGAGGCGACCGATTCATTGGTCATGGCTCCCACCCCACTGGATAGAGATTTTGATCGGACCCTGGAGCTACATGGGAGCATTCTCCGCACACGATGTTCGGTGTGTGAAATGAGCCAACAGGAGTACGAATCGATTGACACGAGCGATGTCGATGCTCTTCCCCACTGTTTGGATTGTGGAGCGATGATGCGTCCCGATGTCGTTTGGTTTGGCGAATCGCTCGATGGGAGCGTCTTAGAGCTAGCCCTTGAGGCTGCACGGGTCGCCGAGGTATGCATCGTTGTGGGAACAAGTGCGGTAGTGCAACCGGCCGCCAGCATCCCCCTTGCGACTCAAGAGTCCGGTGGGATAATGATTGAAGTGAATCCAGAGCATACCCCACTTACCTCACTTAGCCAATGGAGTTTACAAGGGTCTAGCACAGAGGTTCTTCCCCAGATTCTAGGGCTTTAGATGAATCGGTTTTGTTTGATGTATCATATGTTCGATCATTATGGAGACAATATCTCGGGATGATGCTCCCGGTCATTCGTAGAGAAAATGACTCACATCATTATGCAGGGTGCAATGCTCGAGGAGGTCCTGGCAACAAGTTGCACTCCCATCTACGACGAAGAATGGGGTCAGCTAGAGTTATGGACAGTGCCTGATCTATTTCCGATCATTTACGAGGAGTTCGGGGGAGAGCTAATGATGATTTGATTGGCGGACCGAACAAGGTCTACGGTCGAAAAACAACGGGCCGTCCCGAAGAATCGGAACGGCCCGCAGGCTTAACGCTGGTTCGGTCGCAACCTACGCCACGGTAACGTTCTCCGCGGCGGGGCCTTTCGCACCTTCTACGATGTCAAACTCCACCTGAGAACCCTCGTTCAGACTCCTGAAGCCCTCCACCTGAATTGCGCTGTGGTGCACGAAGCAATCCTTGCTGCCGTCTTCCGGGGTGATGAATCCAAATCCCTTCTGATCGTTGAACCACTTTACTGTTCCCTTGGTACGCATCTATCGCGCTCCTTGGTTTCTTCGAGTCGGAGTTACGATGACACGTACTTGCCGACTACTTGACTGACGCGGAACCCCCGCGCGGTGCGTGACCATTATGGTCACAAAAAAAAGCGGCCTCCGTGAACAGGACGACCGCCCTCATCAAAATCAAAGACTTTGTACCCTCTTCACTTTCATTACTGGCCAAAAAATGGAGAAGCCCAGCGATGCTGTCAACAGGCAAGCAGGTTGTGTGGTGTCATGAAGACATGTGTAGCTGAAGCGATTACTACGACAACACATATCCTATTTTAGACTCCGACTGCGTTTGAAAACCTTACTATCACCAATAAGGACCAATCTCTTTTCCATAGCTTGCGACCTGATTGATCTAACAGTCTATTGGGGTTGAGCATACGGCCCGTTCGCCACCCTATCCTTAGGTAGGTTGCCCCTGAAGTTCAACTGGCTGTTTTCGTAGTAGGATTCAATTGTTGAAAGCCCCCTTCCCCACCAAATGCCTTTTCGAAAACGCTTCTAAAACGACTAGGACAACTAGTAGTCCTACGTCATATGGTTCATCAGGTTTAATATCCTAAAATTGGGATTCGTGATCGGAAGACCTACGAATCAAGCGAGCCCACACGGATTTCGAGCAAAGAGATCCCAAGATGTTGTAACCACTACCGCCCAGACATTACCCCACTCCGCAGACTAGCCGACATTGTGGACTCATACTGCTCATGCGCATTACGTTCGGATCCTACCAGCTAGGTGAGTAACTGCGGGTGATAGCATCGGCCGGGGGACGTTGCGCCTATGTTGTTACCGACCTAGGATTCACGATCCCATCGCACTGCAAATCTATAGGGGTTAATACTCTAGCCTATCAAGTCAAGGAAAGAGGAATAGTGAAAATCATGAAAGCTGAGATTCGACCCTTCCGAACGCAGACTCTCGTGTTTCGCCTCGGCCTGGCCTGCACAGTCTTCTTGGCGATGGCCTCCACCGCCCTGGCTCAGCGCTTGCCAGGCACG
>Ga0310121_10000575_pt1 | contig 40002 bp, 28 predicted proteins | sample CB27_Tmax_986_MG_FD_203504 | JGI IMG/M metagenome (GOLD analysis project Ga0310121, IMG submission 203504) | Marine microbial communities from Western Arctic Ocean, Canada - CB27_Tmax_986 | ecosystem: Environmental > Aquatic > Marine > Oceanic | place: Canada: Western Arctic Ocean | collected...
ATCAAACGGTCCAAATGTCGCAGTGGCCATCCTTGGCGCTCCTATTAAAGGGTATGATGTCATCACGGACTGAGAGAATAACAAATCAGACCCGAGAAGTCGTCACTAATTTCACGAACGGTCCTTAGCGTGTATTTTGGATACATCCCATGATTCGACCGACAACAGCCTTGGCTATCCTGGCAATCGTTTCAATATTTGCTGGCCGCGCGCCGACGGAAGCCGCCGACCTGACGCCTGTGCAACTGAAGTGCGAGTATGCTGCCAACCCCTTGGGCGTGGACGTGGCTCGGCCGCGGTTCAGCTGGGTGCTCAAGTCGCCCCGGCGCGGGCAGGTCCAAACCGCTTATCAAATCCTGGTGGCCAGCAGCCAGCAGAAACTTCAGGCCGACGCCGGCGACAAGTGGGACAGCGGGCAGGAAAACAGTGACCGTTCGGTCAAGATCGCTTACCAAGGCAAGGTGCTGGCCAGTGGCGAGCGGTGTTGGTGGAAGATCCGTGCGTGGGACAAGAGTGGAAGCCCGAGTGAGTACAGCGCGCCAGCCACCTTCGAAATGAGCCTGCTGCACAGAGGCGACTGGAAGGGGAAGTGGATTGCGATGGGGGATATCGACGGCGACGTCGGCGACGCCCCTGAGGGACAGACGGAGATCGCCATCCGAGCGAATACGTCACCGGCTCCAATGTTCCGCAAGGAGTTTGAGATCGACGGGCGGATCGGACAAGCCAGGGTGTACGTGTCGGGCCTCGGATATTGCGAGTTGTACGTCAACGGCCAGCGGCTGGGCGACCGTGTGCTCGATCCGGCCACAAGCAACTACCACAACGACCAGCCGTATGAAATGTCCTCCCGCGTGTTGTACGTCACCTACGACGTGACGCAGTACCTTAAACCGGGTCGGAATGCCCTGGGTATTCAACTTGGCAAGGGCTGGTTTAGCGGGGTCACGACGCCGGAAGGAATACTCAATGACAATCGGCAGCCGTATGGTGACCGCCCCATGCTCCTGCTGCAACTCAACATCGCATTGGCCGACGGCCAGCAGATCAGCGTGGTAACCGACTCGACGTGGAAGACGTCTGGCGGGCCGTTGCTTGACAACGACATTTGGCGAGGGGAATCGTACGACGCGCGGCTGGAAATGCCGGGCTGGGCCTCGCCCGGGTTCAACGACTCGGCCTGGCAAGCGGTCGTCCTGCCGGAGCCATCCAGCGGCGTGCGTGCCGCTGCTGTCGAAGCCGCTGTGGTGGAAACCGGCGCCGGAGGCGCCGCCACTGCACCCAACGGTGTGCTCGTCTCTCAATTCATTCCGCCGGCCAGGGTGGTCAAGACATTCCGACCGGTGAAGATCCTCAATCCGGCAAAAGGCGTTTACGTGTTTGATTTTGGACAAAACATGACCGGCTGGACGAGACTTCGTGTCCGAGGACCCCGCAGCACGAAAGTGGCGATCCGACACTCGCCTACCATCTACGACGACGGCCACCTGGACATGCGCCCGGTAGAAAGAACGACCGACTGCCGGCAAATTCCCGACGCCAAGGTATGTTGGGCAGCGCAGACGGAGACCTACATCCTCAAGGGCGACGGTCTGGAGCAATGGGAACCAAGATTCACTGTACAAGGTTTCCGCTACGCCGAGGTGACCGGGTTTCCCGGCGAGCCCACCGAGGAAAACCTGGTAGCCTGTTTTGTACATACCGATGTTGACCTGGCCGGCGATTTCGCATGCAGCAACCAGTTGATCAATCAGATCCACCACAATGCGCGCATGACATTCCTGGGCAGCCTGCAGGGGATTCCCCAGGACGCGGCCGATCGGGGTGAACGCGTGGCCTATCTGGGCGACACGGGCTGCGTTTGGGAAGACTATATCTACAACATCGACATGTCCGCCTTTACCGCCAAGTGGCTGTGGGACATTCGCGACACGCAGCGGCCCACGGGTGAGCTGTCCGCCACCGCGCCGAGAAGAGCGCGAATGGGACGCGAGGGTCCGAGCTACTCGCCATGGCCTGCCTTTATTAGCACCTATACGTTGTTGACCTGGTACGCCTACCAGTACTACGAAGATACGCGGGTGATCGAGCATCACTATGATGCACTGCAGAAGATGCTGCAGTACAAGTCGCGGCATGCCCCGGACCATATTCTCACGCATGGACTTGGTGACCACATGGAGGCGGGCGGCAATCTGGGTGGATCCAGTTGGGCGCCCCGACGAACCTCACCTTTGATCACGTCCACCGCCTATTATTACTACGACAGCTGGCTGCTGGCCCGGATGGCGGAGGTCTTGGGTCGAGATGACGACGCCCGGCGCTACGACCGGTTGGCTGATGAGATCAAGCAGACGTTTAACCAGAGATTCTTTGACGAGTCGGCCGGCTATTATGGAACGGGATCGCAAACGGCCAACGCGCTGGCGTTGCATATGGGCATGGTTTCCGACTCCAGGAGTCCTTCCGTCGTTAAGCACCTGGCGCACGACATCACTGTCAACCACAACGGCCACCTCTCAACCGGCATGATGGGCACGAACGCCCTGGAGCAGGCGTTGGCCGATCATGGCCTGGCCGAGTTGATGTACGGGATTGCCACCCAGACCACGCCTCCCAGCTGGGGTTACCAGGTCCAGCAGGGGGCAACCACGATTTTTGAGACTTGGGACGGCGCTCCGGACCATTGCATGAGCATGAAGATGCTCGCCAGCACCGAGAAGTTCTTTTACAAGGATCTAGGCGGAATCGCGCCTGCCGCCCCCGGATTTCGCCGCATCCAAATTAAGCCGAGGGTCGTGGGCGATCTGACGTGGGTGAAAGCTTCGTATCATTCGGTACGCGGCCCGATCGCCGTACATTGGCGCAAGGGTGACCACTCGCTGGTCATGGAAGTGACCATTCCCACCAATACCACAGCCGTGGTGAGTATCCCGACCCTGGGTTTAGAAAACGTCGCCGTCACCGAGGGGACGCTGCCGGTGTGGCAAAACGGTTCGTTTGTCAACCGAGTCGCCGGGATTACCGGCGGCAGTCGAAATAGTGATTATCTTTTTTTCGACGTGGGCTCAGGAGACTACAACTTTCGCCTGATCGGCGAACAGTAGACAAGGTGCCCGTTCACGGCCGCTGAGTAACTTCGCGGAATGGTTTTCGGGACCGGTACAGTTCGAGACGTTGCCGCAGAACTTCCGATCGAGGCTCCGGCGCCAGTTGGACGGCTTTCTCCTGCCAACGCACAGCCTCATCAAAACTTCCCAACTCCGCATGCGCCGCGGCAAGTATGTCCAGCATTGCAGAATTTCTATGGCCCGTCGCGCTCGACATGCGCTGGGCCAGATCAACCGCCTGTTGTCCATCACGAACTTGGGCGTCGGGACACGTCGCCAAGAGCCACGCGATCCGGCTGCGCGCCGGAATGTAGTCTGGCTTGAGCCGCAGCGCCTCCTGGTAACGCGCAATGGCTTCGTGGAAGCGCCCTAGGCTCTGCAAGCAGGCGCCGAGGTTGACGTGGGCCTCGGCAAGAGCCGGCTTGACACGCAGCGCTTCCTGGTGATGCGCGATAGCCTCCTCGAATCGCCCTAGGCTCTGCAGGCAGCTGCCCAGGTTGACGTGGGCCTCGGCGAAATCTGGCTTGAGTCGCAGCGCCTCGTTGTAGTGCGTGACGGCCTCCTCGTAATGCCCCACGCTCTGCAGGGCCGCGCCCAGGTTGGCGTGGGCGACGACATAGTCTGGCTTGAGCCGCAGCGCCTCCTTGTAGTGCGCGACCGCCTCCTCGAAACGCCCCAGGTGCCGGAGGCCTTTGCCGCAGTTGTTATGGGCCTCGGCGAAGTCTGGCTTTAACCGCAGTGCCTCTTGGTAATGCGCGACCGCTTCCTCAAAACGCCCCAGACGCCGAAGGCCATTCCCGCATTCGTTGTGGGCCCGGGCGAAATCTGGCTTGAGCCGCAGCGCCTCCTTGAAATGCTTGACGGCCTCCTCAAAACGCCTCAGGCTTTGCTGGGCCACGCCCAGGTTGAAGTGCGCGTCGGTATAATCTGGCTTGAGCTGCAGTGCCTCCTGGTAATGCGCGACGGCCTCCGCGAAGCGCCCCAAACTTTGCAGGGCCGCGCCCAGGTTGAAATGCGCAGTGGCATATTCCGGTTTGAGTCGCAGTGCCTCCTTGTAATGCGTGACGGCCTCCTCAAAACGCCTCAGGCTTTGCAGGGCCACGCCCAGGTTGAAGTGCGCGTCGGTATAATCTGGCTTGAGCCGCAGTGCCTCCTGGTAATGCGTGATGGCTTCCTCGAAGCGACCGAGTTCCTGCAAGGAGTTGCCGAGGACGTTGCGGGACACCGCATTAGCAGGGTCGATCGCTACCAATCGCTCGCACAATTCGACGGCTTCGTCAAATTTGCCGGTCTCCTTCAGGAGTTTCCCCAGGTTGTGCATGGCCGCGCTATAGTCGGGCGAGGCTGCCAACGCCTGGCGGTACTTTTCGATGGCCGCCTCCTTCTGGCCTTGCTGCGCGAGGACCACACCCTGGTTGTACAACCACGCGGCGTTCTCGGTCACAGGCCGTTGGCGCCGGACTGCTAGAAGGCGGTCGAAAAGCGCCCTCTGGGCGACCGGCTCGTTGCCAAGCCAACTTGCCCCCTCCATGGCCTTCCAAACGTTCCAGGCGATGAGTTCGTGTCCTTCACGCGTCGGGTGGACGTAGTCCTCGATGAGGTTGAAGCCGACCAGACCATGCTCACTCCGCTGCTCAAAGATCCGGTCGACGTCCACTAGCAACGCCCCGTGCTGAACCGGCACGTCCCGGATCGCCTCATTGATTCCCGAGACGCGGCGAGTCGGCGATGCGTCCGCATCGGACGCTCGCTGATACGCAGAGCGAGAGTCGTCCCATCGCTCCATACGCTCATACGATTGGGCGAGCAAGAATTGTGTTTCGGCGTGGCCTGCGGCCAAGTGCGCGGCGTGCTCCAGGCTCACAATTGCCGCGGCGTAATCGCCCCTGTTGAGCTGTCGTTTGCCAGCGGCAAACGCCTCGGACCGCTGCCGCTCAGCATCGACACCGAGACGCATATCGATCGTCGAGGCGTTAGGACGCCAATCGCGCAGGTTACAAGGCACGGTCGCCAGCACGACCTTGACACCAGCTGCCTGCGCGCGTCGGACAAGACGCTCCAACCGCCAGCGGTACTCCGCGACGATAGCTTCCTTGTCTTGCCGAGAATAGACATGCGACTCTTCCCGACGCACGCGGGCGTCAAATTGCTCGCTCGTGGAAGGTGTGTCACGACGCAAGTCCTCTGCGCCGGATCGCATGGCGGAATAGAGACGTGTATGTGCCAGCAAATATTCCAAACGTGTGCGGGCGGCGCTCCGGTGCTTGAGGGCCTCAAAAAACGCAGGCTCGATGAATTCATTGTGCCCGCTGTAGACGAGAAATACGTCCGGCTCGTACGCTAGCAGTTCATCAGCGACAATGTTCAGCCGGTGCATCGCGTAAGAAACGCCGCTGACATTGACCGTTTCGACGTGCAACTCGGGATGACTCGCCGCCAGCGCATCTCCGAGGATGGCTGTAAAAGCAATCTCCGCACCCCAAGGAAAACCATACGAACTGGATCCTCCCAGGCAGAATATCCGTAAACCGTTGGCGGGCTTGTTTGCCAGAAACGACTGGTCGTTGAAGGTGGGCAGACTGCCGGGCCGCGTCCGATAGACTTCGCCGTCCCGAACGAAGACGGTCACCAGGCCGGAGAATCCACGAAAAGGGTCTTCTCTTTCGATGAGCGTCGGCATGCCCATCGCCGAAAGTGTGAGTTCCACTACCGCAAAAAACGCAACGCAGACAACCGTCGCAAACAGCAACTTTTTCCACAGCGAGATTCGCCGGCGTTGCGGGGCGGGGGAGTCAGGCTTCGACCGGTTTCTCGACATCGATTCAGCCAGCTGTGACAAGTTCGATCGGCCGGCAAAAAATCTGATACTGATTGGCCGCGCCCGTACAACCCCCTGAAGGTATCATCCAACAAAACGATCACAACCCCTTACACGCCAGCCAAACGGGAATGTTCCGTCTGGAATCTGTTTTGAACTCTGCGGTCTGCACGAAGCGACCATCAAGGACCAATTGAAAAACTTCGCGATGGCCCTGGGCCGAGCCGGTGGGCTCAAAGGCATCCAACCGCGCACACCACAGTCCTGGTTGGAAGCCTTCCAACAACTGGAGCACTTTATCGAGCTCTCGTCTCCCAGTTGGAAAAAGAAGAAACGAGTAGTTTTCCTGGACGAACTCCCCTGGCTGGACACGCCACGTTCGCGATTCATGGCCGCCTTCGAACAATTCTGGAATGCCTGGGCCAGCAAACGCCGGGACATCATACTGGTCGTTTGCGGATCGGCGGCGTCGTGGATGATCCGCGAAGTCGTGCAGGCGCGCGGCGGCCTGCACAATCGAGTGACTCGGCGGCTGCGATTGCTTCCCTTCACCTTACGCGAGACGGAAGCGTTTCTAAACAGCCGATCCGTCAAACTCACACGGTATCAAATCATCGAGCTCTACATGGCGACAGGTGGCGTTCCTTATTATCTGAAAGAGGCCGAGTCCGGAAAGTCGTCCGCCCAGATCGTCGACGCCCTCTGTTTTTCACCACAGGGTCTGCTGCGTGACGAGTTCGAGAAGCTCTACGCTTCACTCTTTAGGCATTGGAAACAAAATCTGTCAATTATTAAAGCGATGGCGAAAAAGCTAAGCGGGCAAACTCGTAACGAAATCCTGAATGCGGCACGATTTGCATCCGGAGGCACTGTGAGCAAACGCTTCGGAGAACTGGAAGAATCCGGCTTCATCATGCGAACCGTTCCTTTCGGCGGCAAGGAAAACGACGCCCTGTTTCGGGTTGCAGACGAGTTTTCGCTGTTCCATTTGAAATGGATGACTTCGTCGCGGCATCGCAATGCCAAGCCCGGTCACTGGCAATCGGTGCATGGCTCGCCAAGTTGGAGAGCTTGGAGCGGATACGCGTTTGAAGGTATTTGCCTCAAGCACATCGAGGAAATTCGACACGCTCTGAGGATCGGGGGAGTTCAGACCGAGGAATCCTCATGGCGATTTGTCCCCCCAAAAGGACAACGCGAAAAGGGGGCGCAGATCGACCTCGTGATTGATCGCGAGGATGCCTGCATCAATCTGTGCGAGATGAAGTACTCGGACAAACCGTTTACGATCGACAAACGTTTTGCCAACGATCTTGTACGCAAGCGGTCAGTGTTCCAACGGCAAACGAACACACGAAGGACGCTGTTTCTCACGATGTTATCACCCGACGGTCTAGAACCGAACGAGTATGCCACTGAGTTGATTGCGGCGGAGTTAGATCTTGAAAGTCTATTCAGACCGCGGCCTATGTGAAATTGCCCGATTCATTCCACGGCAGGACTGACGACCCCGTTCGCCTACGGCGGCTCAAACCGGCAGCAGTTCATATCCCTGGCGACGTTCGTAGTCCAGCCACTCGTTTGCTTCGTCGTCATCGACAAACCGCCAGGATTGTGGATCCCACGTCAATTCGCGCCGATAGCGGTAGGCAAGATTGAGAAGGTGGCAGACCGCCACACTGCGGGCACCGATTTCGACGTCGCAGATCGGCTTCGAACGGTCGCGGACCCAACTGACAAAGTTTCCCAAATGATTTGGCCAACGAGGCAACTTTTCGTCACTCTCTTCCATCGGCTTATCGAACAGGTTACCAGGCACGCCATCAATCCGCCCGCGTTCGACAGCGACAATGCCGTCGCGCACGACGAAGGTGGTTCCGTCGGGTCCGCCGTGGAGCAGCTTTACACCGTTCTCGTACACCACCATGGCGCCGTAGTCTGCATTGGGATCGATTGCCCGGTTCGCGACGCATGCCGGCCCAGTGGGAGCGAAGCTGTCACCAGGTGCCATCTGAGTCGTAAATAAAACGGTCGTTTTCCTTACGCGGTGGGTTTTACCGGCTCCGCGACGTGTCTCTTGAAGTTAGGCGGTAAAGGAACTCGTCGGGAAATCAAAGTAAGGCGACTCGGCGTCCGCACGGGTTTCCTTACGCAGGAGGGATTGGACGGCTATATCTCGGGGAATTTCAGACAATCATCCCCAACGTGCGTCGGCGTTTCACGCCGACGCAGTTAGCCCCAGTCCCGTTCGAGACTCAGGGCGCTGTGTCCGTAGGCAGATAGGACATCCGCCGAAGACGCATGGCACGCCCTCCGGTGTCACGAACTTACGGACAACAAGGGCTTCCCCGACCAGACTCTGGCTGTCGTCAGAATGACGACACTTCCGCAGAGGTGGCTATCACCTCTGCGAGTTGGCATCGCACGGAGATCGCGTCGGTTTGTCCAACCTCTGCGACATAATCGGAGTCGAAACTGAACGAGGTCGACCTCACCGCCGCACGTAACCGCTGTCGCAATAACCTCCGCGGACGATTTCCCCACCGCAAAAAAACGCAGGTTGCTAACCCGTAGTGGAGTGCAAGCGGGCGTGCTCTCAGCCATGGCGATCAGTCATCGGGAAACCGGCCCAGAGTGACATTCAGAGCTCTTGTCAAAGCGCCAAGAGAAAATTGGCAATAACCTCTGTGCGGCGCCCATTTCGACACACGGGCCGAACCCGCCCGGTGAAGGTTTGTGCGCGCAAGCCATGGGCTGTTCGATGCGTCGGTGGGGGCGACGAATGGCACTAGCTTAAGCGAACGGCACTTCTTCCCGCTGGGCGGCTTCCCGGCGACATGCCCGACTTTCGTAACCAGACCCTGCAAGTTCAACCACAAGTATTGCCTCACTGACAGACTTGACGCATCCCGCAAATTCAGAAGCGTACTTGACCCCTTAAGCTAGTGCCATTCGTGGGGGCGACCTGAGCGTCGAATTGCAAATCGTTTGCCTGCGTCGGTCAACATCACCGAAGCACGTAACGGCATCTTGCCACAGTACCGGGGCGTGCGTTTCCGAAGGCACGCTGCGAACTGCCGTTTCTACCGTCGGTCGTGCACACCGACCGCAGTTGGCGAACTACTGTTTGCTACGGCGGGCGACCTCCCCTCCGCACGAACGAAGCCAGGCCACTGAACGGCGGCAGTGGACCGCCGCCGTGCTTTGCGACGCAAGAAAGGCGCTCGTCTGCCGGTCCAAAGTAGTATTCAGAAACGTGAACATTGCGCCAAGGGAAAAGCAGGTGACGACCGACTAGATGCGTTCCTTTCGGCGCACGGGTCGAGCAAACCTCCGCAGTTTCGTGCGCCGAAATCGGGACCTCGGTCCGCTTGCCGCATCGGGGGGATCGGCGGCAGTTCGAGCTGCCACTTACAACAGTGGACGTTTTTCCCCGCCGCAGTTGAGCATTTGCCGTTTCCTGCGTTGGCGTGTGCGCCTTGTGTACGCCTTCGACGCGCGTGTTCATCATCAGCCGTGTCCAGAGTACGACTTCTCTGCGACGCCCGTTTCGGCGAACAGCCGGGCAACGCAGATTCCGTGTTTGACGCGAATGGGACTGGCGAAGCTATATCGTTGATCGGACGACTTAATGTGGTCAACGTCGTCTTCGGAAAAGTAAACGAGATGGATATCACCTTGGTCCTGCCACATCCACGCATGCACTTCGGGCCCTCTTCTCAATCCGCTAGAGCCGCATGACTCGCCACACCAGGAATTGCGACAGGCGATGAAGTGCCGCCCCTCGTTGGGGTAATTTCTCGTCAAGCAGCCCATGGCTGCATTATCGGTTCACGACGAAGTAAACGTGCATCAAGACTCCGCAGGAACGGCATGCCCCGCACAAGCGCTTGAAGCGATTCAACTGGGGTGTCTCCACTTGTAGTGCTGATCCGCACTGTCGCTACTTTGCGCAGGGATCACCCGGGAAAAACCCGCCGATAGAACTGATCGAATTGTGGAAAAATGCAATGGTTAAAAGAGGTTGGAGGTGTGCGCAATTGTAGCAGACCAGAGCGTGTCTGCCTGCGCGCCCAGCAAAACGGTTAATCGAGTAAGGAGATAGCGAATTCTTGAGGTCGCTCGTAGCGTAATTCGATCGATGCACTTTCGTGTAGCAGAGCTCGCGGCTGCAACGCGAAGCATCGTATGTCCAGTGGCAGGCAACTGCAGTTCGCCGGCCGCCATTGATGCTGCGCAACTTGAGAGTCGGGTGCTGTTCAGCGCCTCACCTTTGGCGATGCTAGTCCAGGAGGTTCCGGACGTCAGCGATGCTGGAATGCAAATTGCGGAAGTCGGAGACGATGTATCCAGTGCGTTCGACTCTGCGCTCAGTTCAGGACTATTTGATGTCGAGGCGCTGGACGAATCCACTGCTCCAATGGTCTTCATCCCATTTGAGATGGACATGTCCAGCGGTCGAGAGACGTCAGTTGAACTGGTCTTTATTGATGCCAATGCCGGAGACGTCAATCAGCTGGTCAACGATCTGCTGGAACAGCAAGGCAATGAACGTTCGTTCGAGATTTGCCTTTTGGATGGCAATGGGAACGGGATCGAGCAGATTAGCGAAGTTCTTGCTGGGCGTTCAGGAATCGACGCAATCCATCTCGTGTCGCATGGGACTGAGGGAAAGGTCAAGCTGGGCGACACATGGTTATCGAACAACAATATCGATAGCTACGCGGGCGAGATAGCGGGCTGGAGCAACGCGCTTGGTGATGGCCGGACTTATTGATCTATGGCTGCGATTTGGCCGCAAGCGAAGATGGTCGCACTCTGACTGAGGCTCTTGGCGCGCTATGCGACTGCGACGTGGCGGCCAGTATTGACGACACCGGCCACGCACAACTCGGCGGCGATTGGGAACTGGACGACCCACCCACCGCGGTCAATGATGCCTATAGCGTTGACGAGGACGCCACCCTGACGGTGGACTGGTGGGACACCGACTGGACGAGACGCCAGGAGCTCACCTTCGACAACTCGGGCCAGACCGAAACCCTCAGCGACTTCGCGGTGCTCGTCTATCTGCGCCGGGAGATCATCTTCGTCGATACCAAGGTCGACGACTACCAAGCCCTGCTCAGCGACATCAATCCCCACGCCGAGGTCGTCCTGCTGGACGCCAGCCGCGACGGGGTCCAGCAAATCGCCGAGGCGCTCGCGGGGCGCGAGGACTTCGATGCCATCCACATCGTCTCCCACGGCGATCAAGCAGAGCTCCAGCTCGGCATCACCCGTCTCACCCTCGACTCCATGCTCGCAGGGCATGCAGACGACCTCGTAATCATTGGCCAGGCGCTCAGTGAGGACGCAGACATCCTCGTCTACGGCTGCAACTTCGGAGAGGGAGCCCTGGGCCAGGCGGCGGCGGCAAGGCTCGCCGAGCTGACCGGCGCGGATGTGGCCGCCAGCACCGACGATACAGGCCATGCCATCTTTGGCGCCGATTGGGATTTGGAGTACTCGACGGGCAGCATTGAAACGAGCATTGCATTCAGTCTTGATATGCAACAGAACTGGGGACATCTCTTGAACGTCGCTGTCGATGCAACAACGACCGGCACCAGCGGCGGCGGTGACTTCTCCATCTCGCACACGACTTCCGGAACCGATCGGTTGATGCTCGTCGGTGTGTCGATCAACGAGGCTTCCAACGAGAACGTCACGTCAATTACCTATAACGGTGACAGCCTCACTCCCGTTGGCATTAGGGAAGATGGTGACGCGGTAGTCGAAATCTGGTCGCTCGTTGCCCCAGACGTGGGTACCTACAACGTTAACGTCACGCTCAGCGGGACCACTGACGGAAACACTGCTGGTGTGACGACCTTCACGGGAGTCGACCAAACCACGCCGTTAGGTGCGTTCGCGTCTGGATCCGGCGTGGGCGGCAGCGGCTCGGCCACGGTCAACTCGGCAGGTGGTGAGCTGGTCTTTGCCACGATTGCCGTCGACGATGCCACTGATTACGACCTCGTGCCTGGTGGCACGCAAACCGAGCGCTGGGACCTAATCGGCGGTCCGGATATCAACGGCGGTGGCATGACGGAGTCGGGCGCGGCTTCCGTGGTCATGGACTGGACCTGGAGTGGCAGCGACAACTGGGCCGTTGGTGGCGTGTCCATCAAGCCGCTTAGCTCACCCGCCATCACCGCCCGCGAGACGGTCGACGCCGACGGCAACGGCCAGATCGACCAGATCAAGATCACCACGGACCAGAACCTGGACGATGACTTCGCCAGCCTGACCATCACGGTGTCGGGCTACACCGTGACCGGCTATTCGACCGACACCGCCAACGACGCCATCTTCTACGTCGACCTGACCGAAAGCGGCAGCCCGGACACCGACGCCACTCCGGACGTGACTGTCACCGCCAACACCACCTTGAGCGAGTTCGGAGGCAGCAATAACATCGCTACCGACGCGACGAACTGGTGGGACACCGACTGGCTGAACCGCCGAGAGATCACCTTTGACAACCAGGCCAGCGCCCAGGACCTGGACGACTTCCCGCTCCTGGTCAAGCTCACGTCGTCCGAGATCGACTACGCCAAGGTCCAGGATGCCGGCGAGGATCTGCGCTTCTACGACGAGGATACCAGCCAGCTGCTCAAGTACGAGATCGAGGAATGGAACGAAGGCGCACGTCATACGTCTGGGTGAAGGTGCCCCGGATCGATGCGGGCGTCGCCACCGATTCCATCATGATGTACTACAACAACACGGCGGCCTCGGATGCGCAGGACGCCGCCAATGTTTGGGATGCAAACCACAAGGCCGTGTGGCATTTGCACGATGACTTCGTAGATGCCACCAGCAATCCAAACGACGCCACGAACTTCGGCTCCACAGACATTGCCGGGAACATTGGCGATGGCCAGGATTTCGATGGGACCAATGATTATGTGGACGTTCCTGATTCAGCAAGCTTAGATGTGGGCCCCGATTTTACGGTTGATTTGTGGTTCAGCCCGTCAGCAAACTTCGATGCAAACTCTGATTACTTGCAGGGCCTTTTGGACAAAGGAAGTTATCAGCTGTTTTTGGATAAAAGCGACGGAAAGTTGAAGGCTGAAGTAAACGATGGGTCAACCACCTGGTCCACCAGTTATAACAGTTCATACGATAAGATTTTCGATTTAGCGGTCTACGATGGGAAGTTGTACGTTGGCCAGGGAGGCGATGCTGCCCGAGGTAAGTGGCCTGGAGATCCTGGCGGCAATGCGAGCTGATGAGCAGATGTGCCACATACCGGTTATCGTGCTCACTGCCTGCACCGGAGCCGAGACGAAGCTGCAAGCGTTGCGGTTGGGACCGTCTGATTTTCTTGCGAAGCCAGTCGACGCAAGTGAGCTGTTACTTCGTTTACGGAATGTATTGGCGGTGAAGGCCTACCAGGATCACCTTGCCGATCACTCCGCCGAACTCGAACGTATGGTCGATAAGCGCACGGAGGAACTTGTTGCCTCGCGGCAACGGATTATCCATTGCCTCGCGAGAGCCGCAGAATTTCGCGACGACGACACCGGCCACCACGTCACGCGCGTCGGACAATACGCAGCGGTGATTGCCGATGAGCTTGGCTTTGATCACCGAGCGGTAGAGCTCATCGAGCAGGCAGCAAAGTTACACGACATTGGCAAGATTGGTGTTCCCGACTCGGTGCTACTGAAGGAAGGGAAACTGGAGGCCGAGGAGTTCGACCTCATCAAGCGTCACTGCAGTTTCGGCAACAGCATCATCAACCCCAAGTCAAAAGGAAATGTTCAGGCATATCAGAAGCACACCGAGATTGGGGCAACATTGCTGGAAGTCGATGGATATCCGGTCATGGAGCTGGCCGCAATCATCGCCCAATCGCACCATGAGAAATGGGATGGCAGCGGATACCCGCTCGGGCTTCAAGGCGAAGGTATCCCTATCGAAGGACGTATTACAGCAGTGGCGGATGTGTTTGACGCGCTCAGTAGCAAGCGCCCGTACAAGCCGGCGTTCTCACGCGAGAAGTGTTTCGGAATTCTGGAAGAAGGTCGCGGTACGCATTTCGATCCGAGAGTGTTAGACGCCTTCTTTGCTCGTAGCGACGAGATTGTTGGCATCCAGATCCGTTACGCGGAACATTGACAAGGTGCACTGGTGTTCTTTCGACGCTTATTAAATCGCGCAAGATTTGCTGCTGCCGAAGCTATGGAGGCAACACGACGGTGTGTTGTGCCAGAGCCCAGCAATAGACAGCAGATCGACGCCAGGATGCTAGAAAGCCGCGTGCTTTTCAGTGCATCGACGATGGCTGCTGCGCTAGTTGAGAGCATCGAACTAACAGCGGATTCGGTTGATGCAGATTCTCACTTCGAGCAACTCTTCCCAGAGGGCCAAGCTGATGCATTCAGCCTTTTCGATATGGCTGATGGCTCAGACGTGGCGTCGGAAGACGCTTTGCGGATGTTTCCTGATTTTCTAGTCAGCGACGAAGGCTCGGCTCTTGATGAGCAAACCCAGTGTCACGAGTTGGTGTTTGTCGATACCGCTGCAGGAGATTACCAGCAACTTCTCGACGACCTGCTGTCCGGCGGCGACGAGTCTCGTAGGTTTGAAGTTGTCCTTTTGGAGGCAACCCGCGACGGCATCGAGCAAATCAGTCGGGAGCTGACGAATCACAACGAGCTTGATGCGATCCACGTCGTATCGCGCGGCCCTGAGGGCGCAGTCAAGTTGGGCGGTAGTTAGCTGAGTCTGGATAATGTCGGTGGTTATGCCGGGCAACTGGTCGGCTGGCGTGATGCGCTGAGTGCCAATGCCAATCCTAGTGCTGCATGGAGGTGATTTGGCAGCCAATGAGGGTGTTTCAACCGGCGCTCGTTCTTTGAGACCTTCGACAAACTGTGGAGTGTGGCCAGCCGCTATCAGCAGCCTTTGAGTTGCTACATGGTCGACGTTGACCATTTCAAGTCGGTCAATGACAACCATGGTCATAGCGTCGGAGATGAGGTTCTTCGCCGAGTTGCCAAGACAGGACAACACCCGCATCCGGTGTGATCTCGACGACGGGCCGATTTCGCTGGCGTGTTTGGCCCCTATCCGGCTCGTCTGTCATGGCAACTGGACTTCTACGTGGCACGTCCGCATAAACCTTTTGTGTGGAGCGGCAAAGATTTCTTCGCTTGCTCTTGGTCAGCCAATATGCAGAGCTGTCCGGGTAGAACCGCGAGGCCATCTATCGCGATGCCCATCTCGTCAAACAGCAACTGGAAGAAGGTGAGGCATTACGGAGCAAACTGCAAAGCTAAGTGGAGAAACTCACCGCTGAGAACGCTGAACTACGCCAGCGGACCAAACGCAATCCGTTTACCGATCCCGATTAAGTCGCCCAATACGCTGCGCAAGCTCAAGCTGAGGGAGTCAGTTTACCGGTGGTACAGCGGCTCCTGAAATTTCGCAGCACACCAGACCCTCTCGGTAAGTTCGCTCGGTCGCAAAACACAAGAATCGCAGCAAAAGGCTTCTGCGCTTCTTAAGGTACTCGACGAAGTCACTCAACCGCACGTGATGGTGGGAACCTTCGACGAAATCTTCGTCGGTCGAGCCGATTCTGATGGGTGTCGAACCCAACAGCTTTTGTTCGATGGTCGGCAACTTGGCGGAGCGCGGCGGAGAAACTTGGGCCAGTCACTTCGATCGTTTTGATCAATTGGAACACGCGGTGACGGATACTGGCTCAGGTTTGCTCAGGGGTTGGCGCTGCCGAATGAGCACCGCCAACGAGCTGAACGCGAACCGATCGCGCATACCCTGGACGTGTTCCGCACCGACTTGAAACACCACGAGTTACCGACTTGGCTTGCGAAAGCGCGGCGGTCCGCCAACGTCAGCCAACCTCCGCGTGCAAGCGACAATCCTCGAATTTCCAAGTAATGTCCTCGGGCGTAAAGCGACTTGAACGGTCGGAATGGCGGCCGCTGCTCCGCACGCGACCGCCAAGATCAATCACCATGGATCGACGAATGTCCAGGCTCACTGTTCGAAACCTCGGCTGCCGGCGCGCGGCTGTACAAGCCCGACGGTAGAAATGCAAGTTCGCTAAGGTCCGTCGGTGAAATCGACCGACCGCACTTGGCAGGATTCCCACCGACGCTTCGGTCGCCCCCACCGCTTTCTCGAAACCCATGCCGCTTGCGCGCGTCGGTGTTGACGACCGAAGCAGGAAATGGCGGTTCACTAAACTGCTTAGGAGGCGCACACGAATGGCACTAGCTTAAGGAAACGGCACTCGTTTCGGGTTGGCGGCGTCTTGGCGACTTGCCGGACAGACGCAACCAGACCCTACAAGTTCAACCGGAAGTATTGCCTTATCGATAGACTTGACGCATTCTGCAACCTCAGACGCGTAGTGGATCGCTTAAGCTAGTGCCATTCGAGGCGCACACCGACGCAGGTTTCCCGCTCACGATTGTGAGCAGTTTCTTCATCAGATCCACCCCATCCAGTCGCGTAAAGTCAAAAATCTGAAAATCACAAAATAAGCAACAAAAAAATCCAAGCCGGATGTACAAATTGATGGGCTCCGCGATTCCCAGGAGCCATCCGCAAGGCGAATTGGCTCGCGATGGTCGGCCCGTCGGCTGCTCCAACGCAAGTCGCTATCGTGCGGCGGAGTTCACGTCCGCTAGTCGAAACGGCAATTCGCTAAGGTGCGGCGGTGTACAAGACCTCTGCTGTTTTGCGGCTACTCAAACTAGCAGCGGTTGCATCGACCGCTGCGGAATCGTGTTCGTGCCAACTCGCAGCGGTGAAATCCACCGACTGCAGTTCGGAGCAGTGAAAAGTGTAGTCAAAGTGATGGCGCTGGGCAACGCGTGGCGGCCTGAGAATCACTGCTTTCGTGACCAAGGTCGAACGGTCATGTGTCACGAACGGCAGGGCGCTACGCAACCCATGAGTGACACTCCTGGGGCAGAAACGCAGTTCGCTAAGACGCGTCGGCTTCATCGTTCGAAGCACTTTCAGGCCATCCATTAATCCCTAAAACGGACCCCTTTTTACACGGTTGATGCGGACTGAATAACGCCCTATGGACGCTTTGTTTTGCCGCCAGAACAGGGGTCCCAGGGACATCAACGCCAGATGGCACCTGGTGACAGCTTCGCTCCCACTGGCCCATGCCATGCCGGCCAAATCGCAAGGAGTGTGGTGTCACCAGATCGAGGCGTCCTGGGACGGCGCATACCACAACAGTATCAACATCCAGATGATCTATTGGCCTGAAGAAGTAACGAACACGTCGGAGTGCCACGAGCCGTTCTTGGATCTTATCGACCGGATTCGCCGCCGTGGGCAGCGTACGGCCAGCATTCGTATAGTGGTGTGGGGGTTCGTTGCGCATCACACCACCGACGCCTGGTCGTAATTATAATACGTCTCTTCGCGTACGAATTACCGAACGCCTGAGTCAGGTCTTCTCGCGAAGCTAGGGCCTTTTTTGTTTTTCGCTAAGAGCTTAACAGGGAAACATATCCCGGAATCGGATCCCAGAATCGAACCAGCATACGAAAAGCACAGAACGGCCGGGAGACGCCCGCGGTAGGATACCAATTGTTCGGAAATTACCTGATCCATTCCACGGCGGGATTATCGATCCCCTTCACTTTATGGGGACTCACACCGACGGCAATTCGTACCCCGGGCGACGTTCGTAGTCCAGCCACCCGTTTGCTTCATCGTCATCAACGAACCGCCAGGTTTGTGGGTCCCACGTCAGTTCGCGGCGATAGCGGTAGGCAAGATTAAGGAGGTGACAGACGGCCACGCTGCGGGCACCGATTTCGACGTCGCAGATCGGCCTGGATCGGTCGCGGACGCAACTGGCAAAATTTGCCAGGTGATTGGGCCAACGAGGCAACTTTTCGTCGCTCTCTTCGATCGGCTGATCGAACAGGTTGCCAGGCACACCATCGATGCGGCCGCGATCAACAGCGACGATGCCATCGCGCCCGACGAAGGTGGTTCCGTTGGGTCCGCCGTGGAACAGCTTTACACCATTCTCGTACACCACCATGGCGCCGTAGTCTGCATTGGGATCGTGCGGTGGAACCGCGCGAACCGGTCCCGAGTGGTCCGTTCCCAGCCCCCATTGGGCAATGTCGAAGTGATGCGCGCCCATGTCAGCCAACGGACCACCCGCGTATTCGTGGTAACGCCGCCACATAGGGTAATGGTCGTGCACACCGCGGGGGCTGAGGACGCTGTTGTAGGGACGCTGGGGGGCCGGGCCCAGCCAACGATCCCAGTCCAGTCCTGGCTCCAGCGACTCTTCGGGCAGGTCGCACGGCACCGGTGCCGGGCCGACCCCTACGTTGATGGAGATGATCTCGCCGATTCGCCCGTTGCGGACGTACTCACACGCCTGCACAAACCGGTGCCCATATTCGGTTCGCTGCTGGCTGCCCGTCTGGAAAACGCGACCATGCTTGCGCACAGCGTCGATCATGCGCTGGGCCTCGCCCAACGTGATGGTCAGCGGCTTCTCGCAATAGATGTCCGTGCCCGCCCGGCATGCATCAAGCACCATGTTCGTGTGCCAGTGATCGGGTGTGGTGATAACGACTGCGTCCAGATCATCGCGGGCTAACATGTCGCGATAGTCAATAAAAGCAGCGCAGTCGGTATTCTGATAGTGATCGTCAACCATTTTCTTGCGATCTTCACGCCGCGACGTGTCAACATCGCAGACGGCGATAACCTGGACGTCGGCCGAAGCAAGCCAACCACCGCGCAGGAGGTTACGGGCGCGAATGCCCATCCCGATAAACCCAACGCTGATCCGATTATTGGCTGACGTCGATGCGTGCGAGATGCCAGTCAAGATCATGGGCGCCGCGAATGTGGCTGCGGCGACGAAGTCGCGACGAGAGATGGACATTGGGGTGATCCTTATTATCTACGTAGTCCGGTGGTTTGTGTCCGTAACTGAACCCGATCGCGGCACTCTCTAACACAGCGTCCGCGCTTGGATATGGCACCTGATGCATGCGTCAATCGGGCTAGTCCATTGGAAACGGTATTGGGCGAATAGTACCATGGCGAAGCTGGTACCATTATAATATAACGATAAGCCGACGTTTGGGGCGGTGTCCCTTGCCGGAACCTCAGCTGGAGAGCGTCGCGTATGAGTCTTCGCCGTCGACATGACAATTTGGACCGCAAAGGTCAGGTGCGGGCCTTCGTCCCTGAATGGCAGCAGGGAAAAGAACTTACCCGCCTGAAGCAGGCCAGCGTCTCCCGGCCCCTTCACGGTTTTACGCTCGTGGAGCTGCTGGTGGTGATTGCCATTATTGCAATTCTGGTGGCCCTGTTGTTGCCGGCCATCGAGGCAGCGCGAGAGGCGGCCCGCCGCACGCAGTGTTTGAATAACCTGAAGCAGATGGGTATTGCACTGCACAATTATCATGACGTCAACGGCACCTTTCCCCACTCCCATACGGGCGTGTCCGGTGAAAAGTCTGGAGGGACGTGCTGTGGATTTTCTTGGTCAGCGCTGATCCTGCCGTTTATTGAGGGGTACAATACCTACGAAAGGATCCATTTTGATTGGGGTTACAACTATCCCCAGAATAGTCGCGTGATTAGACAATTTTTTTCGGTGTATCAGTGCCCCACCGCGCCAGAGAACGTACTGCTCTCCTGCTGCAGCGGAATTGCCGGGGCCAAGGACGCGGCCGAAACGAACTATTCCGCGATCGGAACGCATATGGAGGTTATATACGCGGTCACCACGAGAAAGGCGCGTGCAAGCTCCGGGGTGATGCATGACGAGGGGGGGCATCCGATTCGTCATATCACTGATGGGACAAGTCATACCTTCCTGGTGGGTGAAGCGGATCACGCTGAGGACGACCCGTTCAAGCAGGAGCTGGGGGAAGTCGACTGTCCGCGCGGGATCTGTAGTCTCGGCAAGTTATGGGCCGCGGAGAACCGCATCATGACCGCATACGGCATCAACAACGAGCCAAACCTATACCTCTGGCCAGGCGTCTTTAGTCATCACCCCGGAGGGGCTCAGTTTCTGTACGCCGATGGTCACGTTAAGTTCCTGGAGGAGTCGACTGACCAGCGCGTTTTGGAAGCGCAGACGACTCGGGCCGGCGGGGAGATCGAGGGCGCTTACGATTTCTGAACGAATGCGTCGGGTTGTCGTGCGCCGCAATTTACGAGCGTGGCGGAACCTCCAAATCCAATCGCCCATCCGATTCACGGGTGATTTCTTTGATGAGCGGGGATTGCTCTCCCGCATATTCATCGGCGCTGACGCGTTCCAGTTCATCGATCATGCTGCCGACCATCGCCACGTTGGGGATCTTGCGTCCGGTCTTGCGTTCGGCCACGATCTCGACCCGGTGGCGGCCGATGGGGATGCCGCCGCGGCCGTCAATGCGGTAGTGCCCGTTCACAATCGTACCCTGGCTGGCGGGGCCCTTCGTTCCTTCTGCCGGAACGAACCGCACGCGCCCGGTTTCCACGAGTTGTCCGTCGCACGTGACGGTACCGAATACCACCTTATTCCGCGAGGCGCTGAAACAGCCGGTGACCAGCAAGGTGGCCACTGCGGCCGAGACCAGATGTGATTGACATGGCCGGCAATTCATTTGTCTTCTTTTCTCGGATGGTAGCGGGCGTCCGTGCACATCGGGTCGTCACCCGTGTTCCTGTGAATAGCGCGCTACAAGTGTCGCATCTGGGTCTCCCTCAACGAACATGACGGGTACTCCCTCAGGATCATGGGTGGTTGCCAGTCGAGGGCCCCAGTGCAGCTGGACAGGACCATGTATTTCCGAGTTATTCTTGCTCTGCAAATGTGCTACCAGCGCGTCTAGCCCTTTCACTTGCACGTAAATGTAGATCTTCCCATGCTCAACGGGGAATCCCAAGTCGTGGTCCCGTTTCTCTTCCTGCCCCGCCACAATGAGATGGGAATTGCCGAATCTCAGGGCCGCGGCGCCATGGTGGTCGTCACTCCAATCAGCGGCAACTTCCAAACCAAGCGTGTCTCGCCAGAAACGCATAGACGTGTCCCAGTCTTGCGGACATACCTGTATTGATTGAATTCCGAGAATCTCAAACGAGTCACACATGATCACCTCTGGCAGGAATTATTAGTTCAGTGGTCATTTTCGCTACCCACCACGTGCCACGGAATTGACTCATGAACTGCCGCCCGATCGAATGTAGGCCAACAGGTCCAGGATCTCGTCTTTCGTCAGCGTGTTCAGCAGCCCCATGGGCATCGTTGAGACCTTGGATTGTTCCATACTTTCCACCTCGTCTCGGGAAATTCTGATGGGGTCGGCGTTTGCCAGCGGATTCCGCACCAGGTAGATGGCCTGGTCATCCTGCCTGGTGACGATGCCCGTCAATGCGTGGCCGTCTTCCACGAAGACGACCCACGTCTGATACTTTTCGTTGATCGTCTTGGAAGGCTCAATGATCGCTGCCAGCATCTCGATCGGCTTGAGGCGACTGGTTACCTCGGCCAGTCCCGGGCCGATGCGTTGGCTCACTTGACCTATCTCGTGGCAGGCATTGCAGGAGACGGCGGTAAAAAGCTCCTTTCCGCGCTCCAGCCGCCGGCCGCTTGCAAGCTTGTCCAGATCCTTAGCCAGGTCATCCACCTTCCACGCTTTTACGAGCTTCCGCGCCTGGGGATCGGCGCCCATCGCCTTGACGGGATTCGCGGCGATCCAAGCGTCTACATCCTCGACAACATGCAAGACGCCGTTCATCGACACCCAATGCCCGGGAAAGGTGCAGACGTAAGGGTATTCGCCGATCGTTTCCGGAGCCACAAATGTCAACGTGTCGGCCTGTCTACTTCTAACCAAACGGCTGGCAAAAAGTACTTTCTCCGAGTTTGGCACGTAGGCTCTTCCCTTCCAATTCTCCGAATCCTCGAGCATCTGGCTCGCCACGACACCAATCTCGGCCAATGCGCCCGGTTGCACGATCACCAGATTGTGAGACATCGCGTCCGGATTCTCTAGCGTGATCTGCATGGGTTGACCGGCCTGGACCACTAGATGCACCTTGTCATACCTCATCAGGTAGGGAACCGCGCGAACGGTCACAATGCGGATATCGAGCGAGTCGAGGACCTGGCGCAGGTGCTGGCCTTCCGCCTCCGGCAGCAGTGTCGCGAGATTCGCGACCAGTTCACGGGCACGGTTAAACTTTGGCGTATTGCGCTCTTTGGGATCGATGCTCCCCATGTACTGGATGACGCTGTCGGCCACCGTCTGCAGTTGGTCCGTCGGCCAATGTTTGGTCGGAAGTCGAAGCAACGCATGGATCGCCGTATCACGTTCGCCACCCGCGTTGATGAACCTGGCCAGCAGTACGAACGCCTCCTTTTCGTGTCCGGTCATGGAGCCGAGCGCGAGGATTGCTGCTTGCCGGATTTCGCGATTGGAGGCTTGATGCACCAACTGCGACACCTTCGGATAGAGAGCATCAAGCACCGTTGGATCGGAGACCAACGGCACGGCGTTCATCAAATCAACGAGGCGTTCTTTCGACTTCTCTGCCAATTGCCAGGCAGGATCAACAGCGCCGTCGCAGTGAAGTGTGCCAGCAAAGCCGGCGCGCCGGGCGAGCGGATGGATGGCGGTGGTAGCGAGCTGCGTCAGGGATTCTCGGTGTTGCTTCAATTCTGCTGGCGGCGCCGCCGCCAGGAGTCCGATCAGGTCATTCAGCGCTCCGGTCTGACCGCCCGGGTCCTTTGCGGCGCGGGTGATTCCGTCGAGGATCTGCGTTACTTCATCGGTCGTCCGCAGCTTGGCCAACTCGGCGATGGCCTCTTTACGGTAGGAAAGGTCCAGCCCTTCACGGATCAGAATGGCGACGCAGACCCACTCGCTGCGCTGGAATCTGACGAGTTGTTCATTCGTCTTCCTTTTAAGTACGAAGAGATCACCCTGCTCGAAGCCGGGCAGATTGATCTTTTCTCTTTGGGGATCTTCGCTTCCGGTGGCACCGTGCTGCAGGAAGACGGCGAGGATCAGCGTGCTCCAGATCGTGGGTTGCATAGCTACGAGTCTCACACGTGTAGAACATTTCACTCGCCGGCTCCAACTCTTTCGAAATAGTCCAATGTGTCCTCCAACACCTTGGTCATCCCGGGGTCCATGCGGTGTTTTGTTGCCCGCAGAGCGATGTTAAGGGCCTGCTCTGAATTGCTGGACCCCAGCGCCAAAACCGCATGCATACGCACGCGGACATTCTCATCTTCCACCAACTGGCTGAGCAGGTCGATCGAGTCATCAATGCGATCCTGCCAGGACCGTAGGACGCGCGTCGTGGAGGCGCGGATCCGGTAATCCTTCGCCTTCAGCAGTCGTTTCAGCAGTTGTGGCTCTACAACCTCCAATCCCTGGTAGACCCACAATGCCTCCAGGAGGTGAAGTTCATGTTGCGGATCTTGTGGGTCGAGCTGGGCAACCCATTGTTCCAGGTGCGGGATCACCTCCTGAGGCTCACGCTCTTGTAACTCGCGGCGGGCGAAGTGGCGCGTGGAGTTTTCATAAGTCTTCAGCAGATCCAGCAGCACCGATGACGGCTCACCCACGATATCGGGTGGCGTGAGTAGCGGGCGCTTCTTGTAAACAATGCGCCAAATTCTCCCATGCGTATGATCTCGACCCTCAAAGCGCTTGGGCTGCGAAGTGTTTTCAGCCAGCGGTGTGTAAAAATCGACGAGGTAGAGCGCACCGTCCGGCCCAACTGTCATCGCCAACGGCCCCATGTGAGGGTCGTTTGAGACCACCAACTCCGGCGTCACCCGCTCCATCTTGTAGGTGGTTCCGTCCTCCTTAATATCCCACCAGATCATGCCGCGAAAGTTTCCGCAAATGTGGCTCGACAACAACCTTCCTTGCACATCATCCGGAAACTGGCGGCTGCAGACGCGATCCATGCCGCCACCCGCGGCGCCGAGGGAAAAAAAAGTCTCTGCATTGTTCCTGTTGCTAAAGTAAACGGCCTCCGCGGACAAGACATCCATGTTGTAGAATCGGCTGCCGGAAGCATCCACGATGATGCTCTGCCCCCAGCGATCAAACACCTGGCCCCAGGGATTCGCCAGTCGATAGGTGACAAAGACCTCGAATTGCTGGCGACGCGGGTTGTATCGGAAGACCCCGCCATACTTAGACCGCTCCGGCCCGTACGGCGTTTCCACCTGCGTGTGAAAAAATGTGCCCTCCATGAAATACAACGAGCCGTCTGGACCCCATTTAAAGTTGTTGATCGAGTGCTCGACATCTTCACCTCCGAACCCGTGCAACAACATCTGAAACTGATCCGCCTGATCATCGCCGTCAGTGTCCTTGGCGAAAATCAGGTGAGGTGTCTGTGCGATGTAGGCACCGCCGTGCCCAAGCGCAAAACCGTGGATCATGTTCAGCTTGTCGATGAAGACGGTCTCTTTGTCCGCCACGCCATCATGATCCGTGTCTTCCAGGATCACGATCGAGTCCTGAGGTTGTTTGCCGGGAAAGGGATGCGGCCATGTCGGTGTGTTGGCGACCCACAGGCGGCCCTTGGCGTCAAAGTTGAGGGCCATCGGATTGGCGAGGCTGAACTCTTCTTCGGAGGCATAAAGGTTCACCTCGAAGCCTTCGGGCACCTCCAGTGCCTTTAAGCCCTGAGCGGGGGTGAAGATTATTCTTGGTATATCCTCCTGACGTCTGGTCAGTCTTACGTCTCCGATTTCCGGAATGGCGATCCCTTCGTAGTCCGGAGTCCTGGCCCACAGTGGTCGGGCCGGCGGAAGCTGCTGCCAAACTTGTTCGGGCTTGGGTTTGTCCATCTGCCAGATAATCTGATCTAACTGGCCAATGATGTCGTACAGTTGCACCTGTTCCTCCGGCAATCTTTCTGCACCCGGCATGTCCCGGCGGACACCATGGATGTATTCCATGTTGGGCGGACGCCAATGGAAGAAAAAGGAATAGTTCTTGTCGTAAACCGCGCGGCGGAGTGTTTCCGCGGTGGGGCTGCCCGCGGGGTGAGGCGGTAAAATCGTGTCGGCCAGTCCCAAGGAACGAGCCATGATCTGACTGACTGTCCAATACCCGAATGCGCTCAGGTGGATGCCGTTCTGTGTCAGCATTTTCTCAGGCGAACGGCTCATTAACTCGTGCGTCGGCGTAAACAGGTCCACAAAGGGCAATTCGCGCCGCTGGGCCGCTTTCGCAAGCACTTCCGTGTATTGCTGAAGATGTTTGTTGTGTTCATTCCCATCGGGCAGGAGCCCGCCCAGGTTTTCGTGGGCGATCGGTGAAACGAGCACAATCTGGGGCGCCGAGCGGCCGTTGTACTGATGCGCTAGAAGATCCTCAATTAGCGAATCGAGGTCATGTTCGAATTTCTCGAGTCCCTTCCGGCCTTGGAACGCCTCGTTCATTCCAAAGCAGACGAAGATCAAGTCGGCTTGTTCCTGCTGGAGGTATCGGTGCCGGTCGCCGAACCCCTCTGGTCGTGGCTTCAATGATAACTCATCGGCCGACCAGCCCATGTTGCGAATCTTCAGCTGGTGATCGGGGAATTTGCTGTGCAGAAAGGTCTCGAAGTAACCGAATAGATGCATCCGTTCCGCGAACGTGTTACCGATGAATACGATGCATTCTCCCTTTTCAATCTGCAGTGTCGCCGCCTGCTCCGCCAACGCCCAGGTTTCGGACGTGAGCAGCCCGCTCAGCACACCAAAAAGCAAGAGGCGAAAGAACCAGTGTCTTGAGTAGTGCATTGCTTGTCCTCGTCCATCGAAATGCGGGTGGAATTACAGATTCGATTCTCACGAAATGAGAGTAAAAACGCGGGTACGGACTCAATATCGTCGATGACAAACGTCCCGTCTCGCGGTCATCCACGTTCGGAACTGGGACGAACGCCTGGTGCCCGTGAATCGAGGATATTCAGCTGAGCTGCGAATGTCCAGACGCCGTTACCGCGAGTTCCCACGCTACTCGTGCACGTAGGCCCAGCATAATGCTGGCCAGTTGAAAATATGGGGTTGTGGACATCCAGGTCCCTTCCGACTTTTCTGCCACTTCTTCTGCACCGCTCGGGTGAGCAGCGTGACGGTACGAGCACTGCTGGCGCTGGGCCACGCTCTCGCCGTAAGGATTGAATATCGAATATCGAGCAAGGAGTGATGAAGGAGGAAGGGAAGGGAAGAAAGAAAGAAAGAAAGAAAGAAAGAGTTGAGCTGTTATTGCTTTTCCAGGTTTTTCTGTGCGGTGGCGATACTCGTCACAAAAATGGAGATGAGTTCGTTGTTTTCCTCGATGCGTGGGCTGAACTTGTCAAACGGTTCGACCAGCGGCTTGCGTTGAATCATTAGCAGCCATACGAGTGTTTCCATCAGTTCTTTCAGCGCGACTTTCATTTTGTGGATGAAGTCTTTTCGAGATTCGGCGCTCTGTGCTTCGCCGTAATTCGGTGCTGGCGACGTGCCGGATCGGATAAACTGGCCGGCAACGTGATTTCCAACTCGCGAATTGGGCAAAGATTTGACGACATTCAGCACACGGACCGCAAAATCAATCAACCGTTCCTGCAGGTCATAATTCCGTTCCTTTTCGTTCATCATTCATCACTCCTTGCTCGATATTCGATATTCAATCCGGGGGAAACGTGTTGGCCAATCGTATCGTATATCGAGTCGTGTCGTTGCTAACATCTCGCGACAGAGAATCCGCATGGCTGAAAGGCCTGATTCTGCCCGGTCAATCCCACGTTTTCAACTGGCCAGCCTAATGCACGTTCGCCGGATCGTCACAGCGACGTTTGCGACGCTGCTGGTAATGCCCGCATTCGCTCGTGACTTTGTCCCACAACGTACGACCACGGCGTGTGTAAACTAAGCAATAATGTCGTGCACCACGTTTCCGTCCAGTCCGTTCAGAGCATCGGTCAGCCGTACTGACTGACTGCCGTGCTGGAAGGTCAGCCGTTGGTGGTCGAGGCCGAGCAGATGCAGGATCGTGGCGTGCAGGTCGTGGAAGTTGACCGGGTTTTCGATGGCGTGATAACCGTAGTCATCGGTTCGTCCGTACTTGATGCCCCCCTTGATTCCGCCGCCAGCTAACCAGAACGTGAAACCCCAGGGGTGGTGGTCCCGTCCCCCCCTGCCCGACGTGACCTCAGCACCTGGACTGCGGCCGAACTCACCCCCCCACACGATCAACGTCTCGTCGAGTAATCCGCGGCGTTTTAGATCCGTAATCAACCCGGCGATCGGCTTGTCCACTTCACGCGCATGGGATGCGTGGTATTTGGAGAGTTCGTTGTGCTGGTCCCAGCCGCTGTCATTCGAGTTGGGCGCGTGGTAGAGTTCGACAAACCGGACGCCCTTCTCGACCAGCCGGCGGGCCAGCAAGCATTGCCGCGCGTAGTTCTCTGTCTCACCTGGTTCGTCGACGCCATAGACCCGCAGCGTTTCTTCGGTCTCGTCGGAATAGTCGAGCAGCGGGGGTGCGGAGGCCTGCATTCGAAAGGCGGTCTCGAACGAAGCGATGCGGCCCTCCAACTCAGCGTCGGCGCCGGAAAGTTCCAACTGCCGCTGGTTCATCCTCGCGACAAAATCGAGTTGCTGCCGTTGCATGTTGGCGGACAGAGCCGGATGACGCGTGTTGCGGAACGTCGCCTCGCGGAACGGTGGCGGGGCGCTGATAGCGTTGCTGCGTCCGATGGGGACCATCTGGTAAGCAGATGGCAGAAAGGCCCCCCTCAAAAGCGTGACGCTGCCAAAGTTGTGGCAAGGACAGATCGTGATGAAGCCAGGCAGGTTCTCGTTCTCAGTTCCCAGTCCATAAAGCACCCACGAACCAAGGGTCGGTCGGATCAGGCGATCCGAGCCGGTATGCAATCGCATCTGCTCAGGAAAGTGGCTGGCGCCCGCGGTCTGCATCGAGTTGATGATACAGATGTCATCCACACATCGCCCGATGTGCGGGAAGAGATCGCTGACCTCAATACCGCTCTGGCCATATTTGCGAAATCGCCAGAACGGCTTGAGAATATTGCCCGTGCGACCTTCATTGCCGTCCACGTTGTCCAGCGGTATCGGCTTGTCGTCATCCCGCTCGAGCAACGGCTTGTAGTCGAACGTGTCAACATGCGAGGGACCACCCTGCATAAAACAGAAAATCACCGAGCGGGCTCGAGGAGCGAGTTGCGCCGGTCGCGCCGCGAGGGGGTTAGCGACGTCGATAGTTTCGTCGGCCCTGACGGGATGATTCTCCGCCAACAGCGAGGCCAGCGCCAGCTGGCCAAACCCAGTGGCTGAGTTTTGCAGCAGCTCACGGCGCGAACAGAATGCAGTCTCAATCCACATAAACAAACTCGTTGAGCATGAACATCGCCTGACAAAGGCTCTGCCAGGCCTTGTTGCGACGAACTTCCGGCTCGGGCACGTCCAGCAGACTGGCTTCCGACGACTTGACGAATTCCAACGAGGCTGATACTTCATCGTCTTGAGCGGGACGTCCCAATACACGCAGGTACAACCGCCGCACGCGGGCGCCGTCGTCGGTCTCTTCCCCGACCAGGAGGGCCTGCGCGGTATGGTGGGCCTGGTCGACGACAAACGGACCATTCATCAATAACAGGGCCTGCAGGGCGTTGGTCGTCGTCTGACGCCGACCGGTCGCTTCGTCCCGTGCGGGAAAGTCAAACGCATTGAGCAGCTCGGCCATGTGCAACTCGGTACGAATGACGGGCTGGTAAATCGACCTCTGCAGGATGCTGCCGTAATGGTCTACGACCATTTGCAAACGACCGTTTTTCTTTAGCTCCGCGTCATTACCCAGACCTAATCGCGCCAGTAGGCTGTCGCCCGACGCCGGGTCGAGCCGGCCGCTGACCAACAACAGCGAGTCGCGGATTTCCTCGCCTTCCAGACGTCGGCGATTCTGGCGCCACAGTAGGCGGTTGGAAGGATCTACGGATTGGGGATCATTGATTGCGAAGTGGGTACTAGTGCTTGACTCAGTGAGATTTGCGCCGCGTGAGCACATCTCTCTAAGAGTTTGATGCGAGATACGAGTCGCGCGATGCGGGGACGACTCTCGTTCCCGATTCTCGAATCCCGCACCCCGCACCCCGCATCCCGTATCCACTCGCGGTTGCGGCTTCACCGCCTTAAGCGAACACGCATCCTCAATCGAGGAACTTTGTCGGTAGGTTGTCGACAGCACGATCGTGCGGTGCACAGCTTTCAGGGACCAGTCCGCATTGATCAGGTACAGGGCCAGCCAGTCCAACAGTCGCTGGTTGTTGGGATCGGACACGGCGGACGTACCAAAGTTGTCTGGGTCCGCCACCAGGCCGACTCCGAAGTGCCGTTGCCAGAGACGATTAACAATGACGCGGGCGGTGAGGGGATGGTCGGCGCGGGTCAGCCACTGCGCCAGTTCCAGTCGGCCACTCTGTTGAGCGCTCAATGGCGTCTGCTTCTCGCCGGCCAGGATGCAGGGAAATCTTCGTGCCACCTCTTTGCCTAGATTATTGGGGTTGCCCCGGTGATGGAGCCGCATATTCTCGACGGTCCCCTCTTTGACCGAGAGGACCTGCACCGTTTCGCCGCTGGGCATTGCCAGTTGACGCTCGAACCGATTGGATTCCGTACTGGTGAAGATCCCAGCCAGTGCGTAAAAGTCGTCTGTGTCCAGTGGCTCGTCGGGATGGTCATGGCAGCGGGCACAGGTGATGTTCATGCCGATCAGGGCTCGGGTGAGCATCGCGATCTGATCTGCAGCGACATCGATTTTGATATGACTGAGACTGTTCGGCCCCAGCAGCAAGGCGCCTGGGCCGGTCATCCGGTCCGCTTCGGCCTCCGCATCGCCGGGGGGCAGCAGGTCGCCTGCGACTAGCTCCTGGATAAAGCGGTCGAACGGCTTGTCCTTATTGAAGGCCCTGATCACATAGTCGCGATACCGATAAGCGTTGGCAAACGGAAAGTTGGCGGTGCCGCCCGATGAGTCCGCGTAAGCGACCAAGTCGAGCCAGTGTCGCGCCCACTGTTCTCCGTAATGTTGACTGGCGAGCAACCGGTCCACCACCGTGGCAAACGCCTCGGGGGAGTCGTCCACCAAGAACGACTCGATTTCGTCCGGCGTGGGCGGAAGCCCAGTCAGGCCGTACGTCACGCGTCGCAGCAGCGTCGCCTTTTCGGCTGGCGGGGCGGAACGAAGCTCGTGGGCCTCCAATTCAGCGAGAATGAAATAGTCGATCGGCTGACGGGGCCACGACGTGTCAAGGACTTCTGGTAACGGGGCTTTGATCGGTGGACGGAACGACCAATGGCCCAACTCGTCGCCGTCCAGCCGCGGCCGCGCGCGATCGTTAGACCGCTCCTTCGGAAGGTCGGAGTGCCGCGCTCCTTCGTCTAACTCGGCAAGCACGTGCGGCGCGAGCGCCATCGACTCCAACGCGACAACGAGGATAGCCAAGGTACGCCACCAGCCACGCCGTATCACGTCGTCAGCACGTGTCGTATTTGCCAACATCACTTCGCTCCCCGCCACGTCTCGAATCATTATTCGAATTCGGCCACGAATAATTTTGCCGTTGAGGCTGTCATTCTACCCGAGAGTATTCCGAGAGGAACATGGAAAAACTTATCCCAGGACGTCTTGACCGGATCGAGGTCGATTTGAACCGCTCTTGACTCATTCGGCTATTTGGCCCCAATCCGGCCCCCCTCACGACAAATGACATAGGTAGTTGCCTGAATCCTAATATTGCAAATTATTGACCGGCGATATGGTAAACTGGTACAAACGACCTCACGAGGCAATCTTGGTCGACGGTCGTGTGCCACTTCTGGCTCACTGAGAGATCGGCCAAATGCTGAAAGTCGCCTTCAAAGTCGTCGCCGGAGTATTCAAAGTAGCTAAAAACGTAATGCTCGCCCGGCTCAAGTTCCCGAACCCAAGCCGAGAGATTACGGAGGTAATGATCGACCAGTGCCTTCGTCAACTCGGGCCAATGGCGAGCGTGATGTCGCTTGTAGACGTCGATCTTTTCGGGCCGAATCTTCGCGTTGCAGCCGAATCGGCGTACATCCACCTTCGCCTTGGCGCCCGGGGCCGTCGAATCGATATTCGTTCGGTTGGGTGATTCGCCAGCGGCCGGATCGGTCATGTGTAATACCTGCGTGAAAAGGGCCAGTTGCATGACCAGAACTTGCATGCCCAAGTCTTCGACACACGTCGCGCCTAGTGTTGCTGTTGACGCAGTGTGAAATAAGTAACATGGCCGTAACTTGTTGGGACGCTTCGGTTACGTCGCAAATGATCGAATTCATGAATAATCCAGGCTAAGGTGATTGAATGTACGGGCGTCCGCAGCCTAGGTTTCGTTCCAACCAACTCTTTGATCCTTGTTTCGAAATCCCCATTCGTGTCCGAGGGGGGCCAAAAAACACGAAAGACGTATCTTGGACCGGCCTCGCCTACCCGATCGCCCCGCAGAATTGCGATGCCTGAGGTGGCTGATAGCTGACGTCCAGTTCGGGAGTGACCAGTCGATGATGGCCGCCGACACGCGACTCGAGGCAGCGCTCCAACATCCCGCTCACCAGCAACGTTCTCTCGACTGAATAGGGCGCGCGCCCGGAGGCGATCATCTCTTCTACCTTACCCATCAGACAAGCTGAATAGGTGACGTTCGGCATCGGCGGCAACATGAACTGTGTCGACTGTACTTCGGGCAGCCCACGGAGCTTGGCCGCGAACGTAAAGTCCCCGACCGCACCGTTGAGCATCAAGAGCGTCGCTCGAAAACCATCGTTGTACTCGATGAAATAGGCGGCCGGGTTCTCCACGAGTTGCTCGAGTTCGCCACTGTGGACCAGGTCCTGGGGCCTGCCGTCAATGAGACTGACGCCAGTTCGGGAGTCGGAACGTGCCAGCGCCCCCTCCAGTAGACGCCTGGACCAGCGGCCATCCTGACCGGCCTGCCACACTTCCTCACCGTCGATAAGCTGCACAGCACGCACGCCGGTCTCGCCCGCGTGTCGTCGCTCGACCATGCATTGCATCGCTTCGAGCGCATGAAAGTCCATCGCGTCCGAACCACCCACTCCAACCATCAGCGCATCTTCGATCTCGCAGTTCAGTGGCAGCTCGAGTGGCGGCAGCCGATAGGTGACCGGCAGCGAGGAACCGGCGAGAAACGGGAATTTCAGCTCCTGAGAGACCGCCACCATCTGTTTCGCTTTGTCGAAGCTATAAGACAGGTGTTTGTCATTGAACACCGGTACCGCACGTCCGTCTCGTCTGAATACGCTAACGATCTGGTCAAAGAACTCGTATCGCGGGTAGAGTTTCTGACCCTTCTCGTTGTCGGGATACTCACCGTGCTCCCCGATCAGCAACACCCCGTCCACAGCCAAGCTGTCGGTTCCCAGACATAAAGCCTCGGCGATGGTGGGATAAATCTCAAAGCCATGCGTTTCAGCCCGCTGTCGACTCAGGTCATCTTCCGGTTGCTGATCGACAAAGACGCCGGCCACATCCATCTCCGGTCGATGCCACCTACCATCACGCGGATAACCGTTCAAGAACCTTTCGCCCATGTGATTGGCGTGACTCGTCCAGTCCCAAACTGTGACGATCATCGCCAACTTTTTTCGCTGCGGATTGGCCATTAGGTTCTCCGAAAAGTCGACTCTTCGCTAACTTGGTACTGAACATCCAAGTGCGGCGTATCCATCCGTTTTTCTCTCTGCCAAAGTGACTCGATGCCAGCCGCGGCCAATCCGGTCGTCAGCAGCGTCCGCTCGATAGGGTAGGGGGGGGTGCCGGTGGCGATCATGCGTTCCATGTGGTGGCTGAGCGGACTGAAAAAGTTCGGCTGCATCTCATGTCCGTAGCCCAGATAGAAGAGCAGCGATATGGGATCCTGTTGGTTCTTCAACCGGGCGGCAACCGTAATGTCTTGAACGAGACCCTCCATCAACAACATCGTCGCGCGGAGACCGTCGGCGTACTCGAAGCGATATGCCACCGGCGGCTCGCGGATCAGATTGGGGAAATCCTCGGGCGTCGGATAGGTGTGACGACTACTCTTGTCCGCTGGCTCAAGGCTCAGACTGCGGCATAGACAAGCCTCGATCAGCGCCGGATCCCAGCCGCCGGACTCCCATGAACCCTGACGCATGGCATGCCAAACGCTGTCACCGCGCAGCGCCTCCATCGAAACCACACCGGTTTCGCCGCCCCGGCGTCGCTCCGCTAGGCACTGGATCCCTTCGAGTGAATGGATGTCGTAGCTGTCGATACCTCCCACGCCAACGCTTAGAATCTCCTCCACTTCGGCCCCCCAAGGGAGGTCGATCGATGGAATCCGCCGGCAGACGGGTACGGACGATCCGGCGAACATGGGAAAGCCAAGCTCGTGACTGGTCTGGGCCATCTCGAGCGCATGGTCCCAGCTCCAGGAAAGATGTTTATCGCAAAACAGCGGAACACTTTGGCCACTGGATCGAAACAGGTCCGCTGTCTCTTGGAAGAACTCATAGCGCGGATACAACGTTTGGCCCTTCTCATTCTTCGGGTAATTCCCGTGTTCGGCGATGAGAAGCACACCGTCCACAGCCAACTGATTGCTACCCCGGGTCAGGGCTTCGGCAATCGTCGGGTACAGTTTTAGCTGGGGGTAGCGGCTGATTCGTTCGCGGCTGAGGTCGGATTCGGGAAACTGATCGACATACAGCGACACCACATCCATCTCCGGGTGGTGCCAACAACTTTCCCAGCCAAACCCACCTAGAAATCGGTCGACGATATTCTGGCCATGCGAGTACTTGCGGTACTCCGTCACCAGCGCGGCGATTTTGGGTCGCTTCTTGGACGGGTCACCCAGAGCGATTCGGTTGCCGCCGGCAAGGCCTGTGAGGACCGTCGCCGACCCGGCGGCCAGGACCGCACGACGTGATATCTGTTTTCCGTACGCATCCGAATCAACCGATCTGTCCGTCATGGCCTTGTGCTCGTCATGGAGTTTCGTGACGTCCGAGTGGCAAGGCAAGTGTCGAGTGTCGATTGCAGGGTGTCAAGGTAGCGCGGCGACCAATTCGCATCTAACTGGCAATCCCTAATCCATCTCATAGGTCACAAACGGCGCGTTGTCACTATTGCCCGCCGCCACGTGCATGCGTCGCTGGGCCGGTTCCGCCACGATCGAGGCGACCGTGATACCAGCTCGCTCCCAACCGACCGAAATGTCGTCCGTTTGGGCTATCCGGCATATGGCCGTGGGCGCGCCTTCCTGGTCACGGAGATATCGTTGAATGTTGTCCAGCGTGATTTGCCCCAATCCAGGTCGGATCAAGGACTCCAACCGCCGCTGGCGTTCAAACGAATCGGCCGCGCTTTGGCGGTGGTTATCGTCGGTCGCCAGCCGCTCGTGCAGGAAGTGGTTCGCATGCACGACCGCGCCTGGGAGCTGCTCGTCGAGAACCTCGAATCCGTCCGGAGTCACTTCGACGTCGAGGATCGCACCGTGGCCGTCACAAAGAACGTAGTTGGCGCTGATCCAAACGGGCGTTGTGCGAATCCGTTCCACCATCTCATCCAACCGACTGCACTCCAGCATCGTGCGCTTGAGCGGATAGTGCGGCATGGCGAACCGGGGCGCGGGGCCGCCCCCTACGTCGTTGGCGAATTGCGCTACGCCCGCGCTATTGAGGCCGTGGTAGCCAATCATTCCCCCAAAGGTCCACATCAACATTTCAGGCTGGTCGTCTGGCTTTAGATGCAACACATACGCCAAGTCAGCCATGACCGGCAACATGTCCGAATTCTGCCCAACGAGTATTGAACCCTCGGCCGTGTTGCTCGCCTGGATGGCAAAGGCAGTGCAGCCGCCATCACCGGTCCTGGTCAGCGCACCGCGTATGTTAACGGCCAAGGCATCGGCCAGCGACATCCGCGCACCTTCGGCGAGACCCTTCAGTTCAGGCAGTAGAGGGCCGCAATGCTTCTCGAAGAGCGGTCGAAACTGCAGCGCGCGGTGGCGGATCGTCTCGCGCGACAGATTCATCGACTGGGCCATGAACTCGAGGTGTGCCCCGATTTTCTCGGCCGCTTGCTCACCGTGCTGGCGACCCAGACTGCGATGGTCTCCATGGCAACGATAAATGGGAAACGGATCCATGGGCATGTCCCGCGAGTCGGATACTTTAGGGGACGGCGTGGCACCATACAGCTGCGAACGTGTGGCGAGGGCGGCTAGCGCACCGGGGGCCGTCTGTTCGAGAAATGCGCGTCGATCGAGCGTTTGGGTCATGGAGAATCTCCTTTAGGTCGCTCCGGCACCAACGGTATTGTGCAGTTGACCGCCAGCCAGGAGAGCGCACATAAACCATAAGTGACGCTCGCAATGAAGAACACCGTTTGCCAGTTGTAATGTTCGGCAACCAATCCATACATAGCGGGAGCCAGAATCGCACCGATCGATGCCACCGTGTTATTCCATGCGAAGACCGATGCCGTCGCCGGTCCGCCGATATCGGTGACCGTCGCCCACATCGTCGACAAGCTCCAATCGCCCACGAATTTCACGAGGAATAGCATCCAACAAAACGCGTACGGGTTGTCGTAGGTCGTCACGACGGCCACTGCCAGGCCGACAGCCGCCAAGCCCTTTCCCGTAGCAGCCACGCCGCTCCGCGACCATCGACGATTACCTGTGCGGGATAGGATCGCGTCGTTGAGCCACCCTCCCAGCGCGCCCCCTAGGGCACCCCCAAGCAGGGGTAACGCCGAATAAATTCCCATCTCCTTGAACTTCAGCCCGTGCACCTGAAACAAGAATAGAGGAATCCAATTGGAGAAGACGTTGTCCGCCACCGTGCTGAGCGTCGTTTGCAAGTTCAGCGCCAATAGGTTGATGGCGGATCGGGGAGTCATGCTTCGCAGGGCCGACCAGAGACTTCTTCGTGGTACCGGCGAACTGGACGCTAGGTCGCCTTCGGGTTTCGTGCCTCCCTCGATCAGGTCCGCTTCCGATTCGTTCACCCACGGGTGATGGCGAGGTGAGTTGCGATACAACAACAGCAGCGCCAGCGCATGAAGCAGACCAACAACTGCCCACAGGTAAATTGCGGACCTCCATTTCATATCGAAGAGGCCGACCATTAGGTAACCAATCAGAAGGTAGGCGGACAATCCACCCGTGCGAGCCGCGAACACCCCGACAAAGCCTTGCACCGTCGCTCGCACCGACGTGGGAAACCAAACGCGAGTCATTCGGCTCAAAGTCGCAAACACCCCGGACTGGCCCAATCCCAACAGACTACGAGCCCACCACAACCCAAACATGCCCGGCGCCCACGCATGTAAGGCGATCGCCACCGACCAAATCAGTACCAAAACCGTTAGCACCAGGCGAGCGCCCGTAAGATCGGCCAGTACCCCGGTCGGGAATTGAAAGATCATGTACGATGTCGAAAAAGCGCTATCGAGCAGCCCCAGTTCCGTGGCCCCCACACCCCACTCTCGCACCAATTCCGGCTTGATGAGCGCGAACGAATAGCGGTGTAGATAGAGCAACCATGACGTGGTTCCGCACAGCGCGAATACGGTCCAGCGAACGTTGGTGGGGCGCGTGGGACGGCTCATCGATGAAGGCAACCGGCAGTTCCAGGAACTATTAGCCGTGTAGTGTAGTCTGTTTCACCTGAGGATGTGTAGCAGGCAACGGTGTCGTTCGAAGAGCTACGTGAAAGCGTTGCGCGAAACACTCACAAAACCGTGCGTCAAGGGTGACTTAGGCCGTGTTGAGAAATAACTTGTCCGGTTCGACGGGGAGAAATCTCGAAATCCCAAACAAATTCAAAACTCGCTGTTCAAAACCACGTAATATCACAGTGTTTACTTTGTGCTCGACGTTTGGAACCTTAGAATTTTGGTTATTCGTATTTGTTTCGGATTTCGAGATTCGTGTTTCGGAGTTCAAGAAAACGGACATGTTATTTCTTACCATTTGCTTAAATTCACCGTCCTAGTTTCGCCGTCCTAGTTTCGCTGTTTTCGTTTCACCGCTCGGAGGCCAACACGCCGATCGCATCGATGAGTTGATCAGTTTCCTCTTCCAGTAGGAAGAAGTTTAGACTGATTCGCAAGCCTTCTCGCGTGTGAGGCAATGGCTTGACGATCATATTCCATCGCGTCCGCAATGCGGAGGCAAGATCTTCGCCCGTCCATCCGGGCACGCTGAAGGTGACTAGTGCGGCAGAATGCTCCGGTGACGGCGGTGTGTAAAACGTGATGCCCGCAATTGATCGCAACCCATCTTTCAACCGCGTGGCTAGCGCTACGGTTCGCTCCCAGATTTCGTCCAACCCGATCTCGTCTAACCAGTCGGCCGACGCCGCCCAACTGTGAATCAACGGCCACGACCAGGGGCCATACTGAAACCGCTGGGCCGAGTCCGCCAACTCATACTGGTCGTTTTCAAAGTCGAGCCACTTCTCACTGCGTCCGCCGGCATACTTCACCTGGAGTTGTTCGATGCATTCCTCGCGGACGTATAACAACCCCGCAGCGTACGGGGCGTACATCCATTTGTAAGATAGGAGGCCCGCATAGTCGCAACCCAGTTGGCTGAGTGGAGTCGGAAACAGACCGGCCGAGTGGGCCAGATCGACAAACGTTGCCACACCCTGGTCTCGCGCCGCGCGGCACATCGAACGAATCGGTAATCGCACTCCCAGATCGGTCGTCACGTGACTGACCGCCACCAGCTTGGTCCGAGCCGAGAGGCGACTGTGCAGCGCATCGACAACAGTCTTCGAGTCATAGGTCGGCTGACTCGAACCTTGGCTGTCCGCCGAGCTAAGCAACGGCAGCTTCACGACGCGAACACCCACGCGATCCCGTAAGTGGAGGACGGGCAATAGGAGGGCCGCCTCCTCGTCCTCGGTAATGATGATTTCATCGTCCGCTTGCCATGACATACCGCGGAGCACGGTTTGAAAAGCCTCGCTGACACCCCGCATGACCGCCAACTCACTGGCGGAAACGGAAAAAAAACGGGCCAGTCGGTCCATGGTTGCGGCGCGACGTGGGCACTCTTCGTCGGGATAAACGATGTGCATTGGACCACGTTCGAGTAGCTCGTCCATAAAGCGGTTGTGCACCGCGGCAATGCAACGGGGCGTAATGCTAACGCCGCCATTCTGGAACCAGATGTAATTCCGCAGGGCCGGAAACTCGTCGCGAATCGCCTGAATATTCATCATGCTGGAGCGGCTTTTGAAGCGGTCGCGACCCCGCAATAGTTCATCGCCGCCAACGCGTAAACAGCCGCCACCGAGGCCATGTCTTTGATCGAGACGTTCTCGACATCCGCATGGGCGGTTTCGTTGCTCGGACCATAGTAGATGGTGGGCACTCCGCAGCCGTGCACGTAGAGGTTCGCGTCGCCGACAATTCGTTTTCCAATCACGTCGGGCGCGACGCCTGCCACCGACCGGTGGGCAGCGGACACGGCTTGTACTACAGGATCCTCCGCGGGCGTTTCGAACGGTTCACGGTCGTGTTCATACGTGAGGGTCATGTCAAGCTGGCCCGCGATCGCGATTGGTTCCAACTGCGATCTCAACTCGTCGGCGACTCCACGAACCTGTCTGCCAGGTGCCCAACGCCGATTCCCCACCAGCTGGCAACGGTGTGCAGTCCGGTTAAAATAGTCGCCCGCATTGACGATTCCCAGATCGATTCTTTCGGCGCCGGCCAGCGGATGCACATCGCCATGGTCGAGTTGGGTCTGAATTTCCGCAATGCGGCTGATCATGTCACCCAAAAAGCGGATCGGATTCTCGGAAAACGGAACGTATTGGGTGTGCACACCACCGCGTTTCGACTCAAGCGTGATCGTAAAAACCATCGACCCCATGCTCATCACCCACAGCGCGGGAGGTCCCTCGACAATCACAATCCGATCGCACGCGATGCGGCCGCTTTTGATGTCGTCGATGAGTGCCAGTGGACCATCCTTATTCGCCTCGGGTTCTTCGTGTCCGACAATGGCCGTGAGAAGCAGGTCGCCTTGGAGTTGCACGTCGGCTCTCGTCAAGGCCCGCACCGCTCCGAGCATGGCCGCCATGCCACCCTTCATGTCGGTCGAGCCACGTCCATACAGCCGATCTCCCTCACGAAATACAGGCTGATTGTTCTGATTCGGAATCGTGTCCAGATGACCGTTCAGCATCAATGTCGGCCCGCCGCCGCATCCAGGAATTCGCGCGTAAAGGTTGGGGCGCCCCGGTGTAACCTCCCGGACGTCGACCTCGAGCCCCAATTCGCGGAGCTCGTTGGCGAAACAATCGCAAACTACCGTTTCGTGCAACGTGACGCTGGGAATGCGGACAAGCCGCTCCGCTAAGTCAGCGATCCAGTCGCTATCGACATGCGCCATCACGTCGTCAATTAGTGTCATGGTTCTATTTCGAGCAGACTCGGGCTTCATCGCAATCACAATTTCCACGATATCCGCTCCCAACTTATAGAGGCCGTCGCGAACTGGCAAGTACGGATTCGGTGACCTCCATGCCGTTGGCGTCGGCGCCTGAATTCCTCGTCAACGCCTGGTCGGAACTCTTGGCCACGACGTATGAACCAGAGTACGGATCCCGACTTGCCGGACACAGCCATCATCCAAGCCTGATGCCGGGCTGCTAGTACGAAATCCGCTGTGTCGTCACCGTCGAGATCCACGGCATCGCCGCTGGGGATCGCCGTCCAGGGGTCCGAGTTGCGATCATTACCGCTGGTGGACCAGCGCGCCAGGAATGGTCGTAAGTCAAACTTGTCGTAGCCACCGCGCTGTGGATATAACATGCCCGCGTCCCATGGCCAAACGAAACCGGCCACGTCAGTGAGTCGCTGCTCTGTCGGCTGCGCGAGGTTTAGAGCCCACTGAACACTGGCGCGACCGTGTAGCCTCAAACCGTCGTCGTCGATT
>Ga0310121_10000576_pt1 | contig 39945 bp, 32 predicted proteins | sample CB27_Tmax_986_MG_FD_203504 | JGI IMG/M metagenome (GOLD analysis project Ga0310121, IMG submission 203504) | Marine microbial communities from Western Arctic Ocean, Canada - CB27_Tmax_986 | ecosystem: Environmental > Aquatic > Marine > Oceanic | place: Canada: Western Arctic Ocean | collected...
TCTTGCAGCCGCCTGCCGATAGCAACGGCCGGCCAACAGAGCCACATTCGTTGCCGCGGCTCGCTACTTTGCCCGCTCGATTTCACGAATCTTCTCGATTCGTCGTTCGTGCCGACCACCCTCAAAGTCTGTCTCCATCCAGGTCTGAACCACGCGGTCGACCGTGTTCACACTCAACAAGTCACCGGAAAGGCACAACACGTTGAGATCGTTGTGCTGACGGCTCAATTTTGCAGAGACCTCATCGACGCAGGGAGCTGCCCGCACACCGGAAAACTTGTTGGCGACGATTGCCATCCCGATTCCTGTGCCACAAATTAGAATTCCTCGATCAGCCTTCCCCTCACTCACTTTGCGTGCCGCGGCGGCGGCAAAATCAGGGTAGTCGACGCTCTCGTCGCTGAATGGTCCCTCGTCACTGACGTCATACCCGCTGGCGGTGAGTTGCGACGTGACCCTCTCTTTCAGGAGATAACCATGATGATCACTTGCAATTGCTATCCGCATGGCACTTTATCCTATCGTCTCTGCCTGCGATCCCCCTAGCCCCTTCGCCTGAGATCTTACCCGGCAGCTCGCGGCTTAGGTGGATCGCATGCTTTTCAACTCATCGCTCAGCCGCTCAACCTGTTGAGCCGTTCCCTGGCGAATCTGTTCGGCACACTGGCGGTAAACATCGATCGACTGCCCGATCGGATCGGCAACGTTGGTCGAATCTTTTAAAATCAAATGGGTCCGGTCGGCAGCCTCCGGCCAATGGGCCACAATCGTATCGCAATGGTCACTGGTCATAGTCAAAATGAGGTCGGCATGTCGGACAAGTTGTTCGGTCAGGGTCCGCGACTCATGCCCCCGCAGGTCCATTCCCAGTTCTTGCATTACCTGTACTGCCTCGGCACTGGGTGGTGATCCCATCGCAGCCGCAATGCCAGCTGACTGCACGAGGATCCCATGTTCCTCCAGGTTTTGTTCGTCGCAATTCAAACGTCGTGCCAATTCGCGGCGTATGAGCAGTTCCGCCATCGGGCTACGGCAAGTATTGCCAGTGCAAACCAGCAACACAAGCACGCTGGTCAAACGCCGTAGTGTGCTTTCCGCAACGACTCCCTCCCGCAGGACTTCCAAATGATCACTGTACACCCGCACCACCGAGGAGGGCTGACCATAGCGACAAGGCCCGTCGTCCAGCACCAACGCCACATTGTCGCCCAAGGCTTCGACAACTTGTGCGGCTGTTACCGCATCAGGCGAACCACTGCGATTCGCACTCGTGAGCACAATGGGACCGGCCAGCATTTGTAACACTTCCGAAAGCGCTCCACCAGCTGCGACGCGCAATCCCAGCGTCCCATTCGGGCAAACGACTCGTCGCACTGATTCGGGTAACTGGGTGGCAAGCCCCTGCTCATGAGCATCGTCCAGGACCAGCGTCACCGGACCCGGCCAACAACGACGCGCCAAGCGACGGGCCAGCGAATTCATTTCAGGCAAATAGTCCGCCGCCTCCTGCGCACTCTTGATCGCCAAAGCAAACGGAACCCCCTGAGGTCGCTCTTTGGCAGCCATCAAATGCGCAACCGCCCCACTGTGACAGGCACTTGCACCAACCCCGTACACTGTTTCGGTGGGAAATGCGACCAACTTCCCCTCCACCAGCGCCTGTACGGCTCGGTGTACGACATCGCGAATATCTTCGGCCTTGCGCAGGTCGATCACAACTGGGGGCATGAAAACTTCTTGGGCTAGGAAAGAACGGCGGCTTTAGGGAAGTCCGAACGCTGCCGACAAGCAGTCTCGTCGACGGAATAGTAGCGAGTTTTGATGGCAGAGCTGATACTTCGCCTCGTCCATTGGTAGGACATTGACATCCGTGCCTGCAAAGATGCCGCGAAAGTACTTCCGATGTGAAATAACCCGTCTTTATACCCCAACCAGGGGTAACTGGTCAAGCAGCACAAACCTGGACATGGGTTCGCAAGTCCTGTTCTGCCAGCCGGTTCCAACGCTTCTTGAATTATCCCTCCTTGATCTCACCAGCCTTTGGTTAGACATTAAGGGGGGGCAGCCGATGACTCAGGAACCGATCTTCACACGTAAAGAAAAAACCGCCCGACGGGCAGCCCGCTCGGCAGTTCCTCTCCCCAGGGTTCCAAATCCAGCGACGACCAGACAGGATGAAAGTGGCCTTCCGATGATCTCACGAAGAAAATTCGGCCGGATCAGTGCCACAGCCCTGCTGGCGAACCTGGCAACCGGTTGTAATCACGATCCAGTGAATGCGGGCAAATTGGAGAAAGTTTGGGGGCGTTGCGGCATCGTGGACGGCCGCTTTCAAAAGCCCCGGGCTATGGCAATCGATCGAGAGGACCGGCTCTATATCGTTGATATGTTAGCAAGAATTCAGGTCTTTGATCGGGACGGGAATTTCTTGCGTGGCTGGCGTACTCCTGCCCATCAGGCAGGCCGCCCAACCGGGCTGACCATCAGTCCTAACGGGATCGTCCTGGTAGCCGATACGCATTACTTCCGCATTTTGAGCTACACGCCGCTTGGTGAACTCCTCGAAAAAGAAACCATTGGCGGAACGTACGGCCCACAAGCGGGCCAGTTCGGTTTGGTGACCGATGCCGTACGTGACGCAGAGGGCAACTGGTATATCGCCGAATATGGAGAGTTTGACCGGATTCACAAGCTCTCACCCGACGGGGACTTTCTCTTGCAATGGGGAGGGCATGGGTCCGCACCAGGACAATTCCTCCGGCCACAAAACATCGTGCTCGATAAGACCGGTCAATTGTGGGTTGCCGACTCCTGCAATCATCGCATTCAAGTCTTTGATGACCAAGGACAACTCCTGCAGATGTGGGGGCAGGCAGGTTCGGATCCTGGCCAGCTCTATTACCCTTATGACCTTGCTTTCGACCAGCAGGGGCATATTTACATTTGTGAGTATGGCAACCACCGTGTACAAAAATTTACCCAGCAGGGAGAATCTCTCGGCTGTTGGGGAACTGGTGGTCGCCAACCCGGCATGCTGCACAACCCTTGGGCGCTTGCCGTCGATAGCCGCCGCCGGGTTCACGTGCTCGACTCGAACAATCATCGTGTACAAAGAGTTATGATGTAGGCCCATCAGCTTGCGATGGGTGGTAATTTCAGCAGTCAACGAAAACGGAACCCGCGCACAATCTGAAGCCTTGTAACCGAAGGAAGCAACCACGGGCAAATCCCGATTGCTAACAACGCCAAACTCCGCATCCAAACCTGCCAACAGGTTGTCTCCGCTCGGCATCAGGCATTTTATGTTTCACCAAAGCGTAGCCTTTCATAATCCTTGGCTCTTGCTTCTGCTGGGACTTGTCCCTTTGGTGGTGGTCTGGAGCTACCATAGCCTGGCAGGTTTGGGAAAGTGGCGACGCTGGATTGCAATCTTGTTGCGATCGGGCGTTATGGTGCTGCTGATCTTTGCGCTAGCCGATATGCAGCTTTTACGATCCAGCAACCGCGTCACGGTGATTTATCTCCTTGATCAGTCTCTCAGTATTCCCGAAGCACGACGTGCGTCTATGATTCGTTACGTTAACGCGTCGATACGCAAACATCGGCGGGACGACAAGGAAGATCGAGTCGGGGTGATTGTGTTTGGCCGGGACGCTGAAGTCGAAGTCCCACCCGTTGACTTTGACGTACAGCTGGCGCCAAGGATCGAAAGCTTTCTTGATCCCAATTTCACCAACCTGGCTGGCGCCATGCAGCAGGCGATGGCCATGTTCCCCCACGACGCGGCCAAAAGGATCGTGGTCGTGACCGATGGCAATGAAAACCTGGGAGACGCGCTGGAGCAAGCCCGCACCATGGCCGACTTAGGGGTCAGCATTGATGCGATGCCCGTGTCGTTGAAGCAGCAAAACGAAGTTTCCGTTGAGAAGATCACGATCCCCACTGACGTCCGCCGGGGCCAACCGTTCGAACTGAGGGTGGTCCTGAACAACGATTCACCTACCGACGAGAACGTTGCCGGACGCCTGAAGATTACCCGCAAAGCAGGTGACCGGGAAGTAATCCTTGCTGATGCGCCGGTCAATCTCCAACCTGGCAAAAGCGTGTTAACCCGTCGTGAAGAAATCGATGAATCGGACTTTTACACGTATCAAGCTCTCTTTGTGCCAGATGATCCAGCCTCCGATGGTATGAAACAGAACAACCTGGCGACACATTTCACCGATGTTTATGGCCAAGGTCAAGTTTTGCTCATTGAAGACTGGGAAAACCCTGGCCGGTTCGACTTTCTGTTGGATCGGCTCCGCGTCGAAGGACTCGAAGTTACGGCGCAGCAGAGCAATCGTTTATTCACCTCACTGCCCGAGCTGCAACGATATGACTCGATCATTCTGGCCGATGTGCCACGTTCCAGCGGTTTCGATGCCAATAACGTGAGTAGCTTCACGGATCAACAAATCCGCATGTTGGTGCGCAATACCGAAGAACTCGGTTGTGGGCTGATTATGCTGGGAGGCCCCAACAGCTTTGGCGCGGGTGGCTGGACCAACACCGAAATCGAAAAAGCGATGCCGGTGGATTTCACGATCAAAAGTGCCAAAGTCATTCCGGTCGGAGCTCTGGTGCTGAACATGCATGCCGGAGAAATTCCAAAGGCGAATTACTGGCAGAAGGTCATCGCCCGCGAGGCAATCAAAGCACTGGGACCCCGGGATTACTGCGGCCTAATACAGTGGAGCGGCAATGAGCAATGGCTGTGGGGACAATCCAAGGGGGGGCTGATCCGTGTAGGTCCCAGCCGTAAGGTCATGATGGCCCGGATTGACGCCATGAACATTGGAGATATGCCCGAATTCGATGGTTCCATGAAGATGGCGGCGGCGGCGTTCGCACGTGCCAAGGATGCTTCGATCCGTCACATGATCATTATCAGTGATGGCGATCCCACACCTCCCACACCGGGCACCATTGCGGCCCTGAAAAAACAACAAGTTAAGGTCACCACGGTCTTGGTCGGCAACCGCCAGCATGCCCCTGGAGGGCAAGCTACCATGCAGAAAATCGCCTCGAGCACAGGCGGGAAAATGTACGTCGTGAAGAATGCCAAAGCGTTGCCACAAATCTACCAACGCGAAGCCCGCAAAATCGCCCGGTCGCTGGTCTTCGAACCACAGCCGCCGGTTCGACCCCAGGTCAAAAACCGTCAAGAAATCATCGAAGGCATCGACGGGCCATTTCCCCCCATTCAGGGATTTGTGCTCACGACCATCAAAGAGAACCCACTTGTCGATCTGATTCTCCTCTCCCCCAAACCTGTCAATGCTGAAAACGCCACCATCCTGGCTGCATGGCCGTACGGGCTCGGCAAGACGGTCGCGTTTACGACCGATGTGGGCGGACGGTGGGCCGATCAATGGACCGGGTGGCAGGATTACGATCGCTTTTTCAGTCAAATGGTCCGCTGGTCGATGCGACCTGGCGGGGATACCGGTAAATTCACCGTCTCGACCAATGTGGCTGATGGAAAAACCCAGGTCATTGTGACGGCCCTCGACAAAGACAATGAATTCCTGAATTACCAGACCGTCTCAGGGAATGTGTTGGGGCCCGACATGGAGTCGATATCGCTTGATATCACGCAAACCGCACCAGGGCGATACGAAGCAGAGTTTGATTCGACCATTCCCGGAAACTATCTGGTGCTGATAGCTCCCGGCAATGAGCACGCCATGATCCGTACCGGGGTGAATGTCGGTTACTCGGATGAATTCCGCCGCCGCAAGACCAATCTGGCACTCCTGGAATCGTTGGCAAACCTGTCCGCTAAAAACGGACAGCCGGGGGAACTCCTCGATCCACTGCCGGCAGTGGTCAACCCAACCTCAACCGGCGATTTGCAATCGCAGTTAGCCAGCGATCCATTCCGTCGCGATTTGCCAAATGCCGTGGCAAGTCGCAATATCTGGCCCTCGCTCTTGTTGCTGGCGAGTTGTGTTTTCCTGGCCGATGTTTTTGTTCGTCGTGTCCACGTGGGCTTCGCCTGGATCGTCCCTTTGTGGGCGGCCCTGCTGAATCGTGTCCTGAGACGCAATCCCCAGTCGGCAGTCGAAGAAACCATTAACCGCCTGCAAAGTCGCAAAGCTGAACTAAGCCAAGAGCTTGAAAGCCGCCGTGCCCGTGCCCGGTTTGAATCGACCTCCGAAGGCGATCTCCAGGGAGAGGCTGCTGCGGCATCGGGAGCTACAACTCACCCAGAAACCCCCGAAACGAAAATTGATAAAAAGAGCCTTGTCGAACAGGAGGCTACGGATGAGGATTCATATACGTCACGCCTTCTGAAAGCAAAAAAACAAGTCTGGAAGGATCGCGAATCATGAGCATCGGCGAATCATTTGAACAACGCGCAGCACAATTTACAGAGCGCTACAAGGCCGTCTATCAGCAAATCAACCGGGTAATCGTCGGTCATAATGACATCGTGCACGGCATTCTCACCTGCCTCTTCGTCGGCGGGCATTGCCTACTCGAAGGCGTGCCAGGACTTGGCAAAACCCTGTTGGTCCGCACGTTGGCACAAACCCTGGATCTCGATTTCTCCCGTATTCAATTCACACCCGATCTCATGCCCGCCGATATCCTCGGCACCAACATGATCATCGAAGATCAGGCCGGCAAGCGGGAGTTCCAGTTCCAAAAAGGACCGATCTTCACTCAGATCTGTCTCGCGGATGAAATCAATCGAGCCACGCCAAAGACGCAGTCCGCCATGCTCGAAACGATGCAAGAAAAGTCGGTCACCATCTCCGGAAACGTCTACCAAATGAAACCCCCTTTCTTCGTGATGGCGACTCAGAACCCGATCGAACAAGAAGGGACTTATCCACTCCCCGAAGCGCAACTCGACCGCTTTTTCTTTAAATTGCTCCTGGGGTATTCCGATCGCGCCGAACTCAACACGATCGTCGAACGCACCACCCGGGAATTGATAATCGAACCCGATAAAGTTATGGATGGTTCGGAAATTGTCCAGTGGCAACAACTCATCCGTGAAGTGATTATTGCTCCGCACGTGCAGGACTACCTCGTGCGACTCACCCTCGCAACCCATCCGGAAGGCCCCTTCGCCCTGCCCGAAACAAACCAATACCTGCGTTGGGGTAGCAGCCCGCGCGGGGCACAAACGTTGGCCCTGGCTGCCAAGGTACGAGCCCTGCTCGGGGGACGCTTCAATGTGAGCTTTGAAGATGTTCGCCGCGTGTTTCTACCCGCCACACGGCATCGCGTCATCCTCAATTTTGAGGCCGAGGCCGAAGGGATCGAGCCCGATAAAGTCCTGCTCGATATCCTGCAACAAGTGCCCGAAAAAGCCGAAGAGAAACGGTCGGCCTGAGGCAAACGTTTGAAAAGAAACGGCCACAACAAACGGAGTGAAACCATGGGCAAAGTGACTATCTACCACAATCCCCGTTGTACGAAGAGCCGACAAACTCTGGCACTGCTGCACGATCAGGGGATCAAACCCAACGTGGTCCAATACCTGCAGACACCACCCGATGAAAAGACGCTTGGCAAACTTGTCAAACTCCTGGGAATGGAACCCCGCGAACTGATTCGCAAAAAAGAATATCGTGCGCTCGACCTTCCCCAGACAGACGATCCCCAGGAATTCATCGCTCGGATGGCGACCCACCCGCAAATCATCGAACGGCCGATCGTCGTTGCAGGTGAAAAAGCCTGCCTTGGCCGCCCGCCCGAAAATGTGCTTGAGATCCTCTGACGTAGCGCGTTTTCAAAGTCATTTTAGCGCGGCAAATGAAACAGCTTCCCTCTGCCAGCGGCAACGACCGGAGAAGATCGGTTGTGCCTTGAAATTAGCATGGATCACCCTGCCAACCCGGAATCAAGCGGCTCAGCACATTCGGGACCCTGGTTGCGCACATTGTTGACAAATGGTCTGACCGGTGTGGTTCGCATTTGGTCACCCGGAAACGCGTCGAGTAGTTTCAGCAGCCCGCCGCGATCAGAATTTTCTGGATCAAGCCACGCTTCATAGTCACCCGGAGACAGGATCACCGGCATCCGCTCGTGCAGTTCGTGCATCAAGTCGTTCGCTGCCGTCGTAATAATGGTGCATGATTCAATAGTCGGCCCTCGCTCCGGCTGCCAGGACTCCCACAGACCGGCAAAACCAAACAGGCCCCCATCGGCCAACTCAATCAGATAGGGCTGTTTTGCCTGGCCTGTTTTCTTCCATTCGTAAAATCCGTCACCTGGTATCAGACACCGTCGCCGCTTGAAAGCCGCAGCAAACGAGGGCTTGCTGGCAATGGTCTCCGACCGGGCGTTGATCATCCGGACACCAATCTTCAGGTCATCAGCCCAGGAAGGCACCAGGCCCCAACGAAACGAGGCCAGTTCGCGCTGACCAGCTACCCGGGACCGTACAGCAAATACTTCTTGCGTGGGGGCAATGTTGTACCTCGGATCAAAAGATTCTCGATCTTCGTCGCCCTCGAGTGCAAATTGCTGCAGGAGCAGGTTCAGGCGAGAACGCAACGTAAATCGTCCACACATAAGGGTTTGGCATTCGTGGTTAAAAAAACGAGTCCAGAAAAAAATTGTTGGAAAACAGGAATGGAGCAAGCCGGGAAGCCGACTTCAGCCGGGCTCAAGTGCAGCTTGACAAAATACGATACATATGTACAGTATTTGAGGTCCTGCATTTCACATCCGCATTACCAGCCACGAATCGAAACTGCCACCCAAAACCTTCTCCGCCAGATTCGCGACCCCGCTTAACAGCAGCCCTGTAACCCCCATCGCCTCCCCAGGCTTTTGCCTGTGGCTAACCCCACAGTCCGCCCTCTCACCATGTCTACTTGCAATCCCCAACTCGATCAACTGCGTCACCAATTATCTGCCTGGGAAAATAATGCTTGGAACTCAACCGAGTCGATTGTTTCCACCGGCTACCCTGCATTGGATGCAATCTTGCCCGCTGGTGGCTTGCGGCGGGGATCTCTCGTGGAATGGCTTGCCGAGGTACCGGGCCACGGAGCAACCACACTGGCTCTGCTTTGCGCCCGGGAAGCGTGCCGGACAGGTGGTGACCTGGTGATTGTGGACTGCGAGTCCCAGTTTCATGGTGAATCCCAGTTTCATGATGGGGCAGAATTTTACCCTCCCACTCTGGCCACCTGGGGAATCGATCATGAGCGACTTATCCTGCTGCGTCCGCGATCCCAACAGCATATCGAATGGGCAATGGTCCAGGTCCTGCGTTCGCCATCGGTGGCAGCCGTTTGGGGCCATTTCAACCAGCTAGATTCGCATGCCTTCCGCCGCTGGCAACTGGCCGCCAGATCTGGTGGCACATTAGGACTGCTCCTCCGACCAGCCTGCATGCGTCGAGAACCGACTTGGGCCGACGTGCGGTTACTGGTTCAACCCCTGGCTGGACATCAACCACGGCGGGTACGTGCAACCCCACTGCGATGTCGAGGTGGTGTGAGCAAAGGTTCCGTCGAACTTGAAATCGATATCTTGTCGAACTTGAAATCGATATCTTTAAGTCCGGACGATTTGGGAAAGTGCAGGCTGGGTTGAAAAACTACGACGAGGCGTTTCACACGAACAACCCCTTCTCCCACGATAACATTGCCCAATCTTCCAAGAGGAAAGTAAAAAACAAAACCTAGCAATACGTTGCATAAGCAGTTAGGCCTCCCAAATCATGACTCGCATTCTTTGTCTCTGGTTCCCCAACTGGCCAATTCAACGTCTGCTACACTGCAAACCGGAACTGAGACGTCGGCCAGTCGCTCTTTTCAGTAACACTGGCCGGCGCGGCAATCAGATCGTAGCCTGCTGTGAACTGGCCTGTCGTCGGGGGGTTCAACCTGGCATGTCACTGGCCGAAGCCAAAGCAGTTGCGGGAAAAAATCGCCTGGTTGTCGAGCTACACGACCTCGCTGTTGACCGACAAGCATTGGAGCTGTTGGCAGAACGTTGCGAGCCCTTCAGCCCACGCGTCGCCTTGGAAGAAGGCAACCATCCCGCAAGTCTGCTGCTCGATATTACCGGCTTGGACCACTGGTTTGCGAACGAAGAGCAACTGGCTGAACAGGTTGCCGCGCTGTTTGCATGTTCAACCACGGCACCAGCCCCCACGACAGCAGCTCTTACCCAGACTCCCCTATTCCAACCAACTGAACAAGAAGCAATGCATCCGCGAATCGCCATCGCCGACACGATAGGCGCGGCGTGGGCAATGGCGCACTTTGCCCACACCTTAGAGCCACCACCCGCTTTTCCGGTCATTGTTCCTCCTGGCGAAGATCCCTTGCTCTTTCCCTTGCCAGCAGCGGCCCTGCGTTTGCCAGAGAAGGTTCTTGAAATGCTCACGCGGCTGGGCATTGTCTCGATTGAGCAAATCCTCTGCCTGCCTCGTAGCAGCTTGAACTCACGTTTCGGAAAAGAACTCTTGCAGCGTATTGACCAACTCACCAGTCGGATTGTGGAGGTGGTGGAACCTCATCGCCCCCCCCCACAATTCTTAGTCGAACGGTCGCTAGAACATCCTGTTGGCGATCGCGACGCGCTCGCATTGCTCATCCGCCAATTGGTCGATCAACTCGCAGTCGAACTGCTCAACCATGACCAAGGGGTCGTGCAGCTAATCGTTAATTTACAATGCAGCCAACAAGAGCAGCGCCGTTTTCACATAGGACTATTTCATCCGTCGGCCGCTGCCGAGCACATCCAGGAACTCGTCGAGTTGCAACTGGAAAACTTTCAACTCCCCGCACCGGTCCATCACGTGCAGGTCGTAGCAGCGATAACTGCCCGATTAGCACTGAATCAGCACGAACTGTTTTCTGACGATCGCCCCACCAACATGCATGAACGATTACTCCTTGTAAATCGACTCAGCAGCCGCCTGGGAACCGAGGCAGTACTACGACCTCAATTGAAAGCCAGCGTCTTACCGGAACAAGCATGCCGCAATGTGCCATGGGCTGACAGGTCGGGCAAGTCAAGTGGGAGAAAACCTTCGCTCCCCCCGGGACCACGTCCCCTACTGCTCTATCGACTTCCTCGCCCCATCAAATTGGTCAGGGATTCCCCCACAGGACTACCACAATACACCTGGATCAATCGGCAACGACAAAACATCATCCGAAGTTGGGGCCCCGAACGGATTGAAACTGGCTGGTGGCGCGGGCCTTCCGTCCAACGCGATTACTACCGTATCGAAACTGCAACTGGCAGCCGCTTGTGGGTTTTTCGACAACTCAACGACAACTGTTGGTTCCTGCACGGCGAGTTTGTATAAGCCCCCAAATGCGCCCCAACCCGTGCCTACCCCACACGACAAGAGTGGGTTTACCACTCGCGTATGCGGGTGGTACGATGGACCTCCAAAGAAACCTGCAGTTCTCCACAAACAAAAAAACTGCCCGTTCCTGGCGGAGACTATGGCGTGGCTTCATCTTATCGACGAATTGCCAGCTTGCGCACTGCGGAGCAATTAACGGCTTATCTCGACGCACAGGAAATCAAACTGCCCTTTGACGCAGAATTGTCATCCGGCCCCGAAAGTCCGCTCGCCACGCCCTTGGAAGTCGACGGGCGCAAAATCGGCAACCGTTTCACCATCCTCCCTATGGAAGGCTGGGACGGAACCACTGCCGGCGGTTCCACAAAGCACATTCTCCGCCGCTGGCGCAATTTTGGTCTCAGCGGTGCCAAGTTAATTTGGGGGGGTGAGGCCGTAGCCGTTGAGCACGCTGCCCGCGCAAACCCCAACCAACTTTGGCTTCATGAACAAACCAAGGCCGAAATCGGCTACTTGCGAGAGGAACTCCTTGAGACCCATCGCGAATCGTTTGGCAATGATGACGATTTGCTGGTCGGGCTGCAGCTCACCCACTCGGGGCGTTTTTCCCGACCAAACGTCAAGGACCAACTTGAGCCAATCGGGCTCTATCATCATCCGATTCTTGACGAGCGGTGTGGCGGCTCCGACAAAGTCCGCATCCTTTCCGATGCTGAGATCGACGACCTGATCGAAAGGTTCGTAAACACTGCAGCAATCGCTGCCGACCTGGGATTTGAATTCGTCGATATCAAGCACTGCCACGGTTATCTGGGGCACGAGTTCTTGAGCGGTTTCGATCGACCAGGACGCTATGGAGGCAGTTTCGAAAACCGCACCCGCTTCCTGCGTGAAATTGTCAGCGGCATTCGTGACCAGTCCCCTAATCTGATGATCGCTGTCCGCGTCAGCGCCATTGATTGGGTCCCCTTCCAGATGGGACCCGACGGTGTGGGAGAACCTTGCCGATTTGAAGGTCAAGAATATCGCTTCGCCTTTGGAGGCGACAAAACCGGCGTCGGAGTCGATCTTAGCGAACCGCTCCTGCTGCTCAAACTCCTTGAGAAACTCAACATCCACCTGGTTTGTATTTCGGTTGGCAGTCCTTACTACAATCCACATATCCAACGGCCCGCCTACTTTCCGCCAACCGATGGTTACCCGCCACCGGAAGATCCGCTGGTTGGCGTAGCACGGCAAATTGAACTGACGCGGCAGTTGAAAAACGCCTGCCCCAATTTAACCTATGTGGGGTCAGGCTACAGCTATTTACAGCAATGGTTACCCAATGTTGGGCAAGCGGTGGTACGCGACGGGGGGGTCGACTCGGTCGGACTGGGCCGTATGGTGCTCTCTTATCCCGACCTGCCAGCCGATGTACTGGCAGGACGCAACCTCCAGCACAAAAGGATTTGCCGCACCTTTAGCGACTGCACCAGCGGGCCGCGCAACGGCATGATCTCGGGCTGTTACCCCCTGGACGAATATTACCGGCATCTGGACGAGCGGAAAGAACTTGACGCAATTAAAGCCGCCTTCCGAAAAACCGTGTGATTTACTACTCGAAAACAATGATCGAGTGCATTGTGACCACCGCTCTAGGAACAAGAAAGATCCGAACGACCTTCACGTGTCCTCCACATTTCGAGGGGGGACTCGACCTTCGGTAGTTGCGGGGCCCGATCTGCAGCGCCTCTCTCGGGCATATCTCAACCGAAAATCGGGCTGGAAGCAACCAATCAACGCGGTCTCGCGAGAAGACTGCGGAAAGTACCTGCGTCGGGGGATGAGTTTTGGTAAAGTCAGGATCCGATGTCAGAGTCAAAGTCAGAGGCGGGGATGGGAACAACCATGAACACGAAGTTTGCAGTGATTGGCCTCGGTTGGTTCGGTGAGAAACACTGTGAGGCACTCGCAGCCATTCCGAACGCCCAGATCTACGCGGTCTGTACGCGAACCGAATCGCGCCTCAACGAGGTTGCTGCTCGATTCAAGGTCGAGCACACCTACACGGATTACCGAGAGCTGCTGGAAAATCCTGCGGTGGAGGTCGTGAACGTCGTGACGATGTGGGACCAGCACACCGAGCCGACACTGGCGGCGCTCGCCGCGGGAAAGCACGTGTTTCTTGAGAAGCCGATGGCTTCAACGATCGACGATTGCCAGGCGATTGTCGCGGCTGCCCAAAAGGCCGAAGGGTTCTTAATGGTAGGGCACATTTGCCGATTCAATCCCCGCTACGCGGCGGCGAAGCAGGAGATTGACTCAGGCAAGATCGGTAAGATCCTCTCTCTCTATGCCAGACGAAATATCCCTGCATGGATTACGGATGACATCCTCAACAAGATCGGCCCCATCATTGGCGACGGCGTCCACGACACGGATCTGATGCTCTGGTATACCGGAGCCCGCGTCGAAACCGCCTACGCGCAGACGACGAGGATGCGCGATCGCAAGTACCCAGATCTCGGCTGGACAATGTACCGGTTCGACAGTGGCGCCACTGGTGTTCTCGAAAACGTGTGGTGCCTCCCCGACAAGACGCCGTTTCAAATCGACGAACGGATGGAAATCATCGGGACAGAGGGATCTATTCACATTCATGAAACCCACCCCAACTACTCGGTGTGCGATGAGAACGGCTGGCGCTCCCCGGACACGACCTACTGGCCAACATGGAACGGCACCCTCCACGGAGCGCTTCCGGCGGAGCTCGCGTACTTCGCCAGTTGCGTTCAAGAGAAGCGCAGACCGGAGATCATCACGCCGGCCGAGTCGCTCGCCGCTGTGGAGGCGTGCCTTGCGGCAGAAGAGTCCGCTGCCACGGGTGAAGTCGTGCGACTCGCTTAGCTGCCTGGCGGGCGAACCCGAATCGCGCCTCAAGCCAACAGAGATAACAGGTTTCGCGCCGGAGGTGCGCGATGCGACCTGAAACGCCACTACCCAAGGCTACATTCCTGCCACCGCGAAACCACCTGCTCTGGTGTTGCCGTGCCCGTTGTGCCGAGCTGCTGCACGGTGATCGAGGCGACCAGGCAACCAATTTCTGCAGCCTCCTCCAAGGTTGCCTCGGAAGTTAAGGAAGCCACGACGGCCGCTGTTACACTGTCACCAGCGCCTACAATATCGACCGGCCCTTCGACTCGATGCCCGGAAACGTGGATCGAGCGGTCATCCGGTAAACCGACGGATATGCCTTGCGGACCCCGTGTACACAAGACTGGCTGCCTGGTTTTCGCCATCAACACTTGTATGGCGTCCTCGAATGCATTCCCGGATGTTTCAGCGGCGGCGGTCAATTCTGCCTGGTTCCCTTTGAGCACACCGCACGAAAATTGGCCAATTTGTGTACGACTGTCGATAAAGATCAACTTTTCCGGGTTCATGTGGTTGAGTCTGGCCAGGGTTTCCCGAACTTGACGATTGACCACGCCCCATTCGGGCTCGTTGATCTGATCGAGCACAATCCAACCGTCAACTTTGGTAAACATCTGGCTTAATCGATCACAAGCTTCGTTGCCTGCTTGTTGATCCAGGGGCTCTCGGGAACGAGTGTCCAGACGGTTGAGTTCCTGCAACACGCCGCTACCCGACAAGCGAAGCGGTTTTGTATAAGTGGGTGTAAGCCGCTCTGGGTGTCGAATGATATGCGACTGATCAACCGGCATGGACCGCAGCGCACGGAGCAAGTCGTATCCATGACCATCGTCCCCGATTACCGTGATTGGCACCAGGCAACCAACCCCCAAGGCAGCGAGATTGTTCATCACCGTACCCAGAGCTCCCGGCACGTTACGAACCTGGTCAATTTGAAAAGCTTCAAGGCTAGTTTCCAGCGAAGTTTCATGAACACCTGCCGCGAGGTGAAGATATCGGTCGAGAAACAAATCGCCAATCATACCAATCGTTTGATCTGGAAAGCGTGCCAGTAATTCATCAAGTCGAGACAGGGAAATCACGGTATGACCCCGATGGTAGAAAGCAACGCATCATATTGTTGATAGTTGTGAACGATGATATCTGCCCCGGCTTGAATCAGCCGGTCTCGTTTCCACTCGTCCACACCATGCCGGTCGTATTCATCACTGGCGACGCCGATTGCGAGTCCCCCTACCCGCTTGACTTCTTCGATCTCGACATAGCCATCGCCAAACCCGATCAACTGCGAGCCAGTAACGCCGGTATCCCGGATGATTTGGTGGATCAGCATTGCCTTGGAAAACTTTTTGTAGTCGTCCAGGGCACCGTAAACTCGTCCACCAAAATGTGAGTGAAGTTCCAGCAGTTTCAATTCGTCCTGCACATAGTCAATGTCGGTACCTGAAGCGAGGTAGAGGGTCATTCCTGACTGCTCAAGTCGTTTGACCAGCTGTGGCGATCCGAGGATCGTCATTTTCTCAGCCGCATCTTTTCCATTGCGTATCGTTGCAATTCGCTGCTCGACACCAACCCAGAGCCGGCGGTGATACTCCTGCTTATAGTCGAATGGGTCGAGCGGTGTTCCCCCACGTTTCACAACTTGCTCGGCCAGTTCGATCATTTGGTAAATTGTCTGCCGGCCGGTCAGTCGGGTAACAAACTCGGTCACTAACTGGGTGAGAGCTTCCTCACTTTCATCAGGTCCGGCTTTCTGAAGAATCTCGACCATCATCGGGATCATGATATCCTGCCAGCCTCGCCGGATCAGCGAAAGCGTCCCGTCAAAATCGAAGATGGCAGCCTGAAACGGGCCGCGGGGAAAGTCGGCATTCACAATCTCAATCGGGTGAGACATTCAACCTTTAACCGTAAGCTCACGGGGTTCCGTAAAACAGGTCCACCCCAGGCACCTGGTGCCCAACACCGCTTTGGGTGATAACGTCTCTTCGTTATACTCGGCACACTCGCAGCCGGTCAGGCCTTTGTTTCAAGGTCAAACCAGTTTTCTGTGCCGCTCAAAAAAACTTGGATCACCCCCCTCTCACAAGCGAAGCGGTTCGGAGGGTGCTGTAACGGTTGCAGCGGAACAACTCCCTGTGAATCCTGGTCAGGCGGGGTTTGTCGAGCTCCGTGTCCAAGAAACCGAGCGCCGCTGGCAGGAAACGACGTCACCTTGGCCCATCATGCAGGCAGGTACGTACGACATTTCGCGTGACCGAATGATGGCTCGCCCCAAGGCAAACCATATTCAGTTTGCCTACGCCTGCTCTCCCCAGGAGGTCGACCGTGCCGGTTGGATCCAAGCATCCATCGCAAACGCCCCCGGGAAGGCCAAACACCCTGGGAAGGAAAGTCGCGTTCTGTGGCTGACACCAAGACGACAAGCCGCGGAAAGCTTAAAATCAGGCCCCCTTTCAATCGAAGGCAACCCGCTACCGCTTCGTCGAAAATCGACTAGAATCGGGGGTTTGATTGACTTTCGATCACCCGCTCGATAGCAATTTTCCAGTCCTACGAGGAATTTTTCCCATGAAAATTGTTCGTTTTCTCAACGATCATGCTGAAGAACAATATGGTGTACAACACGACGATGAGTCAACAACCGTACTGGAAGGCGATATTTATGGCGAATATCGTGACACCGGCGCGGCAGCCTCGGTGAACAAGTTACTTGCACCGATTCAGCCGGTCGATATCCTGTGCATCGGCTTGAATTACGCACGGCACGCCCAAGAGGGCAACTCACCGCTGCCGGAACATCCGGTCCTGTTCATGAAAACATCCAGCTCCGTACAGAACCCAGGCGACCCGATTGAATTACCGCGAACCCTGCGGAGCGACAAAGTCGATTTCGAATGCGAATTGGCGGTCGTGATTGGAAAAACGTGTCGTAACGCTACCCGGAACAACGCTTTGAGTTATGTCCTGGGCTATACATGTGGTCATGATGTCAGTGCCCGCGACTGGCAGATCCAGTGGGGCGGTGGTCAGTGGTGCCGCGGCAAAACATTTGACACATTCTGCCCTCTTGGGCCCTACCTCGTAACGACAGATGAAATCACTAATCCCAACGAACTGGGAATTAAAACGGTACTCAATGGCGAAACAATGCAGGATTGGAATACTAACGACATGATCTTTGACGTTCCCACCTTGATTGAATTCTTGAGTGGCAACACAACGCTACTGCCTGGTACCGTAATTCTCACCGGGACACCCCACGGGATTGGCGGTGCACGCAAACCACCGATATTCCTCAAAGATGGCGACCGTGTCACAATTGAATGCGAAAAGATTGGCGCCTTAACCAACCCGGTCGTGGCAGAAAAACAATAATTGTTGTGCTGTTTACCGTTCACTATGCCTGGCACTTTTCCCCATAATCGACAATCACTATCCATTCGGCCTTTCAGGACCGATCAACCGCGTCAACGATGTCGCAACCGGGATTGGTCAGCCCATCGGCGGTGGCGTGACCATCCTCACCGCGGAAAATTCTGACCCCGACAATTTGAATTTTGTTTGTCCGGACCCAGTTGCATTTGAACCAAAGCATCTGGACCCAGGGAAAAACCTCCTCCTTAAGGAAATCGTGTTATCATGTTAAAAACAACGAACCTTCTCGGGCTAATCTCCTCCTCTCTATTCGGAATGGTCGCCCTGGTCGGCTGCCAACCCACCACGACTTACAATTCACCACAGAGTAGTGGTGGCCATGATCACACCCACGAACATGGTGACACTTACTCCGAAGCACTGGCAGAACTCGACAAACTGCGTTTGGACATCCAAACCAACTTCGAAGAGGGAACCGGTGAAATCGCTCATAAATCAATCCACGAAGCAGGTCATATCCTGGAGGAAATACCCGCCCTGGCCAAGAAGGCTGGAATTTCCGGGGATGATTTTGAGAAGGTGAAACAAGCAGCCGACCGTGCCTTCAAGTCCTTTGGACAACTCGACACGTACCACGGTAAAGACGGAGACCCGCCTCATGAATTGGATGATGACAATCTCCGCTATCAAAAGGTTGCTGACAATATCGAATCCGCCTTCCACGATTTGCACGCGCAAGCGCCTGCCACCAAAAGTGACCATGAACACGGTGATGACCACGAACACGGTGATGACCACGAACATGACGAGGCCGATGCCCACGATGATAACCCTCAAGCCAATTCGGCAGGCCAGGAGGGTGAGAATCAGGAACAGGGCAACGATCAAGAATAGGATTTTCGGGAGTCTTGCGTAACGCCTGCCGTGTTCTTGTGGTCGAGTACTGTAATGGTCTCATTGGCGAGTTAACGATAAGGAACACCCCGTCCGCGCCTGGTGTAGCTTTGAAAAGTGGTAAAATGCAGATGATTCGGCTTCGCGGCGTGGCCGTGCACAATCTTCGCGATGTCGATCTTGATTTGCCGCATCATCAATTAATTGCATTCTGTGGGGTGTCGGGGAGCGGCAAGACGAGTCTTGCACTCGATACCCTTTATGCTGAAGGGCAGCGGCGGTATATCGAGAGCTTTTCTGCCTACACCCGGCAATTCCTCGAACAACTCCCAAAGCCCGATGCCGCCCAAATCGACGGTATTCCTCCGGCAATTGCGGTCACCCACAAGAACCCGAGTCGTTCCCACCGGGCTACCGTTGGCACCGCAACAGAAATTCGCGACTACCTGGGGCTTTTGTTTGCCCGTATTGGGAACATTCAATGTTTCGGTTGCGGGAATCTCGTGCGGCGCGATAGCCCGGAATCCATTGCCGACCAACTGGAAACTCTTCCCGCAGCCACACGTTTCATGATTGGCTTCACCTTGCAGGTTCCCGAAGACGATCGGGTGGACTCATGGCTGACCGAACTGATAGAGCAGGGCTTTGTGCGGGCTCTGCTGGGTGATAAATCAATTGAAATTGAAGTCTCTCGGGCCAAACAGCTTCGGCCAGGCATGACTTTGACAATCGTGGTCGATCGGCTAACCGCCGGTCAGGTGTCCCGAGAACGCCGACAAGAATCGCTTGAAACGGTACTGGCAGCCGGGCTGGGAACGTGTGTCGTGTTAGTCGAGGCGTTCGACCGATCGACCGACAACCTGGCTGAAGAGGAAACCTCAAACTCGGCAACCGAGCGTTTGGATGGCCACTCGTGGCGGCGACTTGTCTACAGCACCAGCCTCCGCTGCCACACCTGCGAAATTGACTATCCGGAGTTACAACCTCCGTTATTCAACTTTAACAGCCCGCTTGGGGCCTGTCCCGAATGTGAAGGATTTGGCAACGTTGTGAAAGTCGATATGGAGCGTGTGGTACCCAACCGTTCCTTGACACTTCGCGAAGGTGCAATTGTGCCGTGGAATACGCCAGCGTATGCCCACGAGTTGGAGGAACTGATCGCGTTGTCGGGTGATTATGGGATACCGCTGGACATTCCCTACTCCGAGCTTTCCGAACCCCACCGGAGGCTGATCCGCGAGGGAATCCCGGAACGCGATTTTGGCGGTCTTGATGGATTTTTTCGCTGGCTGGAACGGCGAAAATACAAGATGCACCTTCGCGTATTTCTGAGTCGCTGGAAGTCCTACGATCCCTGCCCAACGTGTGCGGGAATGCGTCTGAGGCCGGAGTCACTTGCGGTTCGAATCGAGGGAAAGAACATTGCCGAACTTACCCAACTGCAAATCGAAGACTGCCTGAATTTCTTTGCCCACCTGCGACTGAACGAATGGCAAGAGCAGGTCTCTGCTCAAGTATTAAGCGACATTACATCTCGATTGAGTTATCTCACGACCGTAGGAGTCGGTTATCTGACGCTCAACCGCCCGCTGCGAACGCTCAGTAGCGGTGAAGCGCAGCGAGTTGCCCTGACCGCGATCCTGGGTTCCAATCTCGTCAACATGCTTTATGTCCTCGACGAACCGTCGATTGGACTACATCCGCAAAACATCGATTCTTTGGCAAATGCAATGACGCGGCTCCGCGACCGGGAGAATACCGTGGTGGTGGTTGAACATGAAGAAGAAATTCTTCGTCGCGCGGATCAGATTGTCGAACTTGGTCCTGAGGCAGGACGGGGAGGGGGACACATTGTCTTTCAGGGAACCCCCAGTGAATTGGAAACTGGTTCCACAAGTTCAACAGGTCAGTGGCTCTCCGGAAAGCGGGGCCTGGGCTTGGGCAACAAGCGCCGTCCTCCTCAGCACGGCCAGCTGACTTTAGTGGGCGCGCGGGGAAACAACCTCCGCGACGTAACCCTTGACATCCCGTTGGGGTTACTCTGCCTGGTAACGGGTGTGAGTGGAGCTGGCAAGAGTACGCTGATCAACGAAACCATCTTTCCCGCTCTGACACGCCGCTTGAACAGTACCAACGGAAAATCACCGGGTGAAGTGCCGCTGGACTTCGACAGCCTACTGGGAACCGGTCAACTGAAGGACGTTATTCTCATTGATTCCAGTCCCATTGGTCGCTCGCCCCGTTCCAATCCCGTCACCTTTATCAAGGCCTTCGACCCGATTCGCCAGTTATTTGCCGAACAACCCGAAGCAGTTGCCAGAGGATTTTCCGCAAGTCACTTCAGTTTTAATGTGGACGGCGGTCGATGTGAAGCGTGTCGTGGAGATGGCCTCGTTCAAGTCGATATGCAATTCATGGCCGACATCTATCTGCCCTGTCGCGAATGTGGGGGAAGCCGTTACCGTAAAGAGGTCCGCGAGGTAAAATATCGAGGGATGGACATTACCGAAGTGCTGGAGATGACGGTTCGCGAAGCCTTTACATTCTTCCGGGGACACCATCGAGTGCTGGCGAAACTTAAATTTTTACTCGACGTGGGACTCGACTATCTTTGCCTGGGGCAGTCTGCTACCACCCTTTCGACAGGGGAAGCACAACGGCTTAAACTGGCAACGTACCTCGGTGCGGGAAAACGGGGACGCACGTTGTTTTTGCTCGATGAACCAACAACCGGCCTGCATTTTTCCGATATCCTCAAGCTGCTCGACTGTTTTGATGCTTTGGTCGATGTTGGGCATTCACTCGTCGTGGTCGAACACAACCTACAATTAATGACCGCTGCCGATTGGCTCATCGACCTGGGTCCGGGAGCTGCCCAAAGCGGCGGAAACGTCGTGGTCGCCGGTACCCCCGAAGATGTTGCCAACTGTCCAGAATCGGTAACCGGTTGGCATTTAAAGAAAGCCCTGGCCAAATTGAGCAGCATGCCAGAATGAAATCGCAAACCAAAATGGTCCGCAACAAATACCATCCCCTCAACCCGAATTATGAATAATCAACAGTCGCAAATCAAAGCCAAACGCAACCACCCGCGGTTTCATACCCCAGCGGCAACTTGCAGCACGTTACCATAAAGCCTTCTCTGGTGGACAGACGCTAGCCATGATCCCGAATCCTCAACACGATACGTTTGAAATTGAGGTTGCTGACGCGAGCGATGTCGCACTACGTTTGCTTGTCCACGCCCCAACACCTGTTTTCCTCGATTCTGAAGTATCTGCCCCGCATCGTTGGCAAATTACGGGAAGCCTGACAGGACCTTTTTGCAAGGATACCCATACTTTGCCAGCAACCTTGCCACTACGTGAAACCGCGGGCAGCCCCGGCTTGCATGCTGAGGTGGTCGTTCCCGATCCTTGTTTCTGGTCGGCCGAAACACCGTACCTCTATCGGTTACGAATTGAGATCGCCCGGGAAGATAAATCTTTCTCACATGAAGAGCAAATGATCGGGCTGCAACCGTCGGGAGCGGCGCTCAATAATCCTTAACCGCAATTCCCCCACGCAGACAATTTGCTTGTCAACCAACGGCGATGACAACGTACTCCACCAGCAAACCCGATCCCGAAAAACAGCCAGGCGGCGACCGGTATGCCCGCCAGATTTGCTTCGCGCCCCTCGGTGCAGGTGGTCAACAACAATTAGCCGCCGGGCGGGCACTCGTTTGTGGCTGCGGTGCCTTGGGGTCGGTGATTGCAAATACCCTGGTTCGAGCAGGCGTGGGGATGGTACGAATCGTTGACCGCGATTTTCTGGAACTGAATAATCTGCAGCGCCAAGTGCTATTCGATGAACAAGATGTGGCCAGCGGGTTGCCCAAAGCCATTGCTGCGGCTCGAAAGCTTGCTACTGTCAATTCGCAGGTTACGATCGAACCGGTCGTCGAAGATGTGACGTACGCAAATATCCGCACGATTGCCGCCGATGTCGATGTCATTGTCGACGGTACCGACAACTTTGAAACTCGAATGCTAATCAACGACTTTGCGGTCAAGGCAGCAAAGCCTTGGATCTACGGGGGTTGCATTGGTGCCGAAGGCCAAACGATGACAATTATTCCCGGCAAAACTGCCTGCCTTGGCTGCCTGATGCCGGAACTCCCGCCTCCAGGTACCACCCCCACGTGTGATACTGCCGGCATCTTGGGTCCGGTTGTCAACGTGATTGCTTCATTTGAGGCGATGGAAGCCATCAAGATTCTCAGCGGCAACCTGGCAGCCACCAATCACCAGTTGACGATCTTTGAAATGTGGCACAACCGGATTCGACAGCTTGACACAACAAAGCTTCTGGAAGCGGGTACCTGTTTGACTTGTGTAAAACACGAATTTCGCTGGCTTGATGGAAAACGCAGCAGCGCTTCGGCCATTTTGTGCGGTCGCAATTCCGTGCAGATTTCTGTTCCTGCTGGCGGCAAAGTCTCGTTTCCACAATTGGCCAAAAAGCTGGCCTCGGTGGGTGAGGTTACCCACAATCCCTACTTGCTACGGGTGACTGTTGGGGAACACCAGTTAACTGTCTTTGCAGATGGTCGGACAATCGTCGCAGGAACCGATGATGTTGGTATCGCCCGCTCCCTGGTGGCGAAGTACGTTGGCAGCTAGCATCCGCACACTCATCCTGCCCCTCCCATTCTTCCTTAGTTGGTTCAGCGGCGCGAAGCTGTAACGACAGAAGCTGCCCCTTTCAATTCGCCAACCGTTATGACCGATCCAATGCAAAAGACTGGATGACTGCTCTTTCGGGCTGATTGCCAACCCGACAGCCAAAAGATCACGACCTGTGAAGCCGGGGTAGCCATTGGTCACCCAATCTTTTCTGCCTGGCCCTGGGTGCCAGGTATTTCCCGCTTCAATTTCGAACGCGTAATACGATGGCAACGCTTGATCCCTTGGTAACTGTTGAACCTTCTGAGTCTGTGGCAGTTGCTCCCTCTGCCAATACCGCCAGTGAGGCGATCCATCCCAGCCTGGGCCGATTGGGCCCGTGGCAACTGTTACGAAACCTGAGCGACGGGCAGTACACAAGACTTTACCAGGCACGACCGGCAAACCATGGTGAAGGACAGCCAGCATCCTACGTAATCAAGGTTTTGCGCAACCAGTGGTGGCGCAACTCAGAAGCAATTGCCCGGCAACGCCGCGAGGTATGGATTGGCAGTCACGTATCGCACCCCAACATTGGACCCGTCCTCTCCGCGGGAGTTGACGGTCCCCCTTTTTATTTTGTGATGCCAAAACTGCCTGGTTCCAATCTGGCGCAGATGCTGGACGAAGGTTACCGTCCTGCAATTCCGGTCGCGATTTGGATCGTGCGGCAAATTGCGGAGGGGCTGGCAGCCGTTTATGAGCAGACTGGCATGATGCATGCCGATGTCAAACCAGCAAATATGATCGTGGCTCCCACGGGACACACGACGTTGATTGACTTTGGGTTTGCGCATTCTTCCCAGGAAGCGAGTTCCTGGACCGACCGGCCGGTCGTTGGCACGCTCAACTATATTGCCCCCGAGATGCTCACCTCAACGCTTGCCGCAGACATTCGCAGCGATATTTACAGCTTGGGTATCACGCTTTACGAACTACTGACCCGGCGATTGCCACTGGAAAGCGACGATCCACACGAGTTGGTCGATTTACACCGCCAGACAAAGCCTGTCTGCATTCGGGAAATCCGGCCGACAGTCCCCCCGACAGTTGCTGCCCTGGTCCACCAAATGTTGGCCAAAGATCCCTTGCGCCGCCCTGGAAACTATGGCGAGTTGGTATCTCAGCTTGTGCGGCTGGAAGTCGATCTGTTTGACGTGCGTTGAAGGTCTTCCTGCTCGACAAAAAGCCCCAGCGGGCTCAGCTATCGCGAGGGTCAGTACCTCGATAACTCCAGTCGAGCAGTTCCATCGGATGAAACACGTTAAGCTTGTGACCTTGTTCTCGGGCTTCCCTGGCAATTTGCAGGATACATCCGGCGTTCGAAGTGATGACAGCCCGCGCTTTCGTGCTGATTATATTGCGCATCTTCCGCTTGCCCAACCGCAAGGCCATTTCGGGCTCAGTCAGGTTGTAACTACCGGCCGCACCACAACAGAGTTCAGACTCGGGTAAGTCACGAATTTCCAAACCAGGTATCTGAGCGAGCAGGTTACGAGGTGCACCCTGTATATTCTGGGCATGTGCAAGGTGGCAGGCATCATGGTAAGTCGCGACGAGCCGAATCTCGCCCTGTGGCTTGATGAGTCCTAACTCGTCGAGAAACTCATTCACATCTTTCATCTTACTGGCCAGCTCGGCGCGGGCAGTTTGCCGGTCATCTGTCCAATGATGCCGATAATCTTTGAGCATCGAACCGCAACCCGCAACGTTATTGATCACGGCGTCGAACTTATCGAGTGGAAAAGCCGCGACATTTTGATCTGCCATTTCCCGAGCGGGCCGTTCGGCCCCGGCGTGAAAATGGATTGCTCCACAGCAGGCCTGGTCACGCGGAACGTGCACGTCACAGCCATTTTGTTGCAACACGCGAGCGGTAGCCCAATTCGCGTGTCGAAACATTACATCCCCGATACAGCCGGTAAACAAGGCGACGGTAGCTCGACGAGTCCCGACCGCCGGCAAGAATTCTGGCAAGGCTCCTTCGTCAGGCACCGGAGGTGGCAACATACGGATCATTTGTTGGAGCTGCTTAGGGAGCAAGCGAATCAAACCGGTTGCTTCGATCAACCGATCCAAACCGAGTCGCTGCGCGAAACGAGCGGGAATAAGTGCCTTTCGCAGTCGGTCAGGATATGGAAAGATGCGGAAGAGAATCCAACGATGGAACCAGTCATCTGTCTTCGATTGCCCGTCGGTTTGCGCCATCGCAATGCGGAACGGTTCAATCAGCTTCCCATACTGAACACCCGAGGGACAGGCTGTTTCACAAGCACGGCAATCGAGGCAGAGTTCCAAATGGCGGCGCACACCCGATGACAAGTCGAGTCGGCCGTCGGTTACAGCCCGCATCAAGTAAATACGCCCGCGCGGACCGTCATTCTCATCGGCCGTTTCTACAAAAGTGGGGCACGCGGCAGTACACAACCCGCAATGGATACAGTCGAGGAAGAGATTGTAGTCAATATCCGCACCAGGTTTTGTGGTCGTCGCTGGAGTTTTTTCGTTCATCACGCTTGCTGCAATTCTGATTGGTCTGGCAACCGGTCACGCCAGAATATAAAGTCACGGCTGTTAAAGTATGAGCGGCTTTTTTCTCGCTTCTTAAAAACCGACACTCGATTCCTCAAAACGGACCAAAAGCCATTAAGCCTGAAACATGAATCTCCCTGGGTTCAGAATTCCCCGTGGATCGAACTTCTGCTTGATTTGCTCCATGAGTCCGCTCGAAGCAACACGACCTCCCCACACAATTTGGGAAGTCAGGTCCTCAAACTCGCTCGACAGAATGCTCAGCCCACCACCTGCCCGTATTGCCGCTGGGCGCAACTGGCCAATCAGAAAGGTGGTCAAGTCCGACGCTTGGAACTTTGCGAACCGTACGATGATCACGCCAGTTCCAGCGTGTGCTTGAATCGTACAATCTGGATCGTACTGGAGCAGGCGGGCAACAAGCTGTGTCACCGCGCTGGGCAACGCCGTAATCTTGGCGGTCAATGGGGTGGAATCGCCCCCCGCAGCTATACCACGATCGGAGAATTCAATCTGGCTGTTCAGCAGCGAATCACCCGCGATACGATCGAGGATCAACACATCTGCACGGCTGGCAGACACCAGTTCCGCCTGCAACTGGTCGCACATCGCGGAGACTTCGGTTTCGGATCCTTCAAGTCGAACGGCGACCAGGTTTGCCGAGGCCGATTCCGATAGCCCCGCCAGTTCCTTCCAGCCAGTTCCGACAAGCAAATCGATTGCAGCCGGCGGCGAGGGGACATCGACCAAAGTGACCAGGACCTGCTCGGCAACGTCGAGATCCTCACAGGGAACCAGCAACGTCACTGCTTGTTCCGATTGCGGCTTCAACTTGAATGTGAGCTGAGTAATTATACCAAGTGTGCCGAGCGAGCCCGTCAGCAGCTTGCAGAAATCGTAACCGGCAACATTCTTGACAACGCGGCCGCCCCCTTTGAACGGCACTCCCCGGCCGTCAACGGCGCTAATGCCAATGACGTAATCACGCAACGTTCCGTAGCCATACCGACGAGGGCCACTCCAATTGCTGGCTACAAGCCCGCCAATGGTTGCCTCGGTAGCACGTGGCGCATCGATGGGAAGCTGCTGCTTTTCAGTTGCCAGAGTTTGACCTAAATCGCGGACGCGAACTCCCGCTTCGGCAACGATCGTCATATCACGGGGCGTGTAATCAACAACTCGCGACAACCCGGTAGTCTCGAGCGCATACCCTGTCCGAGTCGGCGCCACTCCGTATTCGAGACTGGTTCCACCACCGATCGTATAAATCGCTTGCTTTGCATCATGGGCAGCGCGAATCATGTCGGGAACGTCAGCCACACTGACAGGCGACATCGTCTCGGTCGTCGGAAGATTTTGCATGGCGCTGATCGACTGCTTGGGGTTCGTTTTCTCACTTGCCCGCCAACGAGACGGGGCATCGCTACAAAGCGGCGCGACGCCCCGGATGCACTTGTTCCATTCCACAGGCTCCCGCCGTGGGAAGCATTTTCCCGGGACTCAAACGCCCGTGCGGGTTGAGCGCCGACCGCAAGCGTTCCATCACCTCCAAGTCACTCTCGGAAAACAACTTTTTCATATAACTGATTTTCTCGACCCCAATGCCATGCTCCCCAGTCACGCTACCGCCGCAGGCAATGCATTCGTCGAGGATGGCTTTGCTGGCTTCGAGCACCCGGTGAACTTGCTCTGGAGACCGCTCATCAAAAAGCAGGATCGGGTGCAAGTTGCCATCTCCCGCATGGAACACGTTCACGATACGAATGTCGTGTTCCGCGCTAATCTCGCGAATCTTGCGAAAAATGTGCGGCAATTGGGTACGCGGCACCACGCCATCCTGGGTACAAAAACTGGGACTCAACCTCCCAATCGCTCCGAATGCCCGCTTACGGCATTTCCAGAGTTCTTGTCTCTCCTTTTCGGTAGTCGCCAACTGGACTTCTCGTGCCCCGTTTTGATTGCAGATGTCTGTGATCCGATCCCGCTGTTGATCAAGACCGGCCTCTAGTCCATCAACCTCAATCAAGAGGATTGCCTCGGCATCGAGGGGAAAGCCGAAGTGGAAGGCTGCTTCCAGTGCCTCGACAATTCCCTGGTCCATCATTTCGAGCGCTGCTGGAATGATTCCCGCCCCGATGATTTCACTAATCGACTGGGTCGCTTCATCGACCGACTCGAAAATAGCAAGCATCGTACGCACACCTTGAGGATTGCGCGTGAGCCGCACCCAAATCCTGGTAACGATTCCCAGGGTTCCTTCACTACCCACCATCGTACCGACCAGGTCGATTCCGAGTGGGTCTTCGGTTGGGCCTCCAAGGCGAACAATTTCGCCTTCGGAAGTCACCATTTCGAGTCCCAAAACGTGATTGGTTGTGACCCCGTACTTCAGGGTGTGTGGCCCTCCGGAATTGGTTGCGACGTTACCCCCAATTGTACAGGCACTCTGGCTGGAAGGGTCTGGTGCGTAATGGAAACCAGTGCCGGCCAGGTGCCGATTCAGCCAGGCATTGACAACACCCGGCTCCACAATTGCATATCGGTCGCGAAGATGGACTTCGAGAATCTCACGCATCCGCGTGAGCACGATCATCACTCCACCCCCCACCGGTAAACAGCCGCCAGCCAGACTGGTTCCAGCCCCCCTTGGCAAGAAGGGCACATCGTACTTCCGACAACACCGGACGATCTGGGCCACATCCTCGACAGAGCGGGGAAAGACCGCAATGTCGGGTGCATTCTTTGCCACGGTGAAACCGTCGCACTCGTAAACGACAAGTTCGGAACGTGCGTCGAGCACATTCTCGGAACCAAGCAACCGACGCAATCTACCAGCCAGCGAAACTAGAGATGCAGACATGCACTTCCACGGTAAAAGGCCAAAACGAGTATTATAGGCATTGTACACTGCACCTCCAGGGCCACAAAACCGGGGATTTGCCCCGCGGGCGAGCCCAGGCGTACACACAAGGCATCAGGCGAGTCATTTCTGAACAGCGTTTAACGTCTCGACCCGTCTTGCGACAGGGCGTACGCCCGCAGATCAAAGAAGGCATGCCACCTGTCCAGGGTGCGGGGCAAAAGACATTGGACAGGCGACACGCGGCAGGGAGGCGCGGGAGTTTTTTCTGAGTGGCTAAGGAAAATTGGTGGTCGGCCAACTCCCGGGTCAACTTCAGGCCGAGCTTGTTCAAGTTTCGAGTTGCGGGAGTTCAACGCCGTCGAGAAATCCGGCCAAAGCTTGCAAACGACAAGGCTGCTGGAGTTTGCGAACTGCTTTGGACTCAATCTGCCGTACCCGCTCTCGTGTCACCGCGAAGATTTTGCCAACTTGCTCCAGCGTATAGTTATAACCGTCGGCCAGTCCGTAACGGAGCCGAACGATCTCCCGCTCCCGGCAACTCAAGTCATTCATCACCATTTCGAGCCGTTCTCTCAGTGTTTCTAGATTGGCCTCGTAGAGCGGATCGTAATCGCAATTCTCTTCCAGGAACTCGCCAAAATAATTGTCCTCGTGATCACCAACTGGCTGATCCAGCGAAAGCGGTTGCCGAGTCATTTTCATAATGACCCGTGCATCATCGATTGTCATTTCCGCGATTTCAGCTACTTCTTCCGGGTTTGGCTCACGACCACGCTGCTGGACAAAGTCCGCAGTGACAGACCGAACCTTCCCCATCACATTGATCATATGGACTGGTAACCGGATCGTTCGACTTTGGTCAGCGATGGCTCGTGTAATGGCCTGGCGAATCCACCATGTTGCGTAAGTTGAGAACTTGTAGCCGCGCGCATGCTCGAATTTATCGACAGCCCTCATCAAGCCCGTATTACCTTCCTGAATAAGGTCCAGGAAACTCAAACCACGGTTGCGGTACCTTTTGGCAATCGAAACCACCAGACGCAGGTTGGCTGCCGAGAGAACTCGCTTAGCCTCGTCGTATCGAAAACGGCGTCGCTTCATTCTGGTCACTAAATGATTCAGCGTGGCAGGTGTTTCCAGGGTTATCCGCATTAAATAGCGAAGTTCGTCGCGCAACTCAGCCTCGTGCTTGGGGCCAAGCAACCCATTCGGTTCAGAGAGTTGCTGCTTCAGTTCGATCATCCGGGTGCTGATTTTGTGCAACTGGTCCATCAGAGGCATCAGTCGGGCAATTCGCAAGTTCATCTCTTCGACCAGTCGCACGACCTTGTTCCGGCGAATCACCAATTTTCGCCAACTTGCACTTTTTTCGGCCTGGCTATGTTGGCGACTTACTGCCTTGCGGTAATCAGTCTGGTTTTGCAGCATCAAATAGCGAATGGTATGTAAGTTAGGCACCAGTCGCTGCAAGACACGTTTTTTCTCCGCTGTGTTGGTCACGGAGATCTCGATGGTCCGGTCAAGCCGAATTTTGCGTTGCAAGACTTTTTCGAGCAGGTCAATCACTCCCAAAAGAACAAAATCATTGCAAAGCAAAGTGCGGCGAAAACGGGTTCGCGTCACCTCGATTCTCTTGGCCGAATTGATCTCTTCCTGACGAGTGAGCATGTTGATCTCACCCATTTGCATCAGGTACATCCGTACCGGGTCGTCGACGTACGAATTGGGGCTTCCGCCATCTCCGCTGCTGTCGACCTCAACTTCGCCATTGGCTTCGTCAATGATGGTTGAACTCACCTCAATCTCATTGACCACCGTGCCGTTGGAATGACCGTTATGTTGGGTCGAATTACTGTCGACCGACCTGCCATTGTTAGAGCGGGGCACGGGCGTTTCCTCGGGGGGGACAGTTTCTGGCCGGCAGCAAATGCCGGCGTCAAAGTGGGTGAAGTACGGCCGTATCCTCTTGCACGCCTGATGCCGAAAGGATCGGGCAAAACCCGCACACGGGCCCTAAACCTATGCCAAATAACCATTTGAGCGCAAACTGATGTTCTCGTCCCCGTGTTGTCCGATGACCTTCAAGTCGACCTGAGGCATCATTGGCGAAGCCGTGCGTTGCCGATTCGCCACATCGACACCCGACCCAGCCAAATGTGTCTGGAACATCAACACAAAGCATGGGAAGATCACGACCTACTCCCGCACGGTCTCCAGGCAGCACTCAGCGTGACAACGCGAATTGCCAACGCAGCCAGTTTCCCAGACGAACGCCATGAATCGGCTGCGCAAACGGTGCAGTCGATAGAACTGGACTACCTGACATTCTCCTACGCGAGCGATACCCTCCTGGCAGAGCTTGCTGTACAGAGGCGGGTAAACCGTCCCATCGGCTTTGTAACGCAGTTGATTGAAGCTCTGAAAAACCTCTGCCCCCTGATCTATGTGCAACCTCAGCTGAAGGTGCTGGCGGCCGCTGGTGGATTCGATGGGCAGGGGTGTGTTGAGCAGGCGGCTGAGCTACTCTGCCACCGAGGCTGTCCTGCACTCCCAGTCGCGCGGGTTCGCGGTGCCGATGTTCTCAATCAGCTCGAAGAGTTCCTCCTGGCTGGCTGTACGCTTGACGAGCAAGAAACAGGCGAGCCCTTTCGAGACCTCACGGTTCAGCCAGTCTATGCCCACGCCTGGCTGGGTGCCGACGCAGTGGTCTCGGCGCTGGCTCAGGACGCACGCCTTGTGATCACCGATAGCCTCCAGCCATCGTCGCTCACCGTCGCGGCCGGAATCCACGAATTCGACTGGGCAAACGATGCCTGGGACCAACTGGCTACGGCGGCGGCAGCCGGAAATTGCTTTTTCTGCGATTCAAAAACGGGATTGGGCCTCGAGTTCACACAGGATCCGCTGGGGCACCTTGCTACCCAGCCAGGGTGTCCGATCGTGGAATTGGAAGCCGGTGGAGAGCTGCGAATTGCCAAAACTGCCCCCAGCGATGGTCAGCTGACCAGCACGGACGCACTTCAAGATATTCAGCGGCCGGTGAAATCACCCGACGTCAAGGTCGATGGCACAAGAGCGACGGCAAAGCGTGTTCCCCACGACGAAAATGCCGTGGAAATCAGCGGCATTGTCGGTCACGGCCCGATTGACGACCTCGCCGTAACGATCGGATTACGCGAAGGTTATGAGGCAACCGGGGTTATTTCCATCGATTGCTCCGAACCGCTCTCGGTGGCTATGAAACTGGCCGAATTGGTGGACGGACGGCTCAAGCAAATGGACGGCCCGTCAGTTCAACTCACGTGTGAGCCGTTGCTAAGTTCCTTCCGGGATCACAACCATCACATTTTCCTGATCCACGGCTGGTCGCTGCAACCGTCGGCGGTCGACCGCTTCTGTCGCGAAATCCTCTCAATGCGCCACACTTTTACTGCCGGACTCCCGCTGCTGCGCAACATCATTCCGCACACCCAACCTAAAATTCGCCCATGGCTGACTTCCGTGCCCAAAGAACTTGTCGAGGTTGCGGTGGATTGCCGTCAAGCAGAACAATGGGTGTAATTAATGGCGATCGAGGCAGATCGTTGGCAGCCACCCCATCAGACACGCATGGTTGTTTATGACTGGTAACACATTCGAGGTCAGAGTCAATGGTCCGGTCGGTACAATCATCCTCAACCGACCCGATCAACGAAATGCCTTGACACAAATAATGCTCGCAGACCTCACTCAAGCCCTGGATGACTTCTATCTCGAAAAACGGGTTCGGGCAATCGTGATCACAGGCAAGGGGAACAGTTTCTGTGCAGGGATGGATGCCAGAGAGATCTCTGGTCGTTTTCACCTTCCCAACGCCACAGAACTCTGGGGAGAGACCTCTTCTGCGTATCGCGAACTGATCACGCGGATGCTGGAAATCACCAAACCGATCATTGCTTCGGTCAACGGACCCGCTGTGGCAGGTGGCGCGGGGCTGGTTCTGGCCAGCGACATTGTGATCGCTAGCCACGACGCCTCGTTCGGCTTGCCCGATCCACGACGAGGCCTGGTGGCGGGGATTGTGACCCCGCTGGCTGCCTTTCGCCTGGGTGCTGGCGCCGCCGCCCGCCTGGCCCTGACCGGATCGCTCTTTTCGGCCGACGAGGCTCGACAGATGGGCGTTTATCACGAACTGGTCGATCATGACCAACTCTGGGTACGAGCTACAGAAATCGGGACTGCCTGCGCCGCCGGAGCCCCCGAAGCAATCCAGCTCACCAAACGCCTGATTTCCGAAACGGTCGGTGAGCAACTTGGGGCACAACTGTCGGCCGGGGCGGTCGCTAGCGCAACGGCCCTGACCACCGGCGCAGCCCGAGAAGGAATCGCCGCTTTTCTTGAAAAGAGGCCGCCTGAATGGAAATAACCCTTCAACACGACCCTAACGGAACTGACCACGTCAATGGGGAAGAAGGATTGTGGTCCTTGCAAGAGCGGTCTAGAATCGGGGTAATGCCGCGGCTGGCTTTTTTCCAATAAACTTATAAAGCTGGCGAGCCGGTTTCGAAAAAATTTACGAAGTGTTAAACCTTACGAAGAGTTGGCTATGGGAAAGAAAAAAGGTGGTAAAAGGAAGAAGAAGGTTGAAACTGTCTTCCTCGTTTGTGACGAGACGGGCGAATACAACTACACGCTTCGTCGCAAGACCGGCGCAGAAAAACTGAAGGTCAAGAAGTATTGTCCGCGGCTGCGCCGGCATACTTCTCACACCGAAAAGAAAAAGTAGGAGTGGGGCGTCACGCACTCGGCGCGAGGGAACGGATTTGAACCGCGGCTCTCGTGTTTGATGGCTCGTCCTTTTTTTTATGCCAAAACGCTGGCGCATTGCCCCGCACGATCCGCAGCGTATCGCCGCGCTTGAAAAGGCGGCTCGGGTCCCTACCGTAGTGGCTCAATTACTTCTCTGCCGCGGAATTGAAGATCCGCAAATTGCCCGGCATTTCCTGGAAGCCAAACTCAATGGCTTGCGCGACCCGTCCGAGCTCCCAGGGGCAACCCAGGCAGCCGAAATCCTGCACCATGCGATCACCAACGACAAGAAAATCGTCGTCTACGGCGATTACGATGCAGACGGCATGACCGCCGCAGCAATCCTGCTGCGTTGCTTGAAACTTCTCCACGGCCAGTTCACCTGCTATGTGCCCAATCGAATGGAAGAAGGCTACGGGCTGAATGAAGCTGCCTTACGGACGATTGCCAGTGAGGGAGGAGAGGTTGTCATCACGGTCGACTGCGGAATTGCCAGTCTTCATGAGGCTGACATCGCGCAGGAATTGGGGCTGACACTTATCATCACCGACCACCATCAGTTCGCAGACAGACTGCCTGCGGCCGCAGCCTTGGTTCATCCACAGCTCCCGGGGCATAGCTACCCCTTCCACGGACTTTGCGGCGCAGCCGTCGCCTTGAAGGTCGCATGGGCACTTTGCCAAAAAGCGTGTGGAGAAAAACGGGTCAGCGAACCGATGCGGAATTTTCTGATGCGAGCTGTAGGACTGGCAGCAATCGGAACTGTAACCGACGTGGTCCCGCTGGTCGACGAAAACCGAATTCTGGTTCGTCATGGGCTGACCTCCCTTCGCCATTACCCAACGAAAGGAATCTTAGCGCTGGAAAAGATCGCGGGCCTTAACGGTAACGTTCCGCTCGCCAGCGATGACATCGGGTTCACGATCGGACCACGTCTCAATGCAGTCGGACGGCTCGGGCAAGCCATGATGGCCATTGAACTGTTGACGACCGAGTCTGACCAGCGGGCAAAAGAATTAGCCAAATTCGTCGATGATCTCAACAGCCAGCGGCAGACGGTCGAGCGGAGCGTTTTGCGGGCTGCAAACAAGCAGGCACAAAACGACTTTGCACCCTCCAGCGACCCCGCCCTGGTTCTCGACAGCGAAGGTTGGCACCCGGGCGTCGTCGGCATCGTGGCGGGCCGCCTGGCAGAACGATACCACCGCCCGGTCATCGTCATCTCGCGGGATGAACTCGGTGTCAAACCGAGCACTGGCTCAGGCAGGAGTGTCCCAGGATTCGATCTACACGCTGCGCTGGAAGCATGCAGCACCCATCTGATCAGCTACGGGGGACACCAGGCAGCGGCTGGATTAAAAATCGATCCTGATGCGATTGAGGCCTTCCGCATTGATTTTTGTGCCATGGTCGAGCAGTCAATTTCTGCGGAACAACTATCTGCAGAGCTATTGGTCGACGCCGAAACACCGTTGGCGGCCCTCACCCATCAAACGGTCGGACAAATCGAACAGCTGGCACCCTTTGGTCACGGCAACGAACGTCCCCTCTTGTGCACGGGCGATGTGCGACTTGCCGGTCCACCCAAACGCATCGGTAGCACCGGCAGTCACCTCGCACTCCAACTCGAACAGCACGGAATCCAAATGAGGGCAGTCGCTTTTGGTGGCGGTGATTGGGAAGAAGAATTGACTGCGGCCAATGAAAGAGGGCCACTTGCAGTCGCGTTTAAACCGGTCATCAACACCTGGGCGGGACGCACCAATGTGGAAATGCGTCTGGCTGACTGGCGCGAGCAATCGACTTAAGTCCTTACATCAGACCGCAAATACCGGCACGACCGGGCAAACAATTCCCCCTTGTGCGCCAGTCATTGTACCCCGACTGGCGGGGTCACGCGCGACTGGGATGTCAACTGACGTACCACCTCGGTCGGATCACCCGTCTCGTCGAGAATCTCCCGTTGGCGCTGCGCCCAGCTTTTCGACTGCGCCAGTTGCACAGCACGATTGAGGTAACTATCGGCTCCCAACTTCGCAGCGATTACGGCCATTGACCCGGCGAGTCGCTCAACTTCTTCGGCGACGGTAAAAACCCGATAAGAGTAGAGATCAACAAGACTCGCGTGGTTACCGTACCGCGTTGCCCGCCACTTGTTCTGGCGAACCATCATCGGATGGCAATCACGTTGATAAGCTCCCTGGTCGATTTCATCCGATAGCGATTTCACCAAGCACTGCACCAAGGCAGCAATTCCGAGCGTATCTGCCAGGTTACCCGGCATATCACACACGCGGACTTCCACCGTCCCAAACTTGTGATGTGGCCTCACATCCCACCAAATCTCACGAATGGTATTGATAAAACCCGTTTCAATCATGTGGTCAACCAACCACACATACTCGCTCCAGTTTCGCATCAGGGTGGGCAAACCGGCCGTCGGCAAACCCTCCATGACTTTCGAGCGATGCGACTGCAAACCGGTATCGCGTCCCTCCCAAAAAGGGCTGCTCGAACTCAAAGCCAGCAGGGTGGGCAGGTGCCGCATGATGCGGTCACAAATCATGACCGCCTTGTCCCCCGAATCGACTCCCACATGAATGTGCAGGCCAAATGTCACCAACCGGCGGGCCATCTCCTGCAACAGGTTAACCAGTTGCAAGTAGCGCTCGTTAGGAGTCACGCGCTGTTCTGTCCACAGTGAAAAAGGATGTGTGGCGCCCCACCATAATCGCAAGCCGAGCGCATCGGTCGCTGCCTCGACCGCAGTCAACTTCCCTCGCAAATCATGCTCCGCCTCTGCTATCGTTTCGCAAACGCCGGTATTGATCTCCAGCACCGACTGCATCAACTCCGGCTTGTAGGCACCCTCATCCTCACTCAGCCCATCGGCGGTAAGACGGGCCGAAAGCATCCCGTACGCGCTGCGCAGTGCCATATTGGTCTCGTCGACAAGCCCCAATTCAATTTCGATGCCAACCGTTAGGCGATCATTCCCTTGGAATTCTATTTTCCCCATACCAGCTTGTCCCCTTCGAGACCACTATGATTCATTACGCTGCAGGGAGTCGCAAACAATGTCAGCTTCTCTGCACAACCGCACACGACTAACCGATTGCCCACTCCACAACGCAGCGGGCAAGCAAATTTGCGCCAATCGCCAGACACTGCTCGTCAACATCAAACAAAGGCGTATGCAAACCTGGGGCAACCGAGGGATCTGCCGCACACCCAAGCCGGAACATGACACCAGGAACGTGGTCAAGGTAAACGGCAAAATCCTCACTTCCCATGCTCGGGCGGGACAGCACCTCAAGTTGGTCGGGACCCAACATTTCGTCTGCGGTGCGACCTACCAGTGAATTCAATTGCAAGTCATTGTAGACCGAGGGAATACTTGCCTCAAAGCGAACTTCGATTTTCGTACCGGTGATTTCCTCGACTCCTTTGGACAAAGCACAAATCTGGTCGATCACCTGCTCCCGCACCGCAAGGTCCAAAGTTCGCAACGTGCCGGCAAGTTCTACCGTTTCAGGAATGACGTTCGGATTTTCGCCCCCACGGATTTGCCCGATAGAAACAACGACCGCATCCTGACTATCCGTCGCGCGAGGGACAAACTGGTAAAGCGTACTGATCAACTGGGCCGCTGCACCAATCGGATCTTTCGAAAGATGAGGCCGGGCCCCATGACCACCCCTGCCGTGAATCACCAGTCGCATGTCGTCACAACTGGCAGTGAAAATACCTGGCCGCACACCAATCGTGCCGGTCAGACGGGTTGGATCGACGTGCAACGCAAGGATTGCCTCAACCCCCTCGATCGCCCCTGCGGCAGTCATCTCGTGGGCTCCGCAGCATGTTTCCTCAGCAGGCTGAAAAATAGCTCGCCACTGGACCGGAACCGGCAATCCACCCTGTTGGGTCAATTCGTCAAGCGCAACAACCGCTCCAAAGAGAATCGCTGAGTGCGCGTCGTGCCCGCATGCATGCATGATCCCCGCAACCTGACTGCGATACGCGACTTGCTTTTCGTCCGCGATCCGCAAAGCGTCACAATCAGCACGCAGCGCAAGCCGGCGCCCCTGCGACGATTGCCCATCGTCACGGCTGTCGACAATCACGCCACGACCTTCCGGGCCCATCCGTACCGGTAATTTTAATTCACTGAACTGCTGGTAGAGGTGTAAACTCGTTGCGAGTTCTTCATGGCTTGGCTCAGGATGGGTATGAAGGTGGCGACGCAACTTAACGATACGGTCGAAGTTCGCTTTGATCGTTGCATCGATTCGATCATGCCAATCGACACGGGAAGGCCGACCTGGTTCAACTCGAGGTGCTTTCTTCACGATGGACGGCTCCCAACACTCAGCCTGCTTGCAAGTCAAGGTCTACAAATTCAGGTTCTACCAGCGTGGGAATGACTCCTGCCTGGTGCCCACGTGCCAGAAATCGAGCCACAGATTCCCTGCCACGGGGTCCAAAGTCCAGGGTCCAGTCGTTGACGTACATGCCCACAAATCGGTCCGCGCGACCTTGGTCTAAATCCCGCCCGTACTGCTGGGCATAATCGAGTGCCTCGGTTCGGTGCTCCAAACCATAGCGAATACTCTCATACAACAGCCGCTGCACATCAGCAATCGTTTCCTCTCCCAGATCCTTGCGAATCGCGTTAGCCCCAAGCGGTAACGGCAGCCCTGTTTCCTCCTGCCACCACTTACCAAGATCGACAATCAATTTCAGATCGTGATCTCCATAGGTCAGTTGTCCTTCGTGGATGATCAACCCTGCGTCAACCGGCTGACCCTCGTAGTTGCCAGCGACCACGGCAGGAATTATTTCATCAAAAGGAACAAGGACATACTTGAATTCAGAATTCAGACAAAGGCGAAGGGCCAAAAACGCGCTCGTCAATTCGCCTGGAACGGCAATCGATCGCTCAGCAATTTTTCCTAACGAGACTGTCTCGCGCGCAATCACCATTGGCCCGTACCCATCACCCATACTTGCCCCGCAAGAACAAAGTAAGTATTTGTCATGCAAATGGGCGTAGGCGTGCAGGCTGACCGCCGTCAACTCGAGGTCGGCCGAAAATGCCCGCTGGTTGAGCGTCTCGATATCGACCAGCTCGTGGGTAAACTCGTACGGGCCTGTCTCGATTTTGTCATTGGCGAGGGCATGAAACATGAATGCATCGTCGGGGTCGGGACTGTGCCCGACGCGGATGAGCTGTTTTGTGACAGATGGATTCGACGGCACGTGCATGCCCTTTATGCTGGGAGGAAATGGTTATTCTGCGAGGAAACGGCCTGTGCATCCTCTGCTCGCATCATAGGCCGCGGTCGTAATCACCGTCAATCGATTCGTGCGATCTCCCTACGAACCGCAAACAGTACGGTTGGATCACTGAATCACCGATTTGCCTTACTGATCTGGTCAATACCTCCGCTGGGAGACTTACTCCGAGCTGCCGAAATCAAGCGGGCTCGACTTGCAGCTACGGCCGAAACACCTAGAATGGTCACACTTGGTGAGCTACCCGCCTACCCAGGAGAGCCCATCCAACCGGGAGAGGTGGCTGAGTGGTCGAAAGCACCGGTTTGCTAAATCGGCGTACGGGTCATACTGTACCGCAGGTTCGAATCCTGTCCTCTCCGCTTGATGGTATTGCACGCTTCGGCATGCCATCGCACGTCTTCGCATAACCCCTTGGTCGCTCAAGGGGTTGTGTTGTTTCTTTCCAGTTGGTGCTGCTGGGTGCCTGTGAGTGCTGCGCTGCATTTTGCGCTGTTTGTGCGCTGCATTTTGCGCTGCCCTGGGTTGCCTTCTTGAAATCGTCCTCAGTGACCATCAGGTAATGCTTCAAGGCTACCCGGGGGCTGTTACCCAGCCATGATGTCACCACATGTATTGGGTGCCCATCCTTAACTAGTTCCGTCTCTCGACTTGCCCTCATCGCGTGAAATATCGCTGGCCACGTTTTCATACCGGCCCGTATGAATAGCCGCTCAAAATGCCCCCTTATGTTGACGTTTCGCCAACCCTTGGGTGTATCGGCCTTCTTTCGGTAATGATCCCCTACATCACCACCCACTACATACTCTTCGCCTTCGCGGGCACAATCATATGCCTCGTACAAAAACTCTCTCAATTCAGGGAACAGCGGCATGACTCGACGATCTTTACCAGGGTGGCGGGCCGTTTTGGGGGATAGAACGACAATCTTTTCAGTCTCAAAGTTCACCCCTTCCCATCGGAGCGATAGAACTTCGCTCGGACACCGCAATCCACCATATCGACAAAGTGCCGTGATGACCCGCCAAGTGGGATCGCATACCGACAGCAACTGTTGGATCTCTTCCTGGGTAACAAAGTAATGCTGGTCGCTTTTTACCGCTGCAGACCTTGGGCTTCCCCCCTTTAACTGATCCAGGTCTATGAGAGAATCGCATCCGGGCGTAGCCCGGAAAGGATTTCCTCAGATGAAGAAGAACCGACACACGACCAAGCAGATTATTGAGAAGCTTCGT
>Ga0310121_10000578_pt1 | contig 39915 bp, 44 predicted proteins | sample CB27_Tmax_986_MG_FD_203504 | JGI IMG/M metagenome (GOLD analysis project Ga0310121, IMG submission 203504) | Marine microbial communities from Western Arctic Ocean, Canada - CB27_Tmax_986 | ecosystem: Environmental > Aquatic > Marine > Oceanic | place: Canada: Western Arctic Ocean | collected...
CCCCCCCCTCACTCTAGATGTCCACATCGGGTACGCGCTGTGAGCGAGAATCCTCTTATGTTTGATTCTTCGGTCGAGCTAGTCGCGTTCGTGGGTCTTGGAGCGATGGGAGGACCGATGTGCGCAAATTTGGCGAGCAAGTCACCGGTTCCCGTACTCGCACACGATCTTGATTCGAACGCGGTTCAGGCGGCGGTCAACTCAGGAAGCATCGCGGCCAACGATTTAGCTGACATATCTCGCGCTGACATCATCTTCATCTGTGTACCTGGAGAAGAGCAAACTCGATCGATTAGCCTCGCCAAAGGCGGGCTCTGCGATTATGCGAGGGCTGGGCAGATCGTTGTTGACTGCACGACCGCGACAGTCAGGGTGAACTTAGACGTTTCTGAAGCGCTCGCGGCTAAGGGCGCTCATTTTGCCGACGCTCCAGTCGCTCGCGGCGTCCCAAACGCCCACGATGGGACGCTTTCGATCACAGTGGGCGCTTCTGAAAAGATCTTCGACCGGATAGCACCTTGGCTCGGTTATATGGGCTCCGACGTTGCATACTGTGGTCCTGTGGGGACCGGGACCGTGATGAAGCTGATGAACAACATGGTCTTATTCGAAAACGTGTCCGCCCTGGCGGAGGCGATGGCGATTGCTACGCGAGCGGGGGTGCCGCGTAGTCGCGTATTCGATTTATTGGGTCAAGGATCGGCGGACAGTTTCGCCCTTAGGCGCCACGGCTCCTTTATGACAAGCGGCGAGTACCCCACGGACCGATTTCCCACGACGTACTCCCTTAAAGATCTTGATTACGCGTTGGACCTTGCAAGCCAAGTTGGTGTGGATGCCCAAGGCGCCCGCTTAATTCGAGAACGTTTCTCTGAAATTGTCGACAGAGGGATGGGGCACTTCTATTCGCCGGTCGTCTATGAATTGTTTGACGACGAATGAGCGAAATCGACGGCGAAATCCTTGCGACGGCCGCTGAACTCGCCGATGTCAACCTTTTCCCTGGTGCACTCGCGGTCGATGCGAAAGGGGAAGTGCCCACAGCAGCGCTCGACCTTGTCTGCGGCGCTGGCTTTCATGGACTGTTTTCACCCACCGAGTTCGGAGGTCTGGGCGCATCAACTGAAACTCAGTGGGCCGTTCTTGAAGCTTTAGCTGGTGGATGTCTGACTACAAGTTTCGTGTGGGCTCAACACGCTGGCCCTAGCCGAGCGGCAGTCGAAACCACGGGGCCGATGCGAAATCAGTGGGCCGAAGCTCTTGCGACCGGCGAAGCGCGAGGCGGAGTCGCATTCGCTCATTTGAATCGACCAGGCTCTCCAATGCTTCAGGCTGACCCCTGTAGCGACGGATGGCTTTTCTCGGGAACGGCCCCGTTTGTAACTGGGTGGGGTCACATAGATGTCGTCCTAACGGCAGCTCGTTGGGCTGACTCAATTGTCTGGGCCATGGTTGATGCTAGAGATTGCGAAACTATTACGAGCCGCAGACTTTCGCTGACAGCAATTGATTCAGCTGTGACAGTCGAACTGCGTTTCGATAAGCACCCTGTGGCGACGAAGGCCGTCACTTCGGTGGAACAGTTGAAAGACTGGAAAGAGCGATACCGGCGGGGATTACGATCCAATGGTTCTAACCCGCTTGGCGTCGCAGCACGCGCTATGCGTCTTCTGGGGCCAAGTCTCTTGGATGATCAGTTGTCAGAAGCGCGGCAACAGATCGACGCCGCTACGGCGGATCAATTGCCTGAGGCTCGTGCACGTCTAGGAGATCTTTGTGTGCGCGCCACCTCAGCTCTTGTGGCGAGCATTGGGGGTTCGGCTCTATTTGTCGAACACCAAGCGCAACGCCTGGCAAGGGAGGCACTCTTTTTGCTCGTACAAGGTCAAACTCCAGAAATCAAGCGGCATCACCTAGAACGGTTGACAGCTAGCTCTTTGACGCAAAGGTGGAACAATGATGGTTAGGACGCACGACCCACTTGACCAGCGTTCGCTCGGTTGGCTCCGCTATTTGTATCGAAAAGCCACGACGCCAGACGACTGGAGTCGGAGCGGCCATCCGCATCCTCATTGGGACAACAAAACTGGTCCTCCTATGACCTCTTTCCACCGTTTTGATCTCATTGATTCTGCCTACGCCATGGCGTTGATGAGTGATCGAACACCCGCGTGGAGTGAGGTCTATTCACGTGTACTTGACGAATTAGTCGAACGTCACACTTCATGGTGGGCGGCGGAAGATTGGATGACGCAGTTCGGCCCTGACCCTGACCGCAGCAATTACCCCGACAAATATCGGCCTCTGATTCCAGAAGCTTTGTGGGGCGACTACGACGTGCCTGGATGGACCGCCAACGGAATCGACCCCTACGGGGTTCAAATGGATCCTGTGGCAGCCGATGGAATGCTCTTCTTTAAAGGCTTCTTCGGTTTACTTCTAGGCCTGCATCGTTATGTATCAAATGATCCAAAGTGGAACAACCCGTTTGAAATGATTCGCGACGGTGATCACACGTTTACGTGGACTCATTCTGAGGTGGTGAGCCATCTCGCCGAACAATGGCACGGGCGTCAAATGGGTTGTCATTGCGAAAATACCAAAATATGGCCTTACTGACTGGCCGGCGCCGGTCTCGGTCTGAGACTTCACGATCAACTTCTGGGCACAAACCACCATGATGCGTTCGATCACTGGTGGGAGTACGCGGCAGACAACTACATAACTTGGGACGGAGATGAAGCTGTCGCCATGGACCTTTATTACGACCCCGTTGTTGATGAACATCTTCGAACTCCGGTCGGTTTAATCGCACCGACTTGGTATCTCGCTCCCCAACGAAGAGAAGTCGCTGAATCCGCTTGGAAGTTCGGCGCCACGGCGATGGGCCTCTTGGGAGATAGCGACGTTGCCATGGCTGACGCTCGCGATGGCCTCCAGTTGGCCTGGTTTACAGGTGAGTTCGCCGATGGAGCCATCAAAGAGAAACTGTGGGAAGCATGCGACACTTTCTTCGAACCCACGTTGGACCCGGACTCCGGGGAGTTCACCTTCGGTTTCGGCCTCAATGAACTTCACCCTCGGGGACAATTCAACGCCAGAGTTATGGCCGGCTGGGTCTGCCAGCCTGGAGCGTGGGCTCAAATTTTCGAAAATCCCGACCTCGCGAAGCACTCGCAACCGTGCGTGGAGGGAGTTGACTTTCCCCGAGTCGCTATGAGTCAAGCCCACTGGGATGAAGGGTCGCTGCATTTAGCCGCCGACCCATGCAACGGTGCTACGAACGGCACTCGGACGACGATGACCGTCCGGCGTCTACCTATCGATGGTGAATGGATTCTTAGAAGTAGCGACGAAACATTGACTTCTTGGGATGTCGCCAGAGGCACGACAGAGATTGAGTTGATCGCTGATAGGTCGTCATTCACGTTGACCGCTGTAGATGAAACACTAAGTACATGAAAGCCGCCGTTGAAACCGCTACGGGACCCGTTTTGGCATCAGAGCTAGGCCGAGTACTGATGCATGAACATGTTTTCGTCATATCTACCGAAATTCAACAGAACTACCCCAAGGAATGGGGCGAAGAACAGGTTCGAATTGATGACGCCGTCGCCCGGCTCACTGAATTAAAAGGCAATGGCATCGACACCATCGTCGATCCAACAGCGATTGGTCTCGGTCGCTATATCCCACGAATTCAGGCTGTCGCGGACAGAATCGATCTTAAGATCATCTGTGCGACTGGCCTTTACACATTTAACGAACTTCCCCATTATTACCGAAGGCGCACCATCGACAAGACTGACGCTCTCACTGCTCACTTTGTCCAAGACATCGTTAGTGGGTTCGCCGATACCGGAGTTAAGGCCGGAGTCATAAAATGCGCAACAGACAAGCCGGGTCTCACCCCTGACGTCGAGCGAGTGCTTCGCGCGTGCGCTCAGGCCCATCGAGAAACGGGTTGCCCCATCACGACCCACACGAACGCAGAATTGGAACGGGGGCTTGACCAGCAACAAATCTTTGCCGAAGAAGGCGTCGATTTGAGTCGCGTCGTGATCGGACACTGCGGAGACTCTCAAGACCTTGCTTACCTGCAAAAGCTTCTTGACGCTGGAAGCATCCTGGGTATGGACAGATTCGGCATCGACGGCTACCTCACCACGGAGCAACGAGTTGAAGTCGTTGCCGAGCTCTGCAGGCGAGGCCATGCCGATCAACTGGTATTAAGTCACGACGCTTCCTGCTATATCGATTGGATCGAAGGAGAAGTGCCGCTTGCTCCTTTACCCAACTGGCACTACTTACACATCAGTAAAGACGTCATACCCGCTCTCCTCGCGGCTGGAGTCGCAGAATCGCAGATAGAAACGATGTTGGTGGACACACCACGAAGGTTTCTCCAATCACAAAATCTTGGCGGGTACTAGCCTCGAAAACATGAGTGAACTCCAAGCCGGCCTACTTTTCAGCGACACAGTCGAAGTGACGGACGAGATGTCGCCGCCACACTTACCGAACAAGGTTTTGTCAACCCCCGATATGGTCCGGCTCATTGAGGGCACCTGTTTATTTGGTGTTCAACCTCACCTCGACGAAGGACAAACCACAGTGGGTATTCATGTGTGCGTAAGCCACGAAGCGGCTGCCGCGTCGGGAGAAACTGTCGTAATCGATGCTGAGCTAGCCGAGGTCGATCGTAAGCGACTGGTTTTTAACGTAAAGGTAAGCCACATGGAAACCTTGGTGTCCCAGGGAACTCACCAGCGCTTCATTGTCGGTGGGTGACTAGTTCGCTTTGAGTATTGGGGCGACCGTAGGTGCTCTTCAGCCAACGTGTGTCGCCAGATAACGCGAAAGAACAGCGTGCTCAGACGAAGCGGTTTATTGACCCCTGCAGCCGGGCTAGGGCTCAATGACGATTTTGCCGATAGCTTTCCGGTCGATCAGGCTTCGAAGTGCATCCGAAGCTTCTTCTAGCCCATACCTCGCGGAAATATGTGGTCGGAGTTGGCCGTTCGCAACCCATCGCAGGAGGTCTTCTGCTATTTCGTTCGCCAGGTCGGGCTGTCGGGCGGTCATCGCTCCGTAGAAAACACCGATGATTTGACAGCTCTTCAAAAGCGTCAGGTTCAATGGTATGGACGGTATGCCAGCTGTGAAGCCAATGACTAAGAAGCGTCCGCCCCATCCAATTGCTCGAAGCGATTGCTCCGCGTAATCGCCGCCAACGACGTCGTAAACGACATCTACACCAGCTCCATCGGTGAGCTCTTTCGCTCGTTCTTTAAGATTTTCTTTCGCGTAGTTGATCGTTTCATCAGCGCCTCGTTCTCGACAGAGATCAAGCTTTTCTTCAGTTGAGGCGGCAGCAATGACACGCGCTCCCATTAGTTTGCCTAACTCCACCGCTGACAAGCCGACATGTCCTCCGGCGCCAAGAACGAGAAGAGTTTCGCCCTCTTGCAGGTCGCCTCTGTGTTTCAAGCCGTAGTAGGAGGTTCCATGCGCATACAGCAATCCGGTGGCATCAGCGAACTCCACGGCGTCAGGAAGCACTCGCGCAGCAGAGGCCCGAGTAACTGCAAGCTCCGCGTATCCTCCCACTGATCCGAGCGGACAAAGGACTCGCGCTCCGAGTTCGACGTTGTCGACCTCATCACCCAAAGCGGCGACGACACCTGCGACCTCTCCCCCAGGCACATACGGCAGATCCGCTTTGAACTGGTATTTATCCTCCAGCATCAACGTGTCCGGAAATGTGACAGACGCAGCCTTAACGTCAACCAGAATTTCATGCGGTCCAGGAACGGGGTCCTCTAGCTCCACGAGCGACAAGTCCTCTGGCGGTCCGAATTGTTTGCACAGTACTGCTCGCATTTGCCGGCTCCTAAGTAGCAACCCTGAACAAAACGCGTGAAATCAACGCTTGAGAGGGTGTGGAAGTGTCAAACAGTAACAAGAAACCTAGGGTTGCGGTCTATTTGCGTAAGTCGAGCATCGATGATCACCCGGGCTGAAATCGAAGTTTTGTTCATCAAGTGACTGGCATCAGCAAAAATTTTTCGAAATTTGAAGTGGTAACGGAGTTCAGCGAAAGGTCGGAATGAACGCCGACCATCGTTCCACTCACGATCGGGTCACAAGGGATTAAGCGTTCGCTGGATTGGGTTTCGATGCTGGTTTTTCGACTGCGCAATAACTCGGTGTAAGGAAGGTTTTCCTGGGTTTTTCCGTTTTGGTGGATCAGACACCGCCACAGGCTCTACCCACAAACATCATGAGGACGAAGGCGCCCAGCCACCATCCCCACAGCCGACCAGCCCTGCTCCAATTCCAAGAGTTATGTTCGCTCGATCGTGCCACGGCACCAACCTAGTCCCCCAATTCGGTCCGACCCTTGTGGTCCTATCCCCCTCCACCAAGGAGCACCTCTGTTAAAGATTTACATCTTGGGACCCATGGTTTGTTCGGTGAACGGCAATCAGGGTGTTCTTTTCTATATCTGAACAAACGGACCCTGTTCGTCACCTAATGGGGGTGTGGGCAACCCCGCTGTCCAAATCATCAAAACTGGTGTGACACCCACCATTACCCCGTGCAGGCTGAGCTAAATAGTGGTGCGTTCAAAACTTCCTGCTTACACGCCCACTCCCATCCGACAAGACTATGGTCGCAACGGCGCTGATATCGGAAGGGGGAAATAGTGGAATACGCGACCTCATGGATTGACAAGAACGTGAGGGAAGGTCATTGGACAGGCGAAACATTTGGTCAATTTCTTCGCGTCCACGCGACCTCAAGACCGAATGACACAGCATTAGGTCAGGGAGAGGTGTCAATCAGTTGGTCCAATTACTTGTCCGAGGTGGAGCGAGTCGCAGGGGGTCTTTCTAGCTTGGGGGTTGGTGTCGGGGACCGGGTGTCAGTTCAACTACATAACTGCGTCGAGCTCGCGATATCGGTACTTGCTATCTGGGAGATCGGTGCGGTCTATCAACCGTTGAATCCTATGTACCGCGCAGCGGAGTGCGAATCGTTGATTGCAGCCGTGGACCCTACGGCGGTTATTTGTTCGAATTCTTCCATGGAATTCGATCACGCAAATCTCCTTGATGAAGTCACCGACAGGTTGAGTTGTTCCCCGATCAAGATCATCGTGGGGACTACGAGACCAGAGTGGACCGATTTTTATGACCTTGCCGGACCAGCGAGCAATGTTGCGCAAGATCCACTGCGTACTGCGCTTCTTGGCACCACTTCGGGCACAACGGGTAAACCCAAGATTTACATCCACATACAGGCAACCCAAATCTTTGAAGCAAAAGCCCTCTGCCAGGGTCTTACGTTTGGGAAGAACGATGTGATGCTTGCAGCCGCTCCCATGACACATCGAGGTGCGTTGATGGTCGGGCTAATGACTTCGCTGGTATCGGGTTCTCGTCTGGTGATGGGCGAAGCACGAAATACGCGCGAGATTGCCAGCATTATCGAAAACCAAAAAGTTACGACCTTTATGGGCATACCGACGATCGTGTCAGACCTACTCCATTTGCATGACCGAGAAGAGTGGGACGCGACCTCACTCAGAGTTGTTCTGGCTTCGGGGGCTCCTGTAACGGCGGAACTAATAAATCGGTTTCACGAACAATGGCCAAATACGCTCGCCGCCACTGGGTACGGTCTCAGCGAGACCGGTTGGTGCACTTTTCTCAGAATCGCGGATCCCCCCGAAAAGGTGTACTCCTCAGGGCGGTTAGCACCTGCTACCGAAATTGAGATTCGAGACCAGTCGGGCCTACCACTCCCGCTGGGAGAGACAGGCGAAGTGCACATCAGAGGGCCGATGAATTGTGCCGGCTATCTGGAAAATAATGAGGCCACAAACCAGGCCATTGATGCAGACGGATGGTTCGCGAGCGGCGATTTAGCCTTCATGGATAAAGACGGCTACTTGAATCCGGTGGGACGATCAAAACACACAATTATTCGGGGCGGACTGAATATTTACGCCGAAGAAATTGAGCATATGTTGCAAGAACACCCAGCCGTGCGGGAGGTGGCAATCGTTCCGTATCCTGATCCTCGCTTAGGTGAAAGGGCCTGCGCGTACGTGTCTCTTCACGCAGAAGCCTCATTCGATCTAGACGAGTTGGTGAGATTTTTTAGTGAGCTAGACACGGCTCGGTATACCTGGCCCGAGCGGGTCGAAGTGGTCAATGAGCTTCCCCGCAACCCAATCGGGAAGATAGACCGCATTGCAATCTCGAATTTGTTGCAGAATCTGCCAGGTTAGATCCTAGATAATTCTTTACGATTCAATCGTTCTCGGAATCGTGGACCAGGTTGAGGTCATCGCCGTGGTCTTCGTCCTCTGAAGTCTCATTGCCTAGTGGCCCGCCATACACCTCAGTTTCAAACCAATCACAAAATTCCTGATCACGTGTAGTTCGCCAGTGATCCCATGTAGCTCGTCCAACCGGGGACAAAAAGGCGCCCAACTTGACGAGTTGCATCCGCATTTCCAAATGAACCCTTCCGACTAGGCCTTCTTTCCAAGCGTCATACGTGTCAAAAAGGTCAATTAGGTCCGCGCCGAGAAGATTTAGAGCGCGGAAGTACTCTTCGCCCTGAAGGTCGTCACCTGACCAGTCCTTGATCAAAAACTGGCTGAAGCTTGGGTCTCGAGAAATCGCAAAATATCTGTCATACAAACGATCAGTAAGGCCATGGCCAAATTGCGTACGACTGTGCTGCAGAGTCTGGCGAGCTTCAGCACCGATAAACACGATCGAGAGAGACAGAATTACGGCTTCCACAATTTGAGCCCAGTTTGCGATCTCGTCGAGTGTCAATTGATGCCCCTAACTTTTCCCACGATTACGACCTCTTTCGACGTTTGAGAACTTGACGAGAGGCCAGATCAATGAAAACGAAAATTGCCGCTCCGATAGCTAGTTCAGGCCAACCACCTCCATTAGCCAGAATGAACAGGGCCACCAGCACAGCAACTAGAGGTCGTGTCAGATAACGCACACTTTTAGTGAACCACGACCCCTCCCTGAACTCAGGGATAGGCGTACTCTTTGCGCATGGATACATCACGCTTTCCTCTTATCCCCGGCACCCAACCAATGTTGATCACCAGTAGTGAGGGCGTGTGGCTTGAGGCAGCCGGTGGGCGTCGAATACTTGATGCGGGAGGCGGAGCGATTGTTACCAACATCGGTCACGGACGGCCCGAAATTGCCGAGGTCGCCGCCCACGCGTTGAGGCGGTTGGATTATGTCGTTCCAATATTTGCCACTGAATCGCGGGTAGCCCTGGTCAATGAGGTTGCTGACAACTGGCTCCCGGACCCATCTTGGCGTTGTGTCTTCGTCAGTGGCGGATCAGAGTCGATTGACGCAGCAATACGGGTGGCACAGTTGCATCACGTCGCGTGCGGTCGTCCAGAACGCCACAAAGTAATCGGGCGCGACGTGTCATACCACGGGGCAACTATTGGGGCGTTAGCTGTCGGTGCACATGACCGGCGTCGAAAAGGCCTGGAATCAGCTCTGCCTGTCATGCCAAAAACAAGTCACTATGACCCAGAACAACTCGAAAAGGTTATTGAGATTGAAGGCCCTCACACTATTAGCGCTTTTATAGGGGAACCGGTTATTGGAGCAGCAGCAGGGGCCTACGTTCCGCCCGATGGTTACTGGCCACAAGTCTCCGAGATTTGTGCCCGTCACGGCATCCTCCTCATTGCTGATGAGGTGATGACGGGCTTTGGTCGACTCGGCAGCGTCATGGGACACCGGGCACTCGACTTCACTCCTGACATCATTGCAGCAGGTAAGGGCCTCGGAGGGGGGTACGTACCGATCGGCGGCGTGTATACCCGCGCTGATGTAGTCGAACCGATCGGCGCAACTGACCTCGCGTTGATGTTCTACACCTTCGCTGGTCACGATCTGAGTTGCGCTGTGGCGACGAAGGTCTTAGAGATCCTCCGCGACGAGAAACTCGTGGAGCGGGCGGCGCAAATGGGAACCGTGTTGAGAGATCGACTCGACGAAGAATTCCGGGAACATCCCAATGTAGAGGACATCAGGGGGCGCGGGTTGTTACAGGGACTGGGACTAGTAGCCGACCGTGATACCGGCGAACCGTTTCCTCGTTCGGCCGCATTCGCTGACAATGTGGCAAGTGCAGCTCTTGAAGACGGAGCGTGGGTTTACCCGTCGGGTTCAGGGGTCTTTGACGATGCGATCATGTTTGGGCCACCATTTGTGGTTGATGAAGATCACATTGATCAAATGGTAACTATTGCCCGCAGAGCTATTGATGTAACTGCTGCGAATCTGACTTAAACCACTTTCACTCGGGTGGATCGCAAGGCACTGTCACCATCTCGGCTGGCGCCACAACCTCTAATGCTTCGAAGTCTTGCGAGCATGCAATCTCGTTGTGGATCATCCCAGATGGGATGGATAGTGCTGCTCCGGCGGACACGCGTTCAGAGCGGCCACCCTCAAATTCAAGGTCTACCCAACCGTTCAGGACATATACGAATTGCAGGTCACATTCGTGATAGTGCCAGCCTGTTGCCTCCATAACGTCAGTAGCTCGCATTACCTGAGCGCGGTATTCGCCGTCGGTAAGGCGACCCAGACCGGTCTCTCGGTACTCGAAAAATGATCGGCGTCCGGTTTTGCCAAATTCGCCATCGGCGAGTTGCTGGCACAACAATTCCGTCATTGCTGTCGATTTCATTATTCCCCTCCTGTGCTCTAGTTGATCACACCATTAACTTTTAGACTCGCAAGAGGCGTTGATGGTCATCTAGCAAGTCCGTGTTACCAAAGGTTTCGAGAGTCGAGTGGTGTACGCGGTTCCATACCAATAACAAAAGATCGCCCGCTGACCCTCGAGCAGCAACGTCTCCTTTTCCATGAGCGCTCTCGACGTCAATGCCGTCCTTGTGTCGAGTGATCATCCACTCGCCGTTGGCGTCCGTGGCATGCAGGTGTATCGTCCCGACACCTGCGAACGCCGTAGGCATTCGCTCGCTCACAAAGAAGTCGTAGAACTCGTTGATGCCATCGACTGCGAGCGCTGCGTTAATCGCAGTGTTACTCGCTGTCACTGCTTCTATGTCCCAACGATGCACAGTTGCTTCCTGAGTCATGCGACGCATCCAATATCCTGCCTGGTCCGTATTTTGGCTTGAGGTCCAGACTTCATCATTGGAGTCGTGTTGCCATATGACTTCGATCATTTCGTTGGCGGCTGTTTGGAACCACTCCGAAAGCTGCGCTGTGTGCGGGCGATTAGCTGGATCATTTGCCCATGCTGCGACCCCTGCATCGCCGATAGGACCTCCCTGGCTTACTGATTTGGCAACAAAAGAGAATACGAGTCCCACATGGGTCACAGCGTCGGCCAACGTCCAGTCGGCAATATGTGGGACGGGTCGATCGCCATCTCCCGATGCGAGATCTGCGATACGGGTCGTAGCGTCTTCAAAGGCTTTCCTGTATTCCTCAGCAAGCACGCTGTTTACCTCCGTATCGCGGATTGTCGTATGGCCGCACGTTAGGACAGACCGCGTTCAACGCGCTCGTTGATCCTCTCAGTTCGCTCATACATGCGATAGGTGGCTCCTGAACTGACTTCCTTCCCGCAATTGTTCGATTCGACGGGAATTGTTGGGTCCAAGTAATGGACTCCAACGAAATCGCTTCGTATCGCAACGCTCCGCGAGGGTTGCTCGCAGCACTCAAGCAGCTTTGAATTATTTAGGCGAGTTCCTGAGCTACCTCGAAGCGCGCTGTGAATGCCACAAGTAAGGTCGCGTCGTGAGCCAATTGGAACTTTACGAACGACGAACCTACGACGTGACGGTGGGTCAAATGGGCACGGTCCTCGAGTTGTATTCGAACGAAGGGTGGCCTGCGCTCGAGGCAGGCGGTCACTCCAAATTCCTGGTGGGTTATTTCGTATCAGATACCGGTCCGTTGCATCAGTTGATTCATATTTGGCGGTTCGGAAGCGATGTTGAACGTCGCGAGTTCTGGAAAAACTTGTTTACTGACGACGATTTCATGGCCTTTGCTGCTCAACTGCGGCCACTTCTGGAGCGCCAAGAGATTCAACTGATGCAAGCAGCACCCTGGGGTCCTCGACCCTAGGAACTACTGGGCGTTGCCTAGACGCGGAAAGACCCCCCGAAGGGGGCCTATCCCAGAAGCTTCCGAGTCGGTTTACCCCATTCGTTGCCAGTACAAGTCTTCCCCTCCCCTGCTCTGTCAGACCCTTTCGAGCCGACGCCACTTCCGCTTCCGCTTCCGTGTTCCTACTTCCGTGTTCCCACTTCCGCTTTCGCTTCCGTGTTCCTACTTCGGTGTTCCCACTTCCGCTTTCGCTTCCGTGTTCCCAAGTTCAGTGTTGTCTTGAGTTGATAATGATGGTGGACCGAAGTCCTGGTCAACCGACCAACAGTTGTTTAGCACAAGAAAAACAGGGCCACGACCAGCCACCAAAGAAACGGAACCCTGGAGCAACCAAAGCCCAGCGAGCACGGCATCGATACCCATTTCAGTTCTGATAGTTCATCCGCGGTCGCCCCAAATAGGCAACAAAAAGTTCGTTCGACTCTTCAAGAATTCCTGACCCAACATTCTTTTGTGGCGTTCAGCCCCCTAAGGTCAATGGGGTACGAAATCAACGTGTACTCGTACAGAAAGAATTTGAGGCCTCCCAATGGCACAAGGAACAGTGAAGTTCTTCAACGCTCAGAAGGGCTTTGGATTTATATCTCGGGAAGACGGAGATGATGTCTTCGTCCACTACTCAAATATCGAAGGATCGGGCTACCGCTCCCTTGAAGAAGGTCAAGCAGTCGAATTTGAGATTGGTGAAGGCCGTAAGGGCGACGAAGCCCAGAACGTCCGAGCTATCTAAGCCTCGTCGACATCGGCGGTCCTTAGTCGGACCAGCCTTCACTCATAATTGATCAATCAACGTGGTTTGACTTTGTCGTGCCCGCTCATATAACCCAAGAGGTGCTTTGAGCGGACGACAACTATCCGCGGAAACTACTGGGCGTTGCCTAGACGCGGAAAGACCCCCCGAAGGGGGCCTATCCCAGAAGCTTCCGAATCGGTTTACCCCATTCGTTGCCAGTACAAGTCTTCCCCTCCCCTGCTCTGTCAGACCCTTTCGAGCCGACGCCACTTCCGCTTCCGCTTCCGTGTTCCTACTTCCGTGTTCCCACTTCCGCTTTCGCTTCCGTGTTCCTACTTCAGTGTTCCCACTTCCGCTTTCGCTTCCGTGTTCCCAAGTTCAGTGTTGTCTTGAGTTGATAATGATGGTGGACCGAAGTCCTGGTCAACCGACCAACAGTTGTTTAGCACAAGAAAAACAGGGCCATGACCAGCCACCAGAGAAACGGGTCAACGAAATCTTTTCAGTCAGCAATCGCGTCGTACATAATCAGTTGGTCAGCCATACGTAGTTGCGGATGAGCATCTGCAACATCTTTCTGAAGCTGAACAAACCAATCACTAGCGGAAACTTGATCCCAGAAACGCCCGTACGCCTCCATGGAATCAAAATCACACACATACAAAGCGACTTCGAGACCTCCGGTACCAGTCACGGGGCGCATCAGGCGAGGATTCGCCGCCCCCCACTCCATATGTTGAGACCTCGCAGCGCGTGATCCAGCCTCAACGCCATGAATAGCTTGGGGACTACCTTCCCATCGAGTTACGACACTAATCACATCAGTTCCTTCCCTGAGATAGCTGCCGAGTTTAGATTGGCTGTAACAGTTCAGCACATGGCTTAGTGCCTTGAGATCCCCAAGAGATGCCCGGCGTCAAAAACCTGAGGCTGCTGACCGTAGGCGCCTCAATCATGCACAAGCGGGCCCACCTCAATAGGCGCGACAGGGTCTTCGTTCCATTCCATCAGCGAGCCGTCGTATAACGCTATGCGTTCCCACCCAATCAGCTTCAGCGCGAGAAAAGCGGTGCTAGCTGCTATTCCGCCCCCGCAGTAAGTGATTAGGTGGTCGAAATTGTTAGCTCCAGCTTTATCAAAGGCTTCTTGAAGTTCATCAGGCTTTCGCAGCGCTCCCGACATCGGGTCGGTCAGGTCAATAGCGGGAACGCTGATGCTTTGGGGGATTCGCCCTGGTTTGCCAAAGAATTGTCCTCTTCCTTCGAATTGCTCTTTCGTGAGGGCATTCACCAACCCAATCGATGGGTCTTCGATTGCTGCAAAGACCATCTCTTTAGTGGCAATCCACTCAGGTCTTGCGGACCCTTCAAATCTCTTGGAATCAACTCCGGCTGGCGCGTTTGTCACGGGCCGACCGGCATCCACCCAGGCGTTGTAAGTGCAATCAAGTACCCGCACATCAGTCGCTCCAGCCTGGGCGAGTATCCACCAGCACCGATGCACGACTGGAGGCACATCGCTGCCGTACAGCACCAAAGTCTGCTCGTTTGAAATGCCCAGGGCACCCAGCAGTTGACGAACTTGGTTGGGATCCAGAGCAGTGAACGGAAACGAGCCTTGTGGGTCGGAGAGATCGTCAACCATATGAAGGTAATGCGCGCCATCAAGGTGTCCGGCCTCGTATTTGGAACGCATCGAAAAAAAATCTGACGGTCCCGGCGGGCGCGGACGAAAACCGGTCCGAACATCCAGAATGGCTACACCAGGATCTCCTAGGTGTTCTTCAAGCCAATCGGCTTGAACGAATATTTCGCCGTAATCAACCATCAAACCACCCCCGGGTCCCGTGGCACATACAGCCGCTCCGCAGTTAAGTTGCTAATTGTGCGCCGAACAAGGACTGTCTTTCGCCGCGGGTTACATCGACACAACTTGGGTACAACAGTAACCCGGTAGCCACCCAACAGTAACTGCGATCTTGTCATGAGAGATCTTGGCGAACTCGCTTCTCATTGGCGTATCAACATTTTGCCGCAGGGCTTAGTGGCTTCTGTCGTGTCAGTGCCGGTGGCCTTTCTGCTTCTACGCGAAAGCGACAAAAGACCGCACCAAAGGAGCAGTCAGACGTAGTTCTTGCCTGGGTTTGAGATGTTCATATGCCGACAAAACAAACGAAACGACCGGTAGGCCAACAGTAAATGCAGCGCTACCGGTCGTATTCGTAGTTAGTTTTTGTTCAGATCAAACAGCTCGTACATTCTGAGCTTCATCACCCTTGCGTCCTTGACCAATATCGAAAGAAACGTCTTGGTCTTCTTCAAGTGACTTGTAACCGTCACCCGCAATATTTGAGTAATGCACGAAAAGGTCATCGCCGCCATCGCTAGGAGTGATGAAGCCGAACCCTTTCTGTGAGTTGAAAAATTTTACTTTGCCTTGGGCCATCTGGGCCCTCCTCATATATGAAATTGAAGCCGCTATTCGACTTCTCCAATATCAAGGATACGGGGTTCTAAGCTCAAATTGTTGAGAACGTCTTTGCGAAAACCGAAAGGTAACCGTAAACGACGTAGCAGAACCAGGGAGAGCGCTCGCCGGATACACCGTTTGAAAGTTTAAGTAATCGCTAGAAATTGAGAAAAGGGGTTCCCGGCTCGATTCAGGAATGCCTGGATGCAGGGCCCCAAGGGGGGCAATCTAGTGACAGTCACCCACCGAGGCACTTCTACCGGTTTGTATTGTGAGACCCCCTCTTAAGACAACCAGCGACCGCCCCAACGGAGCAACCCTTGTCAGATGAGTAGCATCAGGATATGAACTTCGACCGTCGTTTTGCCGGGGGTGCGCAACGCTATTTGCGGATCGACCCCAATGGTGGCACCTATGAATGCGTGGTGTTTCTTGACCACCGCTTAGGATGCCCCCACCGCCATTTCGGCGACCCGGCAGCTGACGATTGCGGTTGCGGCTCATTAGCCGAGCTACGAACTCAAGATACCGTTCGAGATGAGCGCTTTATCAATTTCCGTCGTCGACTCGGTCGATTTCTCCGTCGACAGAAGTAATTTCGGAGAGGTGCCTATCTCGGGATTGAGCGTCTTTATAGATCGAGTGTCGACGCTCCTTCTCAATGTAATAATCAATGTCCTCGCGACTTCGCAGGTTCTCCGTTGCTGCTTCATTCCAATGGATAACTTCTTCGATCGGACGTCTCCAACGGCTTTCCGCTCGCCTTCTTGGCCAACCAATCGGCACAATTCCATACGGAGTATGAGTCGATGGAAAGCCGAGAAGCCCCTGCAAATCCTGCGCCGTTTGCGGCTCGCCACCCCCTGAAAGCCAGGCTGAGCTCAATCCGACAGCTGTGGTCGCTAACTGGATATTTTGGACCGCTGCTCCTACAGAGACAAGCAAAATGTTCCAACGGTTTTCTTCGTACTCAGTGGCATCAAGCTCAGGTTCGAGCGCAGTGGGGTACGTGTCAGCCCAGCGGGCGTCAACAAACACCACCATGAGCGCAACCGAATCATGCACCCAGTGCTTTTTGTGAACGTGTGGAAATCCTTTGCAGTGTTCGTTGAGGCGATCGGCTTGGCTTGCCATCAAAGATGCGACGTCGCGGACCCGCTCAGATTCTTCGACAACGCATATTTCCCAGGGTTGTGAATTCGCGCCCGATGGCGCCCATCGTCCAGCGTCAGCAATTTTCTCGAGCGTTTCTTTCGGTATTGGCTCTCCCGGCTCGAAGCTTCGAACGCTCCGTCGAGCACTCACCAATTGGTTGAAACCTTCGAGGGCACTTTGGTCAAGCTGCGACTTCTGCATGACAAAAACATAGATCACACCACAACCTCGCTAACACATACCCGTCGCCAAAAAGCAACGGGCTCTCGCCGCGACATATCACGAATGGCCCAAGTCGAACATAAGAACCATTCCTATTAGGATCTCGGCGTGATCCTGATTGGCTTGTCAACCTTGATAATCCTCATATCAGTCACGGCAAGCGGGATTGGCCTCGCAACAGCAGACCAACTCACCGAAAAAAGTTTGCACCGTTTGACCGGCATCGCATCGGGGCTGCTATTGAGTTCTGCTCTGCTAGTAGTACTGCCCGAGGGCTTTCACATGGTTTCGCGCCACGATGGCCTCGCGTACAGTCCACTGACACTTGGGACGGCGGTGGCATCTGGCTTTATTTTCATGCTGATTTTGGAGGGAATGGGGCTCAGCCACGCTATTCATGAAGAACATCACGACCATCAGGCGGGCCACGGTCATGGCCACGTTCACCATCCAAAATCTGGTTTAGTGATGACAATAGGTCTCTCGGTGCACGCGGTAGGTGACGGCCTAGCTATCGGAGCGGCAACAGCATCAGGTGAAACGTCGATCTCGATATTGGTTGCGTTTGGCGTTCTAGTTCACCGGGTGCCCGCAGCGTTGAGTTTGGGCGTTTTCTCATCACATGAGGCCGCTACTCGCAAGTCGATATGGGGAGGCTTACTACTCTTCGCGTTAGCTACCCCTGCCGGGGCGGTCAGCGCTTATTTCGTTTTAGACAATGCCAGCGGGTCCTTGGTAGGGGTTGTGCTGTTGTTTTCGGCTGGCACATTTATTTACGTCACCACGGTGGATACTTTGCCTTCGATACACAACCCCGAGACTGGCCCGCGATCAGCACGAGTTGTAGTGGCAAGCGCCGCACTCTTCGCCGCGACCCTGCTTGCCTTGAACGCCTTTGGCCTACTCGCACACGACGAACATGGCGTGGACGCCACTCAAGCGGACGTCAGCAGTGGCGAAATTTGACCAAACTCTGAGCTAAGTAAACTGGTGGCTCCGATTTGTTTCGAATTGGGCTTACCCGGTTAGCTAATGAACAGTTCAATCCCGACGTCCAGTTTGCTTACTACGCTCACTTCGTGAACAAAGCCACGTTTAACCTCCACTCCCGCCACCACGCGGGACCAGTCGACCCGAGAATTTTCGGAGGCTTCCTCGAGCACATGGGACGCGCTGTTTATGAGGGTGTTTTTGATCCCTCTTCGGTTCACGCTGATGAATACGGATGCCGCTCCGACGTTTTAGCGGCTGTAGCTGAACTTGACTTCACAGTGATGCGATATCCAGGCGGGAACTTTGTTTCTAATTACCATTGGCGAGACGGAGTCGGCCCAGTCGATACGAGACCAACCCGTCGCGAATTGGCTTGGGGGACGATCGAACCAAACACTTTCGGCACTAACGAATTCCTGAATCTTTGCCAACGCACTGGGTGGTCCCCAATGTTTGCCGTCAATCTTGGAACAGGTTCACCGGAAGAAGCTGCAGATTGGGTCGAATACACCAACGGATCGTTGGCCACCGATATAACCGGAGAACGCGAATCCGATAGCAAATCGGGCACTACGAAAGTTCCCTTGTGGTGCCTCGGAAACGAAATGGATGGCCCGTGGCAAATAGGGCACATGCCTGCAAGCGAGTACGGAAGTAAGGCCCGTCAAGCCGCCCACATGATGAAGTTGGTTGACCCATCAATTGAAGTGGTTGTTTCTGGCACTTCGCTCCCTGATAACCCGACCTATCTGGACTGGGATCGCGAGGCATTAGAAGCAGTCGGTGGGTTCGCTGACTATCTTTCCACCCACCGTTATTTGGACAACTGGTCACACGACACCGCCGCATTCTTGACCTCGGGAGTTGCGGTTGACCGACAGATCGCAGAAATTGACGCCGTGTGCCGCTACGTTGCCGGTCGGCGACGATCGTCTCGGCGTCCCTATATCGCCTTTGATGAATGGAACGTCTGGTATCGGACACGGAACAGGTCCGGTATGCGGGCCGATGGAACCTTCCCGGCTCACTTGGTGGAGGAGGTTTACGATCTTCAAGACGCGCTCGTGTGTGCCCAATTCTTAATGAGCTTCATTCGAAACGCCGATGTAGTGAAGATCGCCAACATCGCTCAAATCGTGAACGTAATAGCTCCTGTCCTCACCAGTGGCGACAACCTGCTACGTCAGAGCATCTTCGAAGCGCTGTCGATGTTCGTAGGCCGAAGAAATGGGACTTCGCTAAACATGGGGTATGACGGGTCGCTAGTACCTTCACCTGATTTCGGAGATGTTGCGATGGTGGATGGTGCAGCCATCCTCAGCAATGACCAGGAACTGCATATCTATGCGGTAAATCGTTCGGTCGATGAAAGCGTTGACCTTCAAATCAATTTGTCCGGCGGGCATCTCGAAACGCTCTCCGTCGAGCTTCTTCATCATTCGGATCCAACGACGCAGAACACGTGGGAGAACCCGAATGCTGTGAGGCGAGTTCCGGGAGAAATGTCGAATGGTCCCCAACCGGTAGTAACGCTTCCCCCACATTCTTTCCTCGCTGCCACATTGAGCGTCTCGTGAACTTGTCGAAGGAGAGGGTCAAAGGATGACCAAGGTCGATGAGGCCGAGCTTCGTGCCTCAGTTCGTTCATGGCTTTCCATGCCATCGGGTCTTAATTGCAGAGTCGTTTCCTTGCTGCCCAAAGCAGTGCGAGATCCGCGTCCGGACTTGGTAGGCATTACGCACGTGGGCGGCGAGCTGAACGGTGACTTTGAGTTAGTGACAGCCTTAGTTCGCCCCTCGACCACAAGGTTTGTTTCGGTCGCAGGTGAAACAAGTGCCCAGCGGTTGCAGGCTGACCGGGTTTATCTTGCTTGCTTCACCGCAGACGAGCGCTTCACTGAGAACCAGATAGAAGTTGCTCTTCAGCTCGGAATCGGCCTTCTCCGAATCGACAACAGCCTGAAGTGTCATCGTGATGTGCCAGCGCCGATTGCCAATCCGGTGTCGCGAACGCGACGCGAGCTGTTGGGGCAAATTGGTTTTGTTGAGTGTCAGCTATGCGGGGTCGCGTTTTCATGGCAAGCATGCGAGCAGAGCGACACAGAGTCGGGCTATGTGTTTTGGAATGAGATCTGGGCAGATCATCACGGGCGACTGCGCAACGAAACTGTTTCCGACCGTCGCTATTTGTGTCCCGACTGTGCCCGGAATCTGAACATGCTTTCGTCGTTACCTATGGAGGACTCCTAGAGGTTCAACGCTTACGCACAATCCATGCTTCCTCAGCTGGCCAGCGATTAGCCCACTCCAGGCCGACAAACGGGTATTTAGTTTCCTCGGTTTGTGCCGGCGGGCGAAGCTCCATCAAGTCCTCAATCTCGAATCCGCTTGTTCGCAGAACTTTGATCATCTCGCCATGCGAGAGGTGGAACTCCACTCCCGGGTCGTCATCCCACTCAAAGCGGTGCATTCCGAACTGAGGCCGCAGTAACTCCGGGGTCGCTGCGCCCCAGTCATCAGGGACGCAGAGCATTAGCTGCGTCGAGTTACCTAAAAAAACTAGACGTCCACCGCTCCGCAACACTCTGGCAGCCTCAGGAATCCACCGATGCGGGTCGCACCAGATCGCCGCACCGTATTCAGAAATCGCGTAATCGAACGACCCGTCAACAAAAGGCAATCTTTCGGCGTTGGCTTGAACCAAGGGAAAATGAGTCCCGAATTGCTTCTGTAAATACGCGGCGTTGGCTAGCTGTAGCGGAGAATTGTCTATCCCGATTGGGCGGCCTCCCAAGCGAGCTAGCCAGGCCGAGACGTACCCAGTTCCGCATCCAAGTTCGATCACGTCGCCGCCCAAGAAGGTCTCCAACAGACCAAGTTCTGACTCGGCAATCTGGTAGATACCCCAACGCGGTTGCGAGTTTGCCCACGCGCGTTCGCCGCTAGCTAAATAATCAGGGGCCCAAGAATTCCACAGGTGCCGATTTATCTCAACGTGGTCGGCCGGAGCGTCACTTGTCACCTACACGAAAGTAGTAGCTAGTTGCCTCCTCGCGGCGCACATGCATAGTTACTCGTGGCAACCCTCAGGGGTGATTCAGAGGTGACGAATCTGACTACCCGGCCGCCATGACATCTTGAGGCACTTTGGAGTCCAACGAAAACCGGATGCCTTCATAGTCGTTTGCGGCGACGTCATTGATGGTGGCCACATATTTGGGCGTTCCGCCGTTGTACACCATGTAGCGCACTTTGCCTGCTTCATGTCCGTCAACGTTGGAGTTGTAGCCCGTAAACCATGATTGAGCTTTACGCATCAGCATCACGGAGTACATCTTGACGACGTGACCCGTCCAGCGTTCTTCCGCGCCCTCTGTCGCTTCGGCGTATTGGAGATCGCGGGACCACATGTACTCGAGCAAATCTGTGCACCAGTTCACTCCATTTTCGATCCCTCGCGGATAATTGGTCGAAGCCGATCCGCTCTGCGGTCCCGAAGGCATCAGCAAGTTAGGGAATCCAGACACCAGCATTCCGAGGAAAGTCGAAGGATTATCGAACCACTTTTCTCTGAGTGTGAGACCGTCTCGACCTCGGATATCGATGTGATCGAATGACCCTGTTATGGCGTCAAACCCAGTTGCGTACACGATGATGTCAAAGTCGTAGTCTCGTTCCGTGGTGCGGATCCCTGTTTCGGTTACGCGCTCCAATGGCGTTTCGCTGATGTCGACTAAGTGAACGTTTTCTCGGTTGTAGGCCTCAAGGTAGCCAGTTTCCATGGGTACACGCTGGACGCCGAAGCCGTGGTCTTTGGGTACGAGCTTTTCCGCGACGACTGGGTCGTGAACGCGACCACGGATTCGTTCGGCTACATACTCAGAAAGTTCGGCGTTGGCTTCTTCGTCGGTAAAGATTTCGCGAAAATTCCTCAACCAAATACTGAACCCAGGTTCGTCGTAGAGTCGGTCCCAGAGCTCATAACGTTCTTCGGGTGTCACTTCATAAAATCCGCGTCGGTCCGGTTCGTGTTCGAAACCGCCCGGAGTTCGGGCACAGGTTTCAAATATTTCGTCGTAGCGTTCACGGATTTCTGTCATTTGTTCCGCGCTAATTTCGCTGTTGTTGAGTGGAGCGACCCAATTCGGTCGACGTTGAAAGACTGTGAGTTCTCCCACTTTGTCCGCTATTTCACCGATGACCTGTATGGCAGTCGCGCCTGTACCGATAACGGCGACTCGTTGATCGCTGAGATCGACATGTTCGTGCGGCCAGTTGTAGGTATGCCATGAACGGCCTTTGAAGTCTTCAACACCTTCCATGCGCGGCATGGTGGGCTGAGACAACAGGCCCAGAGCAAGTACTACGAAGCGGCAGGTGAGTTCACGACCGTCGGACACCGTTACGTTCCAGACCTGGCGATCTTCGTCGAAGATGGTGGATTGGACACGACAGTTGAACTGCATATGTTGGCGCAGATCGAACTTGTCGGCGACGAAGTTCAAATATTCAAGGTTTTCGGGTTGAGCAGAAAACATTTCTTTCCAATGCCACTCATCTAAGAGCTCTTGAGAAAATGAATAGCCGTAGGTGTAGCTCTCTGAATCAAACCGCGCTCCTGGGTATCGATTGTTGTACCAAGTGCCGCCGAGGTCCGGGTCGGCTTCCAAAACAGTCGCTGTGATGCCCATGTCTTTGAGGCGCTTGATCTGATAGATGCCCGCTACGCCTGCTCCTACGACAATGACCTCGTAATCCAGATCAATATCGATTTTCATAGTCCACGTCCTCATGACTCAACCGTCGCTACCGATAATACGGCTCTTTCGCCTTTGAGTGCGTGGAGTGTCCTCGTCGCGCACTTCTCTTCATCTGAGCAGAAGCAACCGCAAACGGTTAATCATCAGGAAATCAAAATACGAGTTCCAAAAAGGTTGATATCTCGTTCGGGGACATCGCCGTCTGCACTGAGAACCAAACAACAAATTCCTTCTCCGTTGGAGGTGAGAAATTCGTCAATCTCGGCGCCAGTCGCTTTAGACGTGTCGATCGGCGACACCAGTTCGATAATTCCGCCTTGAGGCGGTCGGACGATTGAACTCACTACCCCCCTGTCAAAATCTGCTTGTGGTGGGTCAGATGACAAACCCAGACCTCGCGAATACGCGTCGCATGCGAGACCCGCATCGCGCGTCGCCACTATGACTTTTTGGATTCCCGAATAATTTGGTGCTTGGCTGACAACTTTTTCGGGTTGAGCTACCGATCCGGCGGGGTATATGCGAATGAGGACACCGTGAGTTGAACTCGGGTGGATGTCTCTACCTCCCGCACCTCTCATCAAGGGGAGAACCTTTACGCCTCGTTCCAGAAGGATTTCGGCCTCAGCGTTGGGGTCCGGCGCCTCAAGCATCAATGCGTATATCCCCTCGCCTCGGCGGTCGAGGAACTTCTGAAGAGCTTGGCTCAGGGGTTCGTTGGGGTTGGAGGGTGCCATCAATTCGATGTTGCTTCCTCCCGGTGGTTGGCACATAGCCACATGCGCACCCAACGAGGGCACCGTTTCTGGTGAGAAGTCGGCCACGGGCATACCAAAATGATCTCTGAACGTCGTTACTGCGCTTTCGAAATCATTCACGGCAATCGCTATGCGAGGCATGGCTGTAATCATGTTGGATCCTGTCTGCCACTTTGGAGCTTAAGCGTTGACGGCGAAACGGTGCTCCATGAGTCTCGAACAGCAGGGTGATAGCTAGCTGCGATGTCGGTCTAACAGATTTTTAGTCACGTTGAGTTTTGATCGCGTCAATCAACTGTTGGCCATTTTTTAGCGACCACGTGATAGGGCCGTGCTTGGTGTCTGCGGTTACCTGGTCAGAGGAACCAACGCGTGCGATGTTCAGATTGATGACGGCAGCGAGTGGGAGTCGGCCCTCCCACATTTGTGACTTCGACGTGCGGTAGACCGCTTCATCCGTGACTTCTAGGCTGACGAGTCGCGTAACTCCCGCCTCATCGGTCTCAGTTACCCGTTGGAATCTCGACACGGCTTCAGTGTGCCAGAGCCAGCAACCACCGTCACTTCAATAAAACAAGAGTCCAACACTTGGGAAGCGGAGTCCCTTGCAACAATCGACTTGCCTGACGCACCAAAAGATGCTCTGATGGTCCTGTTATCAAGAGCGGTGCACTCCCGTGCACCCAGCAACCTGGGGTGGACACCCAAGGTGCTTGCCTACCTTGTGTAGGGATATGGCTGAGGTTTAGCGACCGAGGCAATGAAGTGTCCTAGAGACGGCGGCCCGACCTCTGTCTCATGGCAGAAGCATCTCTTTGGTCCACCCCTCTTAAGTAACCAACAACGCTAAGAGAGGCAGCCATGACCGAAACCTGGGGATTTGAAACGAAACAAATTCATGCAGGCCAGCAAGCCGATCCAACAACCGGAAGCAGAGCAGTACCGATATATCAAACGACCTCCTACGTTTTTCGCGACACAAATCACGCTGCCAATCTTTTCTCTTTGAGTGAAATAGGCAACATCTACACCCGGATTATGAATCCAACTCAAATGGTTTTGGAAGCAAGGCTTCAGGCCCTTGAAGGCGGAACTGAAACAGCTATTGGCATACCCGGGGCGTTAGCAGTTGCGTCGGGTCAAGCTGCAGAGACTCTTGCCATTTTGAATCTCGCCGAGGTAGGTGACCACATTGTCGCGTCAGCCTCTTTATATGGAGGCACGTACAACCTGTTGCATTACACGCTTCCTAAAATGGGTATCGAAACGACATTCGTTGAAGATCCAGATGATCTAGAAGCTTGGGCTGCGGCTGCGCAACCAAACACCAAGCTCTTCTACGGCGAGACCATTGGCAATCCGAGGAACGATTGTCTAAACATCCCAGGGGTCTCACAAATCGCGCACGACATCGGTGTTCCTCTAGTGGTGGACAACACTGTTGCGACGCCCTATCTATTCAACCCTTTGAGCCTCGGGGCAGACATTGTGGTTCACTCCATGACCAAATTTATTGGAGGACACGGCAACTCCGTAGGGGGGGTAATCATTGACGGAGGCACGTTCGACTACGGGGCCAGCGGCAGATTCCCCAACTTCACCGATCCTGATCCGAGCTACCACGGGTTGGCCTATTGGCCCGCTTTAGGTGCTGGCTCATTCATCATCAAAGCACGGGTGCAGTTACTTCGCGATATTGGTGCTGCCGTCTCTCCCCAGAACGCGTTTTATTTCCTCCAGGGTCTAGAAACGCTAAGTCTGCGTATGGAGCGGCATTTTCTGAATGCTCAAGCGGTTGCGGAATATCTGGATGCTCACCCCAAAGTTGAGCAAGTGCAGTACGCGGGCCTATCTTCCAGCCCTTGGCACTCTCGCCTTCAGGCTTACGGAGAAGGTCGTGGCTATGGCTCGGTTCCAGCGTTCACGATTCAGGGCGGAGTCGACGCTGGACAAAAGTTTATTGACGGCTTAGAGCTTCATAGCCATGTGGCGAATATCGGTGATGTTCGAAGTCTCGCTATTCATCCCGCTTCCACAACACACTCGCAGCTCAGCGAGTCCGAACAGAACGACGCAGGTGTTTCACCAGGCTTAATTCGTTTGTCGGTGGGGCTCGAAACTCTCGATGACATCATCGAAGATCTGGATAAAGGTTTCGCCGCATCTGGCGCATAGGTCGATCGTATTCTTACGATGGGTTGTTCTTCATTATCTGGCGGAGATCACAAGGTGGACCCGCACTCAATCTGCGGCAGAGGTCACGTCGGTTTTGATTAACAACGAGATAGCAGCCCACAGCGTGCAAAGTAGCGCCGAATGTCTCGCCGATACGCAGTTAGCTCATCGGAAGAATTTTATTTGGACAGAGCATCCGGATCGGCGGTGCCTGGTGGAGAACACGAGATTTAGCTTGTCGCGAAGCGAAGTCGGGCCTAAAGCGCGAGCGCCTTTTCTTGGCGAACATAGCTTTGAAGTGTTGTCTGATTTCCTCGCTTATGACGAGAATCGAATCGCAGACCTCGCTGCGCTTGAGATCCTCGAATAACTCCAGTTCAGCGCCTCATAGTCGATGACGCGAGGCTTGCGCTCATTGTTCGCAAAAATCATTAATACTGGTCATCATTGGCGAGGGGATGAACATGCGTGTCGGATTTATTGGTGTGGGCAATATGGGGGCTCCAATAGCTACCCACTTAATGGCAGCCGAGCACGAGTTGCAGGCATTCGACCTCAATGAGCAATCATTGGAACGGGTAGTCGAGTTAGGTGCTCAACGAGCGACTTCAGCTTCGAATGCTGCGGAGGGCGCCGAAGTTGTGTTTTTATCATTGCCCATGCCTAGCGATGTTGAGCAAGTCGTTTCAGGGGATGGCGGGCTTTTCGATGTAATGGCCTCTGGCACCACGGTGATCGATCTGAGCACTAGTTCTCCATCCCTGAGTCGCCATCTCGCAGTTGAGGGAAAAGAGCGAGGCATTGATTTTCTTGACGCGCCCGTATCGGGTGGTGTTTACGGTGCTCGAAAAGGAACTTTGGCCGTGATGGTTGGCGGATCTGAGGAAGCCTTTGCCAGATGCCAATCACTGCTGGAGACCTTTGGAGCGAAGGTGGTGAGGTGTGGCGACGCTGGCGCTGGGAACGTCGTCAAGGCAGTCAACAACATGCTTGCTTTCATTGGGATGATGGGAACCACCGAGGCTCTGCTACTTGGCGCAAAGGCCGGGGTAGATCCCAGAATCTTGCGAGAAGTTGTCGAAGCAAGCAGTGGCGCGAGTTTCGTTTGGAACATGGGCACCAGAGCAATTCTGCGTGACCGTTTGGCTCCCTCATTTACCAACTCCTTAGCCTGCAAAGACATCGGATTGGCAGTGGACCTAGCTGAAGAATTCGAGGTCCCTGTACCCATGGGACGGCGCACTCAACAGTTACTTGAGCAATACCGCGACAATGGCTTTGCCGACGAAGACGTGCTCGCAACGATCCGGTTCCTTGAGGAGGAAGCAGACTTTGTCGTCCGCGGTCTCGCTCCGGACGTTAGCTAGTCCCCCGAGACGGGATCTGAGTGGACCACGGTCCGTTATTTAATGCCGTGACACGAGTTTCAAAGCATTCGCTGCGCGGCATACACAGACCCAATTAGCTTGCTTCCATGACTCCATCGTTGCGCTTCGGCATCGTCCATGACTTTCGTTGCCCTCAGGGAAGTGAGATAACGATGCCGCAGGTTTATGGCGAGACCTTCGAACAGATCGAACATGCTGAACAACTTGGCCTAGATCTCTGTTGGTTCACCGAACACCATTTCATCGCCGACGGCTATTTGCCCAACTTTGTTCCAGTTGCGGCGGCGGCGGCATCAAGAACCACGCGTATGAGATTTTCGACCGACATCTGTCTTTTGCCGTTTAGGCATCCGATTCGCCTTGCCGAGGATCTCGCGATTCTCGACAACATCTCTAATGGTCGCATGGAGATGGGCGCGGGCATGGGGTATGCGGCACATGAATTTCAAGGATTCAATATCCCCATAAGTCGTCGGGTTTCGCTGACCGAAGAAGCCCTGCAGGTGCTTCAGTTAGCTTGGGGCGGCGAGGCATTCAATTTCGAAGGCAAACGGTATCGATTCTCAAATCTTCGAGTCACTCCAGATCCGGTTCAACAAGGCGGACCGCCACTGTGGCTTGCCGCTACCAGTCCCGCTGGGGCCAAACGAGCAGCCGCATTCGGAACCCATCTACTTCCCCAGGGACCGAAGTCGTTGACTATCGATCCCTGGAAAGAAGCGGTCGGAGACGTAAGTGATCGTCGAGTCGGGTTGATCAGAGGGGTCTTTGTTACTGACGACCCAGACAGAGAGTGGGAACCCGTAGCTGCTGCGGAACGGTACCGACGAGATGTTTACGTCGGATTGATCAAAGCGAGCCAAGATCACAAATCGGAGGTGGCGAGCCGATCGGTGTCAAAAGAGGCAAGAACTCCGATCCCGTTGAATCCTCTTGTGTGGACGGTGGGTGACGCAGATCACTGTGTCGCCGAACTACAAGAACTCATTACCAGTAACGGCATTACCGACTTGGTGACCTGGGGTGGCCCTCCTGGATTAGCTCCCTCAGTTATGAATGATTCCCTCACAAAGTTCGCTCGGGACGTGATCCCGCGTTTGCGGCCAAATGTCGAAGAGTGATTCGGCTGGGCGCTTTCGGAGAATAGGCACTCAAAACCGCTTGAACCGCCCCAATTAGGAGCGGCTCAGCAAGTTTCAGGAATTTTGCTTCAACGGCACAGCTACCGAACGAGGTTCTGTAACCACATGTTTGCGAGACGACGCTCGACTTGATCATCCCAGAAAGATCCAGGTTTTAATTTTGGTGGACGCCGAAAAAGTTTCATGGCGTTACTCCGATGTTAGGGGGTGTCCACATTCTATCGTGACAAAGTTACCCATTGGTCATCGGTTTAATAGTAATTAAAGAATATCGCCATCTGTTTTTACGATAGCTATTTCTGGACTCCATTTCCGGTTCTCACATCTAAGCGCGCGGGGCGTCGCGTAGGGCCTCTTTCCACGCTCGAAAGCGGTCATGCCATTCGCCGTCGGGTCCTTTTCCGCCTTCGGATTGTTCATTTCCCAACTCAAATAGGTAAGAATCTGTCAAATCCACCGGATTCAGCGCCAAATAGCGACAGGGACCGCGGGTAGGTCCAGCTCGCCAAAGTAGCCACCCAAAGATTCGTCGTTTGAAAGCTGCTTCAGGATTTCCTCTTAAATTCTCTCCAAGCCGCAGCAACACAGCAGGCGCCTCGTCCCAGGCAGTCGCGGCGATATTCCGATCTCGCGTAGGCGTTTCCGGGAGTTCATTAAGCGAGACTGGTGTGTAATCGAAGGGTCGCTCATCTGATGGAAGCGCTCGCTCAGGTCGTGGTGCTTCGAAAGACCCCATTTGTTGCTCCGACTCCAATAAAGCCAACTATGTGGCACAGATTTTTACATTTGAGAATTGCCCTCAACGGGGTACCTACTAGGAACGTTTGGTCTCGTTCCAGGGTCCAGCATCGGCACGGGGTTCTTTGGGCAGACCTAGTACCCGTTCACCAATAATGTTTCGTTGAATTTCGTTGCTACCGGAGTAAATCGAACCCGGGCGCGCACCCACAAAAGTGGTTACCCACGCCTGAGACGAATAGGGAGAACCCACATCATCCACGCCGACTCCCGTAGCAGCGTCACGGCCAGAAGGAGCCGTTGCATCCATCCCGATGACATCCATCGCCAGTTCGGTGAACCGCTTGTGATGCTCAGACCAAAGTAGTTTGTTGAGTGACGATTCAGGTCCTTGGCTGTATCCGCGAAGCGAGCGGGCGACCGTCTGAAGACCCATGAATTTCATTATTTGGGTTGTCGAGTACGCCTGTACGAATCTTTGTCGCATGAGAGCGTCATCAAGCTTTCCATAGTTCCTGGCCACGTCGACCAGTCGCTGCCATTCTTCGCCGTATCGAATGCCATTGGTTGTGGCATCGTCACCGCGTTCATAGGCCAACAGGGTGTTCGCAACAGCCCAGCCATTGTTGACTCCGCCAAGCACATTCTCTCGAGGGGCACGAGCGTTACTAAAGAACACTTCGTTGAAATCATGGTGGCCTGAAGCATTAACAATGGCTCGGACCTCTACTCCTGGTTGGTTGATTGGGCAGAGGAGGAACGAAATCCCTGCATGCTTGACCGTTGAAGGATCGGTGCGGCACAACACGAAAATCCAGTTGGCGTTGTGACCTTGGGAAGTCCAGATCTTTTGCCCATTGATCACCCACTCGTCTCCGTCAAGTTCAGCACGGGTCGCTAAAGAAGCTAAATCTGAGCCCGAGTTCGGTTCGCTATAGCCCTGGCACCACACATCAGTTCCATCAAGTATTCGCGGGAGATAATGATTTTTCTGCTCGTCGGACCCCCATTCGATAATGGTGTGGCCAATCATTCCGATAGAAAAAATATCGTTATCGGTGCCACTGGGAACTCCCGCCCCAGCCAACTCTTCCGCCAGAACGGTACGTTCCATCTGACTCAGGCCCGCTCCCCCATACTCGGAAGGCCACGCAACAGCTAGGAGTTGATGTTCCGACAGTGTGCGTCGCCAGTTCGCGACGAATACTGCGCGTTCATCAGGAGCAAAACCGCCCATGCCGTTCCAAGCAGCGGGGAGCTTCTCTTCGAGAAAGTTTTTGATTTCAGCTCGAAAATTCGCTGCTTCGGCGCTGTAATCCTCCACGGCTGCTTCTCCTCTGGGCTGTTCACAAGCTGAGATCACATTACGCAGTTATGGACCAGTTTGACGGCAGAACTAACAGAAGAATGTTTGTAGGGCTGCGAACAAAGGGTCATTTAGTCCTCTACCGGGTCAAACGGCAACAAACCTGGCTTGTGCTTTTCGCTCTGCAACTCTTTCTGTTTCGAACCGAGGGCCATCTATTCTCAAGCGATGGACTTTGATTGGCCGACAGACGACGACCCTCGGCGCCTAGATATACGCAATTGGTTACATCAACACGGTGGAGATCCCACACAAGAGGCGTTAGCCACGGCAGGTTACGTTGCTCCGCACTGGCCGAAGCCGTATGGGTTGGCGGCCGATCCCATTCACCAACTCATTATCGACGAAGAACTCTCGGTAGCTGGAGTGCGAAGAGCCGCGGGTGGAATAGGACTCGGCTGGGCTGGACCAACGATTCTGTTTGGCGGAACGTCCACACAGCAAGAACGCTACCTGTGGCCGATTCTGACCGGAGAAGAGGTTTGGTGCCAACTCTTCAGTGAGCCGGATAGCGGCTCAGATTTGGCGAACCTCTCAACCCGAGCAGTTCGAGATGGCGATCGTTACATAGTGAATGGTTCAAAGATCTGGTCGTCAGGCGCTCACCGAAGCAAGTTCGGCATTCTCATTGCTCGCACGGACCCTGACGTGCCAAAGCATCGAGGTGTTTCGTATTTCATATGCCCGATGGATACGCCAGGCCTCGAACTTCAACCCATTGTCGACATGACCACTGCATATTCTTTCAACCAAACCTTTTTCACCGACATGGAGTTGCCCGTCGAAAACCGCATCGGTGAGGAGAACGATGGATGGCGACTAGCCAAAGTCACGTTAGGCAACGAGAGAGTCTCTTTGTCGGGTGAGGGTGCGCTCTGGGGAAGTGGTCCTAGCGCGACTGACCTACTAGATCTGGTGCGCGGCGCAGGAGGAGTGGAAGATCCGGTGTTGCGCGACCGGGCATCACGTCTACACATTGAAAGTGAGGTATTGAAACTCATTCGCCTGCGCACGCTTACCTCTCAACTCCAGGGACGACAGCCAGGACCTGAAGCCTCAGTTCGTAAAGCACTAGCCGACGAACACGGCCAAAACGTGATGCGCCTCGCCAAAGACCTTATGGGGGCCCAAGGCATGCTGACTAACACTGGGCCCCTTGGGCAACCCGCAGAATTTCCCCTCACTCAATCCGCAGTTGAAGGTTGGCAGAATTGGCATGGCGGGTTTTTGTTTTCCCCTGCACTCACCATTGGCGGGGGAACCAGCGAAGTCCAGCGCAACATCGTCGCCGAGCGAGTTTTAGGACTGCCTCGCGACATCGACGTCCAATCCGGAAACACCTGGACTCAAAACCGAACGGATTAGCTGCTCTCAGTCCCTGCTAACTGTCAATCGCAACCCTTGTGAGGCTGTCGCTGCGACCTAGGCCTCCGCAACAGCTTTGAGGTTCAACAAAGTTCGATCGATGTTCTCCAACAGCAGCTTGTGTCGATTCATTTTTTGGAAAAACTCTCCGTCAAGAATTGGAGAATCAAAGCTCTCGGTGACCCTGCAGCCATTATCAATTGACTCGATATCGTAACGCCAAGTTGTTCCGCGGCCGTCGTCAGCAGGGACCTCGAACGCCCATTCTTTGCCTGGGTTGGCGGCCACAACGACACAGCCCATGTCCCATTTCTGGTCTCCGTTTTGGTTATAGCCCCGAAATGTAGCGCCCACCGCGGGTCCGGCCGAGTCGCCCTCCCACTCAGCTTTGTAACACTCTGGACTGAGTTCGCTGATACGCGTCAAGTCCGTCAAAATCGCGTAGACCGCGTCCGGGCTCACCCTGATATCGATACTCGTCGCACCGGTAGTCTCAACCATGTTTCGATCCTTTTCCTTTGCACCAGCAGGCAGTTCAGCCAAAGCTACTACCGTAATGATAGTGACAAAAGCGCTGATGCTCCTCCCCGCTTGGGGCCACTAAACCCCAGTCAAGTTGAGCCGAAGTTCCAAGGCCTACGCATAGCCGTCGTGTCAAACTTCGAATCGAGATGAGCCCCTACATACGACTCCGTCAATGCCCCTAACCACTAGGCCGGGACGGCTCAATAGCTAAAGTGTTGGTTGATGGTTTGATGCCACTTATTACGCGACAGCTCGTTATGAATGGCAGCCATACCTGTTGCATATTTGCTGAGTCGGACTGGCCGATGACCACGTCGCCACAACGCACGGTCAATGGGGCCAGGGCCGCGAGGAGATTTCGTTTCAATCACGACGCCTTTTATCAACGCTTCTTTCCCGACGACCGCTTGACACTTCACTCCCAAATCTGCGGTTAGACGCATCTCGTTCTCAACATCAACAACCGATATGCGTTCGTAGGAGGTCTGCAGAGTCGATGTGAGCGTCGCCGCGAAACCTTCTCTACCCAAGACCTCATTTACGAACTGCGCACCTTCAACGGTGAAGGTCGGGGCTAATGAAAAATCTTCTGGGAGCCGATGTTTTACGCTTTGTCCACGCTGGTCGCGAAGCTTCACTTCCACCATAGTTTTCTGCGCATCCAAATAGGTTCGGGTCCGCACCTTCCAACGCCTTCTGCGGCGGTGAGCCGTGGCACGAAATGATTCCAGATCCACGGTATCGAAATACCAAGATTCATATGCGAACGACCGTTTCCCGGCTATTTCCAACGCAGTCAGGGAGCCGGGCACCATTGAGAAAAAATTGTTCGCTTCTTCTTCGCTGACTATGTATTTCCGATCGAAACGCTGTTCGAGAGAAGCCAGGCTGTCCATACCTTCGATATCAATCGCAGGGAACCGTTCCACTAACGACTCGAACCAAAATGTCATGACTTCATTCGGTAATGGACATCGACATTGGTGCTGTCGTTAACCAAGTCAACCCGTCGAATTTTCACGCGACGTACTGAAACCTGATCAGTTCCGCCCAACAACTCCTCTAGAACTCGAATCAACTCACCGTTGTCCGTGTACGCCCTATCGAGAATCATGTTTTGGTGAAAATGCCCTCGAAGTAGCGCTGGATGGTCACCAAGCCAGAGCGTCGCCAGAACGGCTGCCATCAGAAGCGGGGACACGTACGTTGGCTCAAACTGAACCCCGCCTAGGAGACCTAACGCTAAAGAGCAGAAGTAATAGGCAATTTCTTGTTGACCTAACTCTGAGGACCGCAACCGGATGATCGACAGCACCCCAAATAGCCCTAACCCAAGACCAAGGTTGACTTCTACATGCGTGAACGCGGTGGCGATAGCCATCACACCGACGTTGACTCCTAGAAGAGCAACGACCATGTCCCGTCTTCGATTGCGTGGGAAATACAGGCAAAAGACCAAGACAAGCACTGCCGCCAGATCTATGCCAACCAACACTGCTCGATTCATCGGACAATCCTCTTGGCTTGCGCTGTTAAATCGTTGTTCACCTTAAACCCTCCGACCCACAGATCATGGTTATGGAAATCAGCCATTAGCTCGCGCGAAATCAAGAGATGAACCCAACTTCGATAACGCCGCTTTCCACTTTTCTATTTCCAAAGCGTCTTGATGTGTTGCTGCTGCTTCCGATGTCGCGTCGTGAATCTGTCCTGCCCATTGCTCAAGAATGGATCCGGTGCTTTCTGCCGAGAAAGGACCTTCCAGAAATGCAGCCCAAACTGCTTCGCGTTCGTCTACAAACGTGGTCCACGTGCCGATCAAAGGATCACACGTGGCGGACCATTGAGGAATATTCCATTGGCCGTATGGGAACGGCCGACAGTCGTTCGTAATTTCGCCCCATTTATCGGCGATTGGGGTGACGGGGTTGGCGTCAGACACGATATTGGCGAAGGCGCTGTCAAGGTCCCAAGGAATCAGGTGAAGGCGGCCCGTAGTGGGCTCTTCGTACCAGTAGAAATTGTGGTTGTTGCAGCCATCGAAGCAATACCAATGTAAAGGGCCATCGTCGTTTCGGATGGCTCTATCGACAACAGCCCACCGAATTATTTCGTCGACGTCCATCCACTTTGCAACTATTTGGGGCAATTCGCTCTTCTGCGCCGCGGCCAGTTCTTTAGAGAAATTGAGGATGTGATCGACTGTCACCTCGTCCTCTTCATTTGTCTTCAAGGCATCCCTGAACTCGGACCGTTTGCGGGCAGAGCCCTGGTGATTCAGAGGCCATACCTCCTTGTACAGGTTCCCGTCTCCATCATCAAATTGCCGGTCCACGAACCTTCCGTCGATCTGCTCAACAAACGAATACAGACCTACGTAATTACCGTTGATCAGTAGGCGAGCGTGAGTTGCTCTCGGTGCGGGAACCCCTATCTTTCTGAAAAGCCAATATCCGAGTCGCTCATGCATTTGAGTCGGGTCAAGGTTCATGGAATGGAATTGAAGCTTTTTCACTCCCCAAAAAGTTCGCGAGCTGTCTTCCCAGTTGATTTTGACCTTCATAGAAAGTTTGGTGCAGGTCTTTTCTCCGTCAGGTTCGAAAAGACTTCCACCGGCAACGCATCCGACCCACGCGCCGACTGATCCCTTGTACCGGATGCCCACGGGACTAATGGTTTCGCCTTCAAAGGTAAGGCTTCCTTCCACATATTGCTCTTCGCTGGGGTCGCTGTTGATGTCAGCGAAAGCCTTGTCGGAAATGGTGAGTTCAAAGGTATGGAGTACTTCTTGATCGTAGAGATAATCAGATAATCCGCTTTGCCAATTGGGGGAGGGAATCTCGACTGGGGCACCGACTGTGGTTACCGTTGGGTCCTCTTCGCCGATTTCAACTTCGCCTACTACCTTCTCAGAAGTCGTTGGGCTTGAAGTGTCGGCAGTTACGCAACCTGAGGCCAGCGCTGCCAGCAGCACAAACACGTATTCCCGTCTCATTACCTATGTCTTACAGCACCCTGCATCAAGGGCAGTGGACTCGTCGCCAATATGGATCAAGTGCATATTGTCGGGTTGAGTGATTTGCTAATTATGATCAATAGTCGTTCCTCCATTGACTGACAGGACAAAAATGGCCAACAAAGCAGCAACCGGTGGCGGTGTACTAATTGCTCTCGGCGTGATCGTCACACTGGTGTCCGACTCACAGAGTGTGACTTCGCTAATTCCCGCGTTTATTGGGGCAGTGTTTCTAATTCTGGGACTTTTAGCTCGAGCTAAACCTGATCTCAGTCATCACCTCATGCATGCCCTGGCAGCCATCGCGCTTCTAGCCGTGCTGGGTAGCCTCGGTTCACTCATTGGTCGTGGCAGCACAGGGTGGGCTCTTTTCGCTCAGCTCGCCACGATCGTCGTCGCTGGGTTTCTTCTCCAGCAGTCAGTGATGGCGTTTAAAAACCGTTCGAAACTCACAACTGAGGAATCTTGAAGTTACTCATTCACTCAGGGTGCAATTGGGTCTGCATTCCTAGCTGAAGTTCAACCGCTGTGACGCTATTCGGAGATCTTGAAGAAAAGCTGTTCGCAGGCGCTCCAAAAGCGGCGGGATTCATTCCGCGTAGTTGTCACGTAAACGATTCTTGAGGATTTTGCCGAGTTCGTTTTTGGGCATCGTCTCGACGAACTCGATGCGCCGAGGGATCTTGTATCCCCCGATCAGCTCTCGACAGTGGTCGATGATCGCCTTGCTATTCAATGAGGTTTCGGGCTTGGGCACGATCACCGCTGTGACTACTTGGCCGAGGCGTTCGTCAACTGTTCCGATAACTGCGCATTCGTGAATGTCTGGATGTTGGTAGAGCGCTGTCTCAACTTCGGACGAGTAGACATTTTCGCCTCCACTAATGATCAGATCCTTTTCTCGGTCAATGAGATAGACATATCCCTCGTCGTCTATCCGAGCGATGTCTCCGGTACGTAACCAACCGTTACTCAATGCCGCTGCTGTTTCTTCGGGCATGTTGAGGTAGCCCTTAGTGATGTTGGGGCCGCGCGCATGGAGGACACCCGTCTCCCCTGGCGCCAAGTCGCCTCCTTCGGAATTCGTTACCTTGAGATCGACAAGGCAATTTGGTTTGCCAACTGAGGCAAGCGTAGGTGAATCGTTTTCGATAGCTCGTCGGAATTCGTTGGGATCGAACACTGTTAAGTCGGGTGAGGTTTCGGTGAGGCCATAACAGTTGAAAAGTTGCGTGTGCGGGAAGCCTTGGGCTGTGCGCCTAATCCACGCTGGATCCATGGGAGATGCCCCAAAGCCCATGAGTCTGAGCGACCGTGTGTCCGCTGACTCCAACACTGGATCGGTGAGGGTCATCATTAGCATCGTTGGAACCGCGATTGTCATCGTGACGCGATGTTCCAACACTGCATCCAGAAAAGCTGCTGGTGAAAACGCTGGGACGTAGACGTGTCTGGCCCCCATCAGCATCCAACCTGTTCCTAGCAGATCAGCGGAGTGAAACATTGGCGCCAAATGCAAGTAGGTGTCATCAGGCTCGCCGCGCGTCGCAAGGGTGAAGGCTGCAGCGCAGGACAAGATGTTGGTGTGACTCAAACGGACGCCCTTGCTGCGCCCAGTAGTGCCACCGGTATAGAGAATGAGAGCGTCATCATCAGGTGGTACGTCAGCTGGGCCGACGCCCGGTGCCGTTTCAAACAACTTCTCGTAGTCCCATATGTCGGCGGTACCTTCACCGGCAAGGCAAACCAACTTGTCGCGCCACGGTGCTAACTCAGTCGCGTCGAAAATCGGCAGAAAATCGGCTTCAACGAAGACCACTTCGCAAGCCGAATCCTCAAGGATGTGCGCAATCTCTACCGGGGCTAGCCGCCAGTTAACAGGAACGGCGACGACACCCGCATGAAAGGCTCCCCATTTCAGTTCATCAAAACGAATCGAGTTGCGGGCATAGATGGCTACACGTTCACCAGATTTAATTCCCAGTCCACGAAGCAAGCCTGCAGCAACGGTGATTCGCTCACCGAAATCTCGCCAGTTGGTGTCGCCTTGACTGTCGCGCATCGCTGGCCGCTTACCAAAGTGACGTCCGACACGCGCCATCGCTTCACCCAGCGTTGGCATCATAAGTGTGTCCTCGAAATTTGTCCCGGGTCCGGACCAGGTTTCATCGCTTCGTCGGTGGCGGATCGCCCTTGTAGAGATTTTTCACTCCACCCTCTAGGTACGAGGCTGCTGCAGCATCCTTGAAACGAGCCGATGCCTCGTATTCCTCTATGGGATATTCATCATGTTCGGCCACCACTCGGATCTCGGTCACGTCCCGGATGTCAAGCCCCAAACGGTCCGCAATTTCAGCGTCCGACAAACCGCGTTTTCTGGTGCCATCGTTTGGCAAAAACTCGTTGATATCAACTTGGTAAGAATTGGTAAGAGCCAACACCTCAGCTCTATAGCGGTCGTAAAGGTCTGGATCGACGACGTGAAAACCGTTGAGTTCTCCTCGCTCTATCGGGCTGCTCATATCAGCACCCGCTGTTCCGTGCCGACGGGGCATGCACGAATACATTCAAAGCACTGCCCTTGACTGACTCCCGAATATGTGATCGACCACATAGTCCGTGTAAAGAAACTGCCATACAGGATCATCTTCCGTTTTCTGGCGTCAGGCTCGTCTAAAGCTCGTTCCAGAGCGGCCTGATAGCCGGGAGTCCAGTAGTGATAAACCCGGTCTCGGCATCTGTCTGCGTCATAGCGCCGCTTGATCACCAACCCTTCTTGGATTTCACCGCCCAAGCAACCACCATCGTCGATTGGGCAAACGGCCATGCACGGAGTCGTCCCTTTTTCATCCCACATCTCCACGCACTGTGGTGCGGGACAAGCAGCCTCTTGTAGCGGCCCGTCGACTGGAAGGGGAAGCGTGGTCAAAATCACGGTTAAGTAGAGAAACCCATAGGTAGGGTCAAGAACCGGCCCAGCCAAACTTGGGCTGCCTGCCCCTGCCGCGATGGCGGCTGCTTTAAAATCAAGGAACGCCTTGTCGTCCTGATCTGTGGCCGTCGGAACGTTAAGCGCGTAGTACCCGTAAGTGTCTTCGATGTGTCGGGCGACAGAACTACCCAAGGCGACCATGCGGTCAGCTGTGCCGACGGTTTCCATCACTTCAACACGAGGGCTTTGCCATTCAGCAGCGCGAGGGGCAGCTCCTCCCAGCACGATCATCGACTTAACGTCCGTCAATAGATCCGATGGACGAAGACCGGGTTCAGCGTCTTCGAGAAGAGCTGGGTCGCCTACTCGTGCGACTTCGGCACCCCTTTTTCGGGCCATTTCAAGTATTCCAGACTTGATCGATACCCAATCCAGTTCATCCATCATTTCAACTTTCGCCGGTAACGACCTACGGGACAGACCCGCATGCACTCAAAGCACTGAGAGACACTCTCCTTGTACCTACCGATCGATGACATGTTTCTTCGAAAATCGTCCGAGTAGAGAAGTTCGCGTCGTTCGTCCCTATCATTAATTCCAGTCAAAATCTCGACCTGCTTGATGTGACCCCGTATTCCGAAGTTCATGGCGCGGGTAGAGCAACGTTCCCGGTCGAAGAAACTGCTCGTGATCTCACCGTCTTCGATCGTGGCGTCAATGCAGCCACCTTCATCGGCCGGGCACACCGCCATGCAAGGTGTCTTCCCTTCCATCTCATACATGCGCACACATGACCGAGCAGGGCACACATTCTCTTCAAGTTGGTGATCCGGCGTCAACCGCATAGTGGTGATAGCAGCCGCGAAAAACATGATTCCATAGGTCGGGTTAAGAATGATGTTGGCAGCTATGGACCTGGTGCCTAGCCCGGCTAACACGGCAGAAAGCATCATACTGAGCGGCGGTTGTTGGCCAGAAGTAGGCAAGGCTGGGGCGTGCATAGCTAAATAGCCATGAGTTCGTTCTATATGTTCAGCAATAACGATCGATGCGACGTTTTCGCGAAAGTCATAGCCGGTGATCTCCATCAGCCGCCGATTGGGGCTTTGCCAGGCCGCATTTGTTGGGCCGAGGGACGCTGCCACAACGACACTCTGGGCACCTGGAAGAAAATCCTCCGGCCTGTGACCTACCGGGACATACTCGTTGAACGCATCTGCCGAAGCGACACCGACGAGCGTTGCGCCCGCTGTTATCCCAACTTGTTTGATGGCGTTTGTTACGACCTCTAGGTCGCCGGGATCAGTCGCTTCGACTTCCCCCTCAACTGTCGTCATAAGTCCCCTAATGTTGGGCTTCCCAAGAGCGTCTCGCTGTACATCTATTTTAATGCAAATGTGCGATGCGCGGGTAGCTGCGACGCGTTGCCGAAACTGACCCGTGAGACGCCTAGAGGTAAGTGCTCACATCGGGGCGTTAGTTCGTTCTTCCGTAGAAGGTTTCAAGTGCCGACCTCGATAGCCCGACACCGGGCTCATCGTTGTACGCAAACACTGCAAGGACACGGGTGACTGAACCTTCCGTCGGCGTCACCCGATGCAAGGCATTTCGACCTCTAAATAGCACTAGATCCCCCGGATCAAAGTTGAGTTGGCAGATATTCTCAGCACCGTTAAGAACAGCGTCAACTCGGTCGAAAGCCATTTCCCCAGTATCTGATTCACGGACTTCTGGCACGTACTCAAAAATTCCGCCGCTTTCCGGCTCTTGAAGCAAAGTAGTTACCGCGAAGGACGAGTTGTCGAAATGCCATCCAAGCTCGCATCCTCGCGGCGCGTAGTGAACGTTGATAGATGAAAAGCGATCCGCATAGGGATACACAGCTTCCACACCAAGTAACGCGCAAAGGAATGCTCGAAATCGATCATCCTCATACACATCGCGTAACGGA
>Ga0310121_10000579_pt1 | contig 39887 bp, 32 predicted proteins | sample CB27_Tmax_986_MG_FD_203504 | JGI IMG/M metagenome (GOLD analysis project Ga0310121, IMG submission 203504) | Marine microbial communities from Western Arctic Ocean, Canada - CB27_Tmax_986 | ecosystem: Environmental > Aquatic > Marine > Oceanic | place: Canada: Western Arctic Ocean | collected...
ATGCTCGGCGTTCAGACGGAGTCCGAAGTCGCTGTGGGCAACAACCCGGAAGTCACGCGGGCTGCGACAGCATACTCCTCCGCCCACACCGTCGACTGAGATTTCGGGCAACTTCGCTTCACAACATGGCAGGACACCAGAACTTCTGCATCGGCGGATTTTTTTGACCAAACACGCTCGAAATGCTTGGCTGGAAGAGGCATCGACGGAGGCGGAATTGCGTCGACGCACGGCGTCCGACTTCTTGAGTTATCAGAATGCGAGTGGAGATTTCGCCGATTTTCATTCCAACCGTCACACGTTTATCAGCATGCTCGGACGAGAGGGCGTTCCATTAACTATCGCCCAGAAGCTTGCCCGGCATTCGGATCCAAGGCTGACGGCGAACCGATACACGCACCTCGAAATGCAGGATAAGGAGGAGGCAATTCATGGTCTGCCGACGCCGATGATCCGGGCTGACTACTCAGATGGCGAGACAGTCGACGTGACTGCACCAGATTCCGTGGTTACAGGTATGGTTACAGGAAGTTCTGTCTTTTGTTGTCCCGGGATGGCATCGGATGGCTCATGGGTCGATTGGCAGTGCCCAGATGAGGGCAAAGATAAACCCTTTCCGGAGCAAGGGTTAGACGCTGAATGTCAGCAGTTGTCGTCGATTGTCGAAGTACACCCCAGAGGATTCGAACCTCTAACCTTCGGTTCCGTAGACCGATGCTCTGTCCAGTTGAGCTAGGGGTGCCTCTGGGCCTGTCTTCCGATATTACAGCGTCTTAACTCCGTTGCCTACACCGCTGGCCATCAATCGCTGTTTTCCGGGAACAATCCTTTGGGACCGGATCATGATAAAAAAAAGCCGAGACCGCAAGAAGGGGACGCCTTCGTAGGCGGGAATTACTGCAGAAAGGGGCGAGATTGGTGCGTTGTCGAGCCCACCAGTCGTCGTGTCACATCCCAATTCGGAACGAGAACGGTGACCCCGTCCGTGATCAGAACGCCCTGGAACGAGTCATCCCGGAACTGACCATTTCCTTGAGTCGTAGTAGCCATGATTCGATGATCACGACTACGGCCCAGGAATCAAAACGGTAGAGTGAGAACTCGCGCGAAAAAGTGCAGAATGTCGTGACCGACAGCACCGATGCCATCATGAGGAGAATATCTCGAAATCTTCAACTCCTGCCGGTTGGCTCGACAAGCGTCTGTATGCGCACCATGTGCCCAACATGGGCCGAGATTCATGTGAACACAATGGAAGGCTGTGACCGACCTTCGCCGAACAGTCATCTCTCCCTGCTTTGTGGTCTATCTGAGGCCGTGAGGAAAAAAACTCCGACGAACCGTAACAGCTTTCCTTTTCAGTGGTTATGGCAGTCGCGAATCCTTGTTTTCGTTCGACCTTGGCCCTTGAAGTTTGGCGATCCAGGCAGCATGGTGAAGTTTTTCATGCTTCACCGTCAGGCCGACTATGTCCAATTGGATTTTGCGAGATACTCAAATGTCAAGGTGTGGAAGCCGTGAAGCTTCCTCCACGGTCGCCGGATTTGAATCCGCACATCGAAAGGTTCATCAGAAGCATAAAAGACGAGAGCCTGTCCAGACTGATTCTCTTCGGAGAGAACATGCTAAGCAATGCTGTTCGGCAGTTCCTGACGCATTATCATACGGAGCGCAACGACCAATCGCTCGACAACAAGATCATCGAGCCGGGCGATGAAGTCGGCCGGCACGAGGGTGACGTCCAAAGTCGCGAACGTCTCGGCGGCATGCTACGGTACTATTATCGCGAGGCGGCGTAGCAATCAACCAGTCCAGCTGTATTACGCCTGGATGGTGACACACATCTGCACATCTGGCCGAATCATTTGGCATCCGGCCTGCTTACTACAGGCTTGACCGTGATGTTCGGCCAAGATTCCCGGCTTTGGAAGCGACGAAGACCAGATGCAGGCGCCGGGCAGACAACCGTCGATGGTTTCCTGAACAGCACACCCAACGCCGATTTCCGCTTGGAATTCTTTGTCAGCCAAGCGGCCAACCAAACTGGTTTCGGCGGAGGTCAGTTGTTTCTTGATTCGCGCGATCTGTCGGCCGATGTAAACGGTGATCTGAATTTCAACTTAAACCTGCCGCCTGTTTCGGCGAGTTTCAATTACATCTCCGTCACGGCGACCGATATCACGGACGGCGGATTCGGCCCCGCCAACAACACTTCGCCATTCTCGGGCGCATTTCCAGTAGCCGGCTGCTTCTCGACCGTTACCAACACCAACGATGCTCACGGCGGTTCGTTGCGCGACGCTATCATCTGTTCCAACATCCTGCCCGGTGTCGATACGATCCGTTTTATCGCGATGGCCTGGTTAACGGCGCCGACTTCAATATTTGCAACACCAATCGCTTCACGAACGACACGGTGTGGACCACCGCGGACTTCAATCGGGATCGATTGACTGATGTGCGGGATTTCAACATCTGGAATGCAAACAAGCTGCTTGGAGTGCCACCAATCGTTGCGACTTTGTCGGATGGGGTTCCTTTGCGCGTTCCGCGGGCCGCGTTGCCAAGCAGTGCCAATGAGCGGGCGGGTGCCGTTCTCCTATCGGCGATCGACTCCATTTTTTCGCGATTGCAAACGGACCCCGCGCCTTGGGATTTAATCACGTCTGACGGTTTGGACGTGGATCGCTCGGTTTCAGACGCGCCGCTCGATGGCCCCAACCTTGATCGGCTGTTCGCTCAACTAGACAGCCGGTTGCCACGGCGCAATGCGCCGCTACCCGCCGCGGACAAGGAAGGGCCGGGAGAGGCCAGACTGTCCAACGATTGGCTCCACCCGATCGATCATGAAGGATTCGGGGTCAGGTTTTGGCTTATGTGCGGACTGCACATGCACGAATCATCTTCGAAGCCGTAAAGGATTCAACGACTTGGGACACTCTCTGTCGCGTCCCGCGGATTCGCGTCCACGAACTCAGCACGCCGTTCGTGCATCGTCTTCCAAATGGCGGCCTTCTTGCCCTGCGGCGAAACACAGACGAACAGATAGTTATGACTCGACTGACTGTTCGCCCACGCGTCAATCTCCAGATGAAGTGTCTGTGGTTCTCGTGTCACGAACGGTTCGATCCAATCCAGATCGCCCGCGTACTGCTTCAAGTCTCCGGCACCCGTCGCCTGAGCATCGGCGGCCTTCACCTCCTTTAGCTGTAACGCAAACCGTGTTGTATCCACTTCGATGTCGCGACTTTTCAGGACGGCGGTCGCCAAACCACGGTAGTAAACCAATAACTCTCGCTCGATAACTTCGTGAGACAGCTCGGGATCGGATTGAACCCGAAATACGAACATGTAGGAAAAAAACGTGTCGGACGCGCTTTGGAACATCCCTGGGGCGAAACGTACATCTTCCGTTCCGTGCAGTTTCATTTTTGGAGCGAACGATGGCGGTAAGTCGATCCGCTCCGATTTCCACCCCGGTGGTATGTCGAACTGGATTTCCTTCGTCGGTTCCGCGCCCGGCAAGGCCGGGACCAAGTAAATAACAAACACCGCGGTCATCATACGGATATGCATGGCTTTTTCCTTTCCATCAACATGGCTAATCGTCCATCTCTTTCACATCTTCCAGCTTTGTCAGGTCTTCGACGCCAGCCATATCGGCCAGCATCCTGGTGTACTCGCGCAAATTCTTCTGCAAATCAGCCAACTCACCGCGGAACATTCGACAACCCGACTCATCGTCGAAGGCCCCGTCTAGCGACCGGTTGTGCCATTTGGCGGTGAACGGGCGGACGATCTGGTTGAGCACTACGATCGCGATCTTGGCGAATTCGTCGCAATGTCGACCCTGCTTCTTGAGCGTCTCTCGTGTGATGCCGAATAGTGCATGGATGCTGGTGAGCGCCGTCTTCTCGCTGCCGTGGTCCGGTCCGAGAGGCTGGGTGGTGATACGTGTAAGTAACTCAACATAAAGTTCCCAAGCCGCATCGCGGTCCCGGTCTTTTGGTTCCCATTCCATGTTCAGAAAACCGGTGTTGATACTCAGCCCGCTTAGGCTCCATTGATCCAGCCATTCCTTCCATTTCATATTTCATTCCTCTCGCTTGCGTTATTAAAGATCGTAGACCGGACGAAACGGCGCAGCGTGCTGGCCATTCAGAAATCGCTGGTGCATCACTTCGATGTTCTCTTTCTTGACTGCTTCTCCTCGTCCCAGTGCGATCAAACGAGCGATCTGATCGGGACGGGCGTCATCGAGCGAAAACTGTCCGCGTGGTGCCCCGTGGTCGATCCGATGAAAACGGCGATTCACCAATAGCATTGCCTGCGCGTTGCTGGCCTCCTGCTGAGCGTTCATGAGAATCTCGACCAACCCAGCATTCCATCCCAGAATTCCGGACCGGTGCTTCTCCGCCACGTTGAATGGGGTGCTGGTCGTGCCAATGCTGAGGATGTCGATATCTTCCAGCCGCTGGCCAAGAAACGCGACGGCTTCGACCAGTGCCACGAGTGTGGGGCTGTTCGCCCAAACACCACCGTCCACGTAGCTGTTATTACCATGGTTAGGAAACTGGGCCGCCGCGAAGTAGGTGGGAGCCGCCGCCGTGGCCAATGCCACCTCCACCGCGGGGGCGTCGTGATCGTGACGCAGGTGCGCGTGATGAGCCGTCTTGAGTAAGAAAACACGTCCGCCAACCGCATCATAGGTAGGAATGACCAGCGGCCGCTGGGACTCCCCGAACTTCCGCTCCCCAAACACCTGCGTCAACGCCGACCGCAACGCATGGTGCGAATGTTTCGGCTGGAACCAATGCCTGACGACGCGGGACCAACGCCGAGCCAGACTGGTGCTGGGAAAGATCGTCGGCCCGTGTTTGGTGTAAAACTCGAGAATCTCCACGGCCGAGAGCCCCAGTCCCAACCCGATCGCGATAATCCCGCCGGTCGATGTCCCGGCGATCAAGTCAAAGTGATCGACACAGCGATGCCCAGTGTCCTCCTCGAGCGCCGCGAGTACGCCGGCCGTGAACGATCCTTTAATCCCACCACCATCGAGGGCGAGGATGCGATATGTCATATCTACTTCCGAATCGTCGGGCGCACTTCCAAGTCATGCGCGCTCGCCCCGTCTTTCGCCGCCAATGGCGGTTGCATTACGAGGTCACCTCGAGCGTACCAGATAGGAAGCAAGAGTGCAGCCCACTGCACGATGTCGTGCAACTGGTACTTTGCGCCTTAGCGGCTTGGCGCGCCATTCCCAGAAGGTTCGCGCCACAAGACGTGAAGGCACTGCCATCGGAGTCTGATTCATCGCCTAGAGCACACGGCATCGCCGAATCAATGGGAGTCCTCCGCATAAACAGAGCATCCACGAGCCTGGTTCCGGGGCCTGGATCGGTGGTGCCTGGCTGCCCCAATTGAACAGAAAGCGATTAAGCTCTTCGGCACCATCGGCGTGACCTCCGCAGGGTCGTTGATTGATCCAGCCGGCTGGAAGGTTTTCACCATCGACGGCCCAGTTGAAGAGAACCAGGTTGAGGTCGTTCGCGCCGACCCGACCGTCGTCATCGTAGTCTCCTAAAAGTCCATTTTCGTCAATAACCGCGGCAATGTAAGTAAACCCATCGCCCCCCGACAAGATCTCAAAGCCATCGGGTGCATCGACCGCGATACTCCCGGCGTCAATGAGGTCGCGGCATGGACGATCGCCGGAAGCGGCCCCGTCCCGCGAATCGACAGGTTTCCCGTGAGCATCAGATCCTCGCTCATGTCGGACTGGCTATTCTCATCGAACACATTCACTGAATTGCTGACATTGCTCGCGGAGGCCATATTGATTCTTCCACCGGCAGTCACCAGCGCGCTGGACGCGGTCGTATTGGCGTGTAAGTCCAACGTCGCTCCGACGGATGCAAGGACTTGTGTTGCGTTGTCATCAGGCCCCATGGCGAAGCTGCCGGCGCTTACCTCCAAATCATCGGTTGCAATGATGTTTCCTCGATTCAAGATCTCGCCGTGGTCTCCAAATTGACCGATGCGGATATGTCGGACCATGATGTCATTCCCGCTTGCGTCCACGGTCGCCGGGCTTGACCCGTCGCCTCGAATGAGTAGGTCTTGAGTGAGAACCAAGTCGGCGCCCAGGCTCAGCCGACTATCAGCGTCGCGAACTAATGCCGACGCGCTGATATTGGTCGCTACCGCGGTGTTGATACGTCCGCCCGACAGGGCCTGGGCGCTCTCGGCAGTTGTATTGGCGTGGAGACTTAAGACACCGCCAGAGGTCGCCTGTACCTGTTTGGCGTTGTCACCAGATCCCATCGTGAAATTTGTACCGCCATCTCCAACTCACCGGAGGCGATGATGTTGCCGCGATTCAAGACTTCACCGTGATTCCCAAATTGGCCGATACGGATATGTCGCGCCATGATGTCGCGGCCGTTGGCGTTGACCGTCGCGGCGTTTTCACCCGTTCCGCGAATGGACAAGTCGGCTGTGAGAACCAGGTCGGCGCCCATTTCCACGCTGCTTCCCGCATCGAGCACGGTCACGAAGTCGGTGACGTTGCTGTCCAGCACAGTCAGAAAGGTGTTCAGGTTACTCGTCGCCGCCGTGTTAAGTTGTCCGCCCGAGGTCAGAATGGCGCTCCGCGCCGCCGTGTTAGGGTGCAGCGTGAGTTCACCGTCGAAGGATACAAACAGCTGGTTGTCGACGATATCATTTTCGTCCAACGCGAACGTGCTTCCGCTGACCTCGATACTGTTGGTGGCATGAATCACTTCGTCATTGATGAGGTTCCCCGCGTTGCCGAACTGTCCCACACGGATGTTTCGAGCCGTAATGTTGTGATTCGCCGCGAGTGCATTCACGCGAGCGTCAACCGTTGCTGCGTTCTCGAGCGTACCTCGAATGACGAGATCTTCGGTCACGACGACATCGGAGCCTAACTTGAGCGGATTGCTCCAGTTGCCAACGGCATTGGTAGTAAAGATCGCTGAGTGGCAGGGGTTGTCCGCGGTCAGAGTGGCGACGAAGATGCAGCACTCGATCCAACGAGCTCCCGCGATCAGGTGATTGATCATCGTTGTATTCCTTTTTATCGAAACGAAATCGCCCATTTCCTGCCACCGATTTTAGTTCGCGAAAACACCGATTTTCAGGCGAATAGTTCGAATTTGTGAGATTCCTAACATTTTAAGGCGACCGGAGATGGTCACACGGCGAATTCTCACGGGAATATGGGGGTGGAGCGTTATAATCCATGCAATATTTTCTCCCCTTTATGACATAATGGATGGAACAGTCTGATGATTTAGGTGGCAGCGCTTTAGCGGCCATCGCGTCCGTTTGGTCGGAATTGGTCCCCGCGGCGAACTAAAGTGCAACTCTCAATACAAGCTATCGGAAAACTTTTTGTTACGGGTCTCTTACTTGTTAGTTGGCCTTTGACCGCCCGGGCCATCAGCCTTACTACCCTGAACGACTTTCAGGATGGGACCTTGCAAGGTTGGAACAGTGGCTCAGGTCATGCCAATATTGCCACCGGTGGTCCCGGCGGTGCCGGAGATCGATTCCTGGAAGTCGACGGCACGGTCAGATCTCGATTGGCCACTCACAACCAGGCCGACGAGTGGCTCGGAGATTATGGGGCAGCGGGTGTGACCGCGATCGTGGCGGATTTTATGACCACTCACACATCGCCGCTGGATATGCGCACGGTGCTCTTCGGCCCAACCACCGTTTCGAGCCGCTTCACCTCGAGTGACTCGGTGCCACTGCTCAATGACGGACAATGGCATGAGCTGGTCTTTCCGGTTGGCGTGGACGAGCTCACCAATGTCACCCTTGGGGGAGGCACCGCGACCTATGAAGACGTATTCGCGGACGTGGCCCAGATCATGTTCCGTCATCAGTCCGGCCTACCCATCCCGGGCGGAAGTATCATTTTCGCGGTTTTCAATATCGACAACATCCGTCCGATCGGGCTTCCGGCGACGTTACCAGGTGACTTCAACAACAGCATGAACGTCGGAGCGGATGATCTGAACCTGGTCCTATTCAATTGGAATACCGATGGAGGCGCGCTTCCCGAGACTTGGGTGAACGATCGACCCGAGGTGGGAAAGCCGGTGGGAGTCGACCAACTCAATGCGGTGCTGTTCAATTGGGGAAGCGAGGCAATGTCTGGGGCAGTGCCTGAACCAACCACGGGTTGCCTGTTTGTCACCGCCAGTTTGGCGGGCTGGGTGATCGCGAGACGTCGCGAAATCCGATTTTGAATTTTGCGGATCCGCGGCCGCGACGCGAGCCGTTCTTACGATCCCCAACGACGCGGGCTAATTCCGGGAGCCTCGGTCCGCATACCGGCTGGTTTGTGCGGCTGGACCCATTCGGCGCCAGTGGTGTTCAAGCTTTGGAGGAATGGTTTGGCAATCGCTGGCGCATTGGCTACCAAATCCGGATCCCATTCATCCACCGGCTGGATTGGACCTGACCAAGCGGGCCGATAACCAAATTGGAGCAGCTCCCGCGGCCGGGAATCTTTGTTCGGATGGCTGCCATGTAGTAGCAGCGCCGGCACTACGACGGCCGAACCAGCTGGCACGACCAGTGTGATCTCGTCCGGATGTGATTGGTACCGCACATACGGACTGGCATCCGCATGGTAGGAAATATGGGACCGGGGAATCAGTCGAAACGGAGCCCGATCCTCCGTTAAGTCGTCCAAGTAGTACAACACTCGCAGCAGTCGCAGGCACGTCCCTTCGTAGCCAAACAGGTCCGAGCCGTGGGGTTGTCCGTCAGTGTGCATCGAGATGCCCGGCGAGCCTGGATGCGTTCGCTGAAAATAGCCGCGTGTGAACACGATGTCGGTCCCCATCAAGTCCGTGAGGAAATCGACCATCGGTGGGTAACCGATCAGTTCGGCCGCCGCGCGACTGTGCCATTGAGGCTGCGTAACGGCGGTCGTCTGGTGAACGCTATAACTCTTGTGTGTCATTTCCGCATCGGCCAACTCCGCGCTCAACTGGCTGATGAGTTCCGGTGGAAGAATCTTCGGAAACACGACGTAGCCCTCGACTTCCAGGCTGCGAATCTGCTGGGCCCGTGATTGGTCGGAGAAATCCGTTTCGTCGATATTCATAAAACCAATCTCGTCTTGCGAATCGATTTGCGGCGTGGGCTGTGTCATGGGCGGTCACTACGAATTGTGGTATCGTGCTTGCGTGGAATGAATGCGATTCGTGGCCTGTCCAGTCATGGACTATGACCGACCGCGGTATAGGGTACCTATCTAGGGTTCGCATGCCAAGTGACGCCGGCGTTTTGTTGAATTGGTTTCTCGGTCCTGACGCTCAAGAACCCATTCTTCAAGACCATCGCTGACAGTATGGCACGGGAAGCCACGAGTCTCGGGTTTACCTTGAAATCGCGCGATAGGGATCGAGATGTAAATACACAATCCAAGCAGATCGACGACTTTATCGCCATGAAAGTGTTGGCGGTCGTGGGGAAACCAGTGGACCGCGTGGCGATTGGACCAGCGACCAAGGCGGCAAATGAGGCGGGCTAAAAGGAGCATGCGCCGACGATTACATTGACTTTCGTGCCATGTCGAGCTCTTCCAATTCGTCAGCTAAGGTAGTTCCCCCCGCGATGGGCGTGGTGGCGGTCCTGCTATCCTTGTCGACGGCCTTGTTCTGGGGTGGCAACGCGGCCGCGGTCAAGTTCAGTCTAGATGCATTTCCGCCGGTGTCGGTGGCTGCCGTCCGGTTCGGCTTGGCGAGCCTTTTCATGTTGGGTTGGTGTTGGTTAACGGGGACAGCGATCGGATTGCGACGAAAGCATGCGTGGATGGTCGGTGTGGGCGCCATTATCCACTATTTGCAGATTGTCACATTCAACTTCGGCACCCATTGGTCCAACTCCTCGCACTCCGTGATTCTGATCAACGCGTTCGTATTTCTGGTCGTTGCCGCGGATCACTTCTGTGGCTTCGGACCTCGCATGACACGAACTAAATGGCTCGGATTGTGGTCGGCTGCAGCTGGCGTCGGTTTCGTCATTATGTGCAATGACGGCCAATCGGTCTCCAAGGAAGTCCCACGGATGTCAGATTTGCCTTCCCGCCGCGGCGACTTGATGGTGATGGTCAGCGCCGTCATCTTGGCGGGACGATTCATCTGGATCAAACGTGCCGTGGCGACCATGGCGCCGGCTAATTTCATGTTGTGGCAGTTTGTGGGCTCGGTACTTTTATTCATGGCGACCAGTTTTGTTTTTGAGACAATCGAAGTTTCCAGACTCGATTCGCACGCGGTCAGAGGGCTCTTGTACCAAGGGTTGGTCGTAGGGGGATATTGTTTTGCGATTCAAGCGATTTTGCTCAAACGTTACAGTGCGACCCAGGTCGCGATCTTCAGTTTTACGACACCGCTATTTGGGATCGCGGCCAGCGTCCTCACGAGGGACGATTCGTTGAGTCCCTGGCTAGTCCTGTCAGTGGTGGTGGTGTCGTGGGGGATTTATTTGGTGCAAAAACAATAAGGATTGAACTTTAATGCGCATTGCACTTCTCGGTGCTGGAGACGTTGCTGGCCGCCACATTGACGGATTGTTGCGCGCCGGCGACGTCCATTTGATCACGGTCTTTGATCCGGTGGCGGAACGTGCCCAGGCATTGGCCGACCAGTTCGGCTTTGAACGGGTCGATGAAGACCCGGCCCGGGTCGTGGCGGCTGATGATGTGGATTTGGTACTGGTGCTCACGCCTCATGACTTACATGCTCCTCAGGCGATTGCGGCAATGGAGGCGGGTAAAGATGTCTTCTGTGAAAAGCCGATGGCGCGGACGGTGGCCGAGTGTGATGCCATGTTGGCTGCGATGGCACGCACGGGACGGACGCTACTGGTCACACACGCGCTGCGCGCGATGTTGACTTTCGTGCATGCGCGCGAGCGGATGGCGGCCGAGGCGCTGGGCCGAGTGACGTTGGCGGCCTTTACCTGGTTCACGGACGAATTGCCGCGGTTGAACCAACCAAATCATTGGAAAGGAACCATCGATCGGTCTGGTGGAGCCGTACTGATCGATGGCGGTTGCCATATGGCGGATATCGGCAACAGCCTTTTTGGGCGGGCTTGTCGCGTTCAGGCGTTTGGGGATCGACAAGTCTCCACGCGTGAAGGTGTTGGCGAGGACACCGTGGTGTTTCAGGTTGAGTACGCATCGGGGACTCTCGCGTCGTATGCGCTGAGTTTCGTGGCGGGGAGTGGTCTGCGTCCCCAACATTTTGCGTGCGGTGCCGACATGCAGCTATTCGGTTTGGAAGGCCATATCGAAGGCGGTTATCGTTTCCGCGACGACGAACGTCGAGAGTATTGGCGGGAGCATCATACAGGCGCGGAAGACGAATCTCATGAAGAGCTTTCCCGCGACACATGTGGAGTGGACACGATGCTGGTCCAAGCACTGCGCGGCGAGTGTGAAGCGCCGGTAACCGCGGTCGATGCCCGAAACGCCGTGGCGGTGGTCGAAGCCGCCTACCGTTCAATCGAGTCAGCAGCGACCGTCACAGTGGATTGGCGCGAGGAATGAGTCGAACTTATCCGGGAATGCTCACGTCGTTGGCCCCAACGTGGTTATCGGGTGATCACGACCTACAACGGCATCCACTGCCCGTCGGCGGCGTGGCTCGCCAAACAGCTGTCGACGAACTTCACTCCCGCGACGCCGTCGTTCACGTTCGGGTACTTTATGCCGTCACCGACGATCTTGCCGCCGGTTCGCCGCTCCACCATATCGTCAAACGCGCCACGGTAGATGTTGGCAAACGCCTCGAAGAAGCGTCCGTGATGGATCTATTCGTATCGTCCTTGCTCAATAGTCAGGCGAAAGTGGGCGGCGACTCGCTGGGTCACCGGTCCCACGGTGCCGTTGGCGATGTTGCGGTCGTCAATCTTGACGGCTCCCAATACCTCAAAAGTAGTGCCGCTCAAGAAGACTTCGTCGGCGGCCAGGATCGCATCCAGTTGAACGGCTTCCTCGGAAGTCGGAATGTCTAAATCGTTCGCAAAATCCAGTACGGCCCGCCGAGTAATGCCGTGGAGGTTCTTGTTCGTTTTCGCTGGAGTCACGATCCGACCGTCCTGGACGAAAAAGATATTGGAGACCGAACACTCGTGAACGACGCCGTCGGCCGCATGCAAGATCGCCTCGAATGCCTCGCTATCCTGGGCCTGTTGATAGGCCAACACGTTCGGCAGCAACGCGATTGACTTGACGAAACAGGCACCCCAACGAAGGTCCTCGATGGTAACGAGATTCACGCCGTCGCGCCGCGTTTGTTCAGACGTGATCGGCTTTTCACGAAAAGTGGCCACGAAAGTTGGCTTTGTGTTGGCCGGGAACGAGTGTTTGCGAGGTGCCACGCCACGAGTGAATTGGAGATAGACCATCGTATCGTCGAAACCTGCTCTTTCGATCCCCTCCATCATGACTCGCTCAATCTCTTCAACGCTGCTGGTCAAAGCCAGGCGGATCTCCGCGGCGCTCCTCTTTAGTCGCTGCAGGTGTTGGTGCATGCGAAATGGGTGTCCGCCATAGGCGACCATCACCTCATAGACCCCGTCGCCGTAGACAAAACCCCGATCGTTGATCGATATCTTCGCGTCTTCGATCGGCATGTACGCACTGTTTAGAAAGGCGATTTCGGGCACGGAGATAGGCCTTGGGGTAACGAGTGACGGGAAAGAATCTAGCTCCACATTCGATTGGCTGGCGTGATTGTGAGTCACCGAACATAGTGGGGGTTTTGGTCGTTGGCAACGGGCAGACGCGCCTTCGGGTCAGCAAACGCTATTCGCGTTAGCCGTGTAGCCGCTAAATAGCTCGCCGGGCCACCAACCGTGCTTCGTGCCGACCCTCAACCAGCCAACTCTCTTCGTATTTGACAATTTCGAGTTGGCTGACCAAACTCGGCAGCTCTCCGTCATCCAATAGAAAACGTGCCGAAGGCCGCTTGTGCCGCTGCAAGTTTGTGTGAGTCGGGTGGATTAGGATCAAGAGTCCGCCGAGAGACAGATTCTCACGAAAGTGGTCAAATAAAGGTCTCCAGAGGTAGTGCATGCAGAGAATCAGATCCCAAGGACCCGACGGGAATGGCTCCTGCTCGAAATCAATTTGGAGTGTTTGCAGGTCCAATCCATTGTCGACCGCTCGCGTCGAAGCTATCTCCAACGCCTCGTCCGATATGTCGGCCAGGGTGACGGACAGCCCTCTTTGGGCCAACCAGATCGCGTTCCGCCCTGCCCCACCAGCCACATCGACCGTCCTCCCTGCCCGCGGTAGTAGATGATCGAGCGAAGTGATCAGCCGCGAAGGATCCGTTGACGCATGCTCCCCGCATTGATACTTCTCATTCCATCGATTTCGATCTGAGACAGCCATCACGACTCGTTTCGTTATTCACCCCCGTCGTCGCCGTCGGAAGAAGCCGACACCAGCGACCGCGCCGATCATCCCGACGGTACCCGACGCCGGCTCGGGTGGCGTGACGGTTGCACCGTCTCCCCAGTTGAACAATACATCGTTCAATTGATCCACCCCAACGATCGTTCCCGATGGCGGGCGTTGATTCATCCATTCGACCGGCAAGTCCCCGCCATCGGAGTTCCAATTGAATAAAACAAGATTCAGGTCACCGCTTCCCACCCCGCCGTCATTGTCAAAATCTCCCAACAAGTCGATCGGCGTTGTTGCCAAACTCGCGACGAAAACACCACCGAGAAACTCGAATGTTTCTTCGGTTTCACCCTCCGCATAAAACGCCACCTGTCCAAGGTCATTGATACCTCGTCCCACGCCGTTTCCGGGCTGTGGAATCTCGCCCACCAGGCCCGCGAAGTCGACAAATTCCACGACAATGGTCTGGTCGCCAATATCCAGTTCATCGCCCGTGGCAACCACCTTGACCAACTCGCCCAACGAATTGGTTGCAAACTCTTAAACGTATCTAGAAAAACCTCGAAGGTCGCGCCGCCCGCGCCGGGTGCCAACTCGCCGGCCAGTGCCACCTTGCGCAGCTGACCGACCCCGTCTCCTTCCGACCAGATCCCGATCGCCTCGCCGTCGTCGAAACTCGCTGCCATCGCTACCTGGCCGAGATTGTTCAGAACCGGTCTGTCAAAACTGTCAAACACACCGCCCGTACCTGGGGCCGTCTCGCCGGTTACGGCGACGACCCGCAGCTGCGCGTTAGCGCCAGTGGCGTGCGGAGTCAGACAGACAAAACAAGTGACCACATTGTGAACACTACGATCCATAGTGAACCTCGCCGATCCTTTGACGCGTCGTCATTCGTTAGAGGCGTCTGGTTGCGCAATGGCGACCCGGGCTCGATGCCGCGGGTCGCCGACCATCAGGATAAATTGTGAGCCCCGTCATGGCAAGTAAATTCGATATTCATGATCTTGGCAGCCCTTTTTAGGGACGTTCCTCATGCCCCCTGCTTTGCAGGTGGTTCCGACTTCAACCAGATTCGCTGGCACTTCACGCTGCGAGTTTCACGCGGAGCCCTCTTCTAGCTACAATACAGGCTCGTCTTTCTCCATCGACATTGATCTTTTTCCCGTGAACCTATTTCCGATTGAACATGCAAAATACCAATCCATATTCGCTCGCGATTGTTTCCGTGTTGGCGCTCGCGCTGGCCGGTGTTCCCGCCACGTTGTATGCCACGGAGCCTCTCAGTTTTCGCGTTTCCGAAGAGGTGGTGACCCACGATGGCTATCGACGATCGTTTCGACTTGGTGCCGGTCAGGCGGTTGAGATCAACTTGAGTGTCGACAGGCCGAGTCAATTGCCAGCCAACGCCCGGCTTAAGGTAGCGTGGACATTGGTGAGCACGGACACACCCGAGCTGGTTCCCAGCGGCCCGGTTCCCAGCGGCCCGACCGCTGGCCAGCCACCAGGACGCGCCGATGACGCGTTTGGAATCTATACTACGCCAACTTCAAACTGGGACAAACTTCTGCATGCACTCGACCCGGATGTCTATGTGGTTTACCGTGCACCGGTTTCAGGTGAGTACCAATTGTCGATCGCACCGGAGACGGGTACGACGGACTTGTTCGCCGGTAGGCGTTGGCGCGAAGACGGAAGTGCGCCCAGTTTCCGCCCTGCCCCGCCCGCGGTGGCCTGGCCCGGTGATATTCCCATCGCCGTGAAACTGACGGTCAATACAGTCGACATTGATCCGCCCGCTGATGGAGGCGTGCTTATTGAAGCGGAGCCTAACGACACCCCCGAACAGGCTCAGGTCATCCAGTTGGCGCAAAATGATGAGTGGTCACTGAATGTGATGGGAACTAGTGACGACGTGGAGTATTTTGACAATGGCCACATCGGGCGGGACGGGGACGATTGGTTTCGCATTGACTACGATGGGCCCGAGTCGCGGATGTTGAAGGCATGCTTGTCGATCCCAGACCAACAAGTTGTGGCGAGAATTCGCGTCTATCGCATCCCAGCTGACCTGACGACGGAGGATTCGTTGCAAGCTGGCCCCGGCGAACTGTTGCCGTTGGAGGAATATGAGGAGTGGAAGAACTCGAATGAACGGGCTCATCAGCAACCCGAGGACGAGACGCACCGCATCGCGGTCAATCGCATTATTGAAAAGTCAGGCGTTTATTTTCTGCGCGTCGAGGCTAACGCTCCGGTCTACGACTTGGAGTTGCGACTGGTAAAGACAGCACCCTATGACGATCCGCGCCGATCCATCTGCGAAGGAATCTACGATCACATTGGCCAGGTGGATGCCTGGTTGGTCAATCGTCCTCGGGGTGCCGCGGTTGAGCGACGTATCCGTGACACGGGTAATCTGCTAGGTACCAACTGCATGAGTTGCCACACCCAATCGGGTGTGTGGGGACCGGCGGTACCCTTCGAGCTGGGATACCGCCCGAGAAATGTGCAACTTTGGCGACATTTGATTAATACTTGCTATCAATCGATGCGGCCGACGAATGAGTTGGTGGATGCGGCAAACAACACGAGCCTCCAGCCGTTTGACCTTGGGGACGGGCCCGCCGGGACTCGGGTTGCCGGTCACGCGGTGGTGGCTTTGGAGCGATTCGTGCCGCCACGCAGAATGCAGAGCAAGCAGTCGATTCGGGCGGCCAACTATGTGTTACTGACGTCGGCGCCCGGTGGCATCAATGCCGCTGGTCCAGGAGCGAATGTCGGCGAAGGAGTGGTTTTCAATTACGGCGGGGAAGTGGTCGCTGCCGCTTGGGAGCAGACACAGGATCCAAAGTATTTGGCCGAGGTCGCCAAACAGGCCGAGAGAATACTCGATATTAATGTGAAGTATGTGGACGACCTGGGCCATCGTGTCGAATTCTTACGTCGCTATTTTCCGACCGGTTACGTTGACCGTGCGGTGGGCGTTGGCATGCGGGAAGGCCTGGAGGAGACGGCCATCGCCGAGGTCAAAACCAAGGCGGAGGCGTTGCAGGCGCGTATTGACCAGCAGGTGGGAGTGGATCTGAAACGAATGCGAGAGCTGCAACTGGACGACGGTAGCTGGGGGTTCGATACTGGGAAGCTAGACGCGGACTCGGGCCAGTGGCAGGTGGGTGAGGGCGACGGCGAGCCATCGCCGACCGCGTTAGCGTTGTTGGGATTCCATGCGGCTGGCGTTCCCATTGATGATCCCACCGTCGCCAAGGGATTGGCCGCGTTACTCAAAATGCAAAAGCCAACGGGCTACTGGCACAAAGCATCGGATACCGGATTCGTTTCCACCAGCTACGCGCTTCACGCGTTGGCACGGTACTATCCAGCCGAGCCCCGGCCAACGATCGGCTCTCCAGGGGATTACTGGCCGAGTCCAAACGAATCGTTGGCCCATGCAATCCAACGCGTGCGCGGCTTGTCGATGACCGAAGATCCTCAGTTGGTTTCATTAATGGTCGAAGCGGCGGGTCACGAAAGCCCCTTGGTGCGTTACTGGGCCATGATCGGACTTGGGGCGACCGCCTCGGAGGCCGGTCTGGAGTCGCTGGCCAGTGCACTAGGTGATCCAGTGAAACCGGTGCGCGAGGCGGCCCATTGGGGGCTGCGCCAATCGCTAATTTCCAACATGGGTTGGGACCATGTATTCTCGGTGGCGACTGGCGGCGACGACAGGGCGCGGGCGGCAGCCATGCGAGCGTTACTGGTGCAGGCAGATGGGGTGATGACGCTTTCCAGTATCGATTGGGATCGCTTGGGCGCGGTGTTAGCGCAAGGCATCAATGACGATCCGAATCCCGAAGTGCGGGCGTGGGCGATGCGCGCTGCGTGGCAATGGTGGATTTGGAATCCGCCGATTCGGCCAGCGGTGAATGCCGCTTGGTTTGAACGACTCCAGCGGGCTGAGCCCCACGCATTAGTGGAGAATGCCATCCGGTACCAGTCGCAAGCACTCTTCATTGCCAATGGTCACGTCGCCAATGCCACGACAAAACACCAATACACCGAGCTCGCGGATCTATTTGCCAAGCTTGAGTCAGCGCTGTCGCAATCTCTTGACGAAGATCCAGTCATCCATCGGCGGTTGGCTGAGCGGTTGGTGGCGGTGGCTGCGACGTTTCAGGGTCAGAAGGGAGGCGATGGTGGACCGGGACAACTGGGATTTTCGACACCGGGCGCGGGGCAACTTTTTGGTGGCGCGGTCCTTTCGCAGTTGGACCACGCCGAGTCTCTGTCCGAGGATGACTCGCGTTATTTTTTGACCAAATTGAGCCTGGAAGGAGCCGCTAACATCCCCCACGAGAAGCTGCAAGAGCGGTTGGTCGACTATTCGTTGGAAGGCCCTGAGTCGTTGCGTGGACTGGCAGCCTCCAGTATCTCCGATCCGCGTTTGGTGAAGCTTCCGGCGGTCGCCGAGCAACTGGAGCCAATGCACAGCCAATTGGTGCGCGGGGCGGCTGATCCACCGCGACGCGGCGACCTGGCGGATCCGATCATTAAGATGATCGGCGGTGTGAGCTGGATTTTGCCTGACACCGATGAGCAGCGACGAGGGATCCTTAAGTATCTGTTGCCGGATCTTTCCCAGTGGAAAACTGGAGAGGAGATGGCCGCGATGGGGGATGCGGCCGTGCGACAACAGGCAGAGAAGACGACCGACATCGCCTGGTATCTGTCAGGCGGCCTCGGTGAGGCGATCGGCAAGAATCCGGACTTGCATTTTGAACAGCTGGCGGCGGCGCTGCCGCTGGAGTTCGAAAACCATGCCAGCGCTCGTTTTTGGGTCCGCAATATACCTTGGATGTTGACATTCAAACGGGACTTGCCCGAAGTTCGCGTGGATCCAAACGCCACGCCTCCGGTGGATCCGTTTGAGGAACTGCGGAGTCGCGCGCTGCGGCTGTTTTTGGACCAATTGGAGTCGGATGCCAATGCAGAGAACCGCAAGCTGGCCGTGGATCTTGCGAACGGCACCGCGCTGCGACGCAATCCAGAGGTGCTCACGGCATTGGCTGAGTTGAAATCCTTTGAAGACGATCAAGAAGTCTTGGAGCGAGCGGACAAAGTCTTGTCGCAAGAGCGAGGTGCGTTTCAGCAGCAGTTATTGGATGCCGTCGGCGCGGAGTCGGACCATGGTTTTTCGGCTGGGGACGACGGCAAGCCCGTGCTTCCCGATCCGTTTGTGGAGGACATTGTCTATTTTCGTGATTATGTTGTTCCCGAAATGACACGCGTGTTGCGCGGCGACGAGCGGAGTTGCATGATCTGTCACGGGGAACCCGGACGGGTGCCTTCCATGGAGTTGAATGCGCCAGACGAAGTTGGCTTCTTGCCAATGGAGAAGCTGTTGGCCAACTATCGTATACTGCAGCAGCGCGTTAACATCGAGGACGTCGAAAACAGTAAGTTGTTGCGAAAGCCATTGAATGTCCAATCCGGCCAAGAGGATGGGCACCAGGGTGGGAGGCGTTATCAGCCGATGGACCCAGGATACCAGATCATACGCAAGTGGGTTTTGAACCAGGTAGCCATGCGGACGAGGGAGTAGGGTTCATCATTGTTCGCACGATTTACGACGATCACGAGTCCCCCGCATGACCGATGCGATGGCACCTATTGAACTCATCGCCACCTGTGCTTTCGGGTTGGAAGCCGTTGTTCGCCGCGAATTGGACCAGCTTGGCTACCAGGCGAAAGTGGTGCAGCCTGGTCGTTTGCTATTCGCCGCGGACACTTACGCTATTTGCCGGTGCAACATTCAGTTGCGGTCCGCCGAGAGGCTGTTGGTGTGTATCGGACGGTTTCGCGCGGAAGATTTTGGCGTGCTATTCGACCAGGTGCGTGAGCGAGAGTGGGATCGTTGGATTCCGTCGGATGGCGCGGTGTTGGTGAATGGCAAGTCGATCAAATCGCAGCTGTCCAGCGTGCCGGCGTGTCAGCGTATTGTTAAGAAAGCGATCGTGGAACAGTTGCGTGCCGCCCATGATGTGGCGGAGCTTCCGGAGTCGGGCACTGGTTACCGTGCGGAGGTCGCGTTGTTGAACGACGAGGCCACGCTAACGTTGGATACTAGCGGCACGGGGCTCCACAAACGCGGCTATCGGCCGTTGACTGGGCGAGCACCGCTGCGTGAGACCATGGCGGCGGCGTTGATCCAGCTGAGTCATTGGAATTCCGACCGATCGTTGATCGATCCATTTTGTGGGACGGGTACGATCGTGATTGAGGCGGCGCTGATTGGGCGGAAAATCGCCCCGGGATTGAGACGCGAATTCGCCTCGGAAAGCTGGCCGCAAATTGGCGAGGACCAATGGGAACTAGCCCGCGAGGAGGCCCGTGCGGCGATTCTGCCGACACTGGGTGGGCGAATTCTTGGGACGGACGTCAGCGCCCCTGACCTGCGGATGGCCCGCCACCATGCCGCAATCGCCGGAGTGGGCGAGGACATTCATTTTCAACAACGCGAGTTTGCTGAGTTGACCAGCAAACGCGAGTATGGATGTGTTATTTGCAATCCGCCGTACGGGCATCGTATCGGTGAACAGCACGAAGTCGCCGAGCTGTACAAAACCTTTCCTATCGTACTGCGCCGACTGCCGACCTGGTCGCACTTCATTTTCACGGCGCATCCTTTGTTTGAACAGGTCGCTGGCCAAAAGGCGGATCGGCGGCGCAAGCTTTATAACGGTCGCATCGAGTGTCAGTATTTCCAATACCACGGGCCGAAGCCGCCTCGATTGGCGGATTCGACAGGTGGATTGGATCAACGAACGGACGCTCCAGTAAAGATCGAAACGGCCGAGGAACCTGGTTCACTTCAGCCAACTTTGGTGCCTGTGTTCGGGGGTCTGGATGCCGACGCGGCGCGTCAGGCCAGTGAATTCCGTAGTCGTCTCATGAAGCGAGCCCGGCATTTGCGTCGCTGGCCCGGACGTGGCATCACTTGCTATCGGCTCTACGAACGGGACATTCCGGAAGTGCCGTTGGTTGTCGACCGTTACGAGGATCGATTGCATATCGCCGAGTTTTCGCGGCCGCACGAGCGAACGCCGGCGCAACACGCCGATTGGCTGGACCTGATGCGAAAAACCGCCGCGGATGTGATGGAGATACACCCATCGAATGTGTTCATGAAATTCCGGGACCGACAGCGCGGCACCTCGCAATATGAACGACGTGGTTCGGACAGTCATGAGTTTGTTGTCGCCGAAGGCGGCCTTAAATTCAAAGTGAATCTTTCTGACTATCTCGACACTGGATTGTTCTTGGATCATCGGGTGACGCGAGGCATGGTCCGAAGTGAAGCCAAGGGTAAGCGTGTCTTGAACCTGTTTGGGTACACGGGAAGCTTTACGGTTTACGCGGCGGATGGCGGTGCTGAGTCGACGGTCACGGTCGACACATCCAAGACCTATCTGGCATGGACAGAGGAAAATCTACGAGTCAACGGATTTGGTACGGGACAACCTGGGCAGGCACGCCGGCATCGTCAGGTGCTCTCGGATGGCATTACGTATTTACGCGACCTTCATCCGGACGTTCAGTTTGATCTGGCCGTTGTCGATCCGCCGACGTTCTCCAACAAGAAAGACCGTGATCACGACTGGAACGTACAGAAGGACCATGTTTTGCTGCTGACTCAATTACACCGGCACATGTCGCCAGGCGGCGTGGTGTTCTTCTCCACCAACTTTCGCCGATTCAAACTTGCCGAAGAAGAGATGTCGGCATACGAGATTCGTGAAGTCAGTCGCCAGACGGTGCCGGAAGATTTTCGAAACCGGCGGATTCATCGTTGTTGGAGGATGGCGGTGCGCTAGGCGCAATCCTTGGTGTAGAGCGCGCTGACGTAAAGAAGCACAGGACTTCGGACGGCTACTAAGAATTGTAGTGATCGAATAGGGAAGTACAATTTGCCAGCAGGATCGTTGAGAATTGTTTCGTGATTCCTCGCAAAAAGTGGGCCGCCGAGCGACCCAAACGAGAGGACAAACACAGCACTTATCCTCTTTTTCCATGTCACTTCTCCAACGCTAACTCGCTGCGCACGAACAGGGCGAACGACTTAAATGTGGCTCATCCGGCTAAAGCGTATCTGGATCGTAACAGGTGGGTTGAAAACGACTTTTGACACAAATAGGGTGAGTATTCGTCGATCCCGCAGGAGTGGCTTCCAGCCGCCGCCGAATCACCGAGGTACGGCAGAGAGTGCAACATTAAGTAGTTGTTCGATTTGTCATTAGTTCGACTGTTTGACTTAGAGCGAAGACCCTTGACCCCATCGCGGTGGTCCTTTGCCGCGTCGGTCGCATCGTCCTCTGCGGCATTTACCAGTCATTTGAAGAGGACCCAGGATTCTACTGGGGTGCTGGGGCCGAGAAGCTCGGCGTCATCGGGCAAGAGGTAACCGCCAAAGACCTCGAACGGTTTTTTCGAGGGATTGCACCAGACGGCACGCGGCTTACACGCAACGTTGGCGATCCGAATCAAGCCGTCGGCTGGGACGGAACTCTCTCGCGGCCCAAGAGCGTAACATTACTGGGAGAATTAGGCCCAGAGTAGTCGGACTGAGTGTTGGGCAGAAACTCTTGGGAAATCCGGCAGTCAACCTCAGCGTGGGCTCATTCCGCACCAGCCATTCTGTGCAATCATCCCAGCAAGGGACTGCTGATAATCGAGGGCGCATTCCGCCCATGCGGGTGGTTTCAAATGCCCAAATCGACCTTTGTGGGCACAGAATTCCGGGGTCGGGATAGAAACCTCTCTTGAAACGATACTGGAGCCTGATTTGAGCAAAGTCCGAACTCCTACGGCTTACCGCGACCATCGCCTGGTTGCCAGACCGCGCCGTCGCGGTAGCCAGCGAGCGCGTACTCAAAACTGCCAAGCAAGCCGATGGTTGCCGCTGCGATCGCTCCAAGAAAGCGGACTGGTTATTGGAGGCTTGTCGAAATACTCCACCAGGGGACCGACGAATTGGCCGCGTCCAACGTGCGTGTCTGGCGGGCCGCCCATCTCGCGCCGTGCTCCAGTGGCGCTTAGCGGGTCGTCAGATGACTTCGTCTTAGAGTCAACGAGTGAATCACTTCGTCATCGATGCTGACGATCTCATACGTCACTTCGGGATCGGATTTCGTCGTGTCGAAAGTAAGCAATCCAAAAGAAGGTTTTTCGTTATAGAAGAAAATCGTTTCACCGCTCGGTCCGTGCGTGATGATGTTAGTGAGATTAGAACTCTCGAATTCATAAAGTGAGTAGCTCCCAGGGCGCTTAATGCGGCGCGCGTCGGAGCGGTGTCGATCGGCGGAAATTAAGACTACGCCCTCGATGTTGTTGTCGCTGAGGAATCTAAAGATCTCTTGGCGTTCGCTGCGAAATCCGTTCCAGGTGTCGATCGCATCTCCCTTGGCATCGAACGCCCAAGGTACCGGGGAGGCCAGCACCTTGAACTTCCCAGTGGCCTGTTTCATCGCATCCAGCAGCCAGGTCTTTTGGAGAGGACCTAGCATCGTGGGATCGGGCGCCTCGGGGTTGGTGCGGTAGTACCGGCCATCCAGCATGAAGAAATCAACATCGGCGATCGAAAAGCGGAACCAGCAGCCAGGTGTTTCGCCGCCGGCGTAGGAGGGATTGTTCCAGTTGTTGCGAAACACTTTCCACATATCCGGTTTCCAACTTGGCTTGTCAGCGTAGGGGCCGAAAAACAAGTCGTCGGTGGCACAATCGTGGTCGTCCCAGATGGCATAGATTGGTGTCAATTCGACGAGGCGGCGATACTCGGCGCGGGATTGGCGGCGGTAGTAGGTGTAGTGGTGCATTCCGCACTCGGCGCGCGGTAGATCAACATAGACGTTGTCACCCAAGAAAAGAAATCCAGCAAGCTTGTGTGACGCCAGCGTGTCCCACATTCGTTCGTTCCTGGTTACGTAGCCCGCCCCACCGCCAAACGCCACTTGGAAGCGGGCCGGGGTACCTGCCCGGACGTAAGTGCGAAACTGCGGATAATCGGGGCCCAGACTGCTCTGGCCGTTGATCTGCACGTCGTAGTAGTAGAGGGTGTCCGGCTCCAATCCATCGAGCCGGGCAATGGCCGTGAAATCGCGGGCAGCACTGGTAGCGACGGCGGCTGATTGTATGGGCTTGGCGAGATGGGAGGATGTACTTGCCAGAATTCGGACGTTCGTTTCATCGATCGTGCGTACCCAAGCCGTAACACTGCGGTCAGTCATGTCGCCCAGCATGGGTCCGTGGAGCAAGCGGATCTTGTCCGCCCCAACAATTCGCTGAAAATCCGGCAGCGATTGCAGCGCTTGGAGTTCGTCGCGAGGCCCCGCCAAAAATCGTTCGGGTACCAAACCACCTCGCAGGGCCTTCTTCATGGCGGCCAACGCGTCTTGACTGTCACCACGTTGGGCGCACGCCACCGCCAGATTGAAAAGCGACTCCAATTCGCCGGGATGGTCGCCGAGGCGCTCCTGGCAATATTGAATGGCGTCGTCGAGCTTGTTATCCACAATGTCCAGCATTTGCCGCTGGCCTGGTCGACCGGGAAGCTTTGGATCGTAGATATGCTCATTAAAGAAACGCAGATCCCATGCGTTTTCACTCCCATAGTAGGCGTGTACCGACCCGTCGATGTATGCATCCTCAGGCGCGAATATCTCTGCCGCTGCGCGGAGCGACACAAATGCCGAAAACGCGAGCATAAGCGGAATGCATAGCTTGCGACCAAGCTCTGAACTCATCATCAGCCTCCGATCGTAAGGTATTCCGTGCGGGGCGGCGCCATTCTCAGCGGCGGCGCAATCTTGACCAACCTGATGATCGTGATCGCATGGACTTTGAAACTGAAATCACCTTTCTGGTGGTGAATGTGTGTTATATCAGGGACGACGCGATTCGGCATTCCCACGCGCACTTCGCAACACGCCCAACTGACTGCCACAAGCTGCATTGAAGGTGGTTGGCCCCGCTACCCGACGCGAACGACCACGGCACGTTCTGCGTCTTGTGCGAAGCATTCTAAGTTGACCGCGCTGCCCGCCTCCATAAGGTCGAAGCCGTCGTGGGAGTTGTTCCAGGCGCGGCAGCCGCGGAAGACACTGCCTTTGCCGATTCCGTGCTTGACGGCAGAAAAAACCAGACGCGCTACTTTTATGGGCAAGATCAAGAAAAAACCAGACGCGCTACTTTTATGGGCAAGATAGACAATCCAGATAATAGTGCGTCAGAAAAAACCAGACGCGAAAAAATCAGACGCGACGCGAAAAAATCAGACGCGCTACTTTTTCGATTACTCTCTTCCGCGTGAAATCCGACTTTCACGGCAAACAAGGAGGCCAACAATTCCTCGAATTCGCAAATCCAATTTCGACGGTATTCATAATCCTTTCCCGACGCAGGATCCATTCCACAGAGCCAGGCCCTGCGTACACACCTGGACCAACAATGAAAAACGCCGACTTCGCCGAGTTGGACGGTGTGTGAACGCGGATTCGATGCCATGACGCCCTCCATAAATAAACACCCGTATCTAAGTGCTATTATGTATATCATACGAGTGCGGCGGGTCAAGAGGTCATGGTTCTTGTCTATTTGTCCCAATTTGCCTAGAAATGTAGCGCGTCTGATTTTCTATCTGATTTTCTACCAGAAATGTAGCGTCTGATTTTCTACCCCGTCTGATGTTCTACCCACACCGCAGAATCGGAGGGAGGCGTTTCCCGTCGATTTACGCCCATTTGACCGTACTCCAATCGTCGAGTTTGGAATGACCTGACTCACGGCGGGAGTTCAGGCAGGTCACTCGCACGCGATCACGGAATCGATCCGGTCCATGTCGACGTCATCATCGATATCGTCGCAGATCTCATCGGTTAAACCGTCCACTGCCTGGATTGTGTCGGCTCCCAAACCTCCGTCAAAAAAGTCGCCACCCAGTCCGCCGTTCAATAGGTCATCTCCCAGCTGGCCAAACAGCATGTCGATGCCGGCAGCTCCGGCCATCACGTCATCGCCGGATCCGCCATCCACGGTGTCATCTCCGTCATCACCGTCGACCCAGTCGTTGCCACCTTGACCGTAGATGAAGTCGTTACCGTCACCGCCGTCGATGTCGTCGTTTTCATGCACTGGCGCGGGATCCGGCGACGGGATGTCCGCCGTCACGATGTGTTCGGTGATTGTGTAGATATTTGCCGACAGTCCTGCCAGTGATTCAGCGCTGGGCTCATCAGATATCGTGTCGCCGAGGATTACGTCAGCACCGTCAACACCGTCGATCGTGTCGTCACCATACCCGCCCTGGACATAGTCGTTGCCGTCCCCGGCATCAACGATGTCGGCAAGATTCCCGGCCATAATTACATCGTTGCCTAAACCGCCGATAATCGTATCTTGCCCAGCGTTGACGTTGGTGAACTCGGCCGGGTAGGTGACGGGATCGACGTAATCCTCAGGACCGAGTAGCGGCGCGAGTTCCTGTTCATCGCCCCAATTGAATATCACGTCGTTCAACTGCTCAGTTCCCACTTCGCCGTCCGGAATGTGATTGATCCAAGCCTCCGAAACAGTGTCGTCGCCCCAATGGAATAGGACCAGATTGAGGTCTGCGGCGCCCACCAGTCCGTCTCCGTCAAAGTCACCCACGAGCGGATCGATGACCGGCGGAGCCAAAAACGCGTCGGCGTAGCTGTCGGTCGCATCTCCAAATAACCAATCACGGCCCATTCCTCCGTGGATCAAGTCGTCACCGCTGCCACCGACGATACCGTCATTACCATCGTCGCCGCTGAGAGTATCGTTACCCAGACCACCAAAGATAATGTCGAAACTCGGTCCTCCCAGAATAGTGTCATCGCCTTCACCGCCGTCTATCGCGTCATTCGATGTTCCACCACCGATAGTGTCAGCCCCATCGTTTCCGATCAGGATATCCGCACCCACCTGTCCGCCGATGGTGTCATTTCCAGCACCGCCAAAAATTACATCGTTGAATTGTGGACGAGGGATGAAGGCGACGTCATCAACACTCTGGAGATCGTCCACAGCGACGGCTTCTGCAAGCAGGACGGCTATCTCAAAAGTAATCGGATTGTCTAGCTCGGCAATTGGAGCGATGTCGGCGGGGTCACCATCCAACGTGTCGTCACCTTCTCCACCACCGATCGTGTCATTTCCGATACCGCCCTGAATAGTGTCGTTTCCATAGCCTCCAGTCGCGAAATCATCCCCAGCACCCCCGTCAATGACGTCGTTGTTTTCATTGCCGTGGATTTCATCATTTCCGCTGCCGCCATTTATGACGTCATCGCCGCGGCCACCCTGCATGATGTCGTGTCCACTGTCACCCTCCATGGTGTCATTTCCGGCGTCCGCGTTCATCATGTCATCGCCGGTGCCTCCGTGCAGTTCGTCGTCACCAACACCGCCTTCAATCAGATCGCCACCCACCTGGCCAAAAATGCCGTCGTCACCCTGGCCTCCCATCAGCATATCCGCGGCGCCGCTGGGCGCTGTGGTCGGTGACATCGCGGGATCCACGTCATCACCGAAGATCAAATCGCGGTCGCTGCCACCGTCGATCACGTCGCTGCCGTCACCATCGTTATTGGGCGTTTCAAAGTCCAGGTCGAGATGGAATCCAATGGTGGCTCGGAAATGCTCCTCGTCATTCCAGGTCAGACCGGTGTTGGCAGCGAACGTCCGGATGTTATCAAAACCCGTGTTCGGAGTGTGGCTGCGAGCTGCAAAATCGCGGCGCCCAACGTTCGTGCTGCGATGTCCGGTAAGATCGTCGGGACCGTTGATCGGATCTCTATCAGGATCTCTACTGCCGACCGTGCCGCCAATGATGGTGTCTTCGCCGTCGCCGCCGTCGATCTCGTCATCGTGGTCGTTTCCTTCGATGTAATCGTGTCCCCCTTGGCCGAAGATCCGATCATCGCCGTCACCCCCTTCAATGTCGTCGCTGCCGCCAATTTCCGCATCGGCGTTGACTTGGAAGTGAGGTCCTTCACCAATAACGAATACTGCGCTGATGATACCGTTATCGCCCAGGATAATGTCATCACCCTCCTCGCCAAAGATTGCGTCGCCCGACGTGTCCGCGGGCACGAAAAGGCCACCGTCGCCGGAGCCAGTCGTGTCGAACTCGAGTCCACCAGTTAGCTGATCGTCGCCAAGGCCACCGAAGATGAAATCGCCTCCGAATGAACCGAGAATCTTATCATCTCCCGTTCCACCGGTCAGCGTATCGTCGCCACGACCGCCATCGATCTCGTCGTTGCCCGCTTGGCCGCTGATCGTGTCGTGATCATCCCCGCCTCGCAATACGTCGTCGTCAGTCCCGCCCTGCAGCTCATCGCGACCGTCCCCGCCGTAGATTGTATCGCTTCCAGACGCACCGTAAACGAAATCATCTCCATCGCCGGCCGATACGTAGTCGTCGCCGCCCTGTGGGTAAAGGAAGTCGTCATTGTCGCCACCCTGTATCTCGTCATCACCGCCCTGGCCAAACACGAGATCACTGCCAGTGCCACCATCGATCGTATCGTCACCGCCGACGTCAGGGCTGACATTCAGTGGAATAAACGAAGTATTGTCGCCGGCAATCGCGTCGTCTCCCGAGTCGCCGTTGATCACGTCGGCGCTAAGGTCGTTTCGCAAGCCCTGGCCAACCAGCACTCCACCGATCAGATGATCGTTGCCGCCACCGCCGTTGATCGTGTCCGCGCCGAGACCGCCAATGATCGTGTCGTCGTTTGCGTCGCCGTTCAGGTCGTCATCGCCGGAGCCGCCACTCAGCTCGTCCTGGCCGGTGCCGCCACTGATCGTGTCAGCTCCACCCGCTCCGTCGATCACATCGTTGCCGTCGCCGCCGAGCAGCTGGTCGTCACCCGACTCGCCGTTGATCGTATCGTTGCCACCGCCGCCATCAACGAAGTCATCGTCCGAGCCGCTGGTGACGGTGTCATTGCCGCCCTGAGCGTAGATCGAGTCAACTCCCGTGCTTCCCGTGATGGTGTCACGGCCCCCTTGGCCAAATACGAGGTCGTCGCCCGGGCCAGCGTGAATCGTATCGTTGCCACCAACATTCGGTTCAGCCACGAGCGGAAGGAACGAGCCGTTGTCGCCGAGGATCGCGTCGTTACCAGAGCCACCGTCAATGAAATCATCATCCGTGTCGGGAACGATGTTTGGATTCGAGGAGAGGATTCCGCCGACGATGTGATCGTTACCAGTGCTACCGAGGAGGACGTCCTCGCCGAACGAACCGACAAGCGTGTCATTCTGGTGCCCACCATCGATAAAATCGTCCCCGTAACCGCCGTTCAGCTCGTCGTCGCCGCCACCACCGATCAAAAGATCGTCACCTGCTTGACCGTAAACCGTATCATCGCCCTCTCCGCTGTCAACGTAATCATCACCGCCGCCACCGTAGATCGTATCATTGCCCTCACCGCCCTCGATCGAATCGCCACCTGGGCTACCGTGGATCCAATCGTCGCCGTCGCCGGCTTCGATCGTGGTGGGCACGTCGTCCGGCGCGTTGGTGAAATCAATCGACTCGTCGTCGCCGGAGCCGATCAGCGTGATGGACTGAATGCGGCTGAGCTGTTCCGTGTACCGAAGCTCGCCGTCGATGTGAATCTCCAGATGGTTGCCTGCCTGAACAAACTCAATTTCATCGTCGAGACCGTCGTTTCCTTCAGCCTGGTTGTTCATGTTTAGCACAAGGTCGAACGGATCATCGAGAATGTCATTGATGAAGTCCGCGAAGAAGGAGACGCGCATCCAGGAGGCTCGCTCGCCGAAATCGCTGCTAAAGTTAATTCCATCGTACCCGCTGGCGGGCTCAAATCCTTCGGCCACGCCGGCGATCTTCCCGTCGATAAACAACGGGCTCCCCGAATCACCGAAAGACACCATGCCCTCATTGGCACCCTGACCGGTAGATCCCATGTCCGTACCATCGTCAAAGTCGGCCACTAGGCGGGTTCCAGCCCTGGCGGTGGTGCCGACCAGGTTCAGCGCGGACCGCTTAGCGCGTCCCGTGCCACCTTGGAGGACCGTTTCGACCACAATATCCGGGTTGTTTCCGCCACTGAAGTTGTGCACGGCGACTATGTCGGGCATGCTGTGATCGGCCGCGGCAGTTCCCAGAAAAACGGCCTCAAAGGAACCAGCGTAGGGATGACCCCAGTGATCCACCGTTCCATCGAAATCCGTGTCACCGACCAGTCGAACCTGCACTTGGCTGACCCCAGGCAAGTCGTTCAGTGCCGACTGCAGGAACGCCGCGCTGGTGGATTCTAGACTTGACCTCTCAAATGGCTGTCTCAGAGCCGCGACATTTTGGGCATGTGCCATCAGTGGCGCGTTAGATTTGGCGGCGTCTGGAGAAAGCTATCCGGTTCGTGAGCGGATTGCGCATGGGCAATCTTCAGTTGCACAATAGAAAAGCTTGATTAAGCGGTCATGGTCGACGTTGATACAGCTCAACCGAAGACTTCCGCGCATTTTGGTCGACCCCGGTACCAACGTCGTCCATTCACTGCCGCGGGTTGGCTGAGTTTTTGAGACGCTCCCACCACGTTTCCAAAACATGTGTGGAAATTCGTGATCACGTCCAGCCAATGGTCCGTTCGAACACCATTTCTCTCTAAGATCGGGGCAAAATCCTCAGGTACTATGCCTCCGAGCACCACGAGACCGTACCGCAATCCGTGGCAAGCCACTGCTGGCAAGTTTTCCACGTTGCCATGCGGCCCGTCGTAGGGAAACGCGCGACCTAACCAATGTCAGGCCAGCGTTTTACATGCATGCGTGGCCCCCCCGATTCACAGTAAGTGGACTGATGTTTATTATTCCCTCGTGCCGTTTTCAGGCGGCGGCGTCAGGCTGACAGGGATCGGCTGTCCGCTCCGCGATTCCCGCCGTGAATTGGTGGCGTGCTTCTGATGGCCCAGGCATGTCTCAAACCGGTGCCCCTCTACCGTCCACGCGCGTGCGCAAGCGTCCGATCCGTGGCACCTGATCGACGAGCACTTTGACTCTTTCCAACAGGTTTACGACGAACGCTTTCAAGCCAGGTACGGTTACTGGCGTCCCATCGTCGAGCAATCTTCTCAAGTGTGGCGATCCGCAGGAAGGCTTTGGGCGCTTGCTCGATCGCGGGGATGTGACACCCGGCATGATGCTAGCGCCTCACCCGTAAAGTTCGTCTGCAGTCGCAACGTCCATCGCGGCGCGCCGAATGTGAAGTACTCGAATCTCGTCTTTGTCGATACTGAAAAGTGCCCTATAGGTTCCAGTCCGATTGCCGAATATGAATTGTCGGACTTCCTCGTCAACAGCTTGATTTTCCGGTGCCAATGCACAGCGCTGCGGCTGAGATGACAACGATTGAAGCACTTCCTGAAAGCGATTAAGCCATCGGGCTGCAGTTTCCGGCGCACTGTCAGCGGCTCGCAAGTAATATTGTCGCAGATTCGCCTTGGCATTGTCCGTGATGATGACGCGAAAATTCATGCGCCTTTCGAGACTCCAGATTCGCGGCGCAGTTCGTCAAACGCTTCGTCAAGTGGTTGCACGCGTCCAGCAGCAACATCCGCCAGTCCCGCTTTGATGCCGACAATCGCCTCCTCTCGATCGCGCTGAAGCAAGCGAAGGGCATGGTTGACGATGTCATCCCGATCCGCAAAGTTACCATTGGCGATCTCACGATCCACGAATGGTTCGAGTTCCACTGATATCCGCACAGACATTTTAACTCCCTCATAATAGCTTGCACTTGCAACAAATCTATTTCCCCGATTTGTTCTTATGGTAACACCTTCATCATAACATTATACCAACAATCTCAGCGCAGTACACAATCTTGAATGGGCTGAGCGAGCGCTCGTCGTGATGATCCCACGAACCGTACAGGATGTTGATGAATCGCACGCCGTGCTCGACCAGTCGCCGGGCCAGCAGACAGTTGCGGGCGAACGACAACATCGTGTTACCGTGCTTGCCCGTGACCATGGTGTCGGGACAGTTCTGACAGTCCAACATTTGGAAGAAGGGTTTAAGGTTACGATGCAAAAATCAGACGCGCTACTTTTTTGGGCAAGATAGACAATCCAGGTAATAGTGCGTTGGTGGATGCTAGACTTGACCTCTCAGATGGCTGTCTCAGAGCCGCGACATTTTGGGCATGTGCCATCAGTGGCGCGTTAGATTTGGCGGCGTCTGGAGAAAGCTATCCGGTTCGTGAGCGGATTGCGCATGGGCAAACTTCAGTTGCACAATAGAAAAGCTTGATTAAGCGGTCATGGTCGACGTTGATACAACTCAACCGAAGACTTCCGCGCATTTTGGTCGACCCCGGTACCAGCGTCGTCCATTCACTGCCGCGCGTTGGCTGAGTTGTTGAGACGCTCCCAACACGTGGCCAAAACATGTGTGGTAATTCGTGATCACGTCCAGCCAATGTTCCGTTCGAACACCAATTCTCTCTAAGATCGGGGCCAAATCCTCAGGTATGGCACCACGTTTGCCCTCCGGTACGATGCGGCCATTGGCATCGAGCAATTCAAGGTATTCTTCCAGAGAAATGGGTAACAGCCCTAAGTCCGATGCCCGGCGTGCCGTCACCGAACGCTCACGTTGACCGGTCTTGCTTTTGATCAGATGGGTGATCTGCAGCCAGCGTCGAGCCACTTCTTCATCCGACCAAGTCTCGACCACGTCCGGCCGTATGCGCACGACGAGGTGGATGTGATTACTCTCTTCCGCGTGAAATCCGACTTCCACGGCAAACAAGGAGGCCAACAATTCCTCGAATTCGCAAATCTAATTTCGACGGTATTCATAATCCTTTCCCGACGCAGGATCCATTCCACGGAACCAGGTCCTGCGTACGCACCTAGACCAACAATGATAAACTCCGACCTCGCCGAGTTGGACGGTGTGTGAACGCGGATTCGATGCCATGACCCCCTCCATAAATGAACGCCCGTACGTAAGTGATATTATGTATATCATACGAGTGCGGCGGGCCAAGAGGTCATGGTTCTTGTCTATTTGTCCCAATTCGCCTAGAAAGTTAACGCGTCTGGTTTTCTACGTCTGGTTTTCTACGTCTGGTTTTCTACGTCTGGTTTTCTACGTCTGGTTTTCTACGTCTGGTTTTCTACGTCTGGTTTTCTACGACGAGAGGTAATCGAGCAGATACTTCGGCACTGCAATCTGTGGGAAGGCCCGCTTCGGACGCTGGCGGGTCCCAGGGTGGGCTGATGAAAACCTCCTACCTCGGAGAGTCTTATTGCAGCGCGATAGCATTGAAAAATGAGAAATGAGAACTGCAAAATGCAAAATCATTCCTGGACAATTTGCATTTTGCAGTTCTCATTTTACATTTTCCAATTCCCCTGCATCGCAACAAACACGAAGCACACCATTGGCTCTAAATGGTCCATATTCCGGCCTTTTCATCAGCCCAGTCCCAGGGGGCCACCGGGCAGTTCGAAGGAGAGTTTGGACGAACTTCGGGAGCTGCAATTGGTTCTCGACTCGGAATTTCTATAGGCGCTCGGGGATGTTTGCATCGTCCAGCCGTCTTGCCAGGCAATCCTGATGGTCCCTGTTGACCGTTACGGTCGGGGTGCGTGTCTGTCGTAGGCAACCGCGAGGCGCGGCAAATCCCAGTAATGCTGTCGAATCCCGGCAAATCTGCTGAAATTCCAACGCTCGATTGCGCGCTGCCACGCCTGGCTCAACGCGGACGGACCGAATGAGTGTCAGGGCTCAAAATTCCAATTGAAATTACATGAAATCCCATGAAGTTATCCAGCTAGCGCCGTCTAAAAAATGACCATCGAGCAGTACTAAAATAAAAAAAAGACCCTTGCTAGCGCTATTAAACTCGCCGGTTGGGGATTAAAATCACTATCAGTAATGGCGATTCTCCGGGAGTGCATTTTTTCTACACCAATGGTCAGTGCTATACAGTGTTTCAAAGCAAGACTTTCAGTCCGGCCCATCTTGGTGGTGAACACAATACCCCGAGGTCGCGCGCCGCACCGCCTACGAAAACGCTATTCAGCATTACTTTGCCATCCTGTTTCAACTAGAATGTCGGTTCCCACCTAGTGATGATTCCGCGTCTCCCCCTCCTGCCTTTCGAGTCTTTGATGCGTCTTAACCTTGCCGCACTCATGATCTTCGCATTCGCGGGTTCTTCGGAACTGGCTGCGTCGGAAGTTATGGAACTGGCCAAGCGGATCGACGACCACATCAATCATCGATTGGCTGAAGAAAACGTTCAGCCAACCGAACTGGTTGATGCCGCGGGTTTCTTACGGCGTGTCACCCTGGACTTGGCCGGACGCATTCCGTCAACAAGTGAACTGGATGCGTATCTATCGGCCGACGCGAAAGAGCGGAAGCAACAACTGGTGCAACGTTTGATCGAATCACCCGACTTTGCCTATCACCAACGCAATCAGTTGGACATCTTGCTACTGTTGCGACAAGAACATAACGACCAGTGGCGCGAATACTTGCTGGAAGCGACTCGCGAGAATCGTTCCTGGGACCAGTTGTTTCGTGAAGTCATATTGCCAGAAGACACGCTCAGTACCGATCCGCGGCCAGTTGCGTTTCTTAAGCGGCGCACGAATGATCTGGACGCTATGACGAACGATACCAGTGTCACATGGTTCGGTGTCAATATCGCTTGTGCCAAGTGTCACGATCATCCTCTGGTCAGCGATTGGACTCAAGCTCATTACTACGGCATGTCCGCGTTCTTCAAGCGAACGTTTCAAACGCGGCAGGGATTTTTGAGCGAACGGTTTGATGGCACGACCAAGTACACGAATACGGATGGCGAAGAGCACGAAGCGGACTTCATGTTCTTGACCGGTACCAAGGTCGACGTGCCAGCTCTCGAGATTGATGAAGAGGAGCTAAAAAAGCTCAACGAACAAATCAAGACGTCAGAGAGCGACGAAAAAGCAGACTCGCCACCGCGACCCGAGTTTCGCCCGCGAGCCTACTTGGTGCAACTAGCACTGGCCGACGAAGAAAACGATTTCTTCACTCGCAATATCGCCAACCGCGTATGGGCCAGACTGTTCGGCCGAGGGATCGTTCATCCGCTAGATCAAATGCACTCGGAGAACGCCCCCAGCCATCCGGAGTTGCTCAGCGAATTGGCGAGTGACTTGCGTGAGTCAGGCTATGACCTGCGACGATTGATTCACGCGATCGTCTTAACAGACGCTTATGCAAGAAGTATGATGCGAGACTCGGTTGCCAAGGCGATTGGTGAGGCATCCTTTGCCGCTGCGGTTCCTAGACCTCTGTCGCCGCGTCAACTGTCGCTGTCGCTGCGGATTGCTGGAACTGGTCCGGATACGTTGACCCAGTGGCAGTCCGATGACTGGGCCAAGCGTCGTGACGAACTAGAACGCCAAGCCGACGTTACGGCACGGCGGTTGGCGATCCCTGACGACGGTTTTCAAGTTTCAGTCAGCGAAGCGTTGTGGTTCAGTAACAATCCATCGATCGAAAACGATTTCTTAAACGGATCGAACGATTGCCTGGTAGGCCACTTGAAGCAGATTGAATCGAACGAAGAAGTCGCCGATGTGGTTAGCAAAGCTGTGTTATCGCGTCAAGCCAGCGATGACGAGCGTCAAGCGATCGCTGACTATTTGAACGCGAGATCAGAGCGACGTGAAAATGGTTTGAAGCAGGTTGTGTGGGCGTTGATGAGTTCGCCTGAATTCCGATTTAACTATTAGAGAGCGATTTATGAACCAATCGATCAATCGGCGAACTCTGCTGAAGGCGGCCGGTACGACTGCGATCGTGTCGAACATGGCGGCGCTGAATGTGTTGTCGCAACCCTCCTTCGCCAACGAACTTGTTCGCGGCGACAAGAGCGTCCTTCTGTTATGGTTGGCAGGTGGAGCCAGCCAATTGGAAACTTGGGACCCGAAGCCTGGACGGCCGACCGGCGGGCCCTTCGCAAAAATCCGCACGTCGATACCGGGAATCGAGATTTCCGAATTGCTGCCAAAGATAAGCACTCGCCTGAACGAAACGGCGATCATCCGGTCATTGAACACAAAGATCGGCGATCACGGACAAGGCTACGAACTGATGGATACGGGGCGCGTGGGCGAGCCCGGTGTTCAGTTCCCACACTTGGGCGCGATGATCGCACATGAACTTGGCCAGCTTGACAGTCGTGTCCCTGACTACGTTTCGATGTACACTTCCACCGAAGGGCGACGCCAAGGTTCAGCGGGCTTTCTGGGCGCGCGTTACAACCCGATGTTCTTGACGGACAAAATGATTCCCGAAGACATTCGGCGTCACGAAGCAATCACGGATGTCGACCATCAAGATCGGGCGGCACTCCGAGATTTCTTTGCGAAGAAGTTCGTGCGTGATTTGGCGAGCCCGTCCGTCTCCAGCCATGAGAACGCCTACGAACGCGTGCATGGTTTGATGGCCTGCGACTATCTGTTTGATATTGATCGAGAACGGCAAGCGATGCGTGATCATTATGGTCCGACGCAATTTGGGCAACAGTGTTTGATTGCGCGACGGCTGGTCGAAGCCGGCGTGCCGTTCGTCAAGGTAGCTCGCGCGTGGTGGGATAGCCACGGGCAGAACTTCGAGACTCATCGGGAACTGTGTGCGGATCTGGATCAATGCATGGACGCGTTGCTGGATGACTTGAAGCAACGCGGTTTACTCGAAAAAACACTCGTCATCACGCTCGGCGAGTTCGGTCGGACTCCGCAAATCAACGGCAGTCTCGGTCGCGATCACTTTGCCAACGCGTGGAGTTGCACGCTCAGTGGATGCGGGATTCGCGGTGGGTCCGTGTTCGGCAAGACGGACGAAGACGGCCAGACCGTTGTCGAAGGGGAAATGAATGCGGGCGATCTTTTTGCCACGATCTTTTCCGCATTGGGAATCCAGTACGACAAAGAATACATGGTGGGGAGTCGCCCGATTCCAATCAGCGATTTCGGCAGTGAGCCGTGCCGTGAGGTGCTCGCATGATTCCGACAAACCTCAAGAAGACGACCGAGTGGAGATTCGACGACATCCTGTTTTGCATTGCCAGCGATACGGGAAGTTCGCGAGTCTGGTTTGGTTCATCGGATTTCAATGTCTATGAGTTTGATACGAGCCAAGAAAAACCGGAGCGAACGGCGTTCACCGGTGACAGTCACGAAAGTTATGTGACAGGCATTGTACGAGTTGGCAACACGTTGATTTCTTGTGGATACGATCGTCGCATGGTTTGGTGGGACATCGAATCAAAACACTCGATCCGTCGTGTGGACGCTCATGACAAGTGGATTCGCGCCATCGTCGCTTCGCCTGATCGAACGCGAGTGACGACGGTTGCCGACGACATGCAGTGCAAAGTTTGGGAGGTGGCGACGGGCAATCTGTTGGCATCGTTCAGCGATCATCAAAGCATGACGCCGCACCATTTCCCTTCGATGTTGTACGCCGTTGCTGCGTCGCCCGACGGAAAGTGGATCTCGACGGGTGACCGAGTGGGGCATGTTGCGATTTGGGATGCGATGTCGTTTGCAAAAGTCGGCGAGATAGAAACGCCGATCATGTACACCTGGGATCCGCGGGCGCGGCGCCATAGCACCGGCGGGATTCGCTCATTGGCATTTTCGCCCGACAGTCAATTTCTTGCCGTTGGTGGTGTCGGCAAAATCGGAAACATCGATCACCTGGACGGACCCGCCCGTTTGGAAGTGTTTCGTTTGCCGGGTGGCGAACGGACGCTTGAGCTGGAGGACAACAAGAAGAAAGGGCTGATTGAACAAATCGTTTGGTCGCCGGATGGAAAGTGGATCTTGACTGCCGGTGGTGACAACAACGGTTTCGTGACAGTGCATGACGCTGATTCGGGCGTGCTGGCACATCAGGACGGTCAAGACGGCCACATTCACGCAATGACCCACGACCAAGAGTTTTCAAACTTCCATGCCGCGTCGCACCAGCGCATCACCCGTTGGTCGATGAACTCGTAGCGATTTCTTATTAACAGCGATTGGTCTTGTAGGGTCAAAATACTCCGCCGATGTGCAAGTGGCACCGCGAGCAAGACTTACGTAGTCTGAAACGCTAGAATCTTGGCCGCGGTTGAACTGTTTTAGGAAGAAATTCCCATGTCGTTTGTTTTGCAGCCATGGCAGTTGTTGGTCATCAGACCGTAATGTCGCGTAGCACGGCGATTCCGAATGCTCGGCGGTCGAGTAGAGTCCGACGTCGACAAAATTACCTGCAACGACCGAAAAGTCAGGCGGGCTTCATGCTGGCTCGGAGAGTGACACTTCTGAGTCCAGTCCGTCGCCTGAGAATTCAGACAATTGTGAATCACAACTTGCCAGCACACTAGGAATTCCGCATCCGCGGAGTTTTTTGACCAAACAGGTTACGGATGCAGTTCCTGCTGCTCGATTTCTTCTTCGGATTCCTCGGAATCCAACAGCTCCAGATGGTCGGCATCGAAGAAACGGTTCAATGACATCCGGAACGGAACCAGCATGGCAATCAACAGCGGAAACAGAATACCGAGTGGAAATCCCAGCACTTTCGTCGTTTTCAACAACCATAGTGACACGAGCCCCATGAGCTGCAACGCTGTAAAAATGTGAATGGTTTTGTGCGGAACCATGCGGATGTAGTGCGTCTTCGGATAGAGTGCGGGATCGGTTATCCACAACCGCACTCGCTCGAAGAAGTCGTTGCCGATTAATGTGGTGCATCCCATGTACAGGAACAATCCGAAAAGCACGGCATTGGGAATGAGATTGACTAAAGGCAGCAAGAGTAACGACAAGCCGATGAGCAAATGCACCATCAAGGGCGAAACTCGGTTTTCGCGGACGTCCTTGATGCGCTCGCGCCGCTCGCCCTCCACATTGACGACCTCCGTGGTGGCTAAGGCCTTGACGTGGTTCAGCGCCTGGACCGTTGCCGCAACCATCCATGGCAGCCCAAAAAGCGATCCCACCAACGTTATCAACCCGACGACCGCCAAATCAAGATGAAACCCTGCACCCTTCTTTAGCCGGTTTGCTGGGGCATTCACCAAACGCGTTGTAATGTTCTGGTCCAAGTACAGCAAAATCGTCGCCATCAGGGCGGGAATGATAGAGGCGAACCAGACCCAAACGGGGACCGCAAAAAGATTCACCAGCCAACCACGCTCGATCGAGGGACCAAGCTTATCGGGGACGTTGGCGACCTTGATGGCGATGCCGTCCGGAGTACCAATCTGGATCGTTTTTCCGCCGAGCGAAACCTCGGCCGAAAGGGCGCCGAAATAGACAGCAATCACCGTCATCACAACGATCGCAATCGACGGTCCGAAGTCAGCCAGGAATTCGCGCACGGACCAGCGTAGGTATTGGCTGTTGCGCAACACTCTTAAATTCCTCGCGATCGCAAAAGTACCCACCGCCAATATCAACGTGAGAAATGCCGTGTCGTGCGATACCTCCGTCTGGCCCTCAAGTGGATGCGTAAAGGCGTGTACTACGTCCTTAATCGCTTCGACGATGAAAATGACTGCCACCAGAGCCGCGAAAATTTCGTCCGTGAATCGCGTGAAGTACTTCATCAAGAAGCTGAGGTCAGTCACCGCGCAGACGACCAATAGGATTCCTGACCAAATGCCCACCCAGGCGTAAGTAGGCAAAAATGGGATCCCGACGCTTTGGCAGGCGAGGTACAGCAGGCCGGTGAAAATCACAATCGGACCCGTTCCGCCGAGAATGGTGAGGGGTTGGCCCGACACCAAAGCGAAAGTCATGCCGCCGATCGCAGTGACGACGAGCATTTCGGTCGTGCCAATCTCACCGTTAGTAGCCACCGCGGTCAGGAGTCCAAATGCGATCGCATTAGCCAGGCAAGCGAAATACATGAACAGGATCGATCCCAGGACCTTGGGGTGAAATCCCTGGTAGAAGTCGCTGGCATAGTGCGGTGCCCGCCGTTTGATGTCGGCTACGATGCCACCACAAAAGCGGCCTGTCCGTTCTAGTCCGATGTTTTCCATGGTTCTAAATGTCTATCGATGGGGGCGGTTAGCGGAATCCGCACGACAGCGTGGCCAAGTGTTTGGACCGAGTCTCCCAGTGATAATTTCAAGCCGGTGCGTCTCGATGGGCGGCACTTGTTCGCCGCGGAGTTGGTGTCTAGCGGCAATTAGTTTGGCCGAGCGGGCGTCAATCAGAATGGCCGCGCAGTGTCAGGGCTAGCGTTCGTTGTTTCGCCTCGGAGCGACAATTAGACGGACCGGTGTTTGGTAGGTGATTTC